>Ga0209415_10007629_pt1 | contig 18858 bp, 15 predicted proteins | sample PeaSoiSIISIP2007_FD_187696 | JGI IMG/M metagenome (GOLD analysis project Ga0209415, IMG submission 187696) | Peat soil microbial communities from Weissenstadt, Germany - SII-SIP-2007 (SPAdes) (version 2) | ecosystem: Environmental > Terrestrial > Soil > Wetlands > Peat | place: Germany...
ACCGGCCTCCTCGGGCGGGGTGCCCGGGCGATGGCGTCGTGGAGCCCCGTGGAGCGGGATGCCGTGCTCTACGCCGCGTCCGCGCTGTTTGCCATCGGCACGGCACAGCTCGCCTCCATCAACCTGTACCAGCAGTGGGGGAGATTGGCGGTCGGACCGTACGCGGCGGGGGCGGTCGCTTCGGCGTTCGCGGCGCGGCGCGCCCGCAGGCGCCTGGCCCGGGCCGCTGACGACGACCCATCCACGGGCGGGACGCGCTTCGGCAAGGAAGCGGATACGCCCGGCACCAATTGGCACTGGACGACGCCCCGGGCCGTGATCTTCCTCGTCGTCCTGCTCGGCGCCACGCTCGTTCCGCTTTCGCTCGAGGTCCTGTGGCGGACCGACACGGGCGGGACGGCACACGTCCAGCCCGAGGTGTCGGTGGTGGAGCAGGCCGGGAAGGCTTTCGTCCGGGGGAAGGACCCCTACTCGTTCATCAAACCGGGGTCACACGTCAAGGCCCCACCGGGCCAACCCGCCTACGACGTGTACAACCCGTACCTCCCGTTGATGTCGCTGTTCGGCGGACCGCGCAGCACCGATGCGCCGCCGCGTCTGACCGACGCCCGGGTGGCGTTCTCGGTGTTCACCATCCTTGTCGTCGTCCTGGCCATGGCCCTGTGCCGGGGTCCGACGGGTCCCCGGGTCCTGGCCCTGCAGAGCATGACGGTGCTGCCGACCGCAGCCCTGCCCTTGGCCACGGGCGGTGACGACGTCCCGGTGGCGGCGTTGCTGTTGCTCGGCTTGGTATTGCTGCAACGGCGAAGACCGCTGTGGGCCGGTGTCGCCCTGGGAGTGGCAGCGTCGATGAAGATCACGGCCTGGCCTGTCGCCGTCTTGGCCTTCCTGGCGGCTCGGGACCGCAACGGCGAGCGAGGTCGCCGCCCGTCGTTCGCGGTCGTGGCCGGGATCGTAGGTGTGATGATCCCGGCCGTGCTCCCGACCGCGGCCGAGAACCTCTCCGCCTTCATCGAGAACGTCGTGCGCTTCCCCCTCGGCCTGGCCGGAGTGCAGTCGCCGGCGGCGAGCCCGCTGATCGGGCATCTGGTGGTGTCGCTGTTCCCGGGGATCCACCGCGTGTTCACGATCATCGTGGCGGGGGTCGGGGTGCTCGTACTCGGCTACGTCCTGGTCCGGCGACGTCCCACCACCCCGGCCGCGCTGGCGGGCCTGGTCGGGTGGGTGATGGCCGTGGCCATCCTGCTGGCTCCGGCGACCCGGGTGGGGTACCTCCTGTACCCCGTGGACTTCTTCGTGTGGGCGTGGCTGCTGCGCAGCGAGGACACCGTCGATCCGTTCCCCGACGAGATCCGGGTCCACACCCGGCAGCTGGTTCCCGTCGACCGGGGTCGAGGCGACGATCCCGACAGCCTCGACGAACCCGAGGGTCGGGACCGAACGTCGTCGGGGAGTGCGGTGGCGCGAGCCGGGGCCGGACGCGAGAGAGTCGGGTGACGAGCTCGGCGCGTCGCTCCCGGGGTCAATCCTGATCCGACACCGCGTACAGTCGGAGCGTGAACGAGGTGGTGCCGGACCCCGGCGCCGCCGAGGAGAGGGGTGTCGGGGCCGTCGACCCCGAGGCGGGCGTACCCGAAACCGTCGACTGCGGGCCGAAGGTCGTGGGTGCCACCGTGACGCCGAGGTCCCATTCGTGGCCGTCGCTCGCAGGGTGCTGCTCCAGGATCAGGTACTGGGTCCCGTTGCCGGTCGGCCCTTGGCTGAGCTGGCGCCAGTGCTCGGCAGGAAGCTCGGCACGGAAGAACGAGATGACGTCCTGCTGGGTGGCGGCCACCCCGAACCGCAGCGACCGGTCGTAGAGCTCGACCCCCCGATCGACCGCCGAGGTCGGCGCGGGGGTCGCCCCCTTGGGGACGGCGAGCGCGTTGAGCAGGTCGTCGGGCGGTGCGCCACCGGAGACGATGGCCTCAAGGAGCGGACGGGCCGGCACGGCCTGGAGCACAGCCCCTCGAGCCGTCGCGATCCTCGAAGGCGATGGCGTGGGCCGGCTCTGGCTCCCGCTCGCGAGCTCGAGCGCCACCCCCAAGATGAACAGCAACAACGTCAGTCCCACGACGATGAGAGCGGGCTTGGTGCTCGGTCCGGGGGGCCGCCGGAAGGGATCGGCTGGGGGGCGGCCGCTCCGAGGCCCCTTCCCGTTCAGGGCGCCGGCGCCGCTGCCGTTGCGTTGGGCGTCGACGGCGGTCGTGGCGGCACCCCCGAGCGTCGGCTCGTCGGGACCGGGGACGTCATCGGGGCTCGGCATGGGTCATCACCACGACGGGGACTGCACGTCCGGGAGACGAACCGGTCCCCTCGATGGCGAGGTCAGTGTACAGGGGCACCATGAGCCCTCCGGGCCTCGTGCCGACTGCTCAGAGTGAAACTACATCTACGAAACGCGTTGACGGCTCTTTTGGGGTGGACCTACAGTGTCCCGGACACCGAGGCCCGGTTGGGGCCCCGGGGGGGGCAGTGCCATCGACGTCTTGCCGGGGTGGTGCTGTGTTCGGGGGGTTACTCGCCCACCTGATGGGCGTCTGCGGGGGGCGGGGGCGACGAGCTATCGGTTCGTCGCCCCCGCGTCCGGTCGAGGAGCCCGACCCCATCCGAAGTGGTCGAGCGGCCCGCGCCCCTGGCCCAGATGCCAGTCCGCCGAACCTTCGAGGGCGCTGGTCACGAACGCCTTGGCTCGTGTGATCGCGTCGACGAGTCCCGTTCCCCGGGCCAGGAGGGCGGCGGTGGCGGCGGACAAGGTGCAGCCCGTGCCGTGGTCGTTGCGCGACGGGACGCGACGGCCGTCGACCACAAGGAGCGTCCCGTCGTACAGCACGACGTCGGGGGCGTCGTCACCGCGGAGATGACCTCCTGTCACGACGACCGCTCTGACGCCGGTCTCGGCCAGGCGACGGGCGGCTCGCACCATGCCCTCGACGTCGTCGACCCGACCACCGGTCAGGAGCGCGGCTTCGCGCGTGTTCGGGGTGACCACGAGCGCGTGCGGGATCAGGAGCTCGAGGTAGGAGTCGACGCCACCTTCGCCGAGCAGGGGACGGCCCGTCGATGCGACGAGCACCGGGTCGACGACCAGATTCGGAAGCCTTCCCTGGGCCGCCCACCGGCCCACCGTGGCCACGGTCGACGACGACGCCAACATCCCGGTCTTCACCGACGCCACCGGCAGGTCCGACAGGACCGTGTCGATCTGCAGGTCGACGAATGCGGGGTCCACGATGTGGACGCCGCGCACCTCGGCACTGTTCTGGGCCGTGACGGCCGTGACGACGCTGGTGCCGAACACCCCGAGGGCGGCGAATGTCTTCAAGTCGGCTTGGAGGCCGGCGCCACCTCCCGAGTCGGAGCCGGCGATCGTCATGGACAGCGGAGGGTCCACACGCGCCAGCGTAGGTCAGAGGTCGGGTAGGCCTTCCACCGGGCTCGACGCCCGAGCCGAGAAGCGGCGTGGAATGCGACCGGCGAGGCGGGCCTCGTAGCCCGCCTCGACCGCGGCCCGGAACGCCCCGGCCATGCGGGCCGGTTGCCGGGACCGGGTGATGGCGGTGGCGACCATCACCCCGGCGCACCCGAGCTCCATCGCCAGGGTCGCATCGGAGGCGGTCCCGATGCCGGCATCGAGCACGACCGGGACCGAGCACCGCTGGGCGATGAGGGCGATGTTGTGCGGGTTGCGGATGCCGAGACCACTTCCGATGGGTGCACCCAGGGGCATCACGGCCGCACATCCCGTCTGCTCGAGGCGTCGAGCCAGCACGGGGTCGTCGTTGGTGTAGGGGAGGACCACGAATCCTTCGTCGCACAGCTGTTCGGCCGCGTCGAGCAACTCCACCGCATCGGGCAGCAAGGTCTCTTCGTCCCCGATCACCTCGAGCTTCACCCAGTCGGTTTCGAACGCCTCACGGGCGAGCTTGGCCGTGAGAACGGCCTCGGCCGCGGTGAAACAGCCCGCCGTATTGGGCAGCACGGCCACCCCGTGGGCGTGCAGCACATCGAGGACCCCGCCGCGTGTGGCCGGGTCGACCCGCCGCACCGCCACCGTGGCCAGCGATGCGCCTGAGGACTCCAAGACGGCGCCCAGCACATCGGGGCTCGAGATGCCGCCGGTTCCGAGGATGAGACGCGAGCTCAGGGTCGTGCCGGCGACCACGAATCCGGTCATGTCGTCGTTCACGTCAACCTCCCGCTGCGGCTGTGACGATCTCCACGACGTCGCGCGGCGACAGGCGAGTTGTGGCCCACTCGCTGCGCGGCACGACTTCGCGGTTGCGCGCCACGGCGATGCCGGTCGGTGACCCGCACCACGAGGACACGAGGTCGGCCACCGTCGCGCCCGGCGCCACGGGATGCGGTTCGCCGTTCACGACGATCCGGGCGCCCTGTTCGGTGTCCGGCGGTCGCGAGTCACGCACCGGTCCAGCATGGCACCTCTGTCAGTGCCCGGCGCGCGCCTCGAGGGCGGCGAACCGGCCGGGCCCGAAGGGTGTCATCTCGGCCGGGGGCTCGTCGCCGCACACGACTGCGGTCACCGCATCAGCGGTCAGGGGGGTTAGGAGTATTCCCTGCCGGTAGTGGCCCGTGGCCACGACCAATCCGTCGACACCTTGCACCGGTGCCCGTCCCACGATGGGGGCGTTGTCGGGCGTGCCGGGCCGCAGGCCGACGGTGACCTCGCCCAGGACCATTTCGGTGACCCCGGGCACGACCCGATGGGCATCGCGCAGCAGCTCGTAGACCGCCCCGGCCGTCACGGTGGTGTCGAAGCCACGCTCCTCGACCGTCGCACCGACGACGACCGAACCGTCGTGGCGAGCCACCACGTACACCGAAGAGCCCTGCACCATGCCGCGCACGGTGCGGGTCAGCACCGGGGCGCGCTCGCACGGCAGCAGCCGCACGATCTGGCCCTTTACCGGTCGCACCGCCGGGGCTGCACCCGGGGGCAATCCTTCGAGCTGGCCCGACCAGCTCCCCGCCGCGAGCACCACCGTCGTGGCGTGCAAGGTCGTCCCCCCCGACAGACCCACACCCGACACCGCGCCGGCCGAGCACTCGAGGCGCACGGCCCGCTCGCGGTGGACGACCACACCGGCTGCCACCGCTGCGTGCAGGAGCGCGCCCACCAGCAGGCGGTTGTCCACCTGGTGGTCGCCCGGTGCCCAGATCGCGCCGCGCACCCCGGGCGCGATGGCCGGCTCGAGTTGGCGCGCCCGGCGACCCGTGAGCCACTGCACGTCGAGGCCCAGCTCCCGCTGGAACCGGTAGAGATCCTCGGCCCACGCCTTGTCGCCGTCGTCGACGGCGACGACCAGCGTTCCCTCGGTCCGGTAGCCGATAGGTCGCCCCACGGCCGCACCGAGCTCCGCCGCGAACGCCGGCCACCGGCGCGCCGACTCCAGGGCCAGGGCAAGCAGAGGTTCCTCGCCGTGGTGCACCTCGCTCACCGGTGCGAGCATCCCCGCCGCCGCCCACGAAGCCCCTCGACCCGGTTCGGGATCGACGACCGCGACCGTCATGCCCCGGGCGGCCATCCTCCAGGCTGCAGCCAGCCCGATGGTGCCCGCCCCGATCACGACGACGTCGCTCGGCTGCGCCGGACCGGGCACGCCCGAGAGCGTCACCGACGTCGGTGCGCAGCTGTCCCGTACACGCGGGGTATCCTACGGGGGCTGCAGCAGGGCCAGTGTCGTCCCGAGCGTCAGCGAGCCACCTCCGCGTGACCGATCACGGAGAGACCTGAGTGACGACAGCCAAGCACCCTGCACCAGGGAATGTGCCGCGGCATCCCGGCGCGCCCCTGTACGACCCCGCTTTCGAGCACGACGCCTGTGGCATCGCGCTCGTGGCCGATCTCGAGGGTCGCAAGAGCCACGGTCTGGTCCACCAGGCGCTCACAGCTCTGGAGCACCTCGCGCACCGGGGCGCAACCGGGGCCGAAGTGGCCACCGGCGATGGCGCGGGCATCCTGGTGCAGGTTCCTCACCGGTTCCTGGCCGGGCCGGCCGGCCTCGATCTGCCCGAACCCGGCAGCTACGCGGCGGGACTGGTGTTCCTGCCCACCGACCGCGACGATGCGGCCAAGGCCCGTCGGCGCGTCGAGGAGCTCGCCGCCGAGGAAGGCCTGGCCGTGCTGGGCTGGCGCGACGTCCCGGTCGAGCCCGGCTGTCTGGGTGCGTCGGCACGTCGGACCATGCCGCGCATGGCTCAGGTCGTGGTGGTGCCGACCGGCCCGGGGTCCGACGGGTCGGCTCCTGCGCCCGCAGACGCGCTCGCCCTCGACCGGCTGGCCTTCTGCCTGCGCAAGCGAGTCGAACACGAGGTGCACGGTGTCTACGTGTCGTCGTTGTCGGCACGCACGTTCGTCTACAAGGGCATGCTCACCGGGTACCAGCTCAGGGAGTTCTTTCCGGACCTCTCCGATCCCAGTTTCGACAGCGGGTTGGCGCTGGTCCACTCACGGTTCTCGACCAACACCTTCCCGTCGTGGCCGCTCGCCCATCCGTACCGCTATCTGGCTCACAACGGTGAGATCAACACGTTGCGCGGGAACCGGAATTGGATGCGAGCTCGCGAAGCGCTGCTCGAGAGCGACCTGATCCCCGGAGACCTCGAGCGTCTGTTCCCGATATGCGACCCGGACGGGAGTGACTCGGCCACCTTCGACGAGGTGCTCGAGCTGCTGCACCTCGGTGGTCGGAGCCTGGCGCACGCCGTGCTCATGATGATCCCCGAGGCGTGGGAGAACCACACCACGATGGACCCGGCGCGGCGGGCCTTCTACCGGTACCACGCGTCGCTCATGGAGCCGTGGGACGGGCCGGCGGGCGTGGTCTTCACCGACGGGACGGTGGTCGGTGGCGTGCTCGACCGAAACGGCCTGCGTCCCGCCCGGTACTGGGTGACCGACGAGGGCCTGGTGGTGCTCGCATCGGAAGTGGGCGTGCTCGACATCGACCCTGCCCGGGTGGTGCGCAAGGGCCGCCTGCAGCCGGGCCGGATGTTCCTCGTCGACACCGCCCAGGGCCGGATCGTCGATGACAGTGAGATCAAGGCGCAGCTCTCGGCCGCGCACCCCTACGGCCAATGGCTCGAGGAGGGGCAGGTCGGCTTGGGGGACCTGCCCCCACGCATGATGCTCACGCCCCAGCACGCGTCGGTTGTCACCCATCAGGAGTTGTTCGGCTACACCAACGAGGAACTGCGTTTCGTCCTGGCCCCGATGGCCAGTACCGGTGGCGAGGCGCTCGGGTCGATGGGCCACGACGCCTCCATCGCGGCGCTGTCGCAGCGACCCCGCCTGATCTTCGACTACTTCACCCAGATGTTCGCACAGGTGACCAATCCGCCCCTCGACGCCATACGCGAAGAGCTGGTCACATCCAGCCGCTCGAAGCTCGGTCCGGAGGGAAACCTCCTCGAACCCACCGCAGCGTCGTGCCGGCAGATCATCCTGCCCTATCCCGTCATCGACAACGACGAGCTCGCCAAGCTGGCCTACGTCAACGAGCACGGGGAGACGCCGGGCTACCAGGCGTTTGCCATCGACGGACTCTTCGATCCGACCGGGGGTGGAGATGCTCTGCGCCTTGCCATCGAGGACGTCCGCAAGCGGGTGAGCATCGCCATTGCCCTGGGGTCGAACGTCATCATCCTCTCCGACCGCAACTCCAACGCGCGCATGGCTCCGATTCCGTCGTTACTCCTCACCGCCGCGGTGCACGAGCACCTGGTGCGGGAGAAGTCGCGTACCCGCGTCGGGCTCGTGGTGGAATCCGGCGACGCCCGCGAGGTGCACCACATCGCACTGCTCATCGGGTACGGCGCGTCGGCGGTGAACCCGTACCTCGCCTTTGAGACCATCGACGACGTCATCGCCAACAAGAACCTCCTCGACGGGGTGACGCCCCGCCAGGCGCGGACGAATTACATCAAGGCGGCGTGCAAAGGTGTCATCAAGATCATGTCCAAGATGGGGGTGTCGACGGTGGCGTCGTACACCGGAGCCCAGATCTTCGAGGCCGTGGGTCTCGCTCCCGAGATCGTCGACGAGTACTTCACGGGAACGGTGAGCCGGATCGGCGGGGTAGGCCTCGACGTCCTCGCGCAGGAGGTCTTGGCTCGCCACCGTCTGGCCCATCTGGAGCGTCCCACCGAACGGGCCCATCGCGAGCTCGAGGTCGGCGGGGAATACCAGTGGCGCCGCGAGGGAGAGATCCATCTCTTCAACCCGAAGACGGTGTTCAAGCTCCAACACGCGACGCGGGCCAAGCGCTACGACATCTTCAAGGAGTACACGAAGCTGGTCGACGACCAGGCGGTCAATCTGGCCACGCTGCGTGGGTTGCTCCGGTTGCGCGAGGGAGTCCAGCCCGCGCTGGCGGTGGAAGAGGTCGAACCCGTATCCGACATCGTCAAGCGCTTCGCCACGGGAGCAATGTCCTACGGATCCATTTCCGCCGAGGCACACGAGACGCTCGCCATCGCCATGAACCGCCTGGGGGGAAAGTCCAATACCGGGGAGGGAGGCGAGGACGCCGAACGCTATGTCCCCGACGCCAACGGGGATCTCCGCCGCAGCGCCATCAAGCAGGTCGCCTCGGCCCGATTCGGGGTCACGAGCGAGTACCTGGTGAATGCGGACGACCTGCAGATCAAGATCGCTCAGGGAGCCAAGCCGGGCGAGGGAGGGCAGCTGCCGGGGCACAAGGTGTACCCGTGGATCGCCAAGACGCGGTTCTCGACCCCCGGCGTAGGGCTGATCTCGCCGCCGCCGCATCACGACATCTACTCGATCGAGGACATCGCCCAGCTCATCCACGACCTGAAATCGGCGAACCCGATGGCGCGCGTGCACGTGAAGCTGGTCGCCGAGGTCGGGGTGGGGACTGTCGCGGCCGGGGTCGCCAAGGCCAAGTCCGACGTGGTGCTCATCTCGGGCCACGATGGTGGGACCGGGGCGAGTCCTCTCACCTCGATCAAGCACGCCGGGATTCCGTGGGAGCTAGGCCTGGCCGAGACACAGCAGACTCTCGTTCTCAACGGCCTGCGCGATCGCATCGTGGTGCAGGTCGACGGCCAGCTGAAAACGGGTCGCGACGTCATCGTCGCCGCGCTGCTCGGGGCCGAGGAGTTCGGGTTTGCGACCGCACCCCTGGTCGTATCGGGGTGCGTGATGATGCGCGTCTGCCACCTCGACACCTGTCCCGTGGGGATCGCCACCCAGAATCCCGAGCTCCGCAAGCGTTTCACCGGTCAGCCCGAGTTCGTGGAGAATTTCTTCGAGTTCATCGCCGAGGAGGTGCGGGAGTACCTGGCCGCCCTCGGGCTCAGGTCGATCGCCGACGCGGTGGGCCGGGTCGATCTTCTCGACGCCGTCGTCGCCACGGACCATTTCAAGGCCAAGGGGCTCGATCTCGCCCCCATCCTGGCGCAACCCGAGTCGGGCCCGCCCACCGACCGGTTGTGTCGCCAGGCCCAGGACCATGGGCTCGACCGGGCCCTCGACCACCGTTTCCTCGACGCCTGCCGGCCCGCCATCGAGGACGGGACGCCGGTCACCGTGGAGCTGCCCATCACCAACGTCGATCGCACCGTCGGGACCCTGCTCGGCTACGAGATCACGACGCGCCACGGCGCCGCGGGCCTGCCCGACGGCACCATCACCCTCACCTTCAGGGGTTCAGCCGGACAGAGCTTCGGCGCGTTCGTACCCCGTGGGGTCACTCTGCGGTTGTTCGGCGACGCCAATGACTACCTCGCGAAAGGGTTGTCCGGTGGATCGGTGATCGTGCGTCCCGACGAGGCGTCTCCCTTCGCAGCCGAGGATGAGATCATCGCCGGCAACGTCATCCTCTACGGGGCGACAGCGGGGGAGTGTTACGTGCGGGGTCAGGTGGGGGAGCGGTTCTGCGTGCGCAACTCGGGTGCCACAGCCGTCGTCGAAGGTGTCGGTGATCATGGGTGCGAGTACATGACGGGCGGAAGAGTCGTGGTGCTCGGTCCGACGGGCAGGAACTTCGGAGCGGGGATGTCCGGTGGGATCGCGTATGTCCATGATCCTGCCCGGGACTTCGCCGAGCGGGTGAACTTCGAGATGGTGGACCTCGAGCCGCTCGACGAGGAAGACCGGCAGTGGCTGTTGGACACCGTGACCCGTCACCATGTCGAAACGGGGTCGAGTGTGGCGCAGCGGCTCCTCGCGGCGTGGGGTTCCGCCCTTGCGGATTTCGTCAAGGTCATGCCCCGCGACTACCGACGTGTGCTCGAAGCGACCCGAAGAGCGGTCGACGAAGGGGCGTCGGTGGAAGTGGCGGTCATGGCCGTCACGCGCGGCTAGCACGACCGGGCGGAGAGAGGGCGATCGGAGATGGGGAAGCCCACCGGATTCTTCGAGTACGAACGAGTGCTGCCGCCCCGCCGCCCCGTCGCGGTCCGCGTCCGGGACTGGCGCGAGGTGTACGAACCGTTCCCTGAGGACGAGGTGGTGCGCCAGGGGGCGCGCTGCATGGACTGTGGTATCCCCTTCTGCCACGAAGGATGCCCGCTCGGCAATCTGATTCCGGACTGGAACGATCTCGTCTACCGCGGTGACTGGGCCGAGGCGCTCGAACGGTTGCACGCCACCAACAATTTCCCCGAGTTCACGGGGCGGTTGTGCCCGGCGCCGTGTGAGGGTGCATGCGTGCTCGGCATCAATGCCGACCCTGTCACGATCGAGCGCATCGAGTACGAGATCGCCGAGCGAGGGTGGGACGAAGGTTGGGTGACCCCCCAGGTCCCGTCGGTGCGCACAGGCAAGAGCGTCGCCGTCGTGGGGTCAGGGCCCGCCGGACTGGCCTGTGCGCAGCAGCTGGCGCGTGCCGGGCACCGCGTCGTCGTGTACGAACGGGCTGAGCGCCCCGGCGGCCTGCTGCGCTACGGCATTCCCGAGTTCAAGATGGAGAAAGCGGTGCTCGATCGTCGGCTGGCCCAGCTTCGGGCCGAAGGCGTGGAGTTCCGGTGCGCAACGGCGGTGGGTCCGGTCGGGACTTCGGTCGAGGCTCGTGGCTCGGATGCGGGGGGGGCGCCAGACCCGGCACCCGAGCCCGGTGTGCGCCGGGGCCTCGGGACGGCGTGCGCACCCGACGTACAGGTGGTATCGGCGTCGTCGTTGACGGCCGAATTCGATGCCGTGGTTCTGGCGGGGGGAGCCACGCTGCCTCGTGATCTGATGGTGGAGGGCCGCGAACTCGACGGCGTGCACTTCGCCATGGACTATCTGAAGCCGTCCAACCTGGTGCGCGAGGGCGCGTTCAAGACCGCACCGATCTCCGCGCAGGGCAAGCGCGTCGTGATCATCGGTGGGGGTGACACCGGAGCAGACTGCCTCGGGACGGCGCATCGCCAAGGGGCGTCGTTGGTCCACCAACTCGAGATCCTGGGCCGGCCCCCCGACGCTCGGCTCGAAGACAACCCCTGGCCCACGTGGCCCGCCATCCTCAGGACCTCCTCGGCCCACGAGGAAGGGGGCGACCGGATCTACGGCGTGACCACCACGAGGTTCATCGACGACGGCAACGGTGCGGTGCGGGCCCTGGCGGGCCAGCGGGTGGAGATGCGAAGCGAGGGCGGACGGTCCACGATCGAACCGGTGCCCGGCACCGAGTTCGAGTTGCCGTGCGAGCTCGTCCTGCTCGCCATGGGTTTCCTCGGGGCCGAGCGCCACGCGGTCGTCGAGGAGCTGGCTCTCGATGTCGATCCCCGGGGTGCGGTGGCGTGCGACGCCAATTGGCAGACCAGCCGAGAGGGTGTGTTCGTGTGCGGCGACATGACCCGGGGCCAGAGCCTGATCGTCTGGGCCATTGCGGAGGGACGGTCCTGCGCGGCGAGCGTCGACCGCTGGATCATGGGAGACACCGCACTGCCGGCTCCGCTCGTGCCCGGTCAGCTCGCGCTGCGCTGATCACCTCGACTCAGCGTTGATCAGCTGGCGCTGCGCTGATCACCTCGACTTGTCCGGCCGATCATCTTCGGCGACAGGCCGATGACCATGCCGCACAACCGTGTCAGCGAGTAGCTTGAGCTTGGTGACCGTTCTTGGAGCTGACGTGGACGTCGGGTTCGGCCGTGATGGCACGTTCCTCCTCGACGTCGACGTCGTCTTCGATGTCGGCATCGGCTGACTCGGCGTTCTTGCGGGACCCGTCGGGAGAGGCCGCGGCCAGGTACTTCTGGAGGCGACCGAGTTCGCTCAGGACGTTCGCCTTGCGCACCGCGAGACTGTCAATGGTCTGTTGCAGTGCATCGATTTGGCGGTGAGCGTCCTCCATCATCGCCTCGGCCTCGGCGTTGGCGTTCTCGACGGCAGCCGCCTTGACGGCCTCGGCCTCCTGCTTGGCCTGCTCACCGACGGCGAGGGCAGCGCGCAGGATCTCCGCGGCCCGCTCACCGACGGCCTCGGTGGCTGCCTCGACGGCGTTGTCGGCCCGAGCCTCGGAGTCGAGCAGCCATTGGTGGAGGCGCTCGACGTACTCGTCGACGGGCTCGCGCCGGTAACCCCGGAAGCCCACTTCGAACTGCTTGGGACCCTCGCCCTCATGGCTCCGCATCGGAGCTCTCCCCTGTGTCTCGCCGGTCTAGTTGGACGTATGGTGACGGTTTAACCTCATGACGCGGCCAACGGGCTGTCAACATCGACCCAACACGCTCATGTCTCACACGTCGCCCACGTCCCCCACACCCGGGTGAGGGGCGTTAGCCGGCAGCGGCCGAGAGTGTGGCCGGGAGTGCGGCCGGCTGTGGTGCAGCGAAGGAACGCTTGAATACCGCCAGGGAGCGGGGGAAGGAACTGTCGAGGATGTCGTGCTGGCCGTCGGACGCGTCCACGTCGAAATAGCTCGTGAAGGCGACGTCATGGGTCTTGATCCACTGGGCCATCTTGGCCACGAACAACGGATCGTCCCCGAGGCCGTGCCCGTCGGATCGGATGGTGAGGCCCCACTCGGGGATCACGACGCGCTTGTGGTGGAGCGTTGCGAACGTCGCCAGCCATTGCAGGCCGTTTGGTTCGGTGACGTAGCGCGGCCAGGCCAGGGCCGGGTCGAGGGGGATGTCCCACACCTGGTCGTAGAGGTCCAGGCCGACATAGTCGACATAGGCGTCTCCCGGATAGGCGTTCTGGGCGGCTTCGGGCTCGGCGCCGGCGGTGGGGTTCCAGACGAACGCAAAGGCGGACCCCGGGACGGCGCGCATCGACGTGACGACGTTGCGGAAGAAGGCGGCGAAGTTCTCCGCGTCCGTCCGGCTCGTCACGGCCCACGCGTACCAGGTTCCGTTGAACTCCCACCCGAGTCGGAGCACGGCGTCTCTGTGCCCGGAGGACACGAGGTTCTTCGCCAGCGCGACGAAGTACCGGTCATAGCTGCCGGCCGCTCCTGCAGCCAGTGTCCCGACGGCGCGACCGTCCCGGGTGGGGATCATCGGTACCCCGAGCACCAATCGGTACGGGCTCAGGTGCCATGGGCCCAACAACTTCTGCAACGGGTTGAGATCCACCATGGCCGCCCATCCTTCGGTGCGGGGGAGGTAGTCCGAAGCCAGGCTGGGCTTCGTGCCGGTTCGTGCCGCGAATGCTGCGACACGGCGCGGTGATCCCGACCCCACGTAGACGCCGAGGGGCACACTCCCGACGTTGACGTCCGGGAGTTTGCCGGCACCGGCCGGTTGCCCGCTGCACCCTGCACACGATGCGCAAACCACGAGTGCGGCCGCGACCACACCGGCGCGCCAGAGTCTCGGATGGGCGCGGCGGTCCTTACGTGGTGAGCGACCTCGGTTCATCGACGCGGGCCGGATGGGACGTGTCGACGAACGTCTCGGTGGCCGCAGCCTGCCCCGTACGCGGTCGTTACCCCACCGCGTTCATCTTGATGATGCCGAACACGGCGCCCATCGGATCGCTCAAGACGGCGAAACGCCCCGGTTCCACGTCCATGGGACCGGCCAGTGTGGTTCCTCCGAGCGCGCCGGCTTTGGCGACCGATGCGTCACAGTCGTCGACGGCGAAGTACGCGAGCCAGTAGGCCGGGATCTGAGGGGGGACTTCGGCGGGCATCTCCATCATGCCCCCGACACTGTCGTTCCCTCGTTTCCATTCCGTGTAGGCCATGGGGCCGTCTTGGCGCGTCTCGGCATCCCAGTCGAAGACGGACTTGTAGAAGGTCTTGGCGGCCTCGGTGTCGCGGGTCTGCAACTCGTTCCAGGTGAGGGTTCCCGGCTCGTTGGCGAGATCAGCGCCCTGATGAGTGCGGGGTTGCCAGACAGAGACGGCGGCCCCGGTGGGATCCAGGAACACCGCCATACGCCCCACGTCGAGCACGTCCATGGGTTCGACGATCACAGTGCCGCCACTGGCCTTGACCTTGTCGATGGTGGCATCGGCATGCTCGACCGTGACATAGGTCATCCACGCGGGAGGTTGTCCCTCCATCATCACCGGACCCAGACCCGCGACGTTCTTGCCCCGCATCCGGAACATGCAGTATCCGCCGGTCTCCTCGGTCCCCTCGGTCGCGTCCCAACCGAAAAGGGCCCCGTAGAAGGATTTGGAACCTGCGACGTCGGTGGATCCGAGGTCGACCCACGACGGGGTCCCGGGAGGGTAGGACTTGAATTCGGTCACGGCGGTCTCCTCGATCGAAGCGGGGGTCCGGGCGCGAGCGTATCGAGCGGTCGGTGTCGACACCGCGCAGGACCACCCATTTGTCCTGACTGCGGCACGCCGTCGGCGGCCGAACCCGAGCCGGGCTCGCTCAGTAGCCGGGTCCGTGATCGAGGATGCGGCGCGGGTTGTCCACGAGCATCGTGTGGATCTGCTCCTCGCTCACGCCGTGGGCGCGCATGGCGGGCAGGACGTCGTGGCTGATGTGGAGGAAATGCCAGTTCGGCTGGGCCTGGCGAAGGAAATCGTCGTCGAACCAGTCCATGTGACAGCCGGCATCGTGGGAGAGGACCATGGCGTTGGCCCAGCCGCTCTCGCACAGTCGGGCGACGGTCTCGACCCGCTTCTCGGTGGGGCAATAGGCATCGACACCGAATCGGTCCATGCCGAGGACCGAACCCGCCCGGAGGAGCTCGCCGAGGTAGTCGAGGTCTGTGCTGTCGCCGCTGTGCCCGATGACGACACGGGAGAGATCGACACCCTCGTCGGCGAACACGCGCTGCTGGTCGAGGCCGCGCCGGGTGGCGGTGTGGGTGTGGGTGGAGATGGGCACCCCGGTGCGCCGGTGGACGCGTGCCACGGCGCGCAGTACTCGCTCGACCCCGGGGGTGAGCCCGGGCTCGTCGGTTGCACATTTCAGGATCCCGGGCCGTACGCCGGACCCGGCGATGCCGTTTTCGATGTCGTGGAGGAAGTACTCGTCCAACATGTCCACCCCTGACGGGCGGAACGCGGCCGTGCGATAGTCGAAGTAGTGCGGGAGCTCGTTGTAGGTGTACAGGCCGGTCGCGACCACGATGTTGAGGTCGACCTGGGCCGCGACCTCCTGCACCGGTTCGATGTCACGACCGAGGCCGACCACCGTGAGATCGACGATGGTGTCGATCCCGGCCGCTTTGAGCTCCTGCAGGCGTTCGACGGCTCTCGCCACCTGGGTGGGGCGGTCCCAGCCGGTGGGCCAATTCGAGGCCACCTCGGGTGAGCGCACGAAGACGTGCTCGTGCATGAGCGTTGTCCCCAGAGACGCTGCGTCCACCGGGCCGCGCACCGTATTGATCTGCCCCATGTGGCCTCCCTCCGCGCCCGGCCGACCCGAGCGGGTCCGCCGAACCCTAATCAGCCGGCGACGTTGGGCCCGGCGCGCTCGACTGTCATCCGCAACAGGACCCGTTGCTCTTGCTCCATGGCCGAGCGGTACTCGTCCCAATTCGGGTGCTCGCCCGAGATTTGGCGGTAGTAGGCCACGAGACCCTCCATGGCGGCGGGAAGCGAGACGACCTCGACGGGGCCTTCGACCTGCACGGAGTTCCCGTAGAAGTTCTCGGTGAACACGATCAACGACGCCCAGGGGCGGCGCCGGAGGTTCTTGGTCTTGACGGCTGTCTCACGGGTCGACACCACCACTGTGTCGTTGTCCACGCCGGCAGCGACAAGGGAAAGCTGTGGGTGGCCGTCGGCGCGGCTGGTGGCGAGCACCGCCCGGTGATTACCGGCGATGAAGTCGAGCGCGGTGGCTGGGTCCATGTGGCCGAAGGATATTGCACCCCACCCCGGCCCGCTCCGAGGCGCACCGATATGCTCCGGGCATGCTGAGCACGATGCAAGACGGGCCCCTCCTGGTGAGCGGCATCCTCCGCCGTGGCCAGGCGGTCTACGGCGACAGTCGCGTGGTGACGGTCCAGCCCGTCGGCTATCGCGAGTCGACTTTCGCACAGGTCGCAGCGCGTTCGGAGAAGTTGGCCAAGGCGTTGCGCCGGCTCGGCGTGGACAGCGACGACCGGGTGGCGACGTTCGCCTGGAACGACCAGGAACACCTCGAGGCGTACCTGGCGATCCCCTCGATGGGAGCCGTGCTCCACACCCTCAACATCCGCCTGTTCCCCGAACAGCTGGCCTACGTGGTCAACCACGCCGAGGACAAGGTCGTCATCGTCGACGCGTCGATCGCCCCTCTGTTCGCGCGGATCCGCAACGAGTGCAAGACCGTCGAGCACGTCATCGTCGTGGGCGAGGGTGACACGACCGGTCTCGAGGAAACCGTTTCCTATGACGATCTCATCGGTGCCGAGGAGCCCGGGTACGACTGGCCGACGCTCGACGAACGACAGGCGGCATCGATGTGCTACACGAGCGGGACCACCGGGAACCCCAAGGGCGTCGTCTACAGCCATCGATCGACATGGCTGCACGCCTTCGCCGGTATGAACACCAATTGCGTGGGCGCGAGCGAACAAGATCGGGTTCTTGTCATCGTGCCCATGTTCCACGCCAACGCCTGGGGCATGCCCTACACCGCGTTCTTCGCCGGGACGGACCTCATCTTCCCTGAGCGATACCTCCAGGCCGAACCGTTGTCGCGCGTCATCGCGGAGCAACGCCCGACCCTGTCGCTGGGTGTCCCCACCATCTGGAACGACCTCCTGCACTACTCACAGGGCCACGACGTGGATCTGTCGTCGCTGCGACTTCTCACCGCCGGTGGGGCTGCCGTGCCGCGGTCGCTCATGGAGGCGTACAAGGACCGGTTCGGGATCGACATGATCCAGGGCTGGGGTATGACCGAGACCAGCCCCGTGTGCGCCTTCGGTCGTGCGCCCAAGGGCATCCCCCCCGAGCAGGAGATGGACTGGCGGGCCAGGACGGGGCGCATCATCGCGGGCGTCGAGCTGCGTGTGGTCGACGAGGAGGGTGCGGTGCTCCCCAACGACGGGACGTCGGTGGGGGAGTTCGAGGTCCGAGGACCTTGGGTCACCGCCGCGTACTACGGGGACCCGAGCCCCGACCGCTTCCACGATGGTTGGCTCCGGACCGGGGACGTCGGCACCTTGGACGGCCGAGGGTTCATGCAGATCTCGGACCGAACCAAGGACGTCATCAAGTCCGGAGGGGAGTGGATCTCGTCGGTCGAACTCGAAAACGAGGTGATGGCCCACCCCGGTGTCTTCGAAGCGGCGGTCATCGGCGTGCCCGACGAACGGTGGGACGAGCGCCCGCTCGTGGTGGTCGTGCCTTCCGAGGGTGCCCATCCCGAACCGGCCGAGATCCTGACCTTTCTGTCAGGCCGTGTGGCCCGCTGGTGGCTGCCCGAGCGCTGGGCCTTCGCCGACGAGATCCCCAAGACGTCGGTCGGGAAATTCGACAAGAAGGTCCTGCGGACCCGGGCCGCCGACGGCGCGTTGGAGATCTACCAGGTCGGTATGCCACCGCACGAGCGCTCGTGACGATGGGCGTGGAGGACATCGCCGATCGCCTGGAGGCCATCGCCGACGAGCTCGGAGACCTGGCCTTCGACCACCTGCGCCAGGCCACCAGCGCGGTGCGCACCAGCGGCGCGCCCGATCCTGCCGACGTCGCCGAAGAGAAGCGACTCACCCGGGCGCGTCGTGCCGTGGAGAAGGCAGTCGTGGTGTTGCGACGCCCCACGAAGTCCGCCGACGACGCGGACACCTTCGACTGAGAGCACGGCCGGGTCGCCGCATCGCTCGCCCCGGTGTACGCGTTCAACTGACGAGGGCGTTGAGTGCGTCGATCAGCTGCCGGAGCCGTCCGTAGTGGATCCGGTCGAATCGCAACGCCACCCGGGGCAGCTGCAGGTGGTCGCGGCTCGAGCGTTCGGGTCCCAGGGGCTTGGTGGGGCGAATCGACCCACTCACCACGATGTCGGCGAATCGTACGTTCAGGTCTGCGAGCTGCGCGCGGGTAGGGCTGTGGCGCAAACGGATGACGAGTAGGTCTCCGACCCACCGGCACGAGTGGTAGTTGCGATAGAAGCCGAGGAGCTCGGCGGCGGCCTTGTCGACGTCCGAGGTGATGACGTACATGGCCCGGTCCTCGGCCGAGATCAACCCGGCCGAGCTGACCTGGGTGTCGAGGAACTCCTGCCACCCCTCCCAGTAGGTCCCGGGGGGGACATCGAGCAGCACCAGGGGAGCGGGCTGCGCCTTGCCGGTCTGCAGCAGCGTAAGGAGCTCGAAGGCCTCGTCGAGGGTGCCGAACCCGCCGGGGAGAACGGCGTAGCCGTCGGACTCCTTGATGAGCATGAGCTTGCGGGTGAAGAAGTACCGCATCTCGACGAGCTTGGGGTCCTGGGCGATGAACTCGTTGGC
>Ga0209415_10007630_pt1 | contig 18856 bp, 20 predicted proteins | sample PeaSoiSIISIP2007_FD_187696 | JGI IMG/M metagenome (GOLD analysis project Ga0209415, IMG submission 187696) | Peat soil microbial communities from Weissenstadt, Germany - SII-SIP-2007 (SPAdes) (version 2) | ecosystem: Environmental > Terrestrial > Soil > Wetlands > Peat | place: Germany...
GGCGGAACTGGTAGACGCGCTGGTTTCAGGTACCAGTGGAGCAATTCGTGGAGGTTCGAGTCCTCTCCTGGGCACCATTAAAATCAATCAATTGCGATATATTTCTAATAATTTAGATTAATCGCCAGCGCCTCGGCACCGGTCACCACGTCCAATAGCTCGGTGGTAATTTCCGATTGCCGCACGCGGCGCGCCACTTCGCGCAGCTCATCGAGCTTGCGCCCGATATTCTCATGAGCCGCGTCCATGGTGGAAAAGCGCGCGGCATTCTCGCTCGCCAGCGATTCGATGGCGAATGCGGTCAGCAACGCGAACACGTATTCGGCGGTCAGCTGCTCGAGCAACACCTGCGGCTCGAGGTTTCGCAGGGGAGCCACGCCGTTTTTGGAGTGAGCGGCATACGGTTCCAGATCGAGCGGCACCACCGTGTTATGCCCGATCGATGGCACGCGTCTAGGCTCGTAACGGGCGTGTATGGTCTCGATCCGTGCAATCTGCCCCGAGGCGAGCCGACGGTACAGCTCGGCCGAGAGACGCTGGATCGTGTCGGGTGCATTTTCCGGTCGCGTCGCCATCGGTTCGATCCAGTCGGCGCGCGCTCCATGCTCGGCGGCCGTCGCAGCGCCGCGAGCGCCCAGAATGAACAGCTCGTCTTCAGCCGACAGGGTCTTCTCGGCTGTTTCGAACAGCCGTTCATTGAAACCGCCGACGAAACCGTGTTCGGCTGCGAACAGCACCAGGATGCGGCCGGTCTTGCCTTGGGGACGCGCGCGCGGCGCCTCGGGAATCATGCGGACCGCCGCGGCGATCGCGGCGGACAAATCATCGGCGTACTGGCGCGCGGCCTTCAACGAGCGCTGCGCCTGCTGCAAGCGCATTCCGGCCAGTGACCGCATGGCTCCGACGACATCCAGCAGTCCCGTCATGCTGGCGACGTGAGCCTGGACTTCTGCGAATCGTGGCACGCGATTCCCCCGGCCCGCTCAACCAACCGCGGATTGGACGGACTGCGCGAGATCCTTGAGCGCAGCGATCAGGCGGTCACGCTGATCATCCGTAAGCATCGCCGCGCGCTCATCGAGCTGCAGCACCTCAGGACATCGCTCGGCAAGCCACGGCTGCAAGCGCGAGCGGTATGCCCCAAGCAGCTCCAGCGCCATGTCATCCAACAGCCGCTCGCTCAGCGCGAGCAGGAGCGCCACCTCCTCCCCCAATGACAGCGGCGCGAATTGCCCCTGGCCGAGCACCGCCCGAATGCGCCGGCCATGCTCGATCGTCTTGCGTGTGCGCTCGTCGACCATCGTGCCGAAGCGAGTGAACAGTTCAAGTTCCAGAAATTGCGCGTATTCGAGGCGCAGACTCTCGGACAACAATTTGAGTACCGGCGCCTGCGTCTTGCCGCCCACCCGCGATACGCTCTTGCCCACGTCGACGGCCGGCTTCTGATCCTCGTCAAAGAGGCGCGAGTCGAGATACACCTGACCATCGGTGATCGAAATCAGATTGGTGGGAATATACGCGCTGATGTTGCCCGCCTGTGTCTCGGCGATCGGCAGCGCGGTCAGGGAGCCGCCGCCGCGCTCCGGCGAAAGCTTGGCCGCCCGTTCGAGCAGCCTCGAGTGAATATAAAAAATATCCCCGGGATAGGCTTCGCGGCCCGGCGGCCGGCGCAAGAGCAGCGACAGCTGCCGGTACACCGCGGCGTGCTTCGTCAGATCGTCTATGACCAACAGCACGTCGCGGCCGCGTTCCATGAAGTATTCGCCGATGGTGCAGGCGGCGTAGGGCGTCAACCATTGAAGGCCGGGCGCGGCATTCGCCTCACCGATCACAAAGATGCAACGCTCGGGTGCCCCGAACCGGCTGACGGCTTCGATCACCCGAGCGGCCGACGAGCTGGTCTGACCAACGGACGCATACACGCAGATGACGTCGCTCGAACGCTGATTGATCATCGTGTCGAGCGCGAGGGCGGTCTTGCCGGTGCGCCGATTGCCGATAATCAGCTCCCGCTGACCTCGCCCGATCGGAATCATCGCATCCACGGCCAATACCCCGGTGCACAACGGCTGCGTGACCAGCGCACGGTCCACAATGGAGGGCGGCGGCCGTTCCATGGGGCTGAGCGCATCGGCCCGAATGGGGCCTCGGTCATCCAGCGGCTCGCCAAGCGCGTTGACTACGCGGCCGAGCAGCGCCTCCCCTACGGGGACACTCGCCACCTCATCGGTGCCGCGCACCACGCTGCCGGCGCCGATCGCCGCCTCGCCGAGAAGCACGCAGCCCATGGTGTCCTCGCCGAGCTCGACCGCCATACCGCGCAGCCCGCCTTCGAACTGCAGCAGCTCATCGAGGCGTGTATGCGGCAGGCCCGCAACCGTGGCGATACCATCGCCCACCCGCAGCACTCGGCCGATGTGCTCGAGCCTCGGCGCCAGCGGCAGCGCGCCAATGTGCGCGCTTGCGCGCCGCTGCCAGCTACGAAGCTCCTCAGCGAGCGGCGCCATTCGCATCGAGCTCCGATCGTATCGCCGCCAGCGTCGAATGCCAGGAATATCGCAGGATCCCACTGGGGAAATGCAACTCCACCCCGGCGATGAGGCCCGGATCGGTGGCGAATTCGACTGCAAGGGCCACACCCATGACGCGCTCCAAACGGCCGCGCCAGGAAGAGGCCGAGTCCGCCGGCAGCGGCGAAGCGCTCACGATCTTCAGCGGAACGCCGGCCGAGAGCTCATTCGCGAGCCGCTCGCGCTCCTGCGGCGCCAGCGTGATCAGATGCTGTTCCACGCGCTCGAGCCAGGCCTCGGCTCGAAGTTTCATCGGTATTTCGTCAAGCAAGCGACGCGCAATGTCGCAACCCAGATCCGCGGCCAGGGTGCGCGCCTCGGCCAGAGCGACACTACGTTCCGCCGCCAGGGTCTTGCGCGCATGCTCCAGAAACTCGGCGGCCTCGTCCGCGGCGCGCTGGCGCTGTGCGGCCGCGCTTGCATCGGCCTGTGCGGTGGCCTCCTTGAGAAGGCGATCTCGCTCCGCTGCTATCCCTGCCCGCTCCGCTCGAACGCTCGCCAACGCGGTCTCGGCCTGCGCATCAGCCGCGCTGGCCTGCTCGAATTGCTTCTCGATCTCGGCGCGCCGTGCCGCCGTTAATCTCTTCACCGGCTGAAACAGGAATCGTTGCAGCAGCCATACCAGAACCGCAAAGTTCACGGTCTGAAGCGCAAATGTCCACCAGTCGAAGCGCATTATCAGCCGGCGTAGGGGTTGGCGAACAAGAGCAGCAACGCCACCACCAGACAATAAATGGCCATGGTCTCGATCATGGCCAGACCGACGAACAGCGTGCGCGACAGCGTGCCCGCTGCTTCGGGCTGCCTGGCGATCGCGTCCATGGCTGCCGCCACCGAGCGGCCTTCGGCGAGCGCCGGCCCGATCGATCCTATCGAGACCGATACCGCCGCCGCAATGATGCTTATGACCTTTACGTCCATCGAACCTCCTTCACCCTCGTTCGCCGCCCACGGCGGCTCCAATAAAGACCGTGGCGAGCACGGTAAAAATGTACGCCTGTATGAGACCGACGAGGATCTCCAACACCATGAACGGGATCGGCACGAATAGCCCCGCCAGGGTCACGACCAGCGCCAGCACGAACTCGCCGCTCATGACGTTGCCGAACAACCGCACCATCAAGGAGAAGGTGCGCGTGATCTCCGACACCACGTTTAGCGGCAGCATGATGAGTTTTGGTTGGGCGAAGCTCGCGAGATAGCGCCGTGCGCCCTGAGAGCGCACACCGAAATAGTGCACCGAGAGGAACACAATCGCGGCGAGCGCAGCCGGCGTTTCAAGCCGGCCCGTCGGGGCCTGAACGCCCGGCAGAACGCCCGACAAATTGCTGACCGCAAGGAACACGAACAGCGTCCCGAGAAGAGATAGGAAAGGTCCCGGGTCGCGGCGGACGATGGCTTTGATATCCTCCGCCAGGGTCGCGATCAGGGTCTCGACGGCGGCCTGACGCAGGCCCGGATGCAGCGCGAGCCGCCGCGTCGCCATTCGCGAGCCGACCGCGAGCACCAGCATGATCACCCAGGTGGTCGCCACCTGGCGGGCAATCGGCATCGGTCCGAGGTGAAAGAGCACCGCGCTTGAAAGGGGCGAACCCTGCATCAGTGGACCCTCCACTGGCGGCGCATCGCAACTGTGCGGGCAATCAGGAAACCGCCGAAGGCGGCAAGCAGCGCGCCGGCGCCAAAACGAGCCGCAATGCTGAACACGATCAGGGCGCCGATCAGGCGCGCGCCGGTAAGCGCCATCGCGGCGCGCCATCCCCTGGGTGCCGCGTAGGCCTGTACCGTCAGGCGTAGAGACGCGAAATAACTCATCCCGAGAGCGAATCCGACCAGCGCGGCGCTCGCGACGATAGGCAGCGCGAAATCGAGCGATATCTGCTTCATGCCCTTTGCATCCTTTTCCAGGCCATCACGCACCCGAGCGCCAGTCCAAGAACGAGCAAGCCCAGTGTCCAAAAGATACCCATGTGCAAGCGCCGGTCGAGCCAGCGGCCGGCAAGCACGCCAAGGAGCGAAGGCACCACGACGGTCCAACCCAATGAACCAATCATCGCCAGATTCTGGCCGATCGTGCGCTCACCGTCCCGTTTCCAGCGTGCGTCGCGCTCGCGGCGCGCTTTGACGGCCTCTTCCATGCCGGCGGTAGCTTTCTCCAGGCGCTTCATGGATTGGATGCGCCGTGGATTTCGTCGCCGACCGGCCCGCCGACGCCCGGCCGGCCGTTGGGCCGCAGGTAGCGGATGATCTGCTCGACGGCGGCAAGATAAAGCCTGCGCTCGTCGGCGCGCGCCACTTGTTCCTCGGCCACGCGGCTCCGGAAGACGACCAGCACATCGGACTCCAACTGCTGAAGGTCATCGCCCAGGACCGCTTCGCGCGTGTCGATGGCGACGCTCCTGCCTTGCTGCACCTTGAGTACGCCGCCGCGCACGGCAATATGATGATCATTCCCCCGCTGGTCTCGCCAACTGACTACGCAGGTCGCGAGCACCGTGACGAAGTCTGCGTGTCCGGGCAGTATGCCGAAGGCCCCGGTCGCATCCTCGCCGCGCACGTGCATGACACCCTCTGTCTCCAGCGCGATCGCAAGCGGCGTCGCCACCGTGAGCCTCATGCGGGTACTCCGGTCTTGACGCCGGCTTCGCATTGCCGCGCCTCTTGCAGATCCCCCACCATATAGAGTGAGGATTCCGCCCAGCGGTCTGTTTCGCCCTCGAGAATGGCCCGGCAGCCGTGCAGGGTGGCATCGAGCGCGACCGCCCTTCCCGGTTTGCCGGTAAATGCAATGGTCACCATGAATGGCTGCGTCAGAAAACGCATGAGGCGCCGCGCACGCGTGACCACCAACCGATCCTGGGCGCTCAGTTCCTCAACGCCGAGCAGCGCGATGATCTCCTGCAGTTCGCGGTAATGCGCGATGGTTTTGCGTACGTCCTGGGCGGTCCGGTAGTGCGCATCTCCCACGAGCCTCGGATCCAATAGGCTCGAGGCGGAAGCAAGCGGATCCACGGCGGGATACATTCCTTCGCTCGCCATTTCGCGCGACAGCACGATCGAAGAGTCCATATGGCTGAAAATTTCGGCAACCGCCGGATCCGTGAAGTCGTCGGCCGGCACGTACACCGCTTGGATCGACGTGATGGCGGACCCGCCGACGGAGGCAATGCGTCCCTCCAGTTCGGCAATCTCGCTGGCAAGCGTCGGCTGATAGCCGACGCGCGATGGCAGCCTACCCAGCAGACCCGATACTTCGCTGCCCGCCTGAACCAACCGATAAACGTTATCGATCAGCAGCAATACATTTTGGTGCGCCGAACTGCGGAAATGCTCGGCGATCGCCAAAGCGGCCAGCCCGGCCCGCCAGCGGGCGCCGGGCGCCTCGTTCATTTGTCCGAACACGAGCGCGGTGCGCTTTAAAACATCCGATTGCGTCAATTCGAGCAGCAACTCATGGCCTTCGCGTGAGCGCTCGCCGACGCCGGCAAAGACCGATATGCCCGAACCGCTCTCCACCGTCGTGCGAATAAGCTCCATGATGAGCACCGTCTTGCCCACTCCGGCTCCGCCGAACATGGCTGCCTTGCCCCCGTTGACCAGCGGCGCCAGCAAATCAATGACCTTTATACCGGTGTGAAACATCTCGATGGCCGCCGACTGCCGGCCGATGGCGGGTGCACTCGCATGAATCGGCCGGCGCTCGACATCCGCGGGCAGAGCCGGACCGCGGTCCACAGGCACCCCAACGACGTTGAGCAGCCTGCCGAGCACCGGGTCGCCCACGGGTACGCTGATCGGGCCCGAAAGCGGTCTCGCAGCGGTGCCTCGCCGTAGGCCCGATGTGCCGGTCAGAGCCACTGCACGAACGGTGTGCCGATCGAGATGCTGGTGGATTTCGGCAACCAGCGGGGGCCCGCGGTCCCAATCAATGGCGATAGCATCCAGAATCGAGGGCAGCAAACCCGCGCTGAACCGAATATCTATCACGGAGCCGTGTACGGCCGAAACCCACCCTTGCGCGCCGGCGGGATCGGCGATCTTTGCATCCATAGTCGCTCGTCGCGCCGATTCCGGCGCCCTCACTGTCCACCCTGAGGAGCCCTCGAACGCGCAAATTACGGAGTCGGCCGGATACGGTCAATACGGGGAATTGCGGTGTCACCCGCGCGCAGCGGCGCTGTTCAAACAGGCATCCGCAGCGCCCGCCGCGAGCCGGTGCTGGTGATCATGTACTCGTCGCGGGCCACGCGCACGAGATCCCGCCCCTCGTTCTTTGCCACATAGAGCGCCGCGTCGGCACGGGCGACGAGTTCATCGAGCGATCTCGTATCCGCATCGCTGGTTGCGAGTCCCGCACTCAAACTTACGCGCAGGCCGCTGCCCGAGGACGGCAGCCGAATCGCGAACACCAGCGCGCGCAGCCGCTCCAGGCTCGACAGCGCGAATTCCAACGGTGTATCCGGCATCACCAGCAGGAATTCTTCACCGCCCCATCGCCCCAGGATGTCCGATTCGCGAAGCGTCTCGCGCCCGGCCCGCGCGAACTCCTTCAAGACGTAATCGCCGGTGGCGTGCCCCCAGCGATCGTTGATGGCCTTGAAGTGATCCATGTCGATGAGAGCGATCGTCACGGGTTTTCTCGTGACGCTTGCGGCCTGCAGCGCCGCCTCGGCCAGCTCCACGGTGCGCCGTCGATTCGGCAACCCGGTCAGAGAGTCCAGGCTGGCGAGCTTCACCAGCTGCTGACGGTAGCGGCGGTTGGCGATGAGAAAATAAATGAGCAACGCGATGACGCCAATGCCCGCCGTCACCACCACGGTATTCCAGCGCAGCCGCTGCGCCTGGCGGTTGGACTGCTCGTGGGACGTCTGCAGGTCGCGCGTCAACAAGTCGTTGCGCTCGATCTCGCGATCCGTCTCGAAGCGCGCACGCAACGCACCAGCCTGCCGAATGCGCTCCGCGTCGTTCGCCGCGGTGTAGCGTTTTGCGTATTCCAGCAGGTCGTTGTAGGCATCCCGATATTCATGAACCGCCGCGTTTGCCCGTGCGCGCCATTGGTATATCGAACCGACGTCACGCGGCGGCATATCGCGGCCGTCCTGGTCCAGGACCTTGTCGAAGGTCGCCAGCGCGCGCTCGGCGTGCCCGGACCCCAAGTCGATGCGCGCCAGCAGCACCTGCGTTTCCTTCACCGAATCGGTCGCTTCGGCGGCGCCGAATAGGCGCAGCGCGTTGGCGCACTCGCGCTTCGCGGACGCGAGCTGCCCGAGTTCGATGTGCACTTCGCAGGTCCGCTGGTCGGCGAACGCGATTCCTTGCTGGTCGGCGAGCGAGACGCTGAGCATCCGGGCTTTGGTGAATTCGCCGATCGCGTCGTCGTAGTTGCCCATCAGTTTCAAGATCTGACCCCGCATGAACCGCGAAACCGAAAGCGCCGTGGTGGCGCCGTGCGAGGTGTCCCACTCGATCTTCTCCTGATTCAGCGCGAGCGCTTGCGAGAAGTCGCCCATGCTGCGCATGACGAGCGAGAGATAATCCGCCGACATGATGTGCGGCTCGGTGACCACCGGGGCGATGCTGGCGCGATAAGCCTGTGTCAGGGTTACGATGGCCAAGTCCTCGCGGTTCTGCCGATGTTCCAGCAGGCCGCGGTTGAGGAGCAGGCAGGTGTCGGCCGGCGAGCCGTGCGGCTGTAATTTTCGTGCCGCCTCGATCGATTGAATGGCAGTGGCAAGGCCGGCGCTGTCGTAGACGCTGTCCGCGAGCGACAGCAGCAATTCCACGTGCACCGGATCGCTTTCGCTCGGCACGAGCGCGAGCCCCTTGGCGGCGCTCGCGCGCGCATCCGCGTCCAGCTCAAGAGTGCCGTAGGCCTGCGCCTGAATCGCGTACAAGGCGGCGGTTCGCGCGGTGTTGCGGGTCACGTCCGACAGCGGTTCTCGCTGCAGGTCGACCAACAGGGCCTGCGCCTGATTGAGCGCCTTGGTGGCGTCTTGGGTGATCAATTGCTGTAATTGATGGATATCCGGGTCGAGGCTGTCGAGACAGCTCGCCCGCGCCGCCGGCGCGATACACACCTCGCCCAGCAGCAGCAGCAGCAGCAATCGCGCGCGCAGTTTTGCCGATTTCGCAGAGTGTGATCCCTCACGCTTGAATATATCCATGATTAAATGAACCGTACGATGTTCGCACCGCTCAATCGACCCCGGATGTCACGCTTTTTGAACCTTCGACGCGCGGTCACGCACGGCGCAATCCGAATGCGCCGACGCTTGGCCGGAATGTGACGCGCGTCGCAGTGGCAAGTTGCCCGCCTCTGGGGCATAGTCGATATTGAGGAAACCCTATGCCCGCATCCTTCTTGGATCGAGAAAGCACCATCGCGTCTTCGGGCTACAACCGCTTCTTGGTGCCACCGGCGGCCCTCGCGGTGCATCTGTCGATCGGCCAGGCCTACGCGTTCTCAACTTTCAATTTGCCGCTGACCAAGCTCATCGGTTTGAGCCATTCGGCACCCGGCGATTGGAAACTGACCGAGGTGGGTTGGACGTTTTCGATCGCGATCGCCTTTCTCGGCCTGTCGGCCGCCCTGTTCGGACGCTGGGTCGAGCGGGTGGGTCCGCGCAAGTCGATGTTGACGGCAGCCCTGTGCTTCGGCGGCGGATTCATCATATCCGCCTTCGGCATTCGCTTTCATCAGCTTTGGTTGCTCTACCTGGGGTATGGTGCGCTCGGCGGCTGCGGACTCGGCATCGGCTACATCTCGCCGGTTTCTACGCTGATCAAATGGTTTCCCGACCGGCCGGGCATGGCGACCGGCATGGCCATCATGGGCTTTGGCGGCGGCGCGCTCATCGCAGCGCCCCTCTCGCTGCTGCTCATGGAACACTTTAAAACGGCAATGTCCAACGGGGTGCTCGAGACTTTCGTCACCATGGGCGTCATCTACTTCATGTTCATGCTGATCGGCGTTTACTCGGTGCGGGTACCCCCCGCCGATTGGAAGCCGGCCGGATGGACCGCGCCCTCGAAACCACGCTCGTTGGTGACCGAAGCGCATGTGGCGGTCGACGTGGCGTGGGGCACGCCGCAATTCTGGCTCTTGTGGGGGGTCCTGTGCATGAACGTGACCGCCGGCATCGGCGTATTGGGCCAGGCTTCGCCGATGATTCAGGAGATATTCAGCGGACGGGTCACCCCCGCGGCGGCCGCGGGTTTCGTCGGCTTACTCAGCTTGTTCAACATGGGCGGCCGGTTCATTTGGGCGTCGATATCCGACTATATCGGCCGGCGCAATACTTACTTCGTGTTCTTCGCGCTCGGCATTGTGCTCTATTCGACCGTTCCGACGCTCGGGCATCTCGGATCGATCACGCTTTTCGTCGCCGCGTTCGCCGTCATTCTGTCCATGTACGGCGGCGGATTCGCGACCATCCCGGCGTACTTGCGCGACATTTTCGGCACCATGCATGTCGGCGCCATTCACGGCAGGCTCTTGACCGCGTGGTCCGTCGCGGGAGTGTTGGGCCCGGTGTTGGTGAACTACATTCGCCAGTACCAGATCGACAGCGGCGTGCCGAAAGCCCAAGCCTACTCGGTCACCATGTACATCATGTGCTCGCTGCTGCTCGTCGGTTTGATTTGCAATCTGGCAATACGTGCGGTCGACGAAAAACACCATTTCCGCGCGGCCTCACCCGCCCCCGCAAGTCCGGCATCCTCGAGGTCGGTATCCTCAAGGTCGGCATCATGAAAGCACGATTGGTTTTTCTGTGGCTCGCGGTCGGAGTGCCGCTGCTGTGGGGCGTCCTGAAAACCCTGGAGAACGCTCTGAAGCTATTTCGCTGATCCCAAGCTACGCGCGCGGACCACGGCGGCCGGTCGTGCGCCGGCGGGTGGCGCCGGCGACGGCTCCCGCCTGGCGATCCATCTCGCCGCGCAACTGCGCCGTCGCGCCGCTCGAAATGGCCCCCAATTTCGATTCGATGGTCGCCAGATCCGGCACAGATCCGCGCACGTGGGCTTCGAGCGCGCGACGCATCACGCGCAAGTGATCGGGCGTGGTGCCGCAGCAGCCGCCGATGATCCGCGCACCGGCATCCAAGGCGAGGCAGGCGTATTGCGCCATCAGCTCCGGCGTTCCGTTGAATTGGATGGCACCGTTCACGAATTGCGGAATGCCGCAGTTCGCCTTGGCCACCAGAATCGCCGAAGGGTCCGAGGCCGAGGCGAGATTGACGATGGATGCGATGAGTTCCGAGGGGCCGACGCCGCAATTGCTGCCGCATGCGGCGAGGTGATTCCGGCGATGCAGCGCGGCGAGATTGTGGGGCGTGATGCCCATCATCGTCCGGCCGTTGGTATCGAAGCTCAATGTCGCCACTACGGGTAAGCCGGTGGCGCGGGCGCCGGCAATCGCCGCCTCGGTCTCCTCGACCGAGGACATGGTTTCGATCCACAGAATATCGGCGCCGCCGCGCTCGAGCGCCGCCGCCTGCTCGGCAAAAGCGTCACGGGCGGCCTCGAGGCTGAGTGGCCCCAGCGGTTCGAGAATCTCTCCGGTCGGCCCCACGCTGCCGCCGATCAACACTATCCGTCCGGCGCGCTCGGCTTCCGTGCGGGCAATGCCCGCCGCCCTCTCGTTCAACTCCCCGACGCGCGACTCGGCCCTGTGGAGCTTCAACCGGTGGCGGGTCCCGCCAAATGTATTGGTCAGGATGATGTCCGCCCCGGCATCGATGAAGGCGCGCTGCAATTCGGCCACGCGCTGCGGATGCTCGGCATTCCACAGCTCAGGCGCATCCCCCGATTGCAGGCCGCGTTCGAACAGATTGCTGCCCGTGGCGCCGTCGGCGAGGAGCCACGGCCTCTGCGCCAGCAGGGGTGTTAGTCGATCAGGCATGGCGGGGATTTTATCATGGCTGTAACCGGGGGCCGTGGGGCTGCGCGCCTACGGCGCGCCGCCGGCTAGCCGAACGGGTGCTTGAGGAATATCGTCTGATCGCGGTCGGGGCCGGTGGAGATGATGTGGATCGGCACCCCGACCAAGGCTTGCAGCCGTTCGAGATAGCTGCGGGCGTTGGCGGGCAAGTCATCGTATCGAGTGGCACCGACGCTGCTATCTTTCCATCCGGGCAGATCCTCGTACACGGCTTCACAATCGCCGAAATGCTCCGACAACAGCGGCGGCGTGATCCTCACTTCACCGCCGATCTTGTAGCCCACGCACACGCGGATGGAATCGAGGCCATCGAGGACATCGAGTTTGGTGACGCACAACGAGGAGCAGCTGCTGTGCACGACCGAGCGCCGCAGCGCCACCGCGTCGAACCAGCCGCAACGGCGTTGCCGCCCGGTGACCGAGCCGAACTCATGGCCCACCCGCGACAAATGCTCGCCGAATTCGTCGAACAGCTCCGTGGGGAACGGCCCGGCGCCGACTCGCGTGGTATAGGCCTTGACGATGCCGAGAACCTCGTGCAATCGCCGCGGTCCCAATCCGGTTCCGGGAGCTGCGCCGCCGGCAGTGGTGGTCGAGGAGGTGACATAGGGGTACGTGCCCAAATCGACGTCCAACATCGCGCCCTGCGCACCCTCGAACAGCACGTTGCGGCCCTCGAGGCTCAATTGCTCGAGAATGCCGGTGACGTCCGCCACCAACGGCTTGAGGCGTTCGCCGAGCGCGAGATTCGATTCGAGCACCTGCTGGAAATCGATCGGCGGCGAATTGAAATAACGCTGCAAAACGAAGTTGTGGTAGTCGAGAATCTCGCCCAATTTGGCGGCAAAGCGTTCGCGATGAAACAGATCGGCGACGCGCAGCGCACGCCGCGCCACCTTATCCTCGTACGCAGGGCCGATGCCGCGCCCGGTGGTGCCGATGGCCTTGGCCCCTTGCGACTTCTCGCGCGCGCGGTCGAGCGCCACATGCGAGGACAATATCAGCGGACACGAGGGACTCACTCGCAGGCGTTCGAACACCGGCACGCCCTGCCCGATCAGCATTTCCGCCTCTGTGAACAGCGCCTCCAAGGACAGCACCACGCCGTTGCCGATCAGGCATTGCACGTGGGGGTGCAGAATCCCCGACGGTATCAGGGACAAAACCGTCTTCTTGCCGCCGATGACCAAGGTGTGACCGGCGTTGTGGCCGCCCTGAAACCGCACCACGGCTTGCGCTTGATCGGTGAGCAAATCGACCACTTTGCCCTTGCCTTCGTCGCCCCACTGCAAGCCGATAACGACCAGATTCTTACCCATTACGCGCCATCCATAGCAATGCGAGCCCCACCACCATGCTGATCAGTCCACCCCAGCGCAAATGATTCGGTTCGCTCTGCGCCAGTCTCGCCATGAGACGCTTGGTGAGGGCCGGATTCAAGAACGGAAATACGCCCTCCAGTACCAAGTACAGGGCAAACGCGCCGCCCAAATATCGCCCCAATTCGCCCCAGCCGATCTGCATCGCCATGCCGAGCCGCTAGCGCTGCGGCTGCGGTTGCGCTTGCGGTTTGTTGAAATACTTGAAGTAGGCGTTTTCCGGCGGAGTCACCAGCAGATCCCCGGCAGTGCCCACCGCATCGCGATACGATTGCATACTGCGGTAGAAACTATAGAACTCCGCATTCTTCGAGTACGACTTCGCGTACACCTCGCTGGCGGAGGCATCGCCTTGACCGCGGGTCTCGCTCGCTTTGCGCGACGCGTCGGCCAAGATCTCCGTTTGCTCCTTGTTCGCTTCCGCCCGGATGCGGTCCGCGGCCTCGATGCCCTCGGCGCGCAGCTTCGCAGCCTGCGCCTTGAAGGTCGCACGCATGCGCTCGAACACCGAATCCTGGACCTGCTGCGGCAAATCGATCTTGGTGATGCGCACATCGACCAATTCGACGCCGAGCTGCTGCGCGAAGGGGCGAGCGGTCTTCATCATCGCATCGGTGAATTCGGCGCGTTCGGCCGTGACCACCTGCTGCAGGGTGCGCTGCGTCACCACCGTCTTGATGCTGTCCCTGATGGTCTCGCCGAGGCGCGCATTGGCGACATCTTCGCTGCCGCCGGTCGATTCGTAGTAGCGGCGCAGATTATTGATGCGCCACTTCACGTAGAAATCCACGTTGAGCTGCTCTTGTTCGCGCGTCAAGAAATGCTCCGACAAGTACATCTGCGTCAATATGCGCCCGTCGAAGTTAGTCACTTCGTTGACCAGCGGAATGCGAAAATGCAGGCCGGGCGAAAAATTCGACTCGACGATTTCGCCGCCGATCGATTTGATCGCCAGCTGACCTTCATTGACGGTGAATATGCTGGCGCGCACCAGTAGGATGACCGCGACCAGCCCCAGCAACGCATACAGGATCTTGGATTGCATCAGCGCACCCCGCGCGCACGCGCCGGATCCTCGGCGGGCGGTGCTTGCGCTTCGGGCGCACGCGCGGGCACCGTGAGCGTGTCATTAGGCATGGTGATCGATTGCGGTCCGGCCGATATCAATTTATCGAGCGGCAGATACAGCATGTTGCCGCCGTTCTTGGTGTCGACGATGACCTTGCGCGAATTCTTGTACACGTTCCCCATGGTGTCGAGATACATGCGCTCGCGCGTGACGGCCGGCGCATGTTCGTATTGCGCGAGCACTTGATCGAAGCGCGAGGTCTCGCCGCGCGCCAGCGCGAGCACCTGCAGCCGATAGGCCTCCGCATCCAAAATCACCTTCGCCGCCTCGCCGCGCGCCCGCGGCACGACGTCATTGCGGTACGTCTCCGCGTCCTGCTGGAACCGTTGGCGGTCCTTATCGGCCTTGATGGCATCGCGCTGCGCATCCTGCACCGGCTCGGGGACGATCACTTCCCCCAGCGTCACGCTCACGATGTGAATTCCGATATCGTAATTGTCGAGCGTTCTCTGCAACAGCACTCTGGCCCGATCGGTAATCGAAGGATCGAATGCCAGCGCCCGGTCGAGGGACGCCTGCCCGACCGCTTCGCGCATGGCGCTCTCGCTCACTTGCGTCAAGGTTTCCTCAACGCCCTTGACCTTGAACAAATACTTGAGAGGATCCGGTTGAGTATATTGAACCGCGGACGTGACCTCGACCAGGTTGGTGTCGGCGGTCAGCATGCGCGCATCGTCCCGCACGCTGTACTGCTGCGACACATTGACGATGATTCTGCGCTCGATCGGCCACGGCAGATGCCAGTTGTAGCCGGGGCCCATGGTTTGGACGTACTTGCCGAATCGTAGAATGACGGCGCGCTCCTGCGCATCGACGCGATATACGCCGCTTGCGACCCACACGGCGCCGATCAGCGCAAGGACGGTACCCATGCCTCTGCCGAAATTGGGCGAACCCTGCCCGGCGCCGCTGCCCGAGCCGGCGCCGCGCCCGAACAGAGCGGCGAGGCGCCGCTGCAGATTGCGCAGCACATCGTCCAGGTCGTTTTGCGACTGTTGGGGGCGATTCCAGGGATTGCGTTTCTCGCCGCCGGGTTCGTTCCAAGCCATGCGTATGCCTAAGTTAAGTTACCAGAAGAACCGGCTATTCTAGCAGCCGTTCCCGATCCATCGCATGCTGAGGCTATGCCACGCGCTGTTCGCGCCGTGCGGCGCCGACATTCACGAGACCGACTCCTTCCGCCCCCAGCAATTTGGCGATCTCGCTGGTATCGAGCTCGACCTCGATTTCCCAGCTGCCGTCGTCCAATTGCCGCTCAGCGCGCACGGCATTGCGCCGGTACAGATCGGACCTCACGGCCGCAGCCGGCATCGTAAGGTGCAGCGTGCGCCTGACCTGATTCGGCCGCACGGCCTGCGTGGTCGCCTGGCGCAAAGCGTCGAGCCCCGCACCCGTCACCGCCGAGACCCACGCCCGCGCAGGTATGCCGTCGGCGCCGGCCGCGACCCGCGCAGTTTCCGCGCCTGCCGCCCCCTCGAACAAATCGATTTTATTGAATACCAGAAGTTCGCGGATGTCGCCCGCGCCGATGCCGCGTAGCACCTCGCGCACCTGTAGGGTGCGCTCGTCGCGCAACGGATCGCTGGCATCGACCACGTGCAGCAGCAAATCCGCGTCGCGAGCCTCCCGCAGCGTCGAGCGAAAGGCCGCAATGAGCTCATGAGGCAGCGATCTGACGAAGCCGACGGTATCCGCCAGCACGACCTCGCCGACTCCCGCCAATTTGATCTGCCGCACCGTGGGATCCAAGGTGGCGAACAGCTGGTTGGCCACGTAGGTCGAGGAACCCGTCAAGGCATTGAACAGAGTCGACTTGCCGGCATTGGTGTAGCCGACCAGAGCGACCGTGGGAACCGGAACCTCACGCCGGACGTGGCGCCCCGTCTCCCGCTGCAGTGCCAGCTTCTCTAGCCGGGTGCGCAACGTTCGAATTCGTTTGGCAATCAACCGCCGGTCGGTTTCCAGCTGCGTCTCGCCCGGGCCTCGCAGGCCGATGCCGCCCTTCTGGCGCTCAAGGTGCGTCCAGCCCCGCACCAGACGCGTCGACAGATGCGACAGCTGCGCCAGTTCGACCTGCAGCTTGCCTTCGAAGCTTCTCGCTCGCTGAGAGAAAATATCCAAAATCAACCCATTACGATCTAAAACTCGACGGTTTGTGAGTTTTTCGAGGTTGCGCTCTTGGCTGGGACTCAAGGTCTGATCGATCAGCACGATGTCCGCATCGTGCTGATCGGCGCAGGCGCGGATTTCCTCTGCCTTGCCGGAGCCCACGAAATACTTCGGGTCGGGACGAGCCCGGGACGCCAAAATCAGGCCAACGGTCGATGCACCCGCGGAGGTCGCCAAGGCCTCGAATTCCGCCGTATCATGCGGGTCCACCGCGTGCCCGATGCCGACGCTGACCACGATGGCCCGTGCGCCACCCCGGGGGCGTTCAAACAATGGGGGAGCCCCTACCGCTCACTCGACGCTCGCTCACTCGGCAATGGCTCACTCGACAATGGCCGGTTCCGTCACTTCGCCGTCCTCGCCCGTCGGCAAACGCACGTTGCGGGCTGGCACGACGGTGGATATGGCATGTTTATAGACCATCTGACTGACGCTGTTCCTCAGCAAGACGACGAACTGATCGAACGAATCGATCTGTCCTTGGAGTTTGATGCCGTTTACAAGATAAATTGAGACCGGCACACGTTCCTTGCGAAGGGCATTCAAGAATGGGTCTTGAAGAGACTGGCCACGGGCCATGGGAGAGCTCCTTGTTCTTTGTGTCATTGACGCTGCTTATCACTTCCTTGCGTCAGGCAAATACCGGTTGAATGCTAGCACAGCGGCGCCCGGCGGCGCTAAATGGTTGGTCACTCGGCAAATCCGCTCCTCAACAGTGCGCTCATGACATTCGCTGCAATATCAGGATGCATGGAATCGAACCATTGCAGCCTTTCTCGCCGCCTCAGCCACGTCAATTGACGTTTCGCCAGTTGTCGCGTTGCCGCAATCGCTTGCCGCTTGGCCTCCTCCAAACCGCACTGCCCCGCCAAATAACTCCATACCTGCCGATATCCGACCGCGCGCATCGACGGATGTTCCGCGCTCAGGTCGCCTCGGGCGCGCAGCGCGCTCACCTCCTCCAACAGGCCCGCCGCCAGCATCGCCATAAACCGCGATTCAATCCTGCGGTGGAGGACGGCTCGCTCGAGCGGCGCCACGGCGAACTCCACGACGTCCACCCCGGCGAAGGCCGATGCCCGGCTTTGCTGCAAACGTGTGATCGGCTCGCCGGTCACTCGATATACCTCGAGCGCGCGCTGTATGCGCTGCGGATCATTGACATGAATGCGCGCCGCCGCCGCGGGGTCCACCCGGGCGAGTTCCTCATGCACCGCCGCCCACCCCGCCGTCGCCGCCTGCGCATCGATCTGCGCGCGCACGCGCGGGTCCGCCTCCGGCAACTCCGCCAGCCCGAGGGTGAGCGCATGGAAGTACAACATGGTGCCGCCGATCAGCAACGGCTGCCGGCCTCGCCGCCAAATATCCTCCATGGCCTGGTTCGCATCGCGTACGAACTCGCCCGCGGAATATCCGATCGCCGGGTCGCGAATGTCGATCAAGTGGTGCGCAATCGCTCGGCGCGTGTCGGGATCGGGTTTGGCGGTCCCGATGTCCATGCCCCGGTACACCTGAGCCGAGTCGACGCTGACGATTTCGAACGGCAAACTGCTCGCCAGCCGAATCGCCAGATCCGATTTGCCGGCGCCGGTCGGGCCCATCAACAAGAGCGCACGACGCCGTTTCGGCGGCCCTGGTGTCGACGCATCGTCCATCAGCGCCCGCGCAAGAACAGCCGGTCGAGATCCGAGAGCGACAAGCGCACCCAGGTCGGGCGGCCGTGATTGCATTGATCGGCGCGCTCGGTGCGCTCCATTTGCCGCAGCAATGCATTCATTTCAGGGAGGCTCAAATTGCGCTGCGCCCGCACCGCCGCGTGGCACGCCGCGCTGCCGAGCAAATGATTGATCGACTCTTCGACGCGCCGCGAGTGTCCCGTCTCCAACAGATCCGAGAGCACGTCGCGCACCACACCGGCCGGGTCCCGTCCCGCCAATAGGCTCGGAATCGCCCGCAACGCCAGTTGGTCCGGCGCCCACCGGGTTATGATGAAGCCGAGCGCCGCGAATTCCGCCGCGTGCTGCTCGGCGGCATCGGCCTGCGCCGGTGTGACGTTGAGGATCTCGGGCATCAGCAGCTGCTGCTGAGCGGTGCGGCCGCCCAGCAGCTTTTTCATATCCTCGTACATGACGCGCTCGTGCGCCGCGTGCATGTCCACCAAGACCATGCCGTCAGCGGTTTGAGACAAAATGTAGGCCCCGTGCAGCTGCGCCACCGCAAAGCCGAGGGGCGCCTCGCGCAGTTCCGCCTGCGCATCCTCCGGCCCGCCGATACCGACCGCCGGCGGCGGCTGCGCCTCGCCGACGAAGCCGCGATACGCATCCGCGCCGCGGCTCGCGTGCGCTTGCGGCAGCATGAAGCGCGCCTGATTCGGTACGTTGCCCGCATGCCGAGAGCTCCCGGTCAGCCAGTCGAGCGGCGCGCTGCCGGCGGACTCGGCGGTCGGATGGGTGCCGGAGAGCGCCCGCTCCAGTGTGCGAAACACGAACTCGTGCACGCGGCGCGAATCGCGAAATCGCACTTCGAGCTTTTGCGGATGCGCATTGACGTCGACCAGCGTCGGGTCCAATTCCAAGTACAGCACATAGGCGGGAAAGCGGCCGCCGAACAGCACATCCTGGTAGGCGAGGCGCGCGGCGCCGGCAATGAGCTTATCGCGCACGTAGCG
>Ga0209415_10007631_pt1 | contig 18855 bp, 15 predicted proteins | sample PeaSoiSIISIP2007_FD_187696 | JGI IMG/M metagenome (GOLD analysis project Ga0209415, IMG submission 187696) | Peat soil microbial communities from Weissenstadt, Germany - SII-SIP-2007 (SPAdes) (version 2) | ecosystem: Environmental > Terrestrial > Soil > Wetlands > Peat | place: Germany...
GGGGATCAGGTACTCCAGGTCCAGCGGCTCGCGGATGAACCGGTCCCACTTAAAGCACAGCACCGCGTCCACCATGCGGGCGTCGACCAGCCGCATCGCTTCCTCATACCCCGGCCGGTACTTCCCTGGCTTGGTCGGGTCCTTGCGGGTCACCCCGATGTCGTTGTCGGACAGCCGGTAGACCACCGTCCAACCGCGCTCGCGGGCTCTTTGCTCCAGCTTGGCCATCTGGTTGGCCACGCCGTGCCCGTCGCCGGCCTTGTCCATGCTGATCCGGACGTAGATCAGGCAACGTATGACGCCGTCTGCCGCCAGCCGTATTGCGTCATCTATCGTCATATATGTTATTATAACGACCAGGAGCCGTTATGCCGCCGCCATCATCGCTGCAAGCAGGCCGAAGGGTGGCACCTTGAGCAGCCGGAACCGGGCGCAGCTACGCCACCACGCCCACCATCTACCCCCGGTGACCCCCCGGACCCTCCATCCGGCTACGCCATCCGTTAGGTTTCTGCCGTGGAGCAACGCGTCAGCCTGATCACGCTCGGCGTCGCCGACGTGGGCCGGGCCAGGACGTTCTACGAACGGCTCGGCTGGCAGGGCCAGGAGGTCGAGGAGACGGTCTTCTTCCAGGCCGGAGGCATGGCGCTCGTTCTGTGGGCGCGGGACAAGCTCGCGGATGACGCAGGTATCGAGGCCGAGACGGCCCGCGGCTTCGGCGGCGTCGCGCTGGCGCACAACGTCCGGTCGCGAGCCGAGGTAGATGCGCTGCTGGCCACGGCGGCCGAAGCCGGCGCCGAGATGACCCAGGCCGCACGGGACACCTTCTACGGCGGCTACGCGGGCTACTTCCGGGACCCGGACGGCCACCTGTGGGAGGTCGCCTGGAATCCGGGCTTCCCCCTCGGCCCGGACGGCTCGATCACCGTGCCCGACTTCGGCACGTCATAAGCGTCGTGGTCAGTCACCCTTGGGAGGAGTCCCGTCGTGCTCGCACCTGTGCGCATCGGCCTGGCCGGCTACGGCCTCGGCGGCCGGTACTTCCACGCACCGCTGATCGCCTCCGCCCCGGATTGCGAGTTCCTCGGCGTCGTCACCACCTCACGTGAACGCCAGGACCAGGTCGCCGCGGAGCTCGGCCGCCCGGCCTTCGCCTCGCTCGAGGATCTGGCCGGCGCGGGAGCCGAAGCGGTGGCGATCTCCACCCCGGCCGCCACCCACGTGACGCTCACCCAGCAGGCGCTGCGCCTGGGCCTGGCCGTCGTCTGCGACAAGCCGTTCGCGCTGGACGCGGCGTCGGCCCGCTCCACCGTCCGGCTGGCCGAAGAGCTGAAGCTCCCGCTCACCGTCTACCAGAACCGCCGCTGGGATTCGGACTTCCTGACCCTGCGCCAGCTCCTGGACCAGGGCGTGCTCGGCACGCTGACCGCCTTCGAGTCGCGGTTCGAGCGGTTCCGGCCGCAGTCCAGCCCGCCCGCCGCGGGCGGCGGCACCCTGCTGGACTTCGGCAGCCACCTGGCCGACCAGGCCCTGGTCCTGGCCGGCCCGGTCAGCGGCGTGTACGCCGAGATGCATTACCGCCCCGACGCGGCCGGGCTCGACGACGACGTGTTCGTCGCCTTGACCCACGAAGGCGGCGTGCGGTCGCGCCTGTGGGGCAGTTGGCGCCAGGGCGCTCCCGGCCCCCGGTTTCGCGCCGCCGGGACCGAGGGCGCCTACGTCATCCAGGACGTCGACGGGCAGGAGGCCCGGCTGCGCAGCGGAGAATCGCCCGCGTCAGCAGGCGAGCAGTGGGGTGCCGAGCCACCGGAACGCTGGGGACACCTGTGCCGCGGTGACGTCAAAGAGCCGGTGCCCTCGGCGCACGGCGCCTGGAACCTGTTCTACCCGGCGTTCGCCGCCGCGGTCCGGGGCACCGGGCCGGTGCCGGTGGACCCGTGGGACGCCGTCGCGACCGCGGCCGTGCTGGACGCCGCCCGGACCAGCGCGCGGACCGCCCAGGTAGTACGCCCAGCACAGGCCGGCTGACCGCGGCTCGCCCCCGCGGATGCGGAATCGTCGAGGTCATGGTGCTGCGCGTCCCGAGACGCTGGGGAAGGTTACCCCGGTGAGCGCCTCGGAGGCCTGCCAGAGACGGCTCGCGAGCTGCTCATCGCGGGCCGCCCTGGCGTAAGCAACCTTGCGGGGAGAGCCGCGGCCCTCACCGAGACCACTGGGCCCGTAATAATCGCCGCCGCGGGCGTCAGGATCGGTGGCGGCCCGCAGCAGCGGCAGCGCGCCTTTCGCCGCAGGCTGGGCGATCAGCGGGGTGGACAGCCCCATGACCCACGCGAAGACACCGCCGCCGCCCAGCCGCGGCCCGCTGTACTGCAGCGCGGTGTGACTGTAGCCAGGATGTGCGCCGACACTGATGGTCTCGGCGCCGGCTGCGCGCAGCCGCCGGTCCAGCTCCAGGGTGAACAACGCGTTGGCCAGCTTGGACTGGTTGTAGGCCCGCCACGGCCCGTAGCGCTGCTCGCCTTGCAGGTCATCCAGCCGGATCGAGCCCAGCCGGTGGTTGATGCTGCTGACCGTCACCACCCGGCTGCCCGGGCGGGCCACCATAGCCGGGAGCAGCCGCCCGGTGAGCGCGAAGTGCCCCAGGTGGTTGGTGCCGAACTGCAGCTCAAACCCCTGGGCGGTGGTCCGGCGGCGGGGCACGGCCATCACCCCGGCGTTGTTGATGAGCAGGTCCAGCCCCGCGGGACGGTCGAGGACCTGGCCGGCCAGGCGGGCGACCGAGTCCAGATCAGCCAGGTCCAGGCCGACGAGCTCGATGCTGGCCGTGGGCAGCTCCCGCACGATGGCCGCACGGGCGGCCCGGCCGCGGTCGGCGTCGCGGCTGGCCAGCAGCACATGCGCGCCCTGGCCGGCCAGTTCGGCCGCCGCGTGGAAGCCGATGCCAGAGTTCGCGCCGGTCACCAGCGCGGTGCGGCCATGCTGGTCTGGCATATCAGCGGGAGACCATCCGGTGGGCATGACGCTTCTCCGATCGGGGCCGGCGCGATAGACCGATCCTGACAGGCCCGGCGCGGCATGCGCAGGCCCGGCGCGGCATTCGCAGGTCCATCGCCGGCTGGCCGCTCGCCTCGGCAGCCGGCGACGCAAGCGCGGCAGCCGGCGACGCAAGCGCGGCACCCGGCGACGCAAGCGCGGCACCCGGCGGAATAACCTTGCGGCCCGCGTTGCTTGAGATACATGCAAACGCATATATCTGTCCCGCCGGGGCGGGAAGCGCAGGAGGAACGCCATGCAGTTCGGGATCTTCTCGGTGAGTGACATCACCCGGGATCCGGTGTCGGGGGAGACGCCGAGCGAGGCGGAGCGGATCGACGCGATCGTGCAGATCGCGCAGAAGGCCGAGGAGGTCGGGCTGGATGTGTTCGCGATCGGCGAGCACCACAATCCCCCGTTCTTCTCGTCCGGGCCCACGACCTTGCTGGCCTACATCGCGGCGAGCACGAAGAAGCTGATCGTGACCACGTCCACGACCCTGATCACGACGAACGACCCGGTGCGCATCGCCGAGGAGTACGCGATGCTGCAGCACCTGTCGAAGGGCCGGATGGACCTGATGCTCGGGCGCGGCAACACCGCACCGGTGTACCCGTGGTTCGGCCAGGACATCGGGCAGAGCCTGCCGCTGGCCCTGGAGAACTACAACCTGCTGCACCGGCTGTGGCGCGAGGACGTCGTGGACTGGCAGGGGAAGTTCCGCACCCCGCTGCAGGGCTTCACGTCGATCCCGCGCCCCCTGGACGACGTGCCGCCGTTCGTGTGGCACGGCTCGATCCGCACCCCGGAGATCGCCGAGCAGGCCGCGTACTACGGCGACGGCTACTTCGCCAACAACATCTTCTGGCCGAAGGAGCACTACATGCGCCTCATCCGGTTCTACCGGCAGCGTTACGCGCACTACGGCCACGGCAGCGAGAAGCAGGCCATCGTCGGGCTCGGCGGCCAGGCCTACATCGCGAAGAACTCACAGGACGCCAAGCGGGAGTTCCGGCCCTACTTCAACGAGGCGCCGGTCTACGGCCACGGCCCGAGCCTGGAGGAGTTCTCAGACCTCACCCCGCTCAGCGTGGGCAGCCCGCAGGAGGTCATCGACAAGACCCTGACCTTTCGCGAGCACTTCGGTGACTACCAGCGCCAGCTGTTCCTGATGGACCACGCCGGCCTGCCGCTGAAGACCGTTCTCGACCAGCTCGACCTGTTGGGAGAGGAGGTCGTGCCGGTGCTGCGCAAGGAGATCGCCGCCCGGCAGGACCCGGAGACGCCCGAGGCCCCCACCCACGCCAGCCTGGTCCGGGCCAAGTACGGCGACCAGCCCGCGCGCCAGCCGCGCCCGAACGCCAACCGCGGCGACAACACCGCGGGCTCGTCCCCCTACCAGGACCGCGCCCCCGAGACCCCCGAGGGCCCGGAGCTGTGACGAACCTCGCCAACGACGCGTGGGAGGCGCTGCTGTCCGCCCACGCCGCGCTCATGAAGCAGTTCGCCGCCGAGGACATCTGGGCGGACCTGGCCATGCGGGAGTACGACGTGCTGTACACCCTGTCCAAATGCCCGGACCCCATCAACATGACCGAGCTGAACCGTCACGTCCTGCTCAGCCAGCCGGCCCTGTCCCGCCTGGTGGACCGGCTGGCCGAGCGTGGCCTGGTCGAGCGCTGCTCCGACCCCGCCGACGGGCGCGGCGTCCGCCTGTCGCTCACGGAGGCCGGCCGGGCCCTGCAGCGTCAGGTCGGGCGCAAGCACGCCTGCGGCGTGGCCCGGGCCATGACCGCCGGCCTGGACCCCGGCGAACTGAAGCAGCTGGAAGCGATCTGCCTCAAACTAGTGGCCACGAACCAGGACACCCATCCATGAACCAGGAATCATTCACGCTCGTCGTGGTCAGCGCCGGCACCAGTGACCCTTCCTCGACGCGGATGCTGGCCGACCGCACCGCCGAACGCGCCGCCGCCCTGGCGGCCGGGCGCGGGAACGCGGTGACGGTCCGCGTCATCGACCTGCGCGAGCTCTCCGCCGATGTCTCGACCGCGCTGACCTCCCAGCTGGTCACGCCGAAGCTGCAGCAGGCCATCACGGTCCTCGGCGAGGCCGACGGCCTCATCGCCGCCGCCCCGGTCTACAAGGCCGGCCCCAGCGGCCTGTTCACCTCGTTCTTCCAGGTGCTGGACAACGACCTGCTCATCGCCAAGCCGGTCGTGCTGGCCGCCACGGCCGGAACCGCCCGGCACGCCCTGGTCGCGGACCAGGCGATGCGCCCGATGTTCGCCTACCTGCGCACCATGACCGCGCCGACCTCCCTGTTCGCCGCCCCCGAGGACTGGAGTGACCCGGCCCTGGCCACGCGCATCGACCGGGCCGCGCTCGAGCTCGTGCTGCTGATGGAAAGCGGATTCGCCCGCGCGATCAAGGACCAGTCCTGGCCGAGCTACCAGCACGAGTACGGCAGCGCGGGCGGCACCGAGACCGCCATCGACCTCGACACCGACCTCATGCGCCTGGCCGCCGGCGGCTCGGCCGGGTCCTAGGTCCGTATCGGCCGGCGCGGAATCGACCCGCCCTCAGATAAAGGCAGATACCGAACGGGCCGCCACCGCGATTGCCGCCCATCGCGGGCGGAGGCATCGTGGCCCTGCTGATCGGCGCCGGGATACTGTATAGCGCGTTGCGTAACCGGCATACCGCGCGCGTCGGCGCGCCGGGACGGCACTGACCCGCCGGGGCGGGTGCCGACCGGGCAAAGGCCATGCATCAGCCGTTCGCGGACGGGAGAGCTCATGCCGCACGCCCTGACGGAACTGGCACTGGCCGAGGTCAGGCGACCCGCGCTCGAGCCTGCCCACCGGATCCGCACCGACGTGTGCGTGGTCGGCGCCGGGATCGCGGGCCTGTCAGCGGCCGTGGAGTCCGCCCGGCTGAACCGCGACGTGGTGCTGGTGGACTCGCTGCCGCTGATCGGCGGCCAGATGGTCCACTCCCTGATCGGCCTGTTCTGCGGCGTCTTCGGTAATGGCCCTGACTACCTTCAGCTCACCCACGGGATTTTCGACGACATTTTCCGCGACCTCGGCCCGGCCGGCGACCTGCATTTCCAAAGCGGTCACACGATGACCGTCTTCTATAACGAGGTCGCCCTCGGCCGCTGGCTGGAACAGACGGTGCGCAGCCTCGGCATCCGGACCGTGCTCGGCACCGTGCTGCAGCACGTCACCCTCACCGACGGCCACATCAACGCCATCGATCTGGCCTCCCGCTACGGCAACGTCCAGATCCACGCCGACGGCTTCGTCGACGCCAGCGGCGACGCCGCCCTGACCTGGCTGGCCGGGCTGCCGTGCTGGGTTCCCGAGCGCACCATCTACGGCTCCCAGCAGGTCATCGTCGAGAACGTCGACGAGAACTACAAGCCCGGTCCGGGCGAGATCGAGGCCCGGCTGGCCGCCCGGGGCGAGGAGTACGGGCTGCTGCGGCGCGGCGGACTGGCCTTCTTCTTCCCCGGCCGCGGCACCGCGGTCCTGAACGTGACCCACATCGAGGCCCCGCTGGACCCGGTCGCGGCCTCTGCGGCCCAGTTCGACGGCCGCGACCAGGCGGACCAGGCGATCGCGCTGCTGAAGGCCGAATTCCCCAGGGCGTTCGGCGAGGCCCGGGTCCGGGCCTACGGCTACCCGGGCCGCCGCCAGACCCGCTGGATCAAGGGCCGCCACCAGCTGACCACTGACGAGGTGCGCCACGGTACCCGGTTCGACGACGCGGTCGCCCGAACGGCCTGGCCGATCGAGCTGCACGACCGGTCCGACGGCTACGTGTGGGAGATGTTCGGCCCGGATCACGTGCACTACGTTCCGCTGCGCGCTCTGACCCCGCCCGGCGCGCACAACCTGGTGGCGGCCGGCCGCTGCGTGGACGGCGACGCCGCCGCGCTGTCCAGCGTGCGGGTCATGGGCCCCTGCGCCGCCATGGGCGCCGGCGCGGCCCACGCCCTCGACCTCGCGGCGCGAGCCAAGGTCAGCGTGCACGACGTCGACGTGACCCAACTGCGCGAGCGGCTGGCCGCCAACCTGGACCCGGAGCCGTGATCCTCACCGCCGCGGTCCTGGTGCTCAGAGCGGCAGGCCGGCTTCCAGCAGGGCGAGCGCCTCGTCGATGCGCCCGAACCGGTCCTCGAAGTCATACCCTTCGGACCAGCCCTCCCACGGGAGCATGATCGACATGATCACGCCGATGACCGCGCCGGCCACCGTGCGGACGGCCAGGTCGTCCGCCGGGCGCCCGGCGCGCTTGCCCACGGCCTCGGCGATCGCCCCGATGCTCCGGGCGAACTCATCGAGCGCCCGCGACCGGATCTCGGGCACGGTCATGGTGAGCCTGGTGGTCTCGCGGAGGACATCCAGGTCGGCGGCGGTGTACGAGCCGAACACCTCCCGGGTCGCGGCGCGCACGGCGGCGATCACGCTGAGCCCGAACGGCTGCTGCTCGAACGCCTCGATCATCCGGACGTCCATGTCGTCCTGCAGGACCAGGTCTTCCTTGGTCGGGAAGTACCGGAAGAACGTGCTCGGCGACACCTCGGCCGCCGCGGCGATCTGCTCCACGGTGGTGGCCTGGTACCCCTGGAGGCGGAACAGCCGGAGCGCGTGCTCCCGGAGGGAAGCACGCGTCCTGGCCTTCTTCCGCTCGCGCAGCCCGGTCCGGGGAACCGCGCGGCCTTGATCGAGCATGTCCGTCACACCTCCAATTGTGCCCGCTCCGCGTCGCTTTCACCGGCGGCCGGCGAGGCCGCGCCGCCCCGAGGCGCCCCCGAGATCCCGTCGGGCCGGCGAGGCAGGAAGATGAGCGCCAGGATGGCGCTGGTCAGCGCGATGCCGCCGCAGGCCCACAGCATGATGTCCATGCCCTGGACGAACGCGGTCCGGGCCCCGTCGAGCAGCGCGGCCGAACCCAGCTCGTGCGCCACGCCCACGCCCGCCACGACGCTGCTGCGAGCGGCCGCCGCGGCCGCCGCGGGCAGGCCGGCCACGCTCAGGTGGCCGCGGTAGACCGAGCCGAGCACGGTGCCGAGCACGGCTATCCCGATCGTCGCCCCGACCTGCCGCATCGCGGAGATGAAGGCGGAGCCCGAGCCGCTGCGCTCGGCCGACAGCGCGGACAGGGCCGCGTTCATCGTCTGCGGAATGGCCACGCCCAGCCCCAGGCCGAACGCCGCCAGCCATCCCGCCGTGTACCAGGTCCCGCTGCCCGCCCTGGTCGTGGCCCCGAACGCCAGCGCGACGGCCATGATCGTGAACCCGACGGTGACCAGGCCCCCAAGGGGGTACGGGGGGACGGGCCGTCCCCCCGTGCGCGGGGGGGTCTGGGGGGGTCGCCCCCCCGAGGCCAACACCGTACCGGAGATCATGCCGACGACCAGGCCGCCGATCATCGGCAGCAGCCGCAGCCCGCTGCCCATGGCGTTCGTGCCCTGCACCTCCTGGAAGTACTGCGGCATCGCGAAGAAGATGCCGAACATCGCGAACGAGACCAGCGTGGCCAGCGCCGTGCCCCAGGTGAAGCCGGCCGACCGGAACAGCCGCAGCTCGACGAGCGGACGCACGGACCCGACGGCCCCGTCGCGCCCGGTCAGCCAGCGCTCCCAGGCCACGAAGACGGCGAGTATCACCGCGCCGGCCACGATGGCGGCCAGCGCCAGCGTGTCCGTCCAGCCGTCCTGCCCGGCCTGGATGAAGCCGTAGGTCAGCCCGGCCAGGCCCGCGCTGGACAGGATCACGCCCCGGGCGTCCACGCGGGGCCGCTGCTCGCTGCGCGACTCGGGCAGCAGCAGCACCACCGCGGTCACGGCCAGCACCACGACGGGCACGTTGATCAGGAAGACCGAACCCCACCAGAAGTGGTCGAGCAGGTAGCCGCCCACGATCGGGCCGATCGGGAAGCTGATGAACGTCGCCGAGGCCATCAGCGCGATCGCCTTCTGCCGCTCCTCCGGCGCGAACAGCACCGGGATCACCGACAGGGACAGCGGGAAGATGGCCGCGGCGCCGATGCCGAGCACGGCCCGGGCCGCGATCAGCTCACCCACGCCTCCCGCGTAGGCGCAGGCCGCCGAGCTGGCGCCGAACAGGACGAGCGCGACGAGCAGCACCTTCTTGCGTCCCAGCCGGTCGCCGAGCAGGCCCGCGGGCAGCATGGCGGCCGCCAGCACCAGGCTGTACGCGTCCGAGATCCACTGCAGGTCGCCGGTCGAGGCGTGCAGGTCGGTGGCGATCGTGGGCAGGGCCAGGTTGAGCACGGTCGTGTCCAGCCCGACCACGAGCACGCTCGCCGCGATCGCGATCAGCGCCCACCACCTGCGGGCCGCGTTGTCCGCCATGACACTCACACCCTTTCGCCAGCGACCACTAAATGAGAGCTACTACCAAAAGTATCCGACACTCATTTGATGGTGTCAAGCGAAAAATAAACAGGGGGCTTAGGATCCTGGGCCCCCTGTCTCCACGCAGGCGGGATGCGGGCTCAGCCCTGCAGCCGGTTCAGCAGCGCCGCGCCGTCCGGGACGCCGAGGCCGGAGCAGGCGTCCCAGCCCGGGCCGGCCGAGTAGGCGCCGTTGTTCCCGCTGGTGATGTCGCGGAAGCCGGCCACGTCCGTGCCGGGCGACACGCCCGCGTACACGAGCGGCTGGAGCAGGCCGAATCGCTGCCCGGTCGCCTCGGCGAGCCGGGCGATCAGCGCCGACCACAGCGGCGCGACCGCGCTGGTCCCGCCCACCACCTGGGCCTGGCCGCCCTGGTAGATCTGGTATCCCGTCACCGGGTCGGCGTTGCCCGCCACGTCCGGAACGCCGCGCCAGCCCGCGCCCCCCGCGCCCCCGGCGGCGTCCGGCTGCGCGCTGGCCCGGGCCGGGACCCCGGCGCTGGCCTGCCAGCCGGGCAGCGGGAACTGGTCGCTGACCCCGCCGCCGCCAGCTCCTTCCTTGGCGGCCAGCTCGTTCCAGACCACCTCCGAGCTCACCTGGCCGGTGGCCGGGTCCGCGATCAGCTTGGTCCCGCCGCAGGCCAGCGCGTACGGGCTGGAGGCGGGGAAGTCGACGTGCACCTGGCCGTCGTTGACGCCGTCGCTGCTGCCGTTGTCGCCCGCGGCCACGCACACGGTGATGCCCAGCGCCGCCGCGTCGGACATCGCCTGGTTCATCGCCGACAGGCCCTGCGCGGTCCACGAGTCCTCGGACTGCCCCCAGCTGATCGAGATGGCGATCGGCGCCGGGGTGGCCTGCGCCGCGTCGGAGATCGCGTCCACGAAGCCCTGGTCGCCGTTGTTCGGCGCGAAGTACACCACCTGCGCCGCCCCGGGCGCGGCGGCGCCGATGACGTCGATGTCCAGGTTGACCTCCACGGAGGCCCCGCTGGTGTCCGCGGGGTTGTTGGACCCCCCGTCCACGCCGGCCGCGGTGATGGACGGCACCGCGAGGCCCAGGCTGGCGAAGTACGCGTCCAGGTCGCTGGCCGTGAACCCGCCGCCCAGCTCGATGACCGCGACCGTCTGCCCGGCGCCGGTGGTCCCGGCCGGGAAGTTGTAGATGTCCGCCACCTGGTTCGGCGGGTACGAGGTGCCCTGGGCGGCCGCTGGCCCCGAATCGTCCCCCCTGGTGCGGAAGTGCGGCTGGGCCTGCGGCCGGGTGTCCAGCCCGAGCACCGCGGTCACCACCCCGTCCAGTGCGGCCGGCAGGAACAGCGGGCCCTCGCGGTAGCGGTGGGTGACCCGCCCCCGGCCCCGCGGGTCCGGGCTGCTGACCTGCCGCAACGTCGTGCCGAACGCGCTGGATAGATCGCCCAGGGTACCCGCCACCTTGACCCGGCGGGTGACCGCGTGGACGGCGGTGACCTCCAGGCCGCGGCGGCCCAGCTCCCGGGAGACCAGGTCCACGTCGTCGGGGTCGGCGCCGTACCGCTCGGCCAGCTCATCGCTGCTCAGCACGGTGGGCCCCACGACGATCTCCTCCGGAAGCTCGGCTCGCCGCCGCAGCACCAGGGTGACTTCGGCCCGCTCGCGGGTGTTCAGCGGCGCGGTATCCGTGACGTCCGGCAGCGACCCGCGCTCGCTGCCGGACAGCCGCACCGAAGATCCAGATTTATCCGGCATGGTAAAGCTCCGCTCAGTAGGTACCGGGGAAGCTCCATCGACCCCCCGGGGCGAATTCTTCCTCCCGAGGCGGGGAACCACCGCTCGTTCGGGGAGAATTATTTTTTGACCTAACGGAACGTGGTGACAGCGGCCGTGATACGGCCAGGAAATAGCGCGTTCAGAAAAAACAGTGCACGATATCGATCACCAGGTCGTCGTCGTTCAGCACCACCAGGACACGCCACTTGTCGAGCGTGGTGCAGGGGTGCGAGATGCCCAGGCCCACCACATCGCCCGGGCCGAGCGCCGCGTCCGCGTCCAGCCGCAGGTAGGCGTGCTGGTCGTTGAGCTCGGTGATCTGCCAGCCCGCGGTGCTCGCGTCCCGTCCCAGCACCCACAGCGGCACCGGCAGGCCCTGGTCGAAGCCGACGTCGCGGCGGCCCGCGCCGAGCAGGGCCAGGCCCGGTTCGGGCCGGGACAGGACCTGCGCCCACAGTTCCAGGGCGGGCCGCAGCACCGGCGCGCCCGCCACGCCGCGCCCGGCGGGGGACACCGTGCCGTAGAACCCGTGATCGTGGGTGAGGTACGCGCCGCTGCGCAGGATGACCTGCACCGGCGGGTTACCTCCGGCGGTCAGCTCACGGGTGACCACGTCGAAGTACGCGCTGCCGCCCGCCGTGACGATGCGCGGGCCGTCCCCGTCGCCCAGCGCGCCGGCCAGGGCCCGCAGCCGCCGGCCGAACGCGGCGACCTGCGCCTCCCCGGCCGCGATGGTGCCCTCGTACCCGGCCACGCCCGCCACCGTGAGCGTGCCGGTGGCCTGCGCCGCCTGGGCCACGGCGAGTGCCGCCCCGTCGGTGCGGCAGCCGGTGCGCCCGCCCGCGTGGCCGATCTCCACCAGTACCGGCAGCGGGCGCCCGGCCGGATGCCGGCGCATTTCGCGATGCAGGATCGCCACCCCGTCCGGGCTGTCGACATAGCAGTACGCCTCGAAACCCGGATCGGCGGCGACCTCGGCGGCCAGCCAGGCGATGCCCGCGGTGTCCGTGAGCTCGTTGGCCAGCAGCAGCCGGGGAAAGCCGAACGCCCGGTACGTCTGCAGCTGCCCGATGCTGGCCACGGTGATCCCCCAGGCGCCGTGAGCCAGCTGCCGGGCGGCCAGCTCGGGGGACATGGCCGTCTTGCCGTGCGGGGCCAGCGCGACGCCGGCCTTCGCGCAGTAGGCGGCCATCGCCGCGAGGTTGTTCGCCAGCGCGCTCTCGCGCACGGTCAGCAGCGGGTAGGTCAGGCCCGAACGGGGAAGCCAGGGCCGGGCGGCGGCCAGGCTGGCCGCGCTGACGCGGCCCCGCAGCGACCCGAAGCCCTTCTCGGCCGGCTCGATGGGGCGCTCGCGAAGCGCGCCGAGCCGCTCCGCGACCAGCGGCGGCAGCGGCCCCAGCGGCCGCAGCGGCGCCGCCGGCAGTTCCGTCACGTCGGCCTCCGATCCCCGGCTCTGGCCCACATATAGCAGAACGCGACCCCGCGGCCTTTTCGTGCCGCCCTCCCGGTGCGCATCTTCCCGGTGACCGGTTCCGCACTGCTTGTTGCGATTGACGCCATCGCTAGGTGATGATGACGAAGTAGACAGCCACGACGGGGCAAGGGGCCCGGGCAGAAGGGTCGCGGCGAAAGGGGGCTCGCCGCGTGCCACGTTCCGCGACGTGCTGGCGGTGCGGGAGTTCCGGGTCCTGTGGACCTCTGTCGCCCTTTCCACCGCGGGTGACCGGCTGGCCCTGGTCGCCCTCACCCTGCTGGTCTACGGCCGGACCCACTCGCCGCTGCTCGCGGCCGTGGTCTACGCGGCCGGGTACCTGCCCTGGGTGATCAGCGGCTTGTTCCTGGCCGACGTGGCCGACCGGCGGCCGAGGCGCTCGGTGATGGTGTTCTGCGACGCGGCCCGCGCGGTCCTGGTCGCGGCGATGCTGATCCCGCACGTGCCGGTCGCGGGCCTGGTCGCGCTGCTGTTCGTGGCCACCCTGTTCGCGCCGCCCTTCGACTCGGCGAAGGCGTCCATCACGCCCGACATCCTGCAGGGCGAACGCTACGTGCTGGGCACCGCGATCCTTCAGACCACCTTGCTGGCGGCCCAGGTGGCCGGCGCGGTCGCCGGGGGAGTGGGGGTGGCCGTCATCGGGGTGCGGCGCTCCCTGGCCATCGACGCCGCCACGTTCGTGCTGTCCGGCGTGCTGATCGCGCTGGGCACCCGGGCCAGGCCCCCCGCGGCCCGGCCGGAAACCGTCCAGCCCTCGCCCTGGGCCCGGACGCGGGCGGGGTTCCACCTGGTCTTCGGCGACCCGGTGCTGCGCACGCTGTTGCTGCTCGCCTGGCTCGTGGTCTTCTACACGATTCCCGAGGGAATCGCGGCTCCGTATGCGGCAAGGCTCGGGGGAGGTTCGATCGCCGCCGGTCTGGTCATCGCGTCGGCGACGCTGTCCACGACGGTCGCTATCCCTCTGTTCACGCGGTTCGTCCGGCCACGCCAGCGGACCAGCCTGATGGGCCCGCTGGCCGTGCTGACCTGCGGCTCGCTTGTCCTGACGGCCCTGGCCCCGGGCCTTGCCGCATCACTGGTGATCTTCTCGTTGTCGGCGGCGTTCGGCGTCTACCAGATCGCCGCCAACACCGCGTTCGTGGTCAGGGTGCCAAACGAACGGCGGGCGCAGGCCTTCGGCATCGCCAGCGTGGGCGTCATCGTCGGCCAGGGGGCGGCCTTCGTGGCCGCCGGCGCCGCCGCGGAGGTGTTTACTCCGGCGGCGGTCATCGCTGTCGGGGGCGGGATCGGTGCGGTGGTTGCCTTGGTCCTGACACTCAGGTGGCGTCACGTGTCGCCACCCGGCGGGCGTCACGCGGCGGGTCGGCGTCCCGGTCACACCGCAGCCCAGAGTTTCATGCCGTTGGGCGGATCCGGCTAGCGCCGGCCGCGGGCTCCGGTCACGTCCAGGTGTCACGCATTGCGGGCCCCCTCTCGGTCGCGCGGGCTTTTGCGAAGTGGACGCTCACGACCAGATGATGCCGTACACGACCGCCTCCCCTCGGCAGTGAAATGACGCCGCGCGATAGCTTCCCGGCGCCAGTACGCCGAGTAATCACGGCCTGTCAATCACCATTTAGCTCCTCTTTATGGCGTCATGTCGGCGAATCGGGCGCAATAGTGCATAAGATGACCAAGATGAGTTAAGGTAGCTATACGGAGCTAGTCCTTTACGGTGAGCTTCCGACTAGACAGGTACCAGACTCGTCCCGGCAGGAGCGGTAGAGCATGGAAGCCTCGTCCTTCACACGTCGCGTGCTGGTGAGCGCGGACGTGCGGAGCTGGGCCTGGTGGCAGATTCCCCCGTTGCTCCGCAGCTACGTCGCCGCGGTAACGCTCACGTTCGCCGCACTGACCTGCTTCGCGGCCTCTCGGACGGCCTGGAGTGCCGCGGATCTGCGGGAGTTCGCCCTGCTGCTGGGCTGCGGTCTGGTCTATGTCGCGGCCACACCGCGGGCAGCCTACGTCAAGGGCGGGCTGACCAGGGACTTCCTCACCGTCTGGGTGCTGCCGATCGCGGTCTTGCTGCCGCCCGTCTACGCCATGGTGACGCCGATCCCGCTGTACCTGCTCACGCAATGGTGGGTGTCGCGGGGCCAGGTCTACCGCCGGGTGTTCAGCGTCGCCGCGACGGGCCTGTCCTACGGGGCGGCGTCGCTGGCCTTCCGCGCCTTCCCCGCCTCCTTCGCCGGCCCCTCGATCGGGACCGGGACGCACGCGCTGACCTGGGCCGTGGCCGCCGCGATCGCCGAGATCATCGGCGGCCGGGGGCACCACGTCATGATCGCCGCCGCGGTCAAGCTCTCCGACCGCACGATCCGGCTGACCGATATGGAGTTCAACCGCGAGGCGGTGCAGAGCGACATCACCGAGTTCGGCCTCAGCGTGCTGATCACCGTGGTGGTGGCGGTCAACCCGCTGCTGGCGGTCTTCGCCATCCCCACCATGCTGCTGATCCGGCGGTTCATGATGCACGCCCAGCTGCTCGCCCAATCGCGCGTCGACACCAAGACCGGGCTGCTCAACGCGTCGACGTGGGAGCGAGAGGCCGCGGCCGAGATCTCCCGTGCCGTCCGGACGCGCAGCCCGCTGGCGCTGGCGCTGGTCGACATCGATCACTTCAAGATGGTCAACGACACCTATGGCCACCTGGTGGGAGACAAGGCCCTGCGTGCGGTCACCGACTCGCTGCGCAACCAGCTGCGCGCGTACGACCTGGCCGGGCGGTTCGGCGGTGAGGAGTTCGCGATCCTGCTCCCGCACGCGCGCGAGGCCGACGCGCTCAACGTCGCCGAACGCCTGCGCGTCCACATCGCCGGCCTGTCCATCCCGGTCCGGGACGACGACGAGTCCGGGCCCTACGTCAAGGTCACCATCTCGCTGGGGGTGGCGGCCCTGGACGGAACGAGCCGGGGGCTGACCGACCTGCTCGCCGCCGCCGACGCCGCTCTGTACCACGCCAAGGAAACCGGCCGCAACAAGACCCACGTCCTGCGCGCGTCGGCCCACGCCTCCTAGTTTTTCTCCGCACTTAGGCACAAATTCGTCATTTCCTGCCCGGGATCGGGCAGGAACCTTGCCTGAACGGGTTCTCGTCGCGTAAAGAAGGGACATGCCTGACCCGTTCCCGCAGGACCTCGTGCGCTATCTGGCCACCTCCACCGGCCTGCCGCAGTCCACCGCGGTGCGGGTCATCGCCGATGTCACCACGTACTTCAGCGAGACGATCGAGGAGTTCGTCCAGCGGCGGCACGCCGAACTGCAGCGAACTCAGCGCAAGAACGACGAGATCTGGCCCGTGATCGCGGCCGAGCTCAGGCAGCGCAGGTTTCCCGCGCCCAGCCTGTCGGACCGCCAGCTCCGGCGCCTGGTCTACGGATAGCACACCGCGCCAACCGGACAGGAGATCCTGCATGTGCGGAATAGTCGGCTACATCGGCCGCAGAGATGCCACCCCGGTCCTGCTCGAGGGCCTGCGGAGCCTGGAGTACCGGGGCTATGACTCGGCCGGGCTGGCCGTCGTCTCCCGGAACAAGCTGCAGATCACCAAGACCGCGGGCCGGGTCCAGGACCTCAGGGACCGGGTCGGGGACCGGGTGAAGGGCACGATCGGCATCGGCCATACCCGGTGGGCCACCCACGGCGAGCCGACCGACGTCAACGCGCACCCGCACACCGACTCCACCGGGCGCATCGCGGTCGTGCACAACGGCATCATCGAGAATGCCGAGCAGCTCCGCGATGCCCTCACCGGCCGCGGCGTGGCGCTGGCCAGCGACACCGACACCGAGGCGCTCGCGCACATGATCGCCGCCGAGGCGACGGACGGGGTCAGCCTGGAGGACGCGGTGCGCCGGGTGCTGCGCCACGTGGACGGCACCTACGGCCTGGTCGTGCTGGACATCAGGAATCCGGCCGAGCTCGTGGTGGCCCGCAACGGCAGCCCCATCGTGCTGGGCATCGGCGCGTCGGAGATGTTCGTGGCCTCCGACGTCGCCGCGCTGGTCCGCTACACCAAGCAGGTCGTGTACCTCGACGACGCCGAGGTGGCCACGGTGCACGCCAGCGACTACCGCGTCGTGTCGCTCGACGAGGGCGGCGGCCGCCGCGGCACGGACGGCGGCAAGGTGCCCACCACCGTGGAGGCCGAGGCGGACGACTACGAGCTCGGCCCGTACGAGGACTACATGCGCAAGGAGATCCACGAGCAGCCCGAGGCCCTGCGCCGTGCGCTGCGCGGCCGGCTCGACGACCGGTTCTCCACCGCGAAGCTGGGCGGCATCAACCTGGACGCGCGGCAGCTCAGGGGGATCAGGCAGGTCAAGTTCCTCGGCTGCGGCTCGGCCTACTACGCTGGCCAGATGGGCGCGGTCCTGGTCGAGGAACTGGCTCGCATCCCGTCCGACGCCGAGCCGGCCTCGGAGTTCAGGTACCGCAACCCGGTGGTGGACCCGGACACGCTCTACGTGGCGGTCAGCCAGTCCGGCGAGACCCTGGACACGCTGATGGCGGTGCAGGAACTGCGGCGCAAGGGCGGCCAGGTCATCGGGGCGGTCAACGTGGTGGGCAGCGCGATCGGGCGCGAGTGCGGCAGCGGGGTCTTCCTGCACGCGGGCCCGGAGATCGCGGTGGCCTCGACCAAGGCGCTGACCAACATGGCGGGCACCTTCGCCATGCTCGCGCTGCTGCTCGGCCGGGTCCGTGACCTGTCGGCGGCCTCCGGCCAGCGGATCGTGACCGGCCTGCGCGCGCTGCCGGGGCAGATGGAGGAGGTCCTGGCCGGCGAGGAGCAGGTCGCCGAGATCGCCCGCCGGTTCGCCGCCGCCGAGCACATGTTCTTCATCGGCCGCGTCCGCGGCTGGCCGGTGGCCCGCGAGGGCGCCCAGAAGCTCAAGGAGATCTCCTACGTGCACGCCGAGGCCTACCAGGCGGCCGAGCTGAAGCACGGCCCGCTCGCCCTGATCAACGCCGCGATGCCGAGCGTGGTCGTGGTGCCGGACGATGATCTGCTGACGAAGAACATCTCCACCATCGAGCAGATCAAGGCGCGCGGCGGCCCGGTCATCATGGTCACCAGCGCCGACCTGCCCGCCTCCCTCTGCGACGCGGTCATCCGGGTGCCCCGCGGCGAGCCGGAGCTGGAGCCGCTGCTGCTCAACGTGCCGCTGCAGATGCTGGCCTATCACATCGCCGGCAAACTCGGCCGCGACATCGACAAGCCCCGCAATCTGGCCAAGAGCGTCACCGTCGAATAGCGCCCCCGGAAATCACATTTCCGCGCCGCTTTTCCGGCCTATTACGCCTATCCGGCTTTTGCCACCTTTCCGACCTTTCCCGATAATACGGCCAAACCGGAGCGGAGCTCCGAACCGGCCCAGCGAACCCGGGCCTTGTGCCCGGGTGAGCGGCCGGTGTATCGGCGAGCACCGCAGCCAGGGCGCGAAGCGCAGCGGGGGGTCCCGGGGGGTCGTCCCCCGGGAGTATCAATGCAGCGGCTGCCAGTCCTCGGACGGGCCTGGCACGCCCGGCAGCGGCTGCTCACACCACACGACCTTGCCGGTCGGCGTGCGCCGTGCGCCCCAGCGCTTGGAGAGCTGGCGGACGACCTGCAGGCCGCGGCCGCTTTCGTCCTCGCCGTTGGTCTGGCGGAGTCTCGGCAACGCGGCCGAATTGTCCAGCACCTCACAGACCAGCGCCTTCTCGTTGACCAGGCGCAGCGTGACGTCGCCGCGGGAGTACCGGACCGCGTTGGTCACCAGCTCGGAGACGAGCAGTTCGGTGGTGGGGAGCAGGTCCTCGAGCCCCCAGCGCTTCATCGGCTCGATGATCATCGACCGCGCCTCCCGCACCGCGGTCAGCTTGGGGGCGAACGTCCAGGCGGCGTAGTTCTCCTCGGGCAGCCGCCGCAGCCGCGCGATCAGCACCGCGATGTCGTCGCGCTGATGATCGGAGTACACCCCGTCCAGCGTGGCCTTGCACAGGTCCTCCAGCGGCCGGGTCGGCGAGCCGGGGCCGAAGATGCCACGCAGCCGGGCCAGCCCGTCGCTGATGTCCTGGCCCTTGTTCTCCACCAGGCCGTCGGTGTACAGGACGAACAGGCTGCCGTCCTCGATCTT
>Ga0209415_10007632_pt1 | contig 18853 bp, 15 predicted proteins | sample PeaSoiSIISIP2007_FD_187696 | JGI IMG/M metagenome (GOLD analysis project Ga0209415, IMG submission 187696) | Peat soil microbial communities from Weissenstadt, Germany - SII-SIP-2007 (SPAdes) (version 2) | ecosystem: Environmental > Terrestrial > Soil > Wetlands > Peat | place: Germany...
CGGCGCTCGCGCCCGACTGAGCCGAGGGGGACAGGCTGCCGTTGTTGTTGAATCCAACCTGACTTAGCCCCTGGCGTCCGTTCGTGCGTCCACCGACTCCTCCGGCATGCGCATAAAAGATGCTGTAGCTCGCCCGAATGACGGTCTTTTCCCCCACCTGGTAAGCGACCCCCACGCGGGGCCCGGGATTGACGTTATGCTGCTTTACAGGAGTCGAGCAATGGCAGCTATCGGGACCGTTGCCGGCAAATTGCAGAGCTCCCGGAATGCCCCCTGCCAGCGGGTTGGCCAGCGAGGGGTTAAAAAAGGACATGACATTGTTGACTTCCGTGAACGGGCTCCAAATGTCCCAGCGCAGGCCCAGGTTCACCGTCAGCCGGGAACTGACCTTGAAATCGTCTTGAACATACCCGGCGTACGTCTTGTAACGTCCCCCGGTTTCGGCCACCGAGTTCTGCGTCACCACGCTGCTGTCCACGCCCCCCAAGAGGAAACCCGCGTACCCCAGTCCGGTGGTGCTGATGAGCGTTCCGCTGGAGTTAAAGTTGGCCGTTTCATTGTTACTGAAAGTGAAGCCGGCCTGCGTGCCGGTCAGCGGCGTGTTCTCGTTGTCTTCCAGAGCCTGGTATTGGAAACCAAAAGTAAAGTTGTGCCTTCCCTTGGTCCAGAGCACGTTGTTCTGCACATCGTACGTGTTCTGAGCTTCGTTGAAGGCATGGGAGTTGGTTCCGTCCCAGCTCACCGGAGCGTTGTTGCCGCTGAAACTGATATCCGGAAAGCCCGTGCTGGCGATCCCCGGCGGAAGACCGGTGAGCCCGGCCTTCGACGGATAATTGCCGCTGGCCGTGTTGCTCGTCAAAGGTATGAATAAGCGGCTCAACGACACGCTGAACTGGTTCACCATGCTCGGGCTGATCACGTGGCTATCGTGAATCTGAGCCAGGGTCGCGTATTCAATCACGCCCCTTCCATCGGTATAGGGCACCGGAAGCGTGGATGTGGTGATCGGCACCAGACTCCCCACGACGGGGTTCGCGTACTTCCCGGTACTGAAGAGCGCGAACAGGCGGTTCTTGTCCGTAAGGTTGTAGTCCACCTTATCCGTAGTGCTGTCGTTATTGACCAGGTTCGGCAATGTGGCCAGGTAATTGTTCGTAATATTGCCGTTCGTGGGGGCCGGGAGATAAGACTGGAAGGACTGCGAGATCTTCGAGATGCTGCTGGACGGGATAGAATTGTTGGGGAACGGCGTCCGCACGGCGGTCCCGGCCGCGCTGGTGGGATCGTAAATCACCTGGGGGAAGGCGCTGAAATCCCCCGTCCGCTCGGCCGTAGTAGGTATCGTCTGGTATCCGGGAGGAGTGGCCGATACGAAACGGTATCCATCGTAGTTACCATAGAAAAAGAGTTTGTTCTTCTTGATGGGGCCGCCGATACTGGCGCCGAATTCGTTCTGGTGCTCGATGGGCGTAGTCAGCGCGAAAAAGCCCCTGGCGTCGAAGTCGGTATTCCGGAAGTATTCGAAAACGCCGCCATGGAACTGGTTGGTTCCCGACTTGAAAACGTAATTGGAGACGCCCTGCCCTTCGTACATGGCCTTGGCGCCGGCTGTCTCTACCTGAAACTGTTCCACCGCCTCTACCGAAACCCCGAACGCCAGATTGCGCGTATCGCTCTCCGTCCCGGCGCTGGTCAGCGGCAGACCTTCGATGTACACCTCGTTCTGATAGGTTTGGCCTCCGTTGAAGGATCCGGTAGATGGACCGGCCGGCTGCGTGCTGTAATTGCTGACGCCGATGGCCAGGCCGGCGAACGCCGAAGGATCCCTGGCAGCCCCATTCATGGCCAGCGGAAGGGCATCGTAAACCTGATTCAGTACTGAGGAGCCCAGCGCTACATCGTCCGTTTTCAGGATGGTCGGCTGGTCTTCCACGGTGATCGATTGGGTGGCCGCCCCGATTTGCAACTTGGGATTCACCCCAACCGTCGCCAGTGCATCCACGATCACATGCGATTGAGTAAGAGTTTGAAAACCGGCAGCCTTGACCGTGACGCTATACTCGCCGGCAGGGAGCAGAGGGAGCACAAAAAAACCGGCATCCGTGGTCTTGCGGGCGGTTTCAGCCCCGGTGGCGATATTGGTGGCGGTGACCGCAGCGCCAGCCACAGCCCCTCCCGATGGATCCGTGACCGTGCCTTCGATGGAACCGGTACCGCCGACCTGGGCGAGTGCCGGCCCCGCAGCGACTAACAGCGCAAAGCAGAGAGCAACGCGTCGCATGTTAACAACTCCTTTTATATTCGTACGAGGAATACCTCGCGTGACCCATGAATACGACTTGATGGTGGAATACAGTCTATGGCGACTCCCGGCCGCCGGCAACACAAATCGGGGACCTGCCATAAGTTTTGCACTACGAAACGCATCGGCTGGCTTAGCGCTGGCTTTTCATCGGCTTGTAACCGCCCGTGATTTTGGAGTGCAACTCGTCTGTTTTGCATTGCGATATAGTCAGGGGATTTGATCCAAAACGAGATCTGCCGGGCTATTCACTACAAGCGACTCGCAAAGCCGACCCAGTGGGCTGGCTTTGGGACAAAACCGCACGGAGAGAAGACAGCCACGGTATCGACACCGTCATCAAGCATGCAACCCCGAGCAAAACAGGAGATGCCGTAACCCAGGGCGAACCCCACCGCAACGCCGCCATCCAGCCGCCCGTTGCGGCAAGCCAGACCACTGCCTCCTTCCACGCGTGCCCGGAGGCCGCGTATACGGCGGCGGCAAACGGCACCGCGACCACCAAGTCGATCAGGTAGTGCTCTCCGCTCGCCAGCGTCGCCAAAAGCGTACAAATCAGGTTCAAGGCCGCCAGAGGATAAGCGCACCGGCGTTTGCCGCAAAACCACAAAATCAGAAGAGCGGTGGAGGTGTGGACGGAAGGGATGGCATTGGGCGGGGCGGCGATGCTTAACAGGCGCACGCCATTCCAAGGTGGCAGATGCCGTGGAAAGGAGCTGTGGAATGCGTAGATAGGGCCGCAAGCCGGCAGGAGGAAGTACAGCAGGAATCCGCCGCAGAGGTTGAGAATCAGTGCCGCCGCCACCCGTTTGGGCTTGCCGTTGCGAACCATGTGCAACTCGTAGACCAGCAGCATGGAGAGAAACATCGTGTCGTAGAAGCAGGCCAGCGGCCGGAGGAAGACGGTGGACGGGCCGAAGATGCGTCCCAATTGGAAGCTGAGGGAGAAGCCCAAGGTGTGATCGACGGCGTACAGGTACAGATCGTATTTCGGCGTAAGCCCGGAGGAAAGGTCGAGGACGTTTCCGACCACTACGGCTCCGCCGATCGCCGCAAAGCAGACGAGCAGCAACTTCACATAGCGCTCGTCCTTACGCACCCGAACCATGGAGTGCGCCAGCCAGAGCAGCAGGGCGACCTTTAGTGGTGGTGACATTCCCGCAGATTTCGATTATGCGGGGCGGATTGCGGCCGATCAATGACCCGCAATGGCAGACGCGGGATGGTAACTATGGTTATCGGTTACCGGGAAGGCTTGATACTCGCGTTCTGGCAGGAATTCCCGCATTTTCACAAACGAGATGGGGCCATTTTGACCTAATCGCAAATTGCAAAGTGGACCGAATTCTTGCGATTGGCCGGTCTAATGGTCCCTTGGCGGGTCCAATCTTCTGCCGGCACCCCGTTTTCGAGGCCGAAATGGACCAAATCTCATGCCGGCGAAACGATTGGCCGGTCAAGGCCAAACGGCTCGGGAACAGCGATAGGGTAACGGGAAGCCGACGATTCTGGCGCCCTGCCGGGCCGACGCGTAGGGCGAGTACCGGAACCTTTGCATCCCCGGCCAGTACAAAACAGTACATTCCAGCCCTTTCTTCTCTGCCCGTTGCAGCTACAATATTTTGAGGGAAGAGCCGATAGAGTTACCGGGAAGAACGGGATGGGCATTACTCAAGTCTTTATTTATCTGCAGTTGCTGGACCTGCTTACCACGCTGGTTGGGTTCCGGCTAGGTGCGGCAGAGGTGAGCCCTTTTATCCGCGTGCTGATGCATGCCGGTCCCGCAGTGGGAGTGACCATCTCCAAGCTCTTCGCCCTGGCGCTGGGCGGGGTGTGTGTCGCGACGAAGAAGGCCCACCTGATCCGCTGGGCCTCGTATTGGTACGCGGGCCTGGTGGTGTGGAACCTCATGGTGCTGCTGGTGTCGCCCGCGCAGATGGTGGGGTGAGCCTCTCTCCCGAAACAGTAACTACGACATCCAACGCCGCAGGGCCTTGACCCGCCTGCGCCACAACATCCTCCATCTGGTCTTCACGAGAATTCAGCACGCGTTGGTCGCGGTAGACCAGCGCAAAGAAAGCCACCGCCACCGCGATCAGCGCCCAGCGTTCCACCAGTCGAGGACGCACGGCGCCCAACAGCGCGCATACGCAGACCGCGACACCCAGCGACATGCGCTCCCCCACGTAACCCAGCGCGAGGTACAGACCGGGGATCAGCAAGGTGATGGGCAAAGCGATCACAGTGGCGCCGGCCACCAGGCAAACCTGGAACGGTAGGCCTGTCACCACCTGGCGCGCCCCGGAACCCCGGATCAGCCCCACGAAGAGCACGCTCCACACGGCGACCAATCCCATCAGCAGTACGAAATACTTCGGGCCGAACAGCGCGGGTTCGACTACCGAGGCACTGGCGAGAGACGCGGACGCCCCTTGAATGAACATCAGGCGTCCGACCAGCAGGTGACAAACCACCATCGCCATTACGAAGTTGGCGGTCAGCACGGTGCGGCGTTTGGGGTTGAGCGGGCGGGCGAGGGAAACATAGCTCAACAGACCGAACGTCCAGACCACCGGCAGCGCGTGCGAGAGGTACGCCAGGAGCAAGATCGGCAGCGCGGCTGCCACGCGCCACGGCTTGGGTTCCCAGGCCACGGCCATGGCCCAGAAACACAGGCCCAGACTGAGGTAGAAATCGAAGAAGCCCATGCGGAACACCCAGCCGTAAGCCAGCATGGCGATCGACGGCATCAGGTACCAGGCCCGCCTCCCCGAAACCGCCGACACAAATGCGAAAGCCCCCCAGGCGAAGGTCAAAACGGCAATCGAGACCGAGATGCGTTGTGCCGCCTCGGGGCCGAGGGTCCGGAACAACCCGCGCAGTATGAGGTCGAAGAGGACGTTAGTCCATCGGCTGGCGATCGCCAGTCCCTGGGCCCGCCCGCCCTCGACCAGGCCCGCCAGCCACCCGTTGTAGATCAGGTTGGAAAGATCGCCCGCATGCAACCGCGGCTGCCAGTAACAGGGCGCCAGGAGCAGAAGCGAAACCAGGGCATAGGCCTTTCGGCCGGATAAGCTGACAAGCCAGTCTCTCGCTCCCATTAAGTCCTCCCCAGACGCACGCCCTAGAGGGCGTGCGGCAAGGCGAACGGCGTCGCCACGTCGGCGATATTCTCACCGGTCTGCCGGATATTCTGTTCGAGTATGTGGGAGTCGGCATCCCCTGCGGCCAGCCGCAGATAGCCGATCTTGTAGGGATCGATGTGCATGATCCGGCAGCACGTCGCATCCACCGCCACCGGGTCATGCCCGGCCACCAGGACTCCCACGGGCTTGGGGACGCCTTGGATGGGCCCGTCCCCTTCCATCCCGACGATCCCGTCGACGATGGCGAACTGCCGCGGAAAGGCCGCATGCAGATCGGCAATACATTCTTCGATGCCGGCCCAATGGAGCGGGTTCTTCGGCCATCCGTAAACACCGCCAGGCACCACTCCGAAGAGGTTCTTCATGGCCAGGGTGGCGCCCGTCCAGTGATGCGTCTTCATCTTGGGCATGGAGACCAGCAGATCGGCGTCCAGGGCCGTGTTGGGAAGATAGAGCTTCTCCAGGCGTGAGAACTGCCGGCTGGGGCGGACGCGGGTGACGTCGTCCAGATTGAGGTCCACGAAGAGGTCTTCGAAATGCGGAATGACCTCGAAATATCCGGCTGCGTCGGCGAGGTCCAGCGTGTTCCGCCGATGGCCCGGCCCTTCGGCGATACGGACGCTGGACGCTCCCCTGGCCTGAAAGGCTTCCCATGCGGCGTGGACCAGAAGGGGATGGGTATTGATGCTGCTCCCCGGCTCGAATTCCACCAGGTTGGGCTTGAGCACCACGCTGCGCCCGCGCACATCCACCCGGTGATCTTCCAGAATGCGCCGCATCGTTTCGTAAATGCGGGGGTCGTACGCGGGCGCGCGGACAATCGAAACGGTGGACGGAGCCATAGGCAGGCTTTTGCCGCAACCGGCGAGCACCGCGGCGCCCCCGGATGTGGCCAATGTTGCGGCCAACCATTCGCGTCTGGTGAATTTCGGTTTCATGAATCGATCTCAAAAAAACGAATCAGCCCCAAAAGAATTCCCGCCCTCGTTGGCCGCCGGCTACGAGCAGGGCGAGCGACGTTTCGGGAAGGGTGCGATACGCCACGGGTGCGGCCGGGCAGAAGCCCTCCGGCAACTGTCCATGTGCCAGCAGCCCGAGCCGCAGCCAGTTCAGCGCGTCCGCCGAGCGGCACTCGTCGAGAAAGCTTCTGGCCACCGCCAGGGCGCGATCGACCTTGGGGGACACCACGCCTCGCAGGGCAGCCAGCGCCATCCCGGTGGTTTCGGGATAGGGGCGCGTTTCATACCCCGCGCCACGCAAAGACCCGTGATTCCATCCACCTTCCCCACACATGCGGCCCAACAGGAACTGGCGGCCGGATTCGATGCGCTTCTGAATTTCGGGGGATGGCTTGCGCCGGTTCTCTTTGTCGAGCGCCAGAATGGCAATCGACGTTGGCCCAACCCAGGCGGCGGCGCCCGGCACCCAGGGCCACCCTGGGGACTGCTGGCCGGCCAGCCTCCGACTTCCGAGCAGCCATTGGCGCAGCCGATAGCCGAAACTGGACTCTTCGCCACAGGTGGCCAGCAGCCACGCGATGGCGCGCGCGTGGACGGAGGACCCCAGTTGTTCTGGGGGCAGCAGGGCAACCAGCGCGGTCACCCAGGTGCTCTCGTCGATGCCGATCTGCGGGGGCCAACCCCCGTCCGGCCGTTTGGCCGACAGGATCCAGCCGAGGCCTTTTCGCGCGGCTCCGGTCTCTCCCGCCGCAAGCAACGCGAGGACGGCGTACGCGGTCGGCTCGGTCCACGAGCGTCCCCGAACACGTGCCGTGGGCGAGCGACTCGCGTTGGGCGAGCAACTCGCGTTTGGCGAGCGGTATGGCCATCCGCCATCCTGATTCTGCTTGCTGAGAAGCGTGTCGATAGACGCGGAAAGGCCGGGCGGCATGGAAAGATCGGGAAACATGGAAATGTTGGGGACAGAAAGTCCGGGCTGGCGGGAGGAACCTCACAGCGCGATGTCTCGCGCCAGCCTCCGTCCGGCCTGCATCATCGAGCCGGCGGGCGTTTGCGCCGGCGCGAAAGCAGCATGACCAGGGTCACGCCCGCGGCCAGCCAGATCGATCCCTGAACTGCGAGTTCCATCTCTTCTCCTTTCTTGGGAATTGGTTGAGCCCGTGGCCGCTCCCTCAGAGGGTGGGATCCATCGCCCACCCGCCGCGCCGGCGAGGCGAGACTCGCCGCTACGGAGGGGCCTGGTGAAGCGGCGCCAGAGCATTAGTGTTGGGTTCGCCGGTTCCGCCGCCTCTTCAAAAAGACGAACAGGACGCCGCCGGCACCCAGCCAAATCAGACCTTGCACTAAGCCACTCATCGTTTGTTTCTCCTTTTCTAACCTTGACCGAGTTGTTTCATCATTGGGAACAATTGCTTGAACACCTGCAAAATGCCAGGGCCCGCCGAGACGATCAGCATCGACGGCAGAATGAAAAAGAAAATCGGGAAAACCAGTTTGACTCCCACCTTTCCGGCCCGCTCTTCGGCCTCCTGCCGCCGCCGCGTGCGCAGGTAGTCCGAGTGGGTGCGCAGGGAGTCGCCCATGCTGGTACCGAACCGGTCGCTCTGAATCAGGATGGCCACGAGCTTGCGGAGTTCCCCTTCACCCGTGCGTTCGGCCAGGTTGCGCAGGGCATCGGAGCGGCGCTTGCCGGCGCGCATCTCCAGGGTCACCAGCGACAACTCTTCGCTGAGTTGCGGGTGGCTGTTCTGTAATTCGCGCGCCACGTGCTGGATCGCCATATCCAGTCCCAAACCGGCTTCCACCGAGACCACCATCAGGTCCAGCGCATCCGGCAGGGCCAGGCGCAACGTATGCTGTCGGCGTTTGGCCTTCTTCTCCAGGAACATTTTCGGGAGAATCCATCCCAGGGCGCATCCGAATACCAGGACCACGATGTTGAACATCGGGTTCGGCGGCATTCGGACGGACATCATGAGGCAAAAGACCAGCATCATCAGCGTGCTGACAATCCGGACGCCGTAGAATACCGGCATGGCATGATCCGAGCGGAAACCGGCCCGGATCAGGTGTGCACGCAGTTGGGCCACTTCCGCTTCCGAAGACGGCACCTTGGACCCAAGCTGGTGCAGAAACGTCACCAGGGTGCTGGATTCCGGCTCGCCATCGGCGCCCATCATGGTGCCGAACTGACCGGTGATCACCGGGCTTCCGAGCTGCTGCTTAAGATAGCGGCCCGGCTTGTAATACAGCCGGTACCCCACCCAGGTCATCAAGACCATCAACGCCAGGAACGTGAAGGTAGTAAGTAAGATTGGATGGTCCATGTCAAACCTTGATATTGATGATCTTCTTGATCCAGATGTTGCCTAGAATCTGCGCCACGATGGCGCCGACGATCAGCTTCTTGCCGTCGGGATCGTCCGCCATGCTTTGAATGTAACCGGGCGCCACCAGCAGCAGTGCGCACATCGTGGCAATCGGGAGCACGGTCAGGATGGTGGCCGTAAGCCGCCCGTGGGCGCTGGCGGCCTTCACCTGTCCCTTCAGCCGGAACCGTTCGCGGATGACGTAAGCCAGGCGCTGGAGAATCTCGCTCAGGTTACCGCCGGTCTGCTTCTGCAAGAGCACCGACGAAGTGAAAAAGCGAACGTCGAGCAACGGCACCCGGTCGGTGAAGTTGCGCAGCGCGATATCCAGCGGGGCGCCCAGGTTCTGTTCATTGAACAGGGCGCGGAATTCCTGGCCGAGCGGGTCGGGGGCCTCCTCGCCTAGCATCTCGAGGCTGATGGTGAAAGCGTGGCCGGCGCGCATGGACCGCGCCAGAAAGTCCAGCGCCTCCGGGAATTGTTCCTCCACCAGGTCCAGCCGTTTCTTGCGCCTCCGGCGGACGTAAAGGTAGGGAGTCGCGCCCAGCGCCGTGGCGAGCACGATCGACGCAATGATCCCGCCCACGAGAACGGGCATCAGAAAGCCCACCGCAAAACCGGCCGACGCCATCACCCCCATCGTCGCGATGAGCCGCGTAGGCGACCAGGTCAGGCCGGCCTGCGTGATCTGCACTTGCGCGTGGCGGGCAAAATGCAACGAAGAAACCAGTTGCTTGAATCCCCCGGGATTCTCGGGCTCGATCTCCTTCAACAGGTTGGTAATCGTTACCACGGGCTCGCCGCCGGCCGTTTGCAGCATGTTGACCATCTGACTCTTGCGCCGCGCGTCGAAGAATTTCAGCCCCACGCTCACCGCCAGCAGGATGAGCGCGAAAACCACAATGAACGAGGCGAGGATTCCCAGCATCAGCTAATCTCCACCACGGTCTGGAACAACTGCGGCGCCAGCGTGATGCCGCTGGCTTTGAGCCGATCGTAGAACTTGGGCCGGATGCCGGTCGCGCGAAATCGGCCCAGCACCCTGCCGGATTCCGTAATGCCGGTCTTTTCGAACAGGAAGATGTCTTGCAGGGTGATGATGTCCTGTTCCATCCCGACCACTTCGGTGATGTGCGTAATGCGGCGGGTGCCATCGCTGAAGCGCGCCACCTGGACGAACAGGTTCACGGCTGAGGCAATCTGCTGGCGGATGGAGCGAACTCCCATGTTGGCGTTGGCCATGCCCACCATGACCTCGAGACGCCCCAGACTGTCGCGGGGAGTGTTGGCGTGGATCGTGGTGAGCGATCCATCGTGACCCGTATTCATGGCCTGCAACATGTCCAGCGCTTCGTCCGCGCGAACCTCGCCGACGATGATGCGGTCGGGCCGCATACGGAGGGCGTTGACGACGAGCTGGCGAATGTGAATCGCGCCGGTTCCTTCCACGTTGGCCGGCCGGGTTTCCATGCGGGCCACGTGCGTCTGCTGCAGTTTCAATTCGGCTGCGTCTTCAATGGTCACGATGCGTTCGTCTTCGGGGATGTAGGAGGAGAGCGCGTTGAGCAGGGTGGTCTTGCCGGAGCCGGTTCCTCCGGAGATCAGAATGTTCAGGCGCGCTTTGACGCAGGCCTTCAGCAGCTCCAGCATGCCCTCGGTCATGGCCAGCTTGGCTACCAGGTCCTCGCCTTTCAGTCCGTGACGGCCGAAGCGGCGGATGGAAAGCAGGGGCCCATCCACGGCCACCGGCGGGATCGCGGCGTTCACGCGCGAGCCGTCGGGCAGACGCGCATCGACCAGCGGCGACGATTCGTCCACGCGGCGGCCCACGCGCGAAACCACTTTTTCGATGATGCGCAGCAGGTGGGCGTCGTCCTTGAATTCCACCGGGGTGCGGTAGAGTTTGCCGCCGCGCTCCACGTAGACCAGCTTGGGCCCGGTAACCAGGATGTCGGACACGGTCGGATCTTGCAGCAGCGGCTCCAGCGGCCCGAGGCCGAAGACTTCATCCAGGATCTCTTCGATGACCCGGTCCTTCTCCACCAGGCTGAGCGGTGTCTTCTCTTCTTCCACCAGCTTGGCGACAGCCGCGCGAATCTCCGCGCGAACGCGATCACCCGCCATCGAAGAAAGCGCCTCGAGGTTGATCCGGTCGAGCAGCTTCCGGTGAAGCGTGAATTTCAGCTCCTGATATTCCGGAGTGTAGCCCTCGCGGGTGAACAGGCGATTCACCCAGCCGGTTTCCCGGTTCTCGCTCGGTTTCGCAATCGTATCCAGCACAGCAGGCATAGTTTGTCGACCTTTACCCAACTACCGGCTTAGTTCCGAGCCGCGACCGTTAGAGAGCGGTCCGGCCCCATCCCACTCATCCAAACAGTCCGAACTTCTTCTTGCCCGATTTCTCGCCTTCGAGGCCGGCCAGCTTCACCGCCAGCCTGGCGATTTGTTTCCCCAGATCCGAGCCGTGGTTCAGCATCCGGCCCTCTGCGTAAGTCTCGTACAGCTCCGGATAATCGTTCGGGACCATCGCGAAAATCGGAACTCCCAGCATTTTTTCCAGCTCGCCGGGCGTAATATCCAGGCGCTTCGGCGCGCGGTTGAGGACCAGGCGGATCCGCGCCTTCCCGTATCCGCTGTCCAACAGGGTCTGCACGATCTGCTTCGACTGGTGCAGCGCTGGAACTTCCAGCGTGGTCACCAGGCACACTTCATCGATTTCTTCCAGCGCGGCCATCGCCAAGTGGCTGAGGCCGCGGCCCAGATCCACCAGGGTCCAATCGTAATGCGGCCGGGCGAACGCCAGAACATGCCGCACCTGGTCGTCCTTGGGCTGCTGCTTGGAAGCCAGCGCCAGGGGCGCCGTCACGATCTCCACGCCTGGAATCCCGTTGGAGACGAGGGCTTTCCAATATGAGATGTCCAGCCGGTGCAGGTTGTTGACGGCGTCCAGTATCGAGTAGACGGCCTTGGTTTTGGTGATAAATCCCACCATCCCGGCATCCATGTCCAGATCCGTCAGCAGAACCTTTTGGTTTTGCCGGCCGAGCTCCTGGGCCACGTGACAGACGAGCGTGGTGGCTCCGCATCCCCCCTTCGCGGAGAGGAATGCGAAGCTTTTGCCGGCGCCTTTGGCTCCGTCCCGGCGGCGGCTGCGTTCGGCGGAGCGCTTCTCCAGCGCCTTTTTGAGCGGTTCCTGGAGCGGCGGAAACAGGTATTCGTTGACCCCGGCGCGCAGCGACGAGAGAATGACCTGCGCTTCCGCGCTGGTGTTCAACGCGATGATCATCGGATCGCCGATGGCCCCGCTGATGGAGGCGACCAGCCCTTCGAGCGGTTCCTTCCAACCGCTGATATCGATGAGAACTACATCCGGACGCATGCGCTCCAGACGATCCAGGAAATTACTCAGATCCCCGATGTCCTGGTGCTCGACGATGATGCGGAACGGCAGGTCCGCAAGGCAGGACTGCGCCTGCTCCCAGAGATCGCGGTTTTCAATGGCTAACCCGATTGTCAACGGGTACATATCGCGTCTCCAGGTTCCTGGATCACTTTACGATGCCCCCGGATCCCGCTGTTGGCGGCGCTCCTGAGGCCTGCGGCGCGGCGGGAGCACCCAGGTTCGAGCCCGGGTTCGCCGACGGCGGATTCGGCTGGAAGTTCACCGGCGCCGCCTCTTTCCTGGGGACGACTTCTTCGAACGGCAGGCTGGTCACCGGGGGCTTCACCGGGACCGGACCGGTCTTGTCCATCCCTGGATGCGTCATGGGGCCTTTGCTGTTAGGCGGTAGAAACGTTTTCGGGAAATTGAGCTCCGGTGTCGCCTGGCCCTCCGGTATCGGCCGCACCAACTCCGGCGTGATGATCACCAGCAGTTCGTTATTGTTGCGGTTCACCGACTTGGATTGAAACAATTTGCCCAGCACCGGAATACTCGAGATTCCCGGCACCTTCGAGAGATTGTCGGTGGTCTGGTTGTCCAACAGGCCCGCGATCACAAAGGTCTGGCCGCTGTCCAGTTCCACGTCCGTCTGCACCCGCCGCGCGGAGAGCCCCGGCACCGTGAAGCCCTGGATCGTGACCGCGTTGGTGTAATCGAGCGAGCTCACTTCGGGCGCCACCTTGAGCCGGATGGTGCCGCGCGGCGTGATCACCGGAAGAAAATTCAGGCGCACGCCGTATTCACGCCACTGGATGCTGACGGCGCTCGAGCCATTGGACGAGGGCTGCACGACCGGAAAGGGGAACTCGCCGCCCGCCAGGAAACTGGCCGGCTCGCCCGAGATCGCCAGCACGTTGGGCTCGGCCAGCAGTTGCAGCACATTCTTGGTTTGCAGCGCCTGGATCTCCGCCAGCAGATTGATGTCGTTGCGGAACAACAGGATGTTGATCGCCTGGGGAACGGTGAATTGAGACACGCCTGCGCCGCCCGTGTTGCCGGGATAAAGCGCGGCCCCGGTGCCGATCGCGGTCTGCTGATTGAACGAGTTGTTGAAAAAGTTGATTCCAGCAGCCAATGTGGCGGAGCGGTCCACGCTGGCGAAGCGCACCTTCAGCACAATCTGCTGCGCCACCGGGGGAACTTCGACGCGTAGCAGGTTGACGGCCTTGCCCAGCGTGGAAGCGATCGCCATTGCCCGCTCCCCGGCGGTCACGTCCTTCACAGTGCCGCGCACGAAAGCCGTATCGTTCTCGAAGGTGACGTTGATATCGTCGTCCGGGAAATCGCGCGCAAGCTGCTGGCGCACCGCTTCCAGCTTCGTGCCGCTCAGCCGGACCGTGAGGTCGTACACCAGGCGGGTTCCGTTCTGCTGCCACACGATCAGCGAGGTTTCGCCGGCGGCCGTGCCGTTGATGAGCACCTCTTTCGGATTCACCGCCACGGCTTCGGCCACCGCCCCATTGGCGATGGTCACGCGAGTGATGTTCAAGGGGCTGTCGATAATCAGCGATTTGCCGACCGTGACGATCAGCTTGCCGGGAGCGGCCGGCGTCTCGGACTGCGCCTGGAGCGCGCTGTCGGTGGTGGATACGTCGACGGCCGGAGGCGCGCTCTGTTGCTGTTGTTCCTGGGCACTAGCGCCAGCCCGCACGGGCTGGTGATAAAGGAGGGAACCGCAGCCCCCCATTGCCAGAACGATCGCAATTTCCCGAATTCGTGGCACCTATTTACCCTCCCCGGACGTGAATTTCATCTCGCTCTTTTTGGTTCCCTGGATGATCTCCATAGTGAACGGCTGTTCCTTCTTGGGCGGATCCACTAAGGCCACGGGAGCCGGCGGTGCAACCGGCCGCGCACGCGGAGCCGGCGAGGCGGGCGCATCCTTGATCTTTTCACCCGAGAAGAGATTCCGCAGCGCCGCACCCGGAGTTTTGCTCACTTCGCGATCCAGGGGATTGCGCAAGATGAGCTGGATCTGCGTCTGGCTGGCCGCCAGGCTGAGCATTTCAGCCTGCTCCGGGGTCACCAGCAGGTTTACCACCTGCACCGCGATCGGTTTCCCTTCCGCGTCCTTCTTGAAATCCTGGCCCGCCGACAAGACCTCGATGTTCTGCAGCAGCGTTTTTGAGAGCGTGCCGAGGCTGGCATCGCCTCCCGGCCGGTTGCCGGAGATCAGCACGTCCACGTGCATTCCGGGCACCACGAACCCCGCCACGCCGACCACTTCATTCACCCGCACGGCCGCCGCGCGCATGCCCTGTGGAATCATCGCGGCCAAACCGCCGCCGGCGCCCTTGGGGGCGAGGCGCGATTCGATCACCGGCTCCTTGGCGTAGATGGGCGTCATGACACCACGCCCGGTCACATCCTGAACGTTGCTGCTGGCTCCGATGGGAACCGCTCCCGGCCAGTCCGCCAGCTTGACATCTTCCTCTTTCAGGACGGTGCCGATTTCGATGTCGCGCGCCGCCAGAACGATCTGTATGCTGGACATCGCCGCCCTGGTGGTCGGCGGCCGGTTGATCAACAAACGGTACAGCAACAGACTGGCGATCGTCGCCACGATAGTTGCAAATGCCAGAACACCGAGAAATCTCTTATTCATAGCTGTTCCCCATCACCTGGCCTCATATCCTGTGCCGCAATTCGCCGCACCATCTGTCCCCAAAAGGGAGCCCCGCGGCCAGGGTTTCCATATCACAAAGAAACCTCGGGGGGCCGGAGCCCGAGAAGTAGAGCCCCGGCCCCCCAGCAGTCTAGCTGGCCGAAGTCGCAGCGTTGGCGAGCTGGGTATTGGCAGTGGTCCAGATCGTGTTGATGCTCTTGCCGGCACCGATGAACAGTGCAGCCGAAGCCAGGGCCACAAATGCCATGAGCAGGGTGTATTCGATCAGATCCTGCCCTTGTTCGTCATTCCAGAAATTACGCACAAACGTCATTTTGTTCGCTCCTAAGTCTTGATTTTGGTCTCTGTGATCGCTTGATCACGTGCCTCAGTTTTCGTGACCTTGCGATCACGGCTTCTTCCGCTGCCGGTTTGGGCAACGGAACCCGATGCGCCCCCGTCCTTTGGGGGAGTGTCCTTGTGCGGAACATTCTTTCCAGTGGACCGGAAGACCAGCGCGATGCCGTCGTCGAAAACCAGGCGCCAGCGGCTGGATTCCTTCAGCGCGCCTGCCAGGGGCGCGCCAGTGGGCAGCAAAATCGTGTCGACGCCAAAACGGTTCAGGATCTTCTCCCAGTTGTATTTCACGCTGAGGACGTCGATGCATTTTTCTTCGAAATCGTTGCCGTAGAAATCGCTACGGCCGTCCACGAAGACCTTGTGCGAAGGGTAGAGACTCCAGATCAGGTAGTCGCCCCATTGGTCATGCGCGAAGATCCGGGCGGAAGGATCACGGCGCAGGGTCTCGAGCGCCCCGGCCGGATACTCCTTCGGATCGAATTCCGCGCGGAATTTCTTCGGCGGGTTCGGCGCAAACATCAACGCCGCCACCAGCAGCAGGCTCATCGCGCTGACGAAGCGCCAGCGGCCGGTCGCCGCTTCGGTTCTGGCCACCCTGGCGGCCAGGCGGTTGAAACTTCCCGCGGCCCTCTGCAACCAGCCCGCTACGTTCCATTCCGGCAGCCGGTCCAGCCACTCCTGGATCGATCCCGCCACCGGAACCGCGGCGGCGATGGCGAAGATCTCGATGTTGCGTCCGGCCAGCAGCGCCGCGTGGGCCCACATCAGCAGGAGCAGCGGCTCGGTGAAACGGCCCTTGGACACGTTCCAGCCGGCCGCGGCCACCGCCAATACCAGCATGATCTCGAAAAAGAACGCTTCCGGATCGTGGAAGTTCGGCGAGAGAAACTCCTGGATGTATTGCGAATTGAACGGGTCGCGCAGGTATGCGGCCATGTGAACGTGCAGGTGGTACGTATACGGATTGATCAGGCTGCCCGCCATGCATGCCAGGGCACTCAGGAAATACCGCCTGGCCCTGGACCACGACCCCCGGCATTCGCTCCGATCCCCCGGCAACACGGTCTCGAAAACCTCGCCGATGCCGTAAGCCGCAATCATCAGGACGCCCACGAAGAACCCGCCGTGGAGGTTGGTCCACAGCACCGTGGCCAGCGGCAGAATCGCCAGGTACGGAACGCCGGCCAGCCGCTCCTTCCCTCCCCTCACGCGCTCCAATGCCGTGTAGAACAACACCAGGAACAGCAGCGTGAACAGGTGCGGCCGAGCCAGCCAGTGCATCGTAGAGGCGGCCGCCGCCACTACCGTGATCATAATCGCCACGATCACATTCGACTTGCCGCGCACCAGGCGGAACAGGAGCGTGAAGGTGAGCGAGAGCAGCACAATGCTGAAAAGCACCACCGCGCGCAGACCGCCGTGTCCGGTGAGCCACGCGAAAACCACGTCCGACAGCCATTCCCATGCGTACCAGGGATCACCCGGCTTCGAAAAGGAGAAGATATCGCGCAAGGGAACCGCATGGTTGGCAACGATCCACTCGCCCGTCCGAATGTGCCACCCCGTGTCGCAGTCCGACAGCAACGTCGTGGCTCCATGCATGCGGCCGAACAGGAACACCATCGGCAGCAGGAACGCAAGGTCCGCAAAGGAGGGCCACAGCTTGAAGATGAACGGAGCTCGTTGCCTTTCCATAGCTCTCAGGCCACCTTCCCCGCGGATCGGAATACCAAGGCGACACCATCGTCGAACACCACATGCCAGTGGCTGGATTCCTTCAGCGCGCCGGCCAGAGGCGCGTTGACCGGCAGCAGAATCGTGTCGACGCCATAGCCGCCCAGGGTCTGCTCCCAGTCGTACTTCGCGCTGAGAACGTCGTTCACCCGCTTTTGAAAATCGCCGCTGTACAAGTCGGCCCGGCCGTCGACAAACACCTTTTGCGATGGGTAGAGGCTCCAGATCAGGTAGTCCCCCCATTCGTCATCGGTGAAGATCCGGGCGGATGGATCGCTGCGCAAGGTTGAGAGCGCCCCGGCCGGGTACCGGCCGGGATCGAATTCCGCGCGGAACTCCTTGGGCGGGTTCGGCGCCCAGATCGCTGCCGCCACCATCAGCAGGCCAACCACGCTGACCAGGTGGCAACGTCCAACGGCTTCCATTTGCCCCGTGCTGGTTGCCAGGCGATGAAAATTGAGAGCCACGCTACGGACCCAGGCGGCAACGTTCCAACGCGGCGCCTCGTCCAACCACTCCTGGATGGTTCTCCCCACCGGAACCGCTGCAATCACCGCAAAAATCGCAATATTGCGCTGCGCCAGCAGAGCGGCGTGCACCCACAGCAGCAGGAGCAGCGGCTCGGTGAAGCGACATTTGGAAAAATTCCAGTAGATCGAGGCCCCGGCCAGCACCAGCATCACTTCGAAGGGCACCGCCGCCGGACCGTGGAAGTTGGGCGAGAGATACTCCTCCACGTGCTGCCAGTTCGCGGTTGCGCCCAGGTAGGAGATTACGTGCCTGGGCAACCGATATGTATAAGGATTGACCAGGCTGGCGGCCACACACGCCGCGGCAGTCGCGAAATACCAGCGGGCGATGAGCCATCCGCCGCGGGATTCGTTTGGATCGCCCCGGAATATGGTCTTCAATACTTCTCCTGCGCCGAAGACCGCGATCATCAGGATGCCGACGAAAAAGCCTTGGTGGATGTTCGCCCAGAGAATGACGCCGGCCGGCAGAAGTGCCAGATAGCGGATTCCGGCCGGCCGCGTCTGCCCTGGATTCACTCTCTGGTTCAGTTCGGCGAACCGTTCGAGGGCGGCGTAGAACAGAACCGCCAACAGGAGCGTGAACAGGTGCGGTCTCGCCAGCCAGTGAATGGAAGAGGCGCCGGCAGCCAATACCGTGACCAGAATCGCCACGATGGGGTTCGACCTGCGGCAGACCAGGTGAAACAGCAGCGCGAAGATCGCCGAGATCAGCAGAATGCTGAAAAGCACCACCGCGCGCAGGCCCCCCAGAGCATTGAGCCACGCGTAACCCACATCCGCCAGCCACGACCACGCAAACCAGGGACCGCCCGGATGGGAGAAGGAGAAGACATCGTGGATCGGAATCTGACGGTTCGCTACGATCCACTCGCCTCCCCGGATGTGCCAGCCTGTGTCACAGTCTCCGAGCAGCGCCTTCGTCCCATTCATGGGTCCGAACAGCAACACCATCGGCATCAGGAACGCGAAGTCCGTGAACGAGGGCAGCAGTTTGAGGACGAATGGAGACCGTTGCGCTTCCATATGATTCCTCAGGCCATCCAGGAATCCGCGACGGGCTGCAAAGCCTCCAGCGCGCGAATTCGATCGTGGAACGAGCGAAAATCCATGTAATTTACTTGCAGCGCGACGCGCGGGCATTCCGGGTCGGTCTGGGACACTCGGATTACCGTGCCCTGGCAATGAATGCATTTCTGGCCAAAGCCATGGTTGGCCGGCAATTCCACCTCTACCGTTACGATCTGACCGACCGCAGGTGCCGCCAAGGCTGCGCCGTCGGCACGCCAGGACAATAAGATCCCGCTTCTGCTGATGTTTTCCGTGCAAATCGCATTGCGCACCCACAGCGCGGGCGAAGTCACGTGGCACCGGAGCTTGATCTCGATTCGCGGGCTCTCTCGCCG
>Ga0209415_10007633_pt1 | contig 18852 bp, 14 predicted proteins | sample PeaSoiSIISIP2007_FD_187696 | JGI IMG/M metagenome (GOLD analysis project Ga0209415, IMG submission 187696) | Peat soil microbial communities from Weissenstadt, Germany - SII-SIP-2007 (SPAdes) (version 2) | ecosystem: Environmental > Terrestrial > Soil > Wetlands > Peat | place: Germany...
ATCTTCGCAAACGCCTATGCCAGCAGGGTGGCATTGTTGCATTGTTACCGGGCAGCGACGCTCACTTCGGGAAATTGCGCCCCGCCGATAGCCGGACGGGTCCCCGGGCGGCGTCGCTCACGGTCGTGTTCGCTAAGGCGGTAGCGAAGGTGGGTTCGTCCAGGCCGTCGATGGCGAGCCGCTTCGTACGTCCACGCGCGCCGCGTTCGATTGAAATGCGGCTCGGCGCGATGGCGAGCCACCCGGCCACGGCGGCAACAACGGCCGCATTGGCCGCTCCATCGACGGCGCGTTGGCGCACGGCCACGACGAGCAGGCCCTCGAGGTTGGAAATCCCCGCCGTCCGCGAGCCCGGCTTCACCTTGACGGTCACGCGCAGCGGTCGAGCGCTAAACGGAGACCTGCATCGGACGCCCCTTGAGGAGAATATCGGGCAGGATCAGTTCGCCGTCGCGTTCGGGGATGATCGGGCGCGAAAAGACGTAGCCTTGTCCGCAGACGGCGCCGAGCGCAAGCAGGCGATCCGCTTGCTCGGGCGTTTCGATCCCTTCGGCGACGACGGTCAGCTCGAGCGAACGCGCGAGGTCGAGCAGCATGCGGCAGATCGGCTCGCTCGCGAGCCCTTCACCCGTACCGGAGACGAAGCTGCGGTCGATCTTCAAGCTGCTGATTGGGAAGAGGCTCAAGTAGCGCAGCGACGAGTAGCCGATGCCGAAGTCGTCGACGCAGATGCGCACGCCGCCGGCGCGCAAGCGTTCGAGCACGGCGCCCGCGCCGGTGCTCGTATCGATGATCGCGTTCTCGGTAATCTCCAGCGTGACCGTTTCGGGCCGCACGCCGGTCGCTTTGATCGCCGCGAATACATGCTCCGGCAAGTCGCCATGCATGATTTCTTGCACCGACACGTTGACGTGCATCGTGAGGTTGGGATCGGTGCGCTGCTCGCGCGCGAGCCGCTCGAGCGAGCGGATCAGCACCTCGCGGCCGAGGCGAATGATCACGCCGGTTTCTTCGGCCGCCGGGATGAAGAGGTCCGGTTGGACCAAACCTTCGCGTGGATGCTGCCAGCGCACCAGCGCTTCGTAGCCGATCGTCTTCCAGTCGCTCAGCCGCACCAGCGGCTGGAACGCGACCCGGAATTGTTCGGGCTCGTTGATCGCGTCGCGGACGTCGGAGGATATCTGCAAACGCCGCACGGCGCTGTCGTGCATCACTTCGTTGAAGATCGTGTAGGTCGCGCGGCCGTCGGCTTTGGAGCGGTAGAGCGCGATGTCGGCATCGCGCAGTAGATCTTCGGCGCGCTCGTAACGGGCATGAGCGACCGCGACGCCGACGCTGGCCGTCGTGTAGAGCCGGCGCCCCTCGATGTTGGCGGGTTCGGCGACCGTGGCGTGCAGCCACTCGACGCGCGCTTCGATGTCCTCGTCGAGGAAGATGACCCCAAATTCATCGCCCCCCAGCCGCGCGACCATTTCACCCGGCCGCATGATCGAGCGCAACCGTTGCGCGATAGCGCGCAAGAGCGCGTCGCCGGCGAGATGGCCGAGGCTGTCGTTGACGACCTTGAAGTGATCCAGGTCGACGAAGGCCACGGCGAGTCCGGGTTGACGCGAGCGCAGCGCGTCCCCAAGCTGCGCCGAGAAGAGGCCGCGGTTCGGAAGGCTAGTCAGCGCATCGTGCGTCGCCTCGTGGATCAACCGATCGCGGATGACGATACGATCGCTCACGTCGTCGATGACGGCGATGGCGAACGGTTCGTCGTCTTCGGGAACGTAGGTGACGCTGACGTCGGCCCACAGCGTCGAGCCGTTCTTGCGCTTGTAACGCATCTCGTGCTCGTACGACGAAACCTCGCCCCGAACGAGCGCGCCGAACGCTTCGAGCGTGCGCTCCCGGTCAGACTCATCGCTCAGCTCGGTCATCGTCTTGCCGACGAGTTCGCGGCGCTCGTAGCCGAGCATGAGGTCAAACGCGGCGTTGGTTTCGCGCAGCGTCCCGTCGACGTCGACGACGACGATGCCCAGCGGTGCGCCCTCGAAGACGGTCCGAAAGCGGGCCTCGGCCCGCGCCAGCGCGACTTCAGACTTTAATCGGTCGGACTCGTTGCGCAGCGACATCGAACGCAGGCTGGCCCCGAACACGCGCGCCAGAACCGCGATCGCGAGCACCGCCAGGGCGACGAGCAGCCCGCCGGTCAGAAGGATCGGCCAGCTTGAATTCCCCTCAGCGTGCTCGACCGCGGCCGACGCGAGCGCGGCGGTCGCAAGCGCTGCGGCGAGGGTTAACGGCGGTATCAGACCTGCCCGCCGGACCGCGGGCCTGAGTCCTCCCAAAAAGTGCTCTCCTGCTTTACCTTGACTTCGGCGGATTGGCTCAAGACCTGAGCGAACCCCGCCTAGATCAGTGCGGGGCTGAGCGATTCCAGTGCAGCGTTGAAGGTCGCGCTGGGGCGCATTGCCGTGCGGATGACCTCTTCATCGGCATGGTAGTAGCCCTTGATATCGACCGGCTTGCCTTGAACGGCCCCGAGTTCGGCGACGATCTTGGCTTCGTTCTCAGTCAAGGTCTTGGCGAGGCCGGTGAACGCGGCTTGCAGCTCCTTGTCGCCGGTCTGTTCCGCCAAGGCTTGCGCCCAGTACATCGCGAGATAGAAGTGGCTGCCGCGGTTGTCGATCCCGCCGACCTTACGCGCCGGCGATTTGTCCTCATCGAGGAACTTGCCGGTCGCCGCGTCGAGCGTCTTGGCGAGCACCTTGGCCTTGGCGTTGCCGGTCACGTCACCGAGATGTTCGAACGACGCGGCCAGAGCGAGAAACTCGCCGAGCGAATCCCAACGCAGGAAGTCTTCCGCTTCGAACTGCTGCACGTGCTTGGGCGCCGAGCCGCCCGCGCCGGTTTCGAACAGACCGCCGCCGGCCATCAACGGCACGATCGAGAGCATCTTCGCGCTGGTCCCGAGTTCCATGATCGGGAAGAGATCGGTGAGATAGTCGCGCAGCACGTTGCCGGTCACCGAGATCGCGTCTTGGCCCTTGCGAATGCGATCGATCGAGAACTGCGTCGCGTCGTCCGGCGCCATGATGCGGATGTCGAGGCCGGTGGTGTCGTGGTCTTTCAGGTACGTCTCGACTTTTTTGATCAGCTGCGCATCGTGCGCGCGTTTTGGATCGAGCCAGAAGACGGCGGGCGTGCTAGTCGCGCGAGCACGGTTCACGGCGAGTTTGACCCAGTCGCGTACCGGCGCGTCTTTCACCTGGCAGGCGCGGAAGATATCGCCGGCTTCGACGTTCTGTTCGAGGAGCGCGTTCCCCGATTCGTCGAGCACGCGCACGACGCCGGCGGTGGGGATCGGGAAGGTCTTGTCGTGTGAGCCGTACTCTTCAGCCGCTTGCGCCATCAAACCGACATTGGGAACGTCACCCATCGTGACCGGATCGAACGCGCCGTGCTTCTTGCAGTCCTCGATGGCCGTTGCGTAGACACCGGCGTAGCTGCGATCGGGGATCACGGATTTTGCATCGTGCAACTGACCGTCGGGGCCCCACATCTTGCCCCCCTCGCGAATCATTGCGGGCATCGAGGCATCGATGATGATGTCGCTCGAGACATGCAGGCTCGTGATGCCCTTGTCCGAGTCCACCATCGCGAGCTGCGGACGCTTCGCGTATTCCGCCCGGATGTCGGCTTGGATCTCGGCTTGCTTTTCGGCCGGCAACGCTTTGATGCGCGTGTAGAGATCGCCGAGGCCTTGAATCGGGTCGACGCCGAGTTGCTTGAACGTTTCGGCGTGCTTCGCGAAGACGTCGGAAAAAAAGACCGAAACGACCTCGCCGAAGATGATCGGATCCGAGACCTTCATCATCGTTGCTTTGAGTTGCGCGCAGAAGACCACGCCCTTCGCCTTGGCGTCGGCCACTTGCGCTTCGAGGAACGCGCGCAGCGCGTTCTTACTCATCACGGCGGCGTCTACGACCTCGCCCGCGAGCACCGGCGTTTTTTCTTTCAACACGGTCTTCGTTCCGTCGGCGGCCGTCAATTCGATCTTGAGATTACCGGGCCGCTCAATCAGCACCGACTTCTCGCTGCCGAAGAAGTCGCCGCGGTCCATGTGCGCGACGTGCGACTTGGAATCGGCCGCCCACGCGCCCATCTTGTGCGGATGCTTACGGGCGTAGTTCTTCACCGACAACGGCGCACGGCGATCGGAGTTGCCTTCGCGCAGCACCGGGTTGACCGCGCTGCCGCTGACCTTGGTGTAGCGTGCGCGGACGTCTTTCTCGGCGTCCGACTTCGGCTCGTCCGGGTAGTCCGGAAGCGCGTAGCCTTGGCTCTGCAGTTCTTTGATCGCGGCCTTCAACTGCGGCGTCGACGCGCTGATGTTGGGCAGCTTGATGATGTTGGCTTCGGGCGTCGTCGCGAGCTCGCCGAGATAGGCGAGGTCGTCCGACTGCCTCTGGGCCGAAGTGAGCGCTTCAGGGAAGAGCGCCAGGATGCGGCCTGCGAGCGAGATGTCGCGCGTTTCGAGCGCTACTCCGGCGACATTCGAGAAAGCCTGGACGATCGGCAAGAGCGAGCGCGTCGCCAGCGCCGGCGCCTCGTCGGTGAGCGTGTAGATGATGGTCGACGTGGTGGACATGCTGCGCGCTTTCGATTCTCGCGCCGCAGGCCCTCGCGCACCCTCCGCTGTCCCAGCCTAACCGCTCACCCGCTTAGGTAAAGTCCAGGTTGGCTTCGACCTTTTGCAGCGCCGTGGTGAATACCGATTCGCCGCGGCGTGTAAGCGCGTCGTATAAACTCATGGCGCTGGACTGCGACAGCACGGCGGCACGATACCAATCAAACGTGGTCGGAGGTTGCCAGGACGCATAACGAGTCTTCAAGTGGTCGCTCACGACGTGCATGGCGGTCGACATGAGCACGTAGTCGTGGTCGCTCAAATTGCTGATGAAGGCTTCGATCGGCACGGGTTCGGCCGCGAGTTTAAAGCTGCTGCCGTCGCGCTTGAGCAGTCCGAACGCAACGGGATCGATGCCGGCGATGAGGGCCGATGCCCGGCACCAATCAACCACGGCTGCGTTCCAGTCGGTCGCGGGCGGCAGCACGTCATGGGCGGACAGCAGCGTGCTGACGAACTGCGGCGTGCGGCCGTGCACTATCGCCTGCGCACCGGAGAGAACGTGGTGCGCGCCGGTATTCCCGATCAAGGTTTCGTTGAACAGCGTTCCGTCGTCGTTCCATTGGAAGACGGCGGTCTTCATGATGTCGTGATACAGAGCGGCTCCTACGACCACGTCGCGGTCGACGTTCGGGCGGCCGCCGAAGTAGTGCGCGTCGTAGTTCGATGCAAACGCCGCGGACATCGAGGCATTAAAATACTCGTGCGTCGCCAAGCCGCCGGGGTAGGCGTGGTGCGAGCCTTCGAAAGAGCCCGGTGTCGACCAAAACGGCTGCAGCACGGTCGAGCTGTTGGGTTCGGTCCCCGGCGGAAAGATCGCGCTGAGCGGGTCGGAGGCCTTCATGAAACCGGCAGCCACGAGGGCATCGCGGACGGCGTTGCGCTTTTCCGGCGTCGGAGCATTGGCGGCATAGTCGGGTGCCGGATGATGCAAGAAGCCGAGCACCGACCGTTGGAGATCGGCGTCGGTTATGGTGCGCGCCAGTGCCTCCACGTTGGAATAGAGCGTACGCGCGTAAGGCGATCGCTGAGCCAGCCGCATCGCGTGGGCGTTGCCGGCGGTCAGCGGACCGGTGGGCAGGGGCAGCGGATACTGCACGTTCGCCGCTTCGGAGACCGCCTCGGGGCCGAGCGCGAGCGGTGCCGCGACGGCCGCGATCACTCCGAAAAAAGCCGCCCGGTCGAACACACCGGAACGGCGTTCATTGACGCACAAAGGTGTCTCCCTTTCGGTAGATGCTAGTAGACGCGCCGGAACGTCGCGTACATGTACGTGTAATCGGCGAAGAACCAGTTGCGGAAGCTGCGCCGGATCAGGTTGGACGACGTGACCGGCGAGGCGCCCTTCATCACGTAGTGGCGGCCGTCGAAGAAATCCGACGAATACGGCGGGTACGACGCCATCGGTTCGAAGCCGGGGAATGGCCCGAACGGCGTCGACGTCCATTCCCAGCCGTTACCGACCAGGTCCTCGACGCCCCAGGCGCTGGCGCCGGCCGGCGAGCTGCCGACCGGTTCGGGATCGAAACGGCGGAAGCCGAAGTTTCCGTGCTGCGGTGCGGGCGCCCCCGAACCCCACGGAAACGCGCGCTCGTCGCCGGCCGGCGTTCCGAACGCGGCTCGGTGATACTCGGCTTCGCTCGGTAAGCGCGCGGCCGACCACGCAGCGAAAGCCGCGGCGTCGTCGTGACTGGCGTAGACGGGCCAGCTGAGCGGCAGCGGGATCTCGTGGTAGACGCCCCGCAGCCACCACGTGCCGTCCCGCTCGAACCAGAACGGCGGCGGCGCGGCGCCGTCACGCACGAAGGCCAAATAGTCGCCGTTCGTCACGTCGTAGGCGTCGATCGCAAAAGCGGCAACGTCGACCGTGTGGGCGTTGAATTCGTTGTCCCATCCGAACGCTTCACCGCGCCGTTGCCCGAGCGTTGCGCGTCCGGCCGGGATCGCAATCGGCTCGCGCCGCTTCACCACAACGTCGCAGACCTCGCTCGCGGGTGCGTGTTTTGCTTCCGTCGGCAGGCGATTGATGATGTACGTGAGCGTCTCGTGATGCATCTCCTCGTGTTCGAGGATGTTGAAGAGCGCTTCGGCGCCGATCAAGAGCGGGTTCGACGGGTCGTCGAGTGTCGCGTGCGCGATGTCGTCGATCAGCGCCGCATCGCAGGCCGCTCCGAAACGCTGGACGTCGCCGCGCTCGGGCCAGTCGGAGCGGCGATGGCGGCCGGCCAGATCGATCGAGCCGGGATCGATCCCGCGTTCGAACAACAGCTCGAGCCGCGGGTCGATCGGTTCGCCGTGCAACGCGCGCTCGTGCAGCACGAGGTAGGCAAAGCCCGGTAAATGGCCCTCGTAAAAGACGAACGGGTGGCGCAGCGGGATCGGTGCGTCGTAGTACGCCGCCGGCGCGATCGACGCGAAGAGGGCCGCGCTCCGGGCCCGGCCGGCGCGGTAGCGGTCGACCAGCGCGGCCCGGTCGAGCAAAAGACTAACGGTTTCCACGTTCGTCTACTACCCGGCGGCGGTGGCTTCCGTTCCACGGACGATGTAGGACTCGAGGGTCGCCAGCGGCACGGCCTGGGAATAAAAGAAGCCCTGCACGCGATCGCAACGCTCGGTGCGCAGAAATGCCAGTTGTTCGGCGGTTTCGACGCCCTCGGCGATCACCTCGAGGTCGAGGGAGTGCGCCATCGCGATGACGGTGCGCACGATCGTCGCGTCGTCGGGCTCTTGAGCGAGGTCGGTGACGAACGAGCGGTCGATCTTGATCGAGTCGAGCGGAAAGCGCCGCAAGTACCCGAGCGATGAGTAGCCGGTGCCGAAGTCATCGACGGCCAGACTCATCCCTTCCGCGCCGATGTCGCGCATGATGCTCACGGTCAGCGCGGCATCGTTCATCGCAACCGATTCGGTGATCTCCAACTCGAGCGCGGTGGGGTCGAGTCCGGTACGTTCGACGTAGCCGCGAACCTTCGCGGCGAGCCGTTGCTGGTGGAACTGGCGTGCGCTGAGGTTGACCGCCAAACGAAGGTTCGGGGCGATCGTTTTGCGCAGCGCGCTGATATCGGTGCACGCGCTCTCGAGGATGAAGTCGCCCAGCGCGACGATCAAGCCGCTCAGCTCGGCGTTGGGGATGAACTGCCCCGGCAGCACGAGCCCGGAACGCGGATGATTCCAGCGCACTAGCGCTTCTACAGCGACCAGCGCACCGCTGATCAGATCGTGCTGCGGCTGGTAGTAGACGACGAATTCGTGGTTGTCGAGCGCCTTGCGCAGCGATTTCTCCTGCGAGAGGCGCGTGTGCAGCGTTGCGTTGAGGGCGGGCGTGAAAAATTGATAGGTGTTGCGGCCGCGATCCTTGGCGCGGTACATCGCGACGTCGGCATGCTTGACGAGCGTTTCGGCGTCCGCGCCGTCAGCCGGAAACGACGCGATGCCGATGCTCGTCGTAACGAACAACTCGGAACCGTCCATCGAAATCGGCTCCTCAACCGTCGCCACGATGCGTTCGGCCAGGCCCCCGAGGGCCTGCATGTCCGGGCTGCCGCCGGCCAGCACGACGAACTCGTCACCGCCCATGCGCGCGACGACGTCGTCGGTGCGAATCGCGCGCTCGAGGCGTTCGCCGACGATCCGCAGCAAACGGTCACCGCTATCGTGGCCGAGCGTGTCGTTGATGTCCTTGAAGCGGTCGAGGTCGAGGAAGAGCACGCCGACCGAGGTTTCGGTACGCCGGGCTTCTTCCAGCAGCGCGCGCAGATGATCGACCAGCCACGCGCGGTTCGGCAGCGTGGTTACCGTGTCGCTGTAGGCCAGCGTCTGCAGGCGCGCTCGCGAACGGCCCCGCTCGATCGCCGCGCTGACGAGCGCGCCCATCAACTGGACGAGATCGCGATCGACGTCATCGAACGGCGCGCGCCGGCGCCGGCGGTCGGCGAAGCACAAGCAGCCGTAGCGGCTTCCGCTGATGTCGACCGGCGTGCCGATAAACGCGACGAACGGGGCCGCGTCGGGTTCGTCGGCCAACTGCGGCAAGCCGCGGATATCGTCGATCGCGACCGCGCGATCGGTAACGAGCGCCAACCGTGCGAGTCCCGCGCCGAGCGCTTCGCCGAAGGTTTCGACCACGCGATCGCTTTCGCTCTCGTAGAGCGCACCGGCCGACAGCCCGAGGATGCGGCATCCCGCCTCGATCGTCGCCGAGATTTGCTGCTCGGCGTTCTCGCTCGCCGCGGCCGCGCTCATGTAGAGATCGCGAATGCGTTCGGCGTGCGCGGCGATTTGCCGTTGCTGCGCGATCGTCGCGCGGAGGTCGCGGACGTGGAGGTGAACGCCGGCCGCGAGGCCGCGGAACCGGATCGGGATCATCGTTACGAAGGCCGGCAATGAGTGTTCGCGCGCATGCCGCACGTGCAGTTCGATGCCGCCGGCGATCCCTGCGAGCGCGCGATTGAAACACGCGATCGCCGCGGTCACGTCAGCGTCGGTCGCCACGTCGCCGAGCGTTTGACCGACGAGCGTATCCGGATCGATCTCGAGGACGCGGCCCGCCGCGGCGTTGGCGCGCGTGACCGTGCCGTCGGCATCGAACGCGATCATCGGATCGGGGTTGTTGTCGAAGATCGAACGGAAGCGCTCTTCGCTGGCCTCGAGGCGGGCCAGCGCTTCGTTGCGTTCGGCAATGTTGCGCGCCGAACAGTAGACGCCGGTGATCGTGCCGCCTTCGCGCAAGGGACCCGCGACGAACTCGACCGGCAACGTGAGACCGTCGAGCCGGCGCACCGTGAGCTCGGCCGTCACGGTCTCGCCACCGAGCGTGCGAGCGAACAGGTCCAGCGCGAACGGCAGCTCGTCGGGCAAGATGAAATCGGTGAACGGCCGCTCGAAGAGCTCTTGGCGGCTCACGCCCAACAGGCGTTCCGATGACGGATTGACATCGGTGATCCGGCCGGAGACATCCATGAACGACAAGGCATCGGGCGTCGCGGCGAAGAGCGCACGCAACCGTTCCTCGTTTGCCGCCGCCGCTTCGCGCGCGAGCGTTGTTTCGGTGACGTCCTCCGCCAGGGACACGAAGCCGGTGAAGCGATCGGAGACCAGATAGGCGTTGAACCAGCGGCAGTGGACGATTTCGCCGTCTTTGCGCCGGTTGCGGTTGGAGTGGGCCTTCCAGTTGACCGGGCCCTCCGCCAGCTCGGCGAACATCGCGGCGACGCCGTCGCGATCGTCCTCGTACACGAAGCCGAACTCGTCGAGCGTCTTGCCGCGCACTTCGTCCTCGCTCCAGCCGAACATCGCCGTCGCGCGCTCGGACCAGGCCGTGATCCGCAGGTCCGGGCTGAACTGAATCAGAGCGAGCGGGCTGTTCTCCACATAGAGCTGGAGCAGGTTCTCGGGGACATGCAACGACGTACGCACCGCGACTAGGGAGCGAGCTCGAGATACGGCCGGAGCCCTTCGAGGCCGCCTTCGCGTCCGAAACCGGACTCCCGGTAGCCGCCGAAGGGCGAACTCGGATCGAACTTGTTGAACGTCGAGCACCACACGACGCCGGCCTTGAGTTTGCCGGCGACGTACATGCTCTTCGAGCCCTTGTCGGTCCACACGCCGGCACTCAAGCCGTAGCGCGTGTTGTTGGCCTTCTCGATCGCTTCGTCGGCAGTGCGGAAGGTCAGGATCGAAAGGACCGGTCCGAAGATCTCCTCGCGCGCGATGCGCATGCCGGGCCCGACACCGGTGAAGAAGGACGCCGGGAAGAAACAGCCGTTTCCCGGCAAGGCCGCCGTTTGGCTGTGCAGCACGGCCCCTTCGGCGATGCCGCTGGCGACCAGCTCGTTGATACGATCGAGCTGCGCGCGCGAATTGATCGCACCGATGTCGGTGTTCTTGTCGAGCGGATCGCCGATGCGGAGCACCTCGATGCGCTCTTTCAAGCGCTCGACGACTTCGTCGTGAATCGATTCTTGCACGAGCAGGCGCGAGCCGGCGCAGCAAACGTGGCCTTGATTGAAGTAGATCCCGCTGACGATCCCTTCGATCGCGGCGTCGAGCGGCGCGTCGGCGAACACGATGTTCGCGGCTTTGCCGCCCAGCTCGAGCGTGATCGGAATGCGCGAACCGGCACGGCTGCGTTGGATCGCTTTGCCCACCTCGGTCGAGCCGGTGAACGCGATTTTGTCGATGCCGGCGTGCGCCGCCAACGCCGCGCCGGTGACGCCGTCGCCGGTCACGATGTTGAGCACGCCGGGCGGCAGATCGGCGTCGGCGCAGATCTCGGCCAGGCGCAAGGCCGAAAGCGGCGTCGTCTCGGCGGGTTTGAGGACGATCGTATTGCCGGCGGCCAGCGCCGGGGCAATCTTCCAGGCCGCCATCAGCAGCGGGAAATTCCACGGCACGATCGCGCCGACGACGCCGCGCGAGTGCGGCAGGCGGCCGCCGCGGGCCGCATACTCGAGTTTGTCGGCCCAACCGGCATAGTAGAAGAAGTGCGCCGCCGACATCGGGACGTCGAAGTCGCGCGATTCCTTGATGGGTTTTCCGTTGTCGAGCGTTTCGAGTACGGCCAGCTCGCGCGCGCGTTCGGAGATCGCCCGCGCGATGCGGTACACGTACGCTGCGCGGCGCGCCGGCTTCAGCGGCTGCCAGTACCGCTCGTACGCTTTGCGCGCTGCGGCGACGGCACGATCGACGTCTTCGGGCGTGCCCATCGCGACGCGCGAGAGCACCTCGTCCGTGGCCGGATTGGCCGTCTCGAATGACTCGCCGCCGCTGGATGGCACGAACGCGCCGCCGATGTAGTGCCCGTACGACGCGGCGATGTTGGCCGGCGTCGATTCGCGCGACGTCGCGTACTGCAAGCCTTTCGACGTGCGTTTGGCGCCGTTGCCGTTACGGCTCGACGGTGCGGCGCGTTCGCTCTTGATCATGATGCGGCGCTCTAGTCTTTCGGAATGATGTCGGGTGACGGGTAGCGGCCGGTGCGTTCTTTTTCGCGCTGCAACAGCAGGTCGTCGAGCAGTGACGATGCGCCGAGACGGAACAGATCGGGGTCGAGCCAATCACCGCCGAGCACTTCGTCGATCAGCACCAGGTAGGAGAGGGCGACCTTCGACGCGCGGATGCCGCCGGCCGCTTTGAAGCCGCGGCGCGCGCCGGTGCGCCGGTAGAAGGCGTGGATCGACTGGCACATGACGAGCGCGATCGGAAGGGTCGCCGAAATGCCGATCTTTCCGGTCGACGTCTTGATCGTATCCGCGCCCGCTTCGAGAGCCAGATCGCTGCACCGCCGCACCGCGTCGTAGGAGCCCAGCTCGCCGGCTTCGAGGATCGCCTTCACGTGGATGTCGCCGCAGAGCCGCTTGACGGCCGCAATCTCGTCCGTGACCAGCTGCTCGTCGCCGGCCAGGAACGCGCCGCGGTTGATCACCATGTCGATCTCGTCGGCGCCGGCTTCCAGGGCCGCTTCGGTGTCACGGAGCTTGACGTCGAGCGCGGAGAGGCCGCTGGGGAACGCGGTCGCGACCGAAGCCACCTTGACGCCGCTGCCGGCCACGGCGGCCTTCGCAACCGCGACCATGCTGGGGTAGACGCAGACCGCCGCGACCGCCGGGGCGCCGTACCCCGGGTGCACCGCTTTGGCACACATCGAGGCGACCTTGCCCGGCGAATCCTTACCCTCGAGGGTCGTCAGGTCGATGCAGCGGATCGCCAGATCGATCGCCGCGCGTTTGGCCTCGCGCTTAAGGGACCGCGTGGAAAAATCGGCGGCGCGGGCTTCCAGCATGACCGCATCCACGGCCGGCGAGGACGCAAACGCTAGCATCCCGTACGGGTTCGCGAACGTCGCGTCCCGTGACCTCCGCGGAAGGTGCGATCGTGCCGATCACCTCTCCGGCTGGGGATGCGTCTTTACACGCCGTTCCAGAGTTCGGTCAAGCGCGGAACGAGCGTCGCATCGCGGGGTTGCAGACCCGTGCCGCGACACACGCGGCACGTTGCCGGCATGCACGCATCGCAGTGTCCGCTGCCGCTGCAATGCCGGCACGCGTCTTCACGCACGCGCCGCCGGCGGCGTTTGACCGGCAACGACCAGCGTTCGTCGGCGGGCGCGTTGCGCCCGGGTGCCGGCTCGGCTGCGATTGCGGCGAGCCCGGTGAGTGAGACGTAAGCCAGAACGCCGGCCATAAGGTCCGCGAACGAGCGTTTGTTCATGTCGAAGTTATCGGATGCGGGCGCCCGCGCTTTTAGCACGTTGGACTGCCGTCCGGGCGGGCCCGGGCGGCACCGGTGTGGTACGATATGCGGTGCCTCGACGAGGGTTGGGCCTCGCGCAACGGAAAACCGTGAACCCCGCCAGGACCGGAAGGGAGCAACGGTAAGCGGTCACTCTCGTGTGCCGCAAGTCACCTGGCCCTCGTCCAGGTTTTCGCTTTCAAGGAGGAACGTGCCAGATCTCACCGCGTCCGTGCTCGCCGGTTTCGGCAGTGCGCTCGTCGTTTTGGGCGGGTATCACTTCCTGGTGGCCGGACCTCGTCTGCGCCGCTTGCAGACGACCCTGGGCACCCTCGATGGGCTGCTCGGCGGAGGTGGCGCCGAACCGGCGTCGCGCCGCATTTCGGTCCTCGAGGCGGCCGCTGAGGCGACCGCGCGCGAACTGGCCACGCTGACCACGCGCATCCAGGCCTTGGAGAAAGTTGCGCAAAGCCAAACGCCGCGCGTCGGCTTTCTGCGCTACAACGCCTTCGCGGATGTCGGTTCCGACCAATCGTACGCGCTGGCGCTGCTCACGCGCGACGGCGACGGCGTGGTCCTCTCGAGCATTTACTCGCGCGAGGAGACGCGCACGTACGGCAAGGCCGTGCAAAACTTCCAGACGCCGCAGGAAGCCTCCGCCGAGGAGCGGGCCGCGATCGCGCAGGCCAAGGCCGCCGCGTCGTGACGAACAACGCCTTCCTCATCAAGATCATTCCGCCCGAAGGCTACAACGTCTACCGGCTGCATTTCAGCCGCACGCTGGCCGTGGCGCTCATGGTCGGGTTCGTCGCGCTGGTGGCCGCCGCGCTCGGCTTGCACGCCTGGCAACTGCACCTGGCCGAGAACGACGTTCGCGACTTGCAAGCGATCACCGCGGCGCAGCACGAGAAGCTCCAGGCGATCGATCGGCAAGCCGAGGCGCTGGCGGGCGAGTTGCGCGACATTCAGCGCCAAGACGCCGAGATTCGGCGCCTGCTCGGCGTGCACTCCGCGGCCGCGGCTCCGCCCCGTCCGACGCACGGCTTCGTTCCGGCAGGTGGCGCCCCGACCGTAGCCCTGGTGCAGGCGCGGCTGGCCCGCCTCGTCCGCACCTCGGAGCAGCGCCTTTCGGACAGCCGCAGCTTCGACCGGCTGGTGCACCGGGTGCTCGACCTGCGGCGGATGGCGCTCTTGGCGCGGGAGCGGATGCTGGCCGCGCTCCCCTCGCTCAACCCGGTCAACGGCACGATCAACTCGCCCTTCGGCTGGCGCGTGAACCCGTGGCCCGAATTTCACCCGGGCGTCGACCTGGTGGCGAATTACGGGCAGCCGATCCACGCCGCGGCCGACGGCGTCGTCCGGTCGGCCGGTTGGAACTCCGGGTACGGCATCATGGCCGACGTGGACCACGAAAACGGCTACCATTCGTGGTACGCGCACATGTCGCGCGTGGCGGTCGCGCCCGGCGAGCGCGTTCGCAAGGGCGAAACGATCGGCTTCGTGGGCGCAACGGGCGAGGCAACCGGGCCGCACCTGCACTATCAGCTCATGCTGGGTGGGCGACCGATCGACCCCGCACCGTACCTGAACGGCGTGCCGGCCAAGATCCTGGCGACACTTCCCGGCGCCGGGCGCGTACAATAGTAAATGATTTGCCAACTTTACAGTCTGGTTGCATGGCTGCTCAACCTCTACGTCATCATCATGCTCGTGTACGCGCTCGTTTCGTGGGTGCCGAGCTTGCGCGGGCGTTGGACGGACTACGTCGCCATGCTGGTCGAGCCGGTGTTGACGCCGGTGCGGCGAATCATCCCTCCGATGGCTGGGCTCGACCTCTCGTTTCTGGTCGTGATCATCGCGATCCAATTCGTCGTCCAGCTCGCCCAAAGAAACGCCTTGGCCTGCTACTAACGGCCGGACCACCGTGATCGAACCCGAAGCACTCGCCGTACCGAAAGGTGCGGCGAACGTGCGTAATTTTTGCATCATCGCGCACATCGATCACGGCAAGACGACGCTGTCCGATCGTCTGCTTGAGATCACCCGCACGATCGCCGAGCGTGAGATGGGCGAGCAGATGCTCGATGCGATGGACCTCGAGCGCGAACGCGGGATCACGATCAAGATGCACCCCGTGACGCTGACCTATCACGCCAAAGACGGTCAGACCTACGAGCTGAACTTCATCGACACGCCCGGCCACGTCGACTTCTCCTCCGAGGTATCGCGCTCGTTGCAGGCGTGCGAGGGCGCGTTGCTCGTGATCGACGCGGCCCAAGGGATCGAAGCGCAAACGCTGGCCAACTACCACTTGGCGGTCGAACAGAACCTCACGATCATTCCGGTGATCAACAAGATCGATCTGCCGGCGGCCGACGTCCCGCGGGTGCGGCACGAGATCGAAGAACTGCTGATCATCGAGGGCAGCGATGCGATCGCGGCCAGTGCCAAGGAAGGCATCGGTATCGAGGACATTCTCGAAGCGATCGTCACGCGCATCCCGCCGCCCAAAGGCACCACCGACCATTTGCGCGGCTTGATTTTCGATGCCCAATTCGACAGCTATCGCGGCGTCGTCGCCTACGTGCGGATCGTCGACGGCGAACTCCGCCAGGGCATGAAATTCATGTCGATGGCGCACGAGCGCGTCTATGAAGCGACGGAAGTTGGCGTCTTCAAGCCGGAGATGCGCAAGACCGATGAACTGACGGTCGGCAACGTCGGCTACGTGATCGCGAACATCAAATCGCTCGGCGACATGGACGTCGGCGACACGATCACCAACCCGGCGAATCCCGCGCCGAGCGCGCTGCCCGGCTACAAGCCGATCGTCCCGATGGTGTACTGCGGTCTCTATCCCAATGAAGGCGTCGAGGTGTCGGACCTGCGCGATGCGCTGGAGAAGCTCGCCCTCAACGATTCGGCCCTGCATTACGAACCGGAGAGCTCGATCGCCCTCGGGTTCGGGTTCCGCTGCGGGTTCTTGGGCCTCTTGCACATGGAGATCGTGCAAGAGCGGCTCGAGCGCAACTACAACCTCGACCTGATCGCGACCTCGCCGTCGGTCGTGTTTCGCGTGACCCTCACGAACGGCGCGGTCGAGCTGATCGACAACCCCGCTAAGCTGCCGCCGCGCGACAAGATCACGCTCATGGAGGAGCCCTATGTCAAGGCTACCGTGATCACGCCGCCCGAATACGTCGGCGCGATCATGGAGCTCACGCAAAACCGGCGCGGCACGCTCGGGAACATGGAATACCTTGCCGACGGGCGCGTGATCCTCACCTACGATATGCCGCTGATCGAGCTGATCATTGATTACTTCGACCGGCTGAAGTCCAGCACCAAGGGTTACGCGTCGCTCGACTACGAGCTGATCGGCTACCGCGAAGGCGATTTGGTGAAGCTCGAGATCTTGCTCAACGGCGAGCCGGTCGACGCGCTCTCGTTCATCGTTGCGCGCGACAAGGCGCCGTCACGAGGGCGGGCCTTGACCGAGAAGCTCAAGGAACTCATCCCGCGCCAGATGTTCGACGTACCGATTCAAGCCGTGATCGGCGGCAAGGTCGTGGCGCGCGAAACCGTCAGCGCGATGCGCAAGAACGTGCTCGCGAAATGCTACGGCGGCGACATCACGCGCAAGCGCAAGCTGCTTGAGAAGCAGAAGGTCGGCAAGGAGCGCATGAAGCGCGTCGGCCGCGTCGACCTGCCGCAAGAAGCGTTCATGGCCGTGCTCCAGCTCGACGAGCAATAGCCCGCGCGTCCTTTCAGTGAAAGTCTACCTGGCCTCGAAGAATGCCGGTAAGCGGGCGGAGTTCCAAGCGCTGCTCGAAGGCACGGGAATCGAGTTGCTGGAGTTTCCCGGCTACCGCGACGTCGCCGAAGGCGAGACGGGTTATGCCGAAAACGCCGCACTCAAGGCACGCGCCTTGCGCGAGCAATTGCTCTCCGCCGGTATCGAGGCGGCGGTCCTAGCCGACGATTCGGGGCTCGAGATCGATGCGCTCGACGGCCGTCCGGGGGTGATCACGGCGTATTACGGTGGTGAACACCTGACGTGGCCCGAGCGGCGCGAGTACGTGCTCTCGGAACTTTCGCGGGTCGACGACGCCGAACGTGGAGCCCGCTTCGTGTGCTACCTGCACTTCATCGACGAAGAGGGTGAGGAACTCTCGGTCAACGCGTCGGTCGACGGCCGCATCGCAACCCGTGACCGCGGCGAGCACGGCTTTTCGTTCGATCCTATCTTCATCTATCCGGCCGCCCAGAGAACGTTTTCCGAACTCACGGCAACGGAGAAAAACGCCGTGAGCCATCGCCGCCGAGCGGTGTCGGAACTCTTACACCAATTGCGAAAAAAGCAAAAACACACGGCATAGGTTTCATTGTGCCATACTGGTGGCACAAGATTTCGATACCATGGCTTTGCCATGAGTAACGAAACAAAACGTTGCGCGATGTGCGAGCGCGAGTTGCTTCACGAGCGCTTCAACAAACGACCAAATGGACGATGCTTAGCGTATTGCAAGCCATGTCAGTCGACGTATTCTCGCAACCACTATGCGGCGGACAGCATGCCGTATAAACAGCGACGCCAGGAGTCAAAGCGACGCTACCGCTTGCGGAATCGGAGATATGCGCTTGAATACTTGCGTGCTCATCCATGCGTCGACTGTGGTGAGAACGATCCAGTGGTTCTAGATTTTGACCACATCGACCGGCACTGCAAGGAACACAATGTTTCCATTCTTATCAAGTGGGGTTGCGCGCTAGAACGTCTGCACCAGGAAATTGGCCGGTGTGCGGTTCGTTGTGCCAATTGTCATCGTAGGCGTACTGCCATACAGCTGGGATGGCATCTTGCCGGCTAACGAGCGCGAAGCGGCAAGGGTAGGAGTGCAGCGAGGCAGTTTGGCTGGGTAAAAAGAATACGTCTCTTCCCGGGATGTAGCTCAGTTTGGTAGAGCGCCCGCTTTGGGAGCGGGAGGTTTCGCAGGTTCAAATCCTGTCATCCCGACCATTTTGGCGCCTGTGGTCTAACCGGATAAGGCATGGACCTTCTAAGTCCAACGATGGCGGTTCGAGTCCGTCCAGGCGCGCCAGTTCGTCTTAGGGTGCCGGCTTGGGCAAGAAGCCGAGCGATATCCAGGGGATGAAGGCGATCAGCAGCAGCGAGATCAGCAGCGCGGCCAGGTAGGGCAGGATCGGGCGGACGACGTTCTCCGGGTTGGCCTTGCCGATGGCGCTGGCGCTGAAGAACCCGACGCCGATCGGCGGCGCGAAGAGGCCGATGCCCATGGCGAGCACGGCCACGATCGCGTAGTGCACCTCGTTGATGCCGGCGGCTTTGGCGACCGGAAACAAAAGCGGCGCGAACAGCACCATCGCCGGGATACCTTCGAGGACCGAACCCAGCACCATGAAGAGCACGATTGAGACGAGCATGATCCCGACCGTGCCGCCGGGCGCGGCGGCGAGCATCGTCGCGAGCTGCTGCGCGAAGCCGGATTGGGTCAGCGCCCAGCCCATCGCGGTCGCCGTGGCGATGATCAACAGGATCGCGCCGCTGAGCGAAACCGTGTCGAGCAGAATCGGATACATGCGCCGCCACTCGAACTCGCGATAGACGAACACCCCGACCAGCACCGTGTAGAAGATCCCGACCACGCTGACTTCCGTCGCGGTGGCGATACCCGCCACAACGAAGTAACGGATCAGCAGCGGCAGTAAGAGACCGGGAATCGCGAACAGAAATGCCCGGCCGACCGCCGCCCACGGCGCCCGCGGGGCGAGGGCGAGGTTTTCGCGCTTGGCGCTCCAGAGCGCGACCGCGAGCAGCAGCAGCGACGACACGAGTGCCGGCAGCAAGCCCGCGGTGAACATCGCTGCGATCGATACGCCGGTGACCGAGCCGATGATGATGAGCACGAGGCTGGGCGGAATCGTCT
>Ga0209415_10007634_pt1 | contig 18849 bp, 13 predicted proteins | sample PeaSoiSIISIP2007_FD_187696 | JGI IMG/M metagenome (GOLD analysis project Ga0209415, IMG submission 187696) | Peat soil microbial communities from Weissenstadt, Germany - SII-SIP-2007 (SPAdes) (version 2) | ecosystem: Environmental > Terrestrial > Soil > Wetlands > Peat | place: Germany...
CGAATGCGCAAGGCGAAATCACGGCGGAAGCGAATCCGAACGGGTCGCTCGAAAATATCGCCGGAATCTGCAGCCCGGGACGCAATGTGCTGGGCATGATGCCGCATCCCGAGCGCGCCGCCGAACCCGAACTCGGCGGCACCGATGGCTTCAAGATTTTCGAGTCACTGGTGGGAGCGATGGCGACAAAGTAAGTCGTGGTCCAAGGTATTGTGCAAACCTTGCTTCTGATCACCGCCTCCTCGCCAGAGGTCCAGAAGATAAGGCGTTCCCGTGTCCTGAACTTTCAGCAGATCACCATGCCGTATCTGGCCGCCTTCGTGCCGCCGCATTGGACGGTCTTTCATGTCGATGAGGCCGTGGAGCCGGTCGATTTCGCCGTGCACCCCGATCTGGTCGCGATTACCTTTCATACCCCGAGTGCGCCTCACGTCTACGCCATGGCAGACCGGTTCCGGCGGCGGCGAATTCCGGTGGTATTGGGAGGACCCCATGTGACGCTGATGCCGGAGGAAGCACAGGCGCACGCGGATGTAATCTTCATCGGTGAAGCTGAATTCCACTGGCCGCAATTCCTGCGCGACTTTGAAGCGGGGCGGCATAGCTACAGGTACTGTTCCACTGAACCCCCGACGCTGGAGCATGCGCCGATGTCTCGCAAGGACCTGTTTCATCGGCGTGATCATACGGGTGGAGTTCTGTTTGCCACGCGCGGCTGCCCGCACTGTTGCGATTTCTGCACTCTGGTCGTCATGTACAAAAGCCAGGTGCGCCAGCGCCCTGTGGACGCTGTCGCGCGAGAGTATGCTTCCTTTTCCGGCAAGGTGATCATCCTGTGGGATGACAACATCGCGAGCGACATGGAGTACGCCAAGAATCTGTTCCGGGCGCTCGCTCCCTATCGCAAGTGGTGGAGCAGCCAGGCTAGCATTCATGCCGCGCAGGATGACGAGTTCCTGGAGTTGGCTGCGAGCAGCGGCTGCAAGCAACTGTTCGTCGGACTGGAGTCAATCTCGCAAGGCAGCTTGAATGAAGCGCAGAAGCGCTTCAATCGCGTGTCCGACTACGCCAGCGCGATTGCGCGGATCCATTCCCACGGCATAGCGGTGCAAGCGGGTATTGTCTTCGGTTTCGATAACGACGAGCGGGCAATCTTCAAAGAAACGGTGGACTTCCTCGAGGCGGCAGGGGTACAGAACGCGACCTTCAACATTCTGACTCCCTTTCCAGGAACGCGGTTGTTTCAACGCCTGGAAGCAGAGGGCCGTATTCTGACGCGCGATTGGAGCAAGTACAACGGTCGCGCAGATGTGATCTTCCGGCCCAAGCAGATGAGTCCAGTCGAACTGTTGGCCGGATACCAGTATGCGAACAAGCGCTTCTACTCCTTGAGAAGCATAGGCCGGCGCCTATCACGATCTACGGTCGGGCTGTCATGGGCGTTACCGTTGAACTTGGCGTATGCGTTCGCTGCTTCAACAGCTCCAGGAAACTGAGACCTGCCTTAGTACGCCCATCGAAGGAGCGTAGCTCCCGAAGTAAATCCAGCACCAACCGAAGCCAGCAGCACTAGGCTGCCCTTCTTCAATTTGCCTTGCTGGCGCGCGGTTTCCATGGCTAGCGGAATCGTTCCCGCTGTGGTATTTCCGAAGTCCTCGATGTTGATGATCACGGCTTCAGGGCGCATGCTCAAACGATCGGCAGTCGCCGTGATAATGCGCCGGTTCGCCTGATGCGGGATGAAGGCGTCGATCTCGCTGCCCTGTATGTTGTTGCGTTTGAGAATCTCTTCGCAGAGCAGCGCCATCTTGCGCACCGCAAACTTGAAAACCGCGGCGCCATCCTGATGAACGAAATGCATTTTCTTGTCCACGGTTTCGTGACTGGATGGATTCAGGCTTCCGCCTCCCGGCATGTACAGCGCCTCGCCACCCGATCCGTCGACTTCGTGCAGAAAGTCAATGAGGCCGACTGAGTCGTCTTCGGTGGGTTCGAGCAGGACCGCGCCGGCTCCATCACCAAAGATGACACAGGTGGCGCGATCGGTGTAGTCGATGATCGACGACATCACGTCAGCTCCGATGACGAGCACTTTCTTGTGGGCTCCGGAAGCGACGAACTGCGCACCCGCTTGCAGGGCATAAACAAACGCCGAACAGGCGCCCGAGAGATCGAATCCCCAGACTTTTTTCGCACCGAGCTTGTGCTGGACGAGACAAGCGGTCGAGGGGAAGAACATGTCGGGCGTGACGGTTCCGACGATGATCGCGTCGAGATCGGACGGGGAGATGCCGCGCTGGGCGAGCGCTTTCTTGGCCGCCTCGACCGCAAGGTCGCTGGTCGCAACTCCTTTATCCACCAGATGACGCTCGCGGATGCCGACGCGCTCCATGATCCATTGGTCGTTGGTATCGACAAGTTTTTCGAGGTCGGCGTTGGTAAGAAGGCGAGGCGGAACGTAGGTGCCGAGAGCGCTGATCTTAACGCGCTGAAGCTGAGTCAATGAGATCTCCTGGGATGAATAGTGAACTGATTATTTTGAACGATGCGGACGGGAAGGGCAAGGTGTCAGGTCTCAGGAAAACCGTGACAGTGAATTGCGTTGATTTTGCTTTTCCTGAGACCTGAGACCTTGGACCTGATACCTGCTATTTCAGCTTTGCTGCCAGATCACCGAACAGCGGCAACTCGAAGCGCTCACCTTCCCAGGCTTTAAAGGTCAGAACCATCCAGAGGAAGAACATCGCCAGCGAAGCCAGAATTCCGAACAGAAGAAAAGCCATGGCAGCAGCGACATTCGAAAGGAAAAGCGCGGCAATGGTCAAAACGAAAAAGACTCCCCAGAGCAAACAGCTTTGCCAGGCATGAAAGCGGACGAAACGGTTGCTGCGATATGCGGGCAAAAAAAGAATTACCGCGGCAGCGACGAAGGTGAGATAGGCAATCGCCGCGACCGCGCGTTCCGCGGGAGGAAGCGGAGTCATCGACCATCCGCAACCGGGACAGAATGCCGCGCTTGCCGGCATCACGGTTCCGCAATGCGGGCATTTTACGGTGGCTTGCGCCGGATTCGCTGGACTAGACAAGTCGGCGTCCATTCCTCTTCTTTCGGCATTCTTCGCAAACGCCGTAGATCTGGAAAGTATGGCGGGTGGTTACGTAATGGTGTTTGCGACCGATCTCCTGTTCGATTTCTCCGACTTTCTCGGAGAAAAATTCGACCGAGGCGCCGCACTCGGTACAGACCATGTGGTGATGACTGCGGCGGTTGTACTGGTGCTCATAACGAGCAATGCCGTCGTGAAAGGCGACTTCGCTGGCCAAGCCACAACCAGCCAGGAGCTTCAGGGTGCGGTAGACGGTGGTAAAACCGATGCGCGGATCGGTTTTCTTCACCAGGCGGTGCAGTTCGTCGGTCGAAAGATGCTCGCGGGTTTCGAGGAAGGTCCGCAGAATCGCGTTGCGTTGTTCGGTCTGTTTCAGGCCGACGCGTTTGAGATGCTGCAGGAAAATTCCTTCAGCTTCGCGGATGCTCTCGCGCGAAATGGTGGGCTGATCGTCGATTCGTTTCTGCAACATGTTGGTCGGCGCGGACACTCAAGCGGACACTCAAGATGATACTGCTTGCCGAGGATTCCAGACATGATACTTGGCGAGTTTCGGCTGCGCCAACCAACTTCCCGATTACTGTTGTTGCAACGGGAAAATCTCGTGATTATGGCAACGAGACTTTGTCATTCCTTTCGATTTCAGTGCTTGCGGTCAGTATCCCTCCCAAGCGGGTCTTTGAAAACAAAAGACTTACGGGTTGACTTCCGCCAGGTCTTTGAGGAATAAGGACTTAGCTGTAAAGTCTTTATTCGTCAAAGACTTGGGCGACTTGATCAATAAATAACTGACAACTTCTGGAGACTTCGAAAGAGTGAATTCATGAGCGAGATGACCGCCGAAATTCGACAGGGCAATCGCCAGGTGTCAGCGGGGCATTACATCCGGCATGAGGACATGAAGCGTGGCTGTTGTCCTGGGGCACGGACCACGAACTGCCAGTGCCGAAATGCGTCTGTGGAAAAGAACACGATGACGAGACGCTGTGTCGCTAAAGGTTGTCTGGAACCCGCGGGCGCGAGCGCGCCTGCGCGAGATTCGAGCTTTCGTCGCCAATGATAAAGATAAGCCAGACGCGGTGGCACGACTGGCCACGCGAATGGTCGCTGTGATCGAGGCGCTGCGAGAGCATCCGTACCTGAGCCGCGCCGGAGCGGAGCCGGGTACTCCCTACATCGTTTCGTATTGGCTGGAGGGGGAGCGCGTGACCATCAGCACGATTCGACACGGGGCACAGCGGCGGTGATTGAATACTGATCGGTCAAAGCCCTGCCCAAGCCGAGCTTGGACGGGCCCTGCAGACCGCTCTATTGGAGGAAATATTTGACCTCCAGAATGGTCTCAACCTCTACCGGTTTTCCGTTGCATGTCGCAGGTTCGTAGCGCCACTCTTGAAGGGCGTTTATGCTCGACTGGTTGAGTTCTGGACTTGCGGAAACAACCACTTTGCCAATTTTCACAACACCGTCCGCACCGATTCGCGCGTCGAGGGCGACCAGGCCCTGAATGCGCTGTTGCCTGGCATTTTCCGGGTATTCCGGAGCGCGTTTCTTGACCAGCACGGCCGGGGTCGGATTCATGCATCCAGCCTGAGACGAGATGCCGGACGGAGGCACAAATGAATCCGGCGAGAACTGGCCTGGAGTAGTCAACTCTGTGACCTCCGCCTTTGCCAAGGTTTTACCTTCTTCCGAGTAGCTTAGAGATCGCGGATATACTTTGCCGCCGACCGGCTGTAGGTCCTTGTCTGCAAATGTTCGTGGGCTACGAACGAGAGTCTTAGTGCTGTCATTCGTGCAGATTTCCCAGGAATGCTCCGACGGACGCTCATACTCAACGCATGTCTCGGGGGTGCTATGATCCTTTCGTTCGCGAACTTTCTTAATTTTGTCCTTCGGGGTGGCACCCGACCGCGTGAGTGATCTGACACCTCGCAAATTCAAGTCAACTCCTTCAGATCCAAAGCCCAAGGCTGCGCGCAAATTAGAGATGCGAAGTGGATAGAAGTCGGTGCTCCGCTGGATAAAGATGGTTCCTTTGCCTCCGACCTGTACCTCGGTGTATCCGGGAAAGTGAATCTCTTCGCGCCACTGGTCGGGGCCGTTCCACAACAGTTGGTAGCTCCCATCGACGAATTTGCCTTGATTCTCGATCTGCACATTCGCCTTCATCTGAAAGGACGGCAGTTCGAAAATATTAGCCCTCGCCGCAGCCTGTTCAATCTTGTTGACTGCTTCTTGCTGCTTGGCGGTGTCGTCGGAAGCAGCCAGGTACGGTAGCCACAGCGAGACCACGGCGACGAGGAGAAGGCGGTTTTTCATGGCAATATCGTACAACAGCTGAAAGTCGCTCGACGTAGAGGCGGAATTGCGCGCTGTTGGAGAGGAACACTGCGGGTTGTCGTGGGCAGCACACGGCGAAGAGCAGATGGCTTTGGGCGGAACCGAGATGGAGGAGCCGTTTTAGGGTTTTCGCGGGCAGGAATGCCCGCGCCACACGAGCCTCATTACCTTACACAAAATCCCGAGGGAGACGATGCCGTGGAATCCCACCCTTGCGCACAGAACGCGCAAGGATGGGGCACCCTCGGCACGGGTTAGTCCACAAAAAATCAACGTCAAAGGCAGCGGACAGGAGTGTCCGCTCTACACTCGGTTGTCACAGACTGCACGCGCCCCTACAATCTTTCAGTAATGTCTGCTGCTTCCCTGCCTGAGATTTCTAATCGCGACGTCGGGCGGCGCCATCGCCGTCGTCATCCTGCGCTTCGCATCTTGTACTACTTCGTTTGTCTTTTGCTGGTGGCGCTTATCGCCGGCGTCTGGTGGCTGTATTGGATTGCCCGCTCGGCTTTGCCGCAACTGGATGGGTCCGTCTCCGTGGCGGGGATTTCTTCCAAAGTGCGCATTGTGCGCGATGGGCAGGGTGTGCCTACGCTTGAGGCTTCTTCGCTCGAAGATTTATTTTCTGCCCAGGGGTACGTGACTGCGCAAGACCGGCTGTGGCAGATGGACATCATGCGGCGCGCGGCTGCCGGAGAACTTTCGGAAGTGATTGGCTCAGCCACGGTGGAGATGGACCGCGAGCAGCGGATTCTGGGGCTGCGGCTGGCGGCCGAAGCGGCGGAGAAGAAAATCTCCGCGAGCGAGCGGGGTTATTTTGACGCTTACGCTCGCGGAGTGAATGCGTTTATCGATTCGCATCGCGGCCGGCTTTCACTTGAGTTCCGTTTGCTGAAATACACGCCTCGGCCTTGGACGGTGACGGATTCCCTGCTGGTCGGGGCGCACATGGTGCAATACCTCAACCATTACAGCTATGAGCGTGCGCTGAAGCGCGAAAAAATTCTGGCCAAGCTGGGGGCGGAATTGACGGCGGATTTGTATGTGAACTCTTCGTGGCGGGACCGTCCGCCGACCGAGGTGCGGCGGATTCAGGATGAACCGGCGGGCAAACACGGCGATGAGGAGGATGAGGACGACGAAGAGGTCGACCCGGAGGGCGGGAATTCGCGGATGATTTCGGCGCTGGATGCGTCGTCCTTTCTAGCGGCGAAGAAGCAGGTCCTTCCCCTTCGACAAGCTCAGGGTCAGGATGACAATGATTTCAATCGGGAGGAAGAGGATTTATTCCGTCCAGGCTCTAACAACTGGGTGGTTTCGGGGCAGCATACGGTTTCGGGAAAGCCGCTGCTGTCGAACGATATGCACCTTGACCACCAGATGCCAAACTTGTGGTTTGCAGCGCACTTGAAAAGCGGCAACTTCGATGTGGCGGGGGTGACGCTGCCGGGAGTTCCGTTTGTGATTGTGGGACATAACCAGCGGATTGGCTGGGGATTTACCAACGTCGGTCCGACGGTCGAAGACGACTTCATCGAGGAGTTCAATGCGCAGGGACAATACAAGACTCCAGCGGGATGGCTTGACGCGCAGCACCGACAGGAGACGATTCACGTCAAAGGCAAGCCGGACGTGACGCTTGACGTCGTGACGACGCGCCACGGGCCGATTATTACCGAACTGATTCCCGGGGAGACGCGCAAGATTGCTTTGCGCTGGACTTTGCAAGACGGCATGGGGCTGATGTTTTTCGATGCGGACTCGGCGCAGAATTGGGACGAGTTTCGGAAGGCCTTCTCGACTTTCGGCGCTCCCGGACAAAACCTGATGTACGCCGACGTGGATGGCCACATCGGATATCAGGCTACGGGACGAGTGCCGATCCGGGCGGCGGGCGATGGCAGCTTGCCGGTGAGCGGTAGCGATGATGCGCACGAGTGGACTGGGTGGATTCCGTTCGACGAGATGCCGCATGTTTACGATCCGCCGTCGGGAATTCTGGCGACTGCCAATGGACGAATCACTCCCGAGGGCTACAAATATTCGATCAGCACGGAATGGGAGGCGCCTTGGCGGACGGATCGCATCTATCGTGTGCTCGAATCGGGAAAGAAGTTTGCCCCTGCGGATATGCTGGCGCTGCAGATGGATGTGTCGTCGACCTACGACCGGTTCTGCGCGGACAAGTTTGTGTATGCGGTCGATCACGCAGCGACTGCTTCGGAGCGGGCGAAACGGGCGGCGGAAATTCTGCGTGATTGGGATGGGCGGATGTCGGCGGATTCGGCGGCTCCGACGATTGAGACGAAGGCGCGTCAGGAACTGGCGCGAATGCTGTTGGAGCCGAAGCTGGGCGCGGCTCCGGACAGAACGCATTCGCCGTCGGATCCGGGGGATTCAGGCTTGCTAAGTTGGAAGAGCTATCACTGGGCTATGGCCCCGGTCTGGCTGGAAAATGTGCTCACCAAACAACCGGCGCGCTGGCTGCCGCCGGGATACTCCGATTACGGAAGCCTGCTGACGGCGGCGATTGAGAACGTAGTCAGGCAGTCCGGAACGCCTTCGGGAGACGCCGCCAGAATTGCGTCCGGCGCGCCCTCGGACCTCAATCAATGGAAGTGGGGAGAAAATTATCCTGTCGAAATCCATCATCTCGTGCTCAGCCAACTTCCGCTGATTGGGCGCTTCACGGGGCCGGGGGTGCATCCGTTAAGCGGCAGTACCTGCACAGTGAAGGCTGTGGCCCGCGGGTTTGGGCCGTCTGAAAGGCTGACTTGGAACTTTGCCAACTTTGACGAAAGCACGCTGAACCTGGTGACGGGAGAGAGCGGGATCTTTCTCAGTCCGCATTACCTGGACCAGTGGAAGGCTTGGTACGGAGGCTCGACGTTCGCGTTTCCCTTTTCGCAGGCTGCGGTCGAGCGGGCGCGGGCGCATGAGATGACGCTGGTGCCGCGGTAGCGCAACCGGTCGTTGGTCGTTAGTCGCTGGTCGTTCGTCGTTGGTCGTTCGCTATTCGCTGTTCGCTCCCGCCGTCAGCGGTATGCGAATTGCGAAACTGGCGCTCCTCAAAAATCGACCGTCTTGACGTCGATGAAATATCCGACCAGGCCCCTCACTTCACCGGGTTGTTCCGGATTGTTCGGGTTGTTCTCCAAGACATCGGTGGTGACGTCGTAGATATTGAGCGATCCACCCTGGACCAGATACACCACGTCGGGCGGAGAGTTGGCGGCGCGCTGCGTGATGATGGGCTGAATGCCGGTCACATCTCCGTTGACGGGAGGAATAATGACGCCTCCGGCCGGAACCTTGCCCACGGCATTGGCCAGCGTGTTGTAGATGGAAAGGCAACCACGGGTCTCGGCGTTGGGCGGCGGCGGAATGGGAGGAATAATTTCGGTGCATGTGCGGGCACCGATGAAGAGCTGCCCGTTAGATCCGAGCGCGATTCGGTTGTGGTAGCCGTCGGTGATGATGATCTCTGACGTGTTGGTAGCCGACATGGTGCTGAGGTCGATGATGGTGAGTTGGCCGCAATACTGGGCCTGCGTAGTTCCTGCGGGGCACGGCAGGGACTCGCCTCCTCCGGGAGAATACGGAGTGCCTGCTAAATACATGGTCGAACCATTGAGCAGGGCTACGCTGCCGGCTGCCGGGCCGAAACAGGTTACAGGGTTGGAGCCGGGGTTGGGAATGCAGGCGGGAACGGAAGCAACGAGCTGATTCGTGACCAGATTGTACTGCTGCACGCCGGCTTGGGATCCGCCGCACTCCGCGCCGCAACTCACTATATAGGCAGTGCTGTCGTCGCTGGTGAAAAAGGCTGCCACCGGACGGTCGAAAATGCCGGGCCCGCCGATGTACGTTACCGGATTCCCTATCCCGATTTGCGACGGCGTGATGACTGCCACGGAGTCGGAGTTATCCATGAAGCCAAGAAGCAGGCTGCCACTGTTGTTGATCGCGAGATAGTGAACCGAGGGAACCGGGGCCTGTCCCGCGAAAGCGCCGGTGACCAGCGACAAGATCCCCACCAATCCCGGAGACCCTCCATTCACGACGGCGGTCGGCACGGCGACATAGGCGGTAGAGCTGTCGGGGGAAACTACAAAGCTCTCGGTCATGCCGGGCAAAGTGAAATGAAACGCGGCCTTTTCCCCGGCGTTGCTGATGATGGTGAACTGGTTGTCGGAGGTTTGCAAACCGTCGCCGCTGAACACCAGGGTCTGGGTCCGGTTGGGCGTGACCACCATCATCCCCGGAGTGTTGCCCGCGGAGATCGGAGTTGCTGGCCCCCTCACGTCGTCTTGAGCATTGACGATATAAACACCGGAGAGGGCAGTACCGGCGGAGACGTTATTCGAGAGGAAGGCGCGGAAAGCGATCCCACTCAGGCGCGAGCCGCCGCCACTGGAACCGCCGCCGCAACTTAGCCACATCGAAGTGGCGGGCAGCAGAAATAACAGAAGGATCAGGACTTTTTTCAAACCTAGGACTCCAACCTCATGCCGGATAAACACTTGGATGCGGAAACAAGGATTATAGCAAGGGAGCGTAAAACATTGAATCATTGAGACATTAAAGCATCGAGGTATTTTAAAAAACTCATGAGCCCTTGATCTTCAATGATTCAATGTGTCAATCGACCAATGATCCAATGTCTTTGGCTGCAATGATTCAATTATCTCGCTCCTTCTTGTATTCTCAAATAGATGGCGCAGAACTTTATCGAACGTCTGAAGCAATCGCCCGTGCTCTGCGACGGAGCCATGGGGACGCTGCTCTACGCCAAGGGCATCTTCATCAACCGCTGCTATGACGAGCTGAACCTGTCGCAGCCGGAGTTGATCCGCGGCGTGCACCACGATTATCTGCAGGCTGGGGCCGAGATTATCGAAACCAATACTTTCGGCGGAAACAGTTTTCGCCTGGCGCGGCACGGCATGTCAGACCGGGTGCGCGACATCAACCTTGCCGGGGCCTCCGTGGCTCACGAAGCCGCCAAGAGTTTCGACGTCTGGGTCGCGGGGTCGATCGGTCCGCTGGGCGTTCGCATTGAGCCGCTAGGCAAAACTTCTTTTGAAGAAGCGCGTGAGGCATTTCGGGAACAGGTCGCGGCCCTGGTCGAGGGCGGCGTGGATTTGCTGATGCTGGAGACCTTCGGCTACGTGGAAGAGTTGCACCAGGCCGTGCTCGCCTGCCGCGATGTGAAGGCGAAGATCCCGATCATCGCCCAGGTCACGATTGACGAAGACGGCAACTGCCTCGATGGCTCCGACCCTGAAGCTTTTGGCGCCCGGCTAGCGGAATGGAATGTCGATGTACTCGGCATCAACTGCAGCGTGGGACCGGTGGCGATGCTCGATGCGATTGAGCGCGTACGAGCCGTGACTTCCCTGCCCCTGGCCGCGCAGCCGAACGCCGGTATGCCGCGCTCGGTCGAAGGACGGAATATCTATCTTTGTTCGCCGGAATACATGGCGAGCTACACGCGGAAATTCGTGGCGGCGGGCGTGCAACTGATCGGCGGATGCTGCGGCACTACGCCGGATCATATCCGCGCCATGAAATCGGCGCTGCGGGTGGACGGCGCGCGCGGCAAGACCGCGGTTACGGAGGCGATTCATTCGGGAACGGCGCCGGTAGCTGCGGCGAGCGTTCCCATGGCAGAGCGCTCGCGTCTCGGCGCCAGGATTGCGGCCGGGGAATTTGTCACCATGGTCGAGATCGTCCCGCCCAAAGGCATCGATATTCGCAAAGAGATCGAGGGCGCGAAGTTCGTCAAGTCGGTGGGCGTAGACGCGATCAACATCCCCGACAGCCCGCGGGCTTCGGCGCGCATGAGCAACCAGGCTTTGTCGCTGCTCATGCAACAGGCGGTCGGCATTGAAGCCATTCTGCACTACACGTGCCGGGACCGAAATGTGCTGGGTATTCAGTCTGACTTGCTGGGCGCGGCGGCGACTGGAATCCGCAACCTGATCTGCATTACGGGAGACCCGCCGAAGATGGGAAACTATCCCGACGCCACGGCGGTGTTTGACGTGGATGCGATCGGGTTGGTGAACATCGTCCACAACTTGAACCGGGGATTGGACCTGGGCGGGAACCCGATCGGCTCCGGGACCAGCTTTGTCATTGGAGTGGGCGCAAATCCTGGACTGCCCAACTTGGACGAAGAGATCAAGCGCTTCGAATACAAGGTGGAGGCGGGCGCGGAATACGTGGTGACCCAACCGGTGTTCGACATTGGTCTGCTGGAAGCTTTTCTGAAGCGGATCGAACACTGCCGAATTCCTGTGATCGCTGGAATCTGGCCGCTGATCAGCGCGCGTAACGCGGAGTTCATGAAGAACGAGTTGCGGGTGTCGGTGCCGGATGAAATTCTCAACCGGATGACGAAAGCTGCAAGCGCGGAAGCGGCTCGCGAGGAAGGCGTAGCCATTGCGCGCGAAATGCTGGCGGCGGTGCGCGATCGGGTGCAGGGTGCGCAGATCAGCGCTCCCCTGGGGCGATATGCGTCGGCGGTCGATGTTTTGGAGGCTCTGGGCACAAAACGGCCACCTTCTGTGTAGTTTTGGGAACACCGCGCCCAAAAGATTGCACAAATTACAAAAATTCATTGGACATTTCGTACCGGAAACGGCATTACAATACAGGTAGGAGCAATTGGATTGGTGAAGTTTGAAGAATGCCTCGAGCGTCTCGAGAAGATTGTCCAGGAACTGGAAAAGGGCGAGGTTCCGTTAGAAAAGTCGCTGACGCTGTTTGAAGAAGGCATGCAACTTTCCGCGACCTGCCGGAAGCAATTGGAGGACGCGGAAGGAAAAGTAGAGATTCTGTTAAAACAGAACGGAAAGCTCCAAACTGAACCGTTCGAGCCCCCGGCCGAGAAAGCGTTGCGCAAGTAACGCGTTCGAGCTCGGAAGTGATCAACGCCTGTGCTAGCAGATTGCTGTCGCAGCCGAGGCCGCCGCGAATCGCGGCGTAATCAGGGGGATGTATGGAAACGCTGCGTGTTGTCCTCTATCAGAATGACCCCAGAACTGCTCAAACTCTGGCGGTTAGCCTTTCCCAACACTTTGATTCCGTTCACTTGGCCCGTTCGTACGAAGAAGTCCGTCTCGTGGTTGTCAAGCATCGCGCCGAGGCGCTGGTGCTGGATCTGGAAACTTCGGGCGCGGGCGAAGTTGAGCGTTTACATCATGAGTTCCCCAGCCTTTGCATCGTGGGCACGCACCGGCTGGCGGATGACGAACTATGGACCGACGCGGTGAATCATGGCGCGTCCGATATCTGTGTGCCGCACCAGGATGACGTGGTGCGCTCCGTGTTGCACTCTGTGTCGCAGGGGCTCACGCACCATGCGGCCGCCTGATTTACCAGGTCTCAGGTCTTAGGTGTCAGGTCTCAGGAAAACAAGATCAACAAGAGCTTTCTGAGACCTGACGCTTGATATCTGAATTCTGCCCCTTCCGGGTTTCCTGACACCTGACACCTAAGACCTGACACCTGCCTTTCCCCGCTTGTTATACTGCGGTGCCATGCTGAAACAAATTCTGCAGCAGGGACGGGAAACCGCCGATGCCGCGCTCGAGCGACTTCTGCCTCCTTCCAGCCAGCATCCAACCTCCATTCATCAGGCCATGCGGCACAGCGTATTTGCCGGCGGCAAGCGCCTGCGGCCGATCCTCTGCATGGAAGCAGGGCGAATGATCGGCGCCGTATCACGCTCCCGATCGCACGTGGATTCGGATGCTGGCTCGTTGCCCGCGGGTATCGAGCAGGTGGGGGCAGCGCTGGAAATGCTTCACACCTATTCCCTGATCCACGACGATCTGCCCGCGCTCGATAACGACGACCTGAGGCGCGGACGTCCCACCTGCCACAAGGCGTTCGGCGAGGCCATTGCCATTCTGGCCGGAGACGCTCTGCAGACGCAGGCCTATGAAGTGCTGGCGCAGATCGCTTGCCCCGCCGAGGCGCGAGTTGCCATCATTCGGGAGGTCGCCCACGCCACCGGCTCGATTGATGGCATGATCGGCGGCCAGGTGGTGGATCTCGAATCCGAGCACAAGAAGCCGGATCTGGCCACACTCGAATACATCCACCGATCAAAAACGGCCGCACTCATCACTGCCAGCGTGGTCAGCGGAGGAATTTACGCCGGGGCAACCGCTGCCGATATTGCCCGCCTGCGCACCTACGGCCAGTCGATCGGCCTGGCATTCCAGATCGTGGACGATGTGCTCGATCTGACCCAGACCTCCGAGCAACTGGGGAAAACCGCAGGCAAGGACGCGGCGGCCGAGAAGACGACTTATCCGGCGTTGTTCGGAATCGAGGAGTCAAACCGCAAGGCCGACGCTTTGGTAAGTGAGGCGTGCGCGCAACTGGGCGGATACGGGGCCGCCGCGTCGACTCTAAAAGACCTGGCGCACTATTTGGTCGAGCGCAAGAAATAACTCCTGTAGAGACGGGGCTGGCCCGTCTCCCGCCAGCGCAGACGACCTCGCCTATAATCTCGCGTGCCTACCGGTAGTGCCCAGGGTAGAAGTAGTGCTCAAGATAATACAGCGCCGCAAAGGCAAGAACCAGAGCGACAGCCGGAACCGTGAGCCTCCGCGCGCTTCGCAAGGGCCGTTTCCAATCCGCCGTGGCCAGGAACAGTAGCATCGCCGGCACCAGCGCCACAATCGATAGCTGAAAGATGTGTGCCGCGGTTCCCTCGTCCGGTTGAGGCGCTTGAAAGTATCCGCTAAACACCATCAGCAGGGCCAAAACAGACAGGCCGATGATGACTTTGCCGCTAATTCGGTTGATTTGCTCCCCATGCATAATGTCACTTCCTTTCCAACCGGATGCCACTAATTTCACGCCCCCGATGGCCCACAATAAGGCGGCCCAGTCGCTTTCGATCAAGTCCATCTCGCGCAGCATTGCCACTCCCCACTCCTGGATCTCTGGCTGCGCGCGTCGCACAACCGAGTTCAGTGTGCGCAAAGCCAGGCTCCGAATCAGCGTCAATCTCTCACCCCGCCAAAAGCAGGCCGGGCAGGAACGCGCTTCGACGTTGACGACACGTGTTCCCGTGCACACCGGAGCCCGTCGGCAGTCAGCCGATACATATGCCGCGGTGGCTTGCCCGGCTCAGCATCCTCCCACCGCGTTTCCAGCAGGGCAAATTCCGCCAACCGCATCAAGATCGGATAGAGAGTGCCCGACTTCAGGCCGGTGTTCCGGCTGATGTCGTATCCATACTTCCAATCCTTCGAACACGCAAGAAATTCAGCTAATACGCGGACCGTCTGTGGGGATATTCGTAGTTTCACGTCAATAAATCTACATATGTAGACTTATCTTGTCAACTACACCTTTCTCCCGGGTGGCGTCATCGGCATCGCGCGGCGCATCCCGCCGCGGTCACCACTGCGGCACAACAGCCCTTGAATCTCCACGCTTGCAGCGGTAGAGTGTCTATGCTCTCGCGGTTTCCCACCTTCTTATTCCTCACCGGCAATTTGCGCTCAAAAGCTGCAGTCTGTGTGCAACTAAAGGCGGTTGTGGGAACGGTACCCCTATATGTGGTGTTTTAACACTTGACCCGTCCCTGCATTCGCCGTTAGAGTTGGTCAAAAGCGTGGGTGACGTTCCTGGTTCGGGACGGCATCGAACGGAATATGACCAGCGGGAACCTGGGGAGTTAACAGCACAGAGTTAGCCCCCGGTGCCTGCGATTTGCAGCGCACTCCAGCCAGCGCCAACCGAGTCCGCGGATCGCAAGATCCGCCTACGAAGGAGTCACTTTGCTCAAACTCAAGAAGCTGCAAATCCTGGGATTCAAGTCATTCTGCGATCGCACCGAGCTGAAATTCCATGGCGAAGGCATTGCCGCCATCATCGGGCCGAACGGCTGCGGAAAATCGAACATCGCCGACGCGATCTCCTGGGTGCTCGGGGAGCAGTCGGCCAAGTCGCTACGCGGCTCGCGCATGGAAGACGTGATCTTCTCCGGCACGCGCGACCGCAACCCTACTGGCATGGCGGAAGTGTGCCTGACTCTGATTGACCCTGAGATTTATGGGGGCCCGGATACCAACGCTCCTACTGAGATCGAGATTCAGGACGACCTGCCAACAGAAGAAAACTGGGATGAAGCGGAGGTTCGTGCCCAAGCCGCTGCGGAAACGGAACGGGCGGTCGAGGAGGCGCAACCCGGGAAAACCGAAGAGCTTGAAGGCGAAGTCGCAGTGGCGATGCCGACTGCCGAGTCGGCAGCGAACGAGTCGGCGGCTAACGAATCAGCTAACGACGGGAAGGTGACCGTGCTGGCGCCCCATGTCGTTCTGAAGATCCGCCGCCGCAAGTTCAATCAGCAGCAACACCACGCCGGAGAAATCTCCGTGACGCGGCGCCTGTTCCGCAGCGGTGACAGCGAATACCTGCTCAACGGAAAACTTTGCCGGTTGCGCGACATCCAGGAATTGTTTATGGGCACGGGTCTCGGCCCGGAGTCGTACGCGCTCATTGAGCAAGGACGGATTGGCCAGATTCTGAGCAGCCGTCCCACCGACCGGCGCGCCATCATTGAAGAGGCGGCGGGGATTACGAAATTCAAAACGAAGAAGCGGCTCGCCGAAGCGCGCCTGGAAGACGCCAAGACGAATCTGAACCGCGTGAACGACATTTTCGAAGAAGTCACGCGGCAGATGAATTCGCTCAAGCGCCAGGCCAGCAAGGCCGAACGCTACGCCAAGCTGCGCGACGAGATGCGGGCCAAGCTGCGCGTGGTGCTGGCCAGCAAGTTCACGCAGATGGATCAGGAGACGGTGACGCTCGATAGCCAGATCCATCAGCTGGGCGAAGAGATCCGGCAGCAGACGGAGAACGTGCAGCAATCGGAAGCCGAGCAGTCCGAGCGCACGCAGCGCGGATACGCGATCGAGACCGAGACACGACAAAATCGCGAACGGCTCAACCAGATTGCGATTGAAGGCGACCGCGGCAAGGCGCGCATCCGAACCAATGAAGAGCGTTGCGCGGAACTGATCGTGCGCACGGCGTCCGCGGAAACGGAGCTGGCGCAGGCGCAGGCTCGCCTGACGGCACTCGAAGAAGAGCGCGACGGGCACCAGCTGGTACTAGACTCGGCGGCCGCCGATCTGGCAGCGGCGCAGCAGGAGCTTGCGCTGAGCCAGCAGGAGACGACCTGTGCCGCCACGAACCTGGCGATGCTCGAACAGGAACAGGAATCGCATCGCGCGGCGATTCTGGAAGCAGTCGGCGGAGCTTCCAACCTTCGGAATCAGCTGACGCAATCCGAGGAACGGCTGGCGGGCATCGGACGTGAAGAACAGCGTCTGCGGGCCGAGATCGCAACCGCTTCGTCGCAATCGGAAAGCTTCGGTGGCCAACGCGGCCAGATTGCTTTGGAGTTCGAAAGCGTTTCGCAGCGAGCGAACGGTCTGGCGGCGGAGATTGCCGGTCTGCGCGAGACCATTGAGACGAAGCGCTCTGCTGAGAATGACACCAAGAAACATCTCGATTCGCTCCGCTCCGAGTACGCTACGGCGCTCGGCAAGAAGGGATCGCTCGAAGCGGTCATCGCCGAACACGGTTATTCTACCGAGTCGGTGCGGCGGCTTTTTCAGTCCGGGGCAATGCAGGGAGGAAATACTCCGGCTGGCGTGCTTGCCGATTTTCTCGAGGTCGAACCGCGCTATGAGCGCGTCGTTGAAGACTTTCTGCGCGACGAACTGAACTTCGTTGTGGTCAAGTCGTGGGACGCCGCCGACGAAGGCCTGCGTCTGCTGCGCTCCGACGTCAATGGGCGCGCGACATTTCTTGTGCATCCGGAGGACTCGCAGGCGAAGTTTTCGTTTCTTGCGGATGAAAGCCATCAATACTCTCCGCTCAACGATACGGTGCTACCGCTGAAGAACTCGATTCGCGTGCTGAACGGATTCGGCAAGTCGCTCGAAGTGATTCTGCCCAAGCTGGGGAACGGCTACATCGTGCCTGATCCCACGGTGGCGCGTGAGCTGGCGCTTTCGAGTCCCGATGCGTTCTTTCTCTCGCAGACGGGCGAATGCTTTCACAACGTGACGGTCACCGGCGGCAAGCAACGCAGCGAGGGACCACTTTCGATGAAGCGCGAGTTGCGCGACGTGTTGCGGGTGCTCGAAGAGTTGGAGCGGGCTCTGCGCGAGAAGGAAATGCTCGCGCTCACTTTGGGGCGTGAGATCAAGGAGCACACTTCCCTGCTCGACCGGCTCGAAGAAGAGAAGCGCGAAGCCGAGAAGCAGGCGATGACCTCCGGGCATCTGCTTAAGCAACTGGAAAGCGAAATGACGCGGGTGCGCGAACGGATGGCGGTCGGCGAAAGCGAACTGCAACGACTGGCGGCCGAGCGGCAGGAGCAGGAAGGGCTGATCCAATCGCGGCAGGCAGAGCTGACCACCATCGAGCAAGCGCGCACACAACTCGAAACGCTGCTGGCAGCTGGGCAAGACCGCCTCGCCGCTCTGCGCAGTCAACGGGACGCGGCAGCGGAAAGCACCTCGCAGCGGGCTGCTCGCGTGGCCACGCTCGAAGAGCGACATCGTTCAGCGACGACGCTGCTTGAGCGCATCGAAACTCTGGTTGCCGAAATGCGCGAGCGGGCTGGCGCTTTGCAAACGCAAATGGAATCGGCGAGCGCCGAAATCGCGCAGCGGCAATATGAGAACGTGCAACTGGCCGCGCAACTCGTCGAGTTCGAAGGCGAACGCAATGCTGGAGAAGCGCGGGAAGGTTTGCTACAGCTTGAATCGGAGCAGGTGCGGGCGCGGTTAACCGAAATTGATGAACTGCTTCGTACCACGCGCCAGCAACTCGATCTTGCTCGCGACCGCCGCGGTGAACTGTCGGCGGCAGCAGCCAAGCTGCAATCCGACTTGCAACACCTGGCCGACACTTGCCTCAACGAACTTGGCATGGAGCGCGCGGTCCTGATGGCCGACACCACGATTCTGCTCATGGTGGCGGAGGAACTTGCGGCCGAAGACCAGGCCCACCGCGAAATGCGCGCCCGCCTCGATGGCATGGGTCCGGTCAACATGATGGCGCTCGAAGAGTACAAAGAAACGGCGGAGCGCCACGAGTTCCTTGCAACGCAGCGCCAAGACCTGCTCGATGCCATCGCGGACACCGCCGCTACGATTCGCGAAATCGATGTAGTCTCGCGGCAGAAATTTGAAGAGGCGTTCAACCGGATTAACGAGAACTTCCAGGGCACGTTCCGCAAGCTGTTTGGCGGCGGACACGGCTTCATGCGGCTCACCGACCTCGAAAACAGCGCGGAGAGCGGCATTGACGTGGTGGCATCGCCTCCGGGAAAGAAACTGCAGAATGTGCT
>Ga0209415_10007635_pt1 | contig 18849 bp, 19 predicted proteins | sample PeaSoiSIISIP2007_FD_187696 | JGI IMG/M metagenome (GOLD analysis project Ga0209415, IMG submission 187696) | Peat soil microbial communities from Weissenstadt, Germany - SII-SIP-2007 (SPAdes) (version 2) | ecosystem: Environmental > Terrestrial > Soil > Wetlands > Peat | place: Germany...
CTGTTCGGCGGCGGTGGTGGCTATTACGGATATCGCAGTGGCTACTATGGCGGCGGTGGAATGAGCGTTCTGATCATCGTGCTCATCGTCCTTGTGGTCTGGCTCGTGATGGGTGGCGGGATGATGCGATGAGTGATGGTCAATCGAGGACGATCTGCGCGTCCGGTCCTAACCCGGAGCGCAGCGAGGCGCGAAACAGTAGTGATGCTTGCAGAATATCGTAACCGGGCGAGCGGACGTAGATGTATTTGGCCTAACCGAAGCGAGTAGAGGTGCCGCTGTGCGAATAAAAATGCTTCTGGTCCTCGCTGCCATAGGAGGTCTCGCAATGGTTGGCGCTCAAGGGTGCTTCTATCATTCGCATCAGCCCGACCAACAATATGGATCGGGCCGCATGGTGTGCGACGCCAATGGCAATAACTGCATGGTTTGTGATGCGGATAACCGGAATTGCCAGCGCGTTGATTCACAATACCGATCGAGCGAGAGGCACAGCTGGTGGTTTTTGTGGTGAGTGTCGGGTTCAGCGCTTGAGATCGGGCGGTAGGAGGGCAAAGAAATGTCGCGTTCAAGAATAAGTCATATCAAATCGGTTATGTGGTTCGGCGCGATCCTGTTCGCGCTCGCAATCGCTGCCCCCGCCTCGGCGCAGATCACGATTCAGCTTGGCGGGCCGCAGGTACCAGGCTTCTCGAATTACTACCCATGGTTCAACGATGTGCCGCAGTACCAGGGAAACGAGAGCTTCCGATATTTTCTCGCGTACCACCCGAACATTGCGCGGGCCCTCTCGCGGAATCCCGGGCTGCTCTACAACGCCGATTGGCGCGGGCAGTATCCCCAGCTGGAGCAGTATCTCGCGAGCCATCCTTATGTTTGGCAAGCCTTGAACGATGAATACTGGTCCACGGGACCGGCCGAAACCCAGTGGGGTGACTACGACGACCAGCATCAATGGCGCGACGCCTATTGGTGGCATCAGTACAATCCCGACTGGTTTTATCAAAATCATCAGGATTGGGCCTCGCTCAACTCGCGATGGCACGATCAGGATGGCGCCTACGATCAGCAGCGCCAGTGGCATGACCGTGGATGGTGGTACCAGCAGAATCCGAATTGGGTAAAAGCCAATCGTCCCAATTGGCTCAGACAACAGCAGAACTGGACAAACCAAGCGACGCAGCAGCGCAATCAACAGCCGGACCAGCAACGTCAGGCGGCGCGTGAGCAGCAGCAGCGGAACCTCCAGCAACAGCAGGCGACGCATCAACAGGAACAGCAAAACCAGCAGCAGGAGAATCAGCGCCAGAGGCAGGAGAATCAGCAGCAGCGTCAGGAGAGCCAGCAGCGCACGACCGATCAGCGCCAGGCAAACGCGCAACAACAACAGAACCAGCGGCAGGAAAATCAACGCCAGCAGCATCAGGAAAACCAGCAGCAGAATCAGCAGGGGCATGGGAACCAGAGCGGGCACGGCGGTGGAAATCAAAACTGAAGTCTCGGCCCTGACGGATGCGCCGCACCGTCGCGTATCGCCAGATAAAAGCAACGTCAATGACCTGGACGGTAAAAAGAAGGTAACGCCGATGAAATGGGAGTGGCTACTCAATCCGCCAAAGGTCGCCGGAAGAGTGAGTTTGCTCGCCGGGTACGTCGCAGGGGAGGCATGCTCGCTCTATGCGATTTTCATCGCGCATACCATGAATCCGATGAGCTATCGTTTAGTCGAGAACGATCAAAATCTGCGCGCAATTTACGGCCGCTATCAGGAGATCTACAACATGGATGGACTGCTATTTACCCTGGCAGCGTCGTCCGTCGCTTTTGCTATCGCGTTGTGCGCGGTACGAGGAATCGCGTTCACGATGACCGGGTCAGAGGCAAAGCCCCATCGAGTGACCATGCGTCAACGTATACCGGAATCATCAGCGGTCGGTGGATTAGGCCGGGTGCGATATGCATCTCCGTTTGCAATAAACGGGCAATATAAATGATTTGGCCGGGCTCATTCCGAGCGGTAGATGAGTATTCAAAAGGCAGTAACAGGAGGACAGTGTAATGAGTGGAACAACGGACAAAATCAAGGGTCGCGTCAAAGAAGCAGTCGGGGTTTTGACGGACGACCAGAAACTCAAGAACGAGGGAAAATTGGATCAGGCGGTGGGCAATATCAAGCAAACCGTGGAGCAAGTAGTCGATAAAGCAAAGGATGCTGTGAAGAGCGGAAATAGAAAGCGGCCGTTAGCATGAGATCTCTGGAATCTCGGAAAAATTGGGGCTTCAGGGATGGGAGGATCTTGTTCTTATGAAATCGATTACCTGGTTCGGAGCATTACTCGCTCTTGTGGGAATTCTTGGATTGGCGATTCCCGTATTTACGACCTCGCAAACCAAGGATGTGGTTAACCTGGGCGACGTCAAAATTCAGAGCACGGAGCGATCGACGCACGTCATTCCTCAAGCGCTGAGCGTTGGCGCATTGGTCCTGGGGGTCATACTCATAGGGGCCGGAGTTTATACCAAGCGATCGGCATGAAGGAATCACAAGGCACCAATGTCAAAAGTGAGTCAACGACTTGCTGCGAGGGCCGAATCGCAAATCGAAAATATCGCTCTCGTCATTGCGGGTTGGGTAGGACCGATGCTAGAGCATCGGTTGGTAGGACAATCTTAAACTCCAGTTTGTAGGAGAATACTATGTTGATATTAATTCTGATCTTGCTTTTACTGTTTGGTGGGGGCGGCGGCTATTATGCCTATGGACCCGCCGGAGGAATCGGAATCGGCGGAGTCATACTCATTATCCTGATCGTGTTGCTCCTCTCCGGGCGTCTATCGTTACGATAGTTGCGGCCGCCGGTCGAAAAGACCCGCGCCCGCGGCTGAGCCGCATTATGATTAGCCGCTCAGATCTTCAGGAAGATTTCGCGCGAGCCTTCGACCGTCAGCTTTGACACCGAGCTCACGCGGTCGCTGAATTGCGCCAGGGTCGATAAGTCGCTCGAACCCACATCGACCAGCACTGCGAAGATCGAGAACTGCAATTCCTCTTTGCGCTTCTTGAGATCGGCGAGCCATTCGGGCGCCACCTGGCATTCGCCGTCGGTAATTACGACGATATCGCCGCGCTTGAGTTTCTTGTCCGCAATCAATTCGATCGCCGCGTCGATCGGCGCCTGAAAGTCGGTGCCGCCGCCGGGAAAATATTCCGCCAGCTCGATCACTTTCGGCAATTCGGGCTGGTAGCGGCGCTCGCGATTCAGGTCGATCACCTTCATGCTCTCCGGCCCCGACGAAAACAGCACCGCGCGAAACAGCCGCCGCTGCCGCCGCGCGATATCCATCAGCGTCAGGCTCACCGCCTTGGCCCACAACTCCTTGTCGCCCTGCATCGAGGAGCTCACGTCGATGCACACCACCATCGGGCCCTTGCCCTTCTGCTCGTCCTCGCGCAGCCGATATTGCAGCACCGCGCCTTCGAGCAGCCGGCGATGGAAATCGGCGCGCAGTTGCGGATGATGCAGCGCGAGCAGCTCCGACGGAATCAGCCGGCCGAGGTCCGCGCCGCGCTCGACGTCGTAGGCTTCCGTCACGCCGCGATCGAGCGTCTTGCGGCGCAATGCGCGCGCGTCCTGCTTGAAGCGCCCGACCAGCCGCGCGAGTTCGCCGAGCTTGCGATTGCGCGCCAGCCGCCGCCCCAGTTCCAGCCGCTCGCCCGCCGACATTCGTCCGCCCTGGCCGAACTCCAGGCTGAAATCATGGCTGTCCTGCGCGACGCGATCGATCTCCTCGGCAAGCTGCGCGCTGCGCAACTGCATCCGCTTCAACTCGCTCTTATCGCTATGGCGCAGTTGGTCTTCGAACATCCGGGCTTTCTGATTCAGCCGCGCCTCCGAGACGCTGGCCGCGCGCTGGGCGGCCTCTTGCAGCTCGTTGATCTTTTTCTGCAGGTCTTTCTTTTCCTGATCGGACTTTTCTTGATCGGAGGTCTCGTCGCCTTGGCCGGCCTCCGCTTCGCGCTGATTTTCTTCCGCCAACTCGGCCGCGTTCTTCAGCGCGGCGGCACTCTCGGCGAGGTTTTCCTCCTGATGCTTCAAGTCCCACAAGTCGAGCATCTCGCGCCGATTGATCAGCTTCTCCGAGCGCACCAGTTCGAGCACCTGCTCGCCGAGCACCAGCGCAGCGATGACCGCCTTGTCCTCTTCCAGCAGCGTGCGCGATTTCAACATCTCGAAGCCCGCCGACGGCATCAGTTGTTCGAGAATCGTGCGATTGAGCACGGCGCTGCGGCGCACCGCCTCCGGCTTGAGCCACACCAGGTTGTACTTGAAGAGTCCGAGAAACAGGTCGCGCAAAAGCGCACCGAAATCCGGCACCAGGCGCTCGCCCGACTCGACCAGAGCGCCGATCGTCGGCGCCGTTAAACCGAGTTCCGTCCACGCCCGGCGATCGTAGCTGTCGCTCTCGAGCCACGACGCGTTGTCGGGCACCGCCGGGATATAGAGCTGACGGGGTTTGACGGTTTTGCGCTTGCGCGCCATCGTAGGATCCCTCGACTCGAAGCGTAGCAAGCCGCGACGCCCGGCGACACCGGCACATGAGCGCGCACTACCCTGTCGCGACACACCGCGTCGAGATGACTAAGCTGTTCGCAATGCGAATCTTTCGGTCGGAGAAAACACCGGGTCGGCGAACGAGGTCGGCCGCCGCACGACTATGCGGCGCAATCGCGATCGCCCTCGTCATCGTATTATCGATCGCGGCGTTATCGATCGCGCGGCCCGTCGCCGCGGCGCTCGTCAATCTCCCGCAATCGAATCAGGCCGTAGCGCCTTCGACGACGGACTCGCGCCGCCTCACCAAATACTTCACGCCACCCTATCGCCCCGGCCCGCTGCCGCCTGAGGTCAACGAAATTCTGCTGCGCAGCGCTCCGCCCGAATTCCATCGCGCATGTGCCGCGATGGTCGATAGTTGGGGCGCCGACGCCCGCGGCACCGCGCGCGTGACCATCAGGATTCTCACGGTCGCCGGCGGCAATGCGTGGGTCGCCTACCGATGCGATTCGCGCCTGCCGCAATACGACAACGAATACAGCGAGCGGCTCGCGACTTTCAGCGCGAAGCGCGGCGCGATTCAATTCATCGACCTCGCCGCCCCCGACGATTCTCGCGCAATGCTCTATCATGTCGCCCTCGCCAATACGTTGAAGCTGCTGGGCGCGGAAAACTCCGCCGCCTTCGAGGTCTTCGCCGTCAACTCATCGCCGCGCACCAGCGACGCCAATCAAACGACGCGCGATCGCGTCTCGGAAAACCGCTACGTTATCATCGCCAATTCTGCCGCGGCGACCAAGATCGCCTTGTCGCTGGTGACGATGCGCGTGCGGCCCGGCGCGGCCCCTCGCGCTCCCGCGGGCAGTGGTGACGATGACAACGTCGCTTCGCAGGCGGGTCTGCGCTTCGGTCACGATCTTGCCGGTCATCTGACCGCCGTCAACGTCTATAATCATGATCGGTCGCCCGGCACCGAGTCGCACTATGCTCTCACTCACTTATGAGTGGAGTCGCGCAACACTCACGTTCGAAGTAGCCGCGCCGGTTACGCTGCCGCCGGTACCGATGTCGCGCCAGATGCACCGGCGCCCGCTTGCGAATTGAAGCTGGCGTCGGCAGATTCTTCTGCGATGCATCCGTTGCTTTGGAGATTGCGCTTCGCCGGCCGCCGTCCGGAACGCGAGGAGGTCCGCGAGTTCATCCTCCGGCGAATGCCCCAGCGCGGGGTGGTCGCGGAAATCGGCGTTGACCTCGGCGACTTTTCCGAGAAGATCCTCGCTCTTAACCGTCCGCGCGAACTCCATCTGATTGACCCGTGGACGGCCGAAAGCGGAGAGTATCGCCAACGCTTGCCCGACGGCGTCGAACCGCCCGCCGCTTCACCGCGTAATCTCGCGACCGTCGCCCGCTTCGCCGTTGTTCGTGATCGCTTCGCCAGTGAAATTGATGGCGGCGGCGTCATGCTCCATCGCGCCAATTCCGAAGTCGTGGGTGGCGAGTTTCCCGATCGTTTCTTCAACTGGGTCTATATCGACGGTAATCACAGCTATGAAGCCGTTCGCCAGGATCTCGAACTATACTGGCGCAAGCTCAAGCCCGGTGGATATGTCGTGTGCGACGATTATCATCACGCAGGGTTTTGGGACGACGGCGTCACGCGTGCGGTTGACGAATTTGTCGCGAACGGCCGTGCGCGACGCATCTTCAAACGCCGTTCGCAGTTCGTCATGCGAAAGCCCGGCGAAAATTAAATCGCTCAGGTACGGGTACTGGCTTATTAGATTACCCTGATGTTTGCGGCGATTATCAGGGACTTGATACTCCGGACGATCCCGTTATAAAAAGCGGATCGTGCTTTGCCCGAGGCACAAAGTCGAAATGCGCCCGATCCGGAGCGAACGCGGCCGGATGATCGACATCTGCTACCTTTGCGAACGTGAGAAGAAGGAAGAGGATGATTCGACAGTTATCAGGAAGCCCCCAAAACGGGATCGCGAAGAATAGAGGGGATGTCGTAATTTCCGGCACGAGCGTCTTAATTAGGCCAGTACTCAGCCACGTGCCGCGCTTGTGTAGCGAGCGCTAACGTAACAAGATTGTCACAGGCGGTTTCGGGAACGCGTTCGCTTGTTTCCCCTATCGGTCGCCCCTGCGTTACAAGACGGACGCCGCGCCGTGATTCCCCATCCGCGCCGAATATGCAGAGCGGCGATTCATCAGGAGAACTCTCGCGCCGGCAGCACGGATTGCTGCTGGCGGCGGTCCAGGAATTCATCGCGACGGCGGAGCCGGTCGGCTCGCAGCAACTCGCCAATCGCCATCACGTGGGCGTACGCGCCGCGATGGTTCGCAATCTGATGGCCGATCTCGAAGAAACCGGCTACCTGCTCCAACCGCATACCTCCGCCGGCCGCATCCCGACCGACAAAGCCTTTCGCTACTACGTCGATCATCTGACCCCGCAGCCCGGCATCGGTTTCGAGGATCGCAGCCAGATTGAACTGCACTACTCGACGCCAATTGGCGACGTCCACGAAATCATCCGCGACACCTCACGCCTGCTCACCCTGATGACCGGGCAAGCGGCGCTGGTGATGGCGCCGCGGCTGGAGTCGGTGGTCCTGGAGCGCGTCCAGTTCGTGCGCCTGCGCGAGCGCGAAGTGCTGGCGATTTTCGTTGCCGTCGCCGGCGGGATGCAGAATCGCTTCGTGCAGACAGAGGTCGATCACGGCCAGGCCGAGCTCGACCGGATGGCGGGCTACCTCAACGAATCCCTGCGTGGACGCACGCTGGAACAGGCGCGCCTGTGGATCGAAGAGCGGCTCAAGGAGGATCGCGCCAATTACGACCGCTTCATGCACGCCGCGCTGATTCTCGGCGGCTCGATTGCGCGCGGGTCGGCGCCCGCCGAACTCTACGTCAACGGCAGCAGCAAGGCGCTCGATCAGCCCGAGTTCGCCGATCCCAATCGGATGCGCGAACTGCTGCGCGCGCTCGAGGATCGCTCAGCGCTGCTCGACCTGCTCGAACGCAGCCTAAGCCATACCGGGCCGATGATTTCGATTGGCTCGGAGAACTTCGACGCGCGACTCGCCGGCTTCAGTGTCGTCGCCGCCGCCTACGCGAGCGGGGCGCTGCCGCTCGGTAGTCTGGCCGTGGTCGGCCCGGTACGGATGGACTACGATCGCGTCATCCCGCTGGTCAGCTATACCGCCCGCGCGCTGTCCCGCCTCCTCGAACACTAACCAGCCCTTTCGGTGCGGTCGTCCCGCCCGCTTGGATTCGCGGCTTCCGTGTATTCCGTATATATGATGTCGCCGGGAGGAAACCTGAACCGATGAAACTACCTGTTATAAAGCCGTTCGCGTTCGTCTCAGTTGCCACATTCGCGATACTCGCGACCCAACTGGTCGCGCTCGGTCCGGCCCACGCGATCATCCTGGACTGTCCGCCGGTGATTAATATCAAAGCGGTCGGCGCTCCGTTCCCGTGGACGGCGACCACCGCCAACGACGCGATCCTGCATTTCGCCGAAGCCTCGTATAGCTGCTCGAACGGAACCTGCACGCTGAGTTGCTCGTACAGTGCGCCGGGCAACGCCTATACCTTGCTGGACTACAAGGTGCCGCCCGGCACCTGCCAGTACACCAACGAAGGCAGAAGTTTCGCCTGTTCTTCACTGCCTCCGCCCCGACATCGCAAGACCATCGATTGACGACCCGTTCAGCAGGCGTTTGGGAACCAGAGCCCGCGCGCGATTTATTAACGAAAAAGCGTGGCTTCACCCTTGGCGCGACGCCTGATCGTGCTTAGCTTCTCTAACAGGTGAGATTTCCCAAGATGTTGAAGCGATCGGAAATGGAAAACGACAACAAAGATGCGGTCTCGCCGGAACATACCGCAGGCGCGGCCAAAGGCGCGGATGGCTCGCCGGTGGAATCTTCCGCCGACTCCTCGAGCGTCGAGATGTTGCAGCAGCAGATGGCCGAAAAGGACAAGGAACTCGCCGACCTAAAGGATAAATACCTGCGCGTGCTGGCCGACGCCGAAAACGCGCGCAAGCGGATCCGCCAACAGAGCGAGGAGAGCGTCCGGGTCCAGCGCGAGAATTTCCTGCGCGACCTGCTGCCTATCGTGGACAACCTCGAGCGCGCGGTCGAGGCCGCGCAGGGCGGCGGCAACGGCCAGACGATCGTCGAGGGCGTCGAGATGGTGCTGCGGGCGCTGCTCGATTTCCTGCGCTCCCACGGCGTTACCCAGGTGACGTCGGTCGGCCAAACCTTCGATCCGCAACTGCATGAAGCGGTCGATCAGGTGCACAGCCCGCAACATCCGCCGAACACCGTGGTCAGCGAATTTAATCGCGGCTACCTGATCGGCGATCGCACGCTGCGGCCTGCGCGGGTGGCCGTGACCAAGGGTCATCAGGGCCATGGCGGATCGCCGGGCACCGATGGCGGTTCCAACGGCGGCATTGAAAACAGCTAATTAGTGATTATCGATAGAGTTAAGAGGTTCCTGAACAATGGCAAAAGTAATCGGCATCGATCTGGGCACGACCAATAGCTGCGTAGCGATCATGGAGGGCGGCGACCCGGTCGTCATCGCTAATTCGGAAGGCGCACGCACCACGCCCTCGGTCGTGGCCTTTACCGATTCAAACGAACGGCTGGTCGGGCAAATCGCCAAGCGCCAGTCGATCACTAATCCCAACAATACGATCTTCGCGATCAAACGCCTGATGGGCCGCCGTTTCGAAGACCCGGAAGTGCAAAAGGCCCTCAAGGTTCTGCCCTACAAGGTAATCAAAAACGAGGACGGCGCGGCATGGGTCGAAATCCGCGACAAGCGCTACAGTCCCGCCGAGATTTCCGCGTTCGTGCTGCAAAAGATGAAGCAGACCGCGGAGGATTACCTCGGGGAAAAAGTCACCGAAGCGGTCATCACCGTCCCGGCTTACTTCAACGACAGCCAGCGTCAGGCCACCAAAGATGCCGGCCGCATCGCGGGGCTCAATGTATTAAGGATCATAAACGAACCCACTGCGGCTTCTCTGGCCTACGGTTTGGATAAGAAAAAGGACGAAAAGATCGCGGTTTTCGACCTCGGCGGCGGCACCTTTGACATCTCGATTCTGGAACTCGGCGAAGGCGTCTTCGAAGTCAAGGCGACCAACGGCGATACCTTCCTAGGCGGCGAAGACTTCGACCAACGCATCATCGATTACCTCGCCGATGAGTTCAAAAAGGACCAGGGCATCGACCTGCGCAAGGATCGGATGGCCCTGCAGCGCCTCAAGGAAGCCGGCGAAAAGGCCAAGTGCGAGCTTTCGACGGTGATGGAGACCGACATTAATCTGCCGTTCATCACGGCGGACCAGTCGGGACCCAAGCACCTCAACATGAAGCTCACCCGGGCCAAGCTCGAAGCGCTCTGCTCGGACCTGCTCGAACGGCTCGACGCGCCCTGTCTGACCGCGCTCAAGGACGCGGGATTGCGCACCAGCGACATCAACGAAGTCGTGCTGGTGGGCGGCATGACGCGGATGCCCGCGGTGCAGGAACGCGTGAAGAAGCTCTTCGGCCGCGAAGGGCATAAGGGCGTCAATCCTGACGAGGTCGTCGCGATTGGCGCGGCGATTCAAGCCGGCGTGCTCAAGGGCGAGGTCAAGGACGTTCTGCTGCTCGACGTCACCCCGCTGTCGCTGGGAATCGAAACCCTCGGCGGCGTGTTCACTAAGTTGATCGACAAGAACACCACGATTCCGACGCGCAAGAGCCAGGTCTTCTCGACCGCGCAGGACAATCAAACGGCGGTGACGATTCGCGTCTTCCAGGGCGAACGTGAGATGGCCGCCGACAACAAGCTGCTCGGGCAGTTCGACCTCATCGGTATCCCGCCCGCGCCGCGCGGACTGCCGCAGGTCGAAGTAACTTTCGATATCGACGCCAACGGTATCGTCAATGTCCACGCCAAGGATCTCGGCACCAACAAGGAACAGTCGATTCGCATCACGGCGTCCTCGGGACTGAATGAGGAAGAGATCAAGCGGATGGTGACGGAGGCCGAGCAGCATGCGGCCGACGACAAGCAGCGGCGTGCACTGGCGGAGGCGCGCAACAAGCTCGACAACCTGATCTATACGACCGAGAAGACGCTAGGAGAGTATGGCGCTCAGCTCGACGAGGCGTCCCGCAAGAGCGTCGAAGAGGCGCTCGCGACGGCCAAGAGCAAGCTCGAAGACAAGGATCCGGAGACGCTCAATAGCGCGGCCGAGACGCTCTCGAGCGCATCGCATAAGCTCGCCGAGGCGATGTACAGCAAGACGCGTCAGGCCGGCGCTGAGGGCGGGGCGGGTGCGGGACCCGACGGAGCGTCCGGCGGCAATGGTGGCGCGGCAGAGGCCGATGGCGCCAGCGAGAGCAAAAAGGAAGACGTCGTGGACGCCGACTTCAAGGAAGTGAAGTAAGCGCAGTTTCACACGATCTCCAAGCTGAATTGATTCGCTCGCCGCTACGCCTTCGATCCACCAGGATGGAAGGCGTAGCGTGCGAGTTTTATCCGGCGACGATTAACCTGAGGGACTCTTACTTCCCTATGAGAAGTGATCTAAGATTGCTCCGCGATGCCATCTGACAAAAAGCGCGACTATTACGAGGTTCTCGGCGTCGCGCGTGGCGCCAGCGAGGACGACCTCAAAAAGGCGTATCGCCGCTTCGCCATCCAGTTCCATCCCGACCGCAACCCCGGCGATAAGCATGCAGAAGAAAAATTCAAAGAACTCGCTGAGGCCTACCAGGTTCTTTCCGACCCGGAGAAGCGCGCGCAGTACGACCGCTTCGGGCATGCCGCCTTCCAAGGCCAGCCGGGTGCCGGGGGCTTTGGCGGCTTCGACTTCACGCAGGGCTTCGAGGAAGTCTTTTCGGACATCTTTGGCGATTTCTTCGGCACCGGCCGTGGACGCTCGCGATCGCGCAGCCGACGTGGCGATGACCTCCGCTACGACCTCGAAATCGAGTTTGAGGAAGCGGCAAGTGGCACCGATAAGATAGTTAAATTCCAACGGTTGACGACTTGCGAGTCATGCAACGGGAGTCGCGCACGCGGCGGGGGCGAGGGTGCGCGCACTTGTCCGAATTGCCGCGGGACCGGCCAGGTGCGCTCGCAACAGGGCTTCTTCTCGATCGCGACGACCTGCGGACAATGCCGCGGCGAGGGCATGATCATCGCCGACCCCTGTCCGAAGTGCCAGGGCCAGGGGCGGGTGCGCAAAGCGGTCTCGCTCTCGGTGAAGATACCGCCCGGCGTCGACAACGGCTCGCGCCTCAAGCTGCGCAATGAAGGCGAGGCGGGTTTCGGCGGCGGCCCGAGCGGCGACCTTTATGTCGTGGTTCATGTCAAGGAGCATGCTCTCTTCGTCCGCCAGGACAACGACGTCGTGATCGAGGTCCCGGTCAGTTTTCCGCAGGCGACGCTCGGCGCGGAAATCGAAGTCCCGACGCTCGACGGCAAGATCAAATTGAAGGTTCCGGCGGGCACCCAGTCGGGCAAGGTTATCCGGCTCAAAGCCAAGGGCTTCGTCGATCTGCACGGCTATGGCCGCGGCGATCAGTTGGTCCGGGTGGTGGTCGAAACTCCGCGGCGCCTGACCGCAAAGCAACGCGAACTGCTCGAGGAATTCGCCCGCGTCTCAGGTGAGGACGTCAACCATCCGATGTCCAAGGGTTTCGTGGACAAACTCAAAGAGATGTTCGGCTAACTATTTCCTGCCGCGTCGATTCGAAATTACAGAAGCTTCCGCCGCGTGCCGGAGGCTTTTTCACATCGATCGACCTGCTTAATAATCGATTGTCAGGCGGACTATTCCCGGCCGAGGGCGGACATCAGCGCCGCGCGCATCACACCCGCCGGCGGCGCAACGCCGTTGAACAGTTCGAACGCCAGCACTCCCTGATTGATCAACATCCCGGCGCCGTCGATCGCGCGCCGTCCGAGCGCGAGCGGAGGCGCCAGAAACGGCGTCGGCTCGCGCGCGTAAATCATGTCGTAAAAGACGCATTCGGAGGGCGTGGCCGCGTAGCTCAGCGAAGCGAAGCCGCCGGTCTTGAGGCCCATCGGCGTCGCGTTGATCACGATTGTCGCCGCACTCATGGTCGTGACGTTGACGAGCGTATCGAGGCCGCGAGCCTCGATAGTCTGGCGCGAACGCCCGCCGCCGCGCGTAGCGAGGTACCGCGCGAAGCTGCGGGCGAGGCGATTGGCGCGCGCAATTGTGCGATTGCAAATGACGATGCGCGCCGCATCCAGCCGCAGCGCCGCGAGCACCGCCGCTGAGGCCGCACCGCCGGCGCCGATGATCACCGCGAGCTCGCCGGCAATGCTCACGTGCTGAGCGCGCAGGTCGGCCTCGAGACCGCGGGCATCGGTGTTGTCGCCGTGCAGCTCGCCGTTGCGGTTGATGACACAGTTAACCGCGCGCAGCAGAAGCGCCTCGTCGGTCAACTGCGCCATCATGCGCACCGCGCGCTCCTTGTGCGGCACGGTGAGATTCACGCCCGCGATGCCGAGCGCGGGAATTGCTCGAAGCGCCTCACGGAGGCCCGTGGGCGTGACGTGAAACGCCACGTACGCGCGGTCCATCGCGAGCGCTGCGTAAGCCGCGTTATGCATCGCGGGCGAAAGCGAATGCGCGACCGGGTCGCCGAAAATAGCCGTCAACAGAGTACGACCACTCAGGCGGTGAACGGGATCGTCCATCGCGGTCACCCGCCGGCGGCGCGCGCCGCGCGAACTTCCTCGGCGGTAAAGAGATAGACGTAGCGCAAGCCCTCGCGCGCGAAGGCGTCGGCGGCGCCCTCGCCGCGTTCCACCAGCGCGAACGCGACGCGCACGGTCGCGCCCGCCGCGCGCATCGCGGCCACCGCCTGCAGGCTCGAACCGCCAGTCGTGATGGTATCGTCGATCACCGCAGTGCTGCGATCCTTCTTGAACGCACCCTCGATTTGCTGCTGCAGGCCGTGCGCCTTGGTCTCCTTGCGAACGAAGAAGCCGGTGAGGTCGTAGCCGCGGCGATGCGCCGCGTTGATGATCGCGTCGGTGACCGGCAATGCGCCCGCCGCCATCCCGCCAATCTGCGTGACGCCCTCGGCCATAACCAGGTCGAGCATCAGTTCGCCGGCCAGATGGGCCCCGCGCGGAAGATAGAGCGTACGCTTGCAGTCGATGTAGAAATTCGAGGCGCGGCCCGAGGCCAAGGTCAATTCGCGCTCGAAGTAGGATTCGCGTGCCAGCAGTTTGAGCAATTCAGTGCGGTCGTTTGCATTCATCGGTGTGTGTTCCAGTCCCGCCGCAATCTTACCTGTGAGGATGGCTCGAACAAGAGCCTTGCAAACGTCAATGGACGCCCATATTCCGGACGGGCAAGTGAGCAAGCCGCGGGTGGGGCGGACATATCGAGGATCGGCGGATCGATCGCGCGAGTTGATCGCCGTGCTATGATGCGCGCGCGATGTTCTTCGCTCCGTTCATCATCCTGTACGCGATCATATTCTTTGTCGTACTCGCGTTTCTCTTCATTCTGCTCGAAATCGGCATTATCCATCACGCGTTCCTGATGATCGGGCTGCCGCCGGAGCTGGCCTTCATGGCGCTGTTCGCCAGCCTGGTCGGCAGCTACATCAATATCCCATTGACCCGCATCGAAAGCGGGCCACCGCATCCGGTGGATGTCGTTAACAGTTTCGGCGTGCGCTATCGCGTGCCGATGCGCTATGCGGGAGGCTCGACCATCCTCGCGATCAACGTCGGCGGCGCGTTGGTGCCGGTGCTGGTTTCGCTCTACGTAATGTTCGTCCAGCCCGCCGCAATTGTGCCGGCGGCCATGGGCGTCGCGATCGTCGCGATGGTTGTTCACCGCTTCGCGCGGCCGATGCCCGGCATGGGTATCGCGACGCCCATGTTCATACCGCCGATTGTCGCCGCGCTAACTGCGCTGGTGCTGACCGGAGTGATGAGCGGCGGGGCGCACGTCGATGCGGTCGCGTTCGTCAGCGGCGTACTCGGCACGCTGATCGGCGCCGACCTGATGAATCTCAACCAGCTCAACACGCTCGGAGCGCCGGTTGCGTCGATCGGCGGCGCGGGCACCTTCGACGGGGTGTTCCTATCGGGATCGTCGCGGTGCTGCTCGCCTAAGCGCACGCAGCGCAGGACCAAAACCAAAACGGGTGATGCGGGGTATCGCGCCACACCACCCGTCTCGTTCAAATTTCGCGGGAGTCAGGCCGGTTTGAATTTCACCAGCGTCTGTTCGGGCGTGACATCATCGAAATAAACCGCGACCGGCATCCCGATCTTCAATTGATCCGGCGGCGCGATCATATTCGTCGTCATCCGCGGGCCCTCGTCCAGTTCCACGATCGCCAATACATAGGGCGCATCGGCAAACGATCGGGTCGAGGCGCGGCGCACGACGGTATAGCTATAGAGTTTGCCGCGGCCACTCACGCGCTCCCACTTCAGATTGTCGGACATGCAGTTGGGGCAGCGCGGGCGTGGATAGTAGATGTAGCTGCTGCACGCGCCACAATGCTGCAGTTGCAATTCATGACGCCGGGCCGCTCCCCAATACGGACGGCTGGTCGGCGACGGTTTCGGTAGTGGTTTGATGTACTCGCTCATGACCGGCGCTCCAGAATCAGGCTGACCTGCTCGCTCATGATGCCGCCGTTGCCGTTGACGTAGGCAAGCGCGGCGTCCTTGACCTGACGACCCTCACCGCGCCCCATCAACTGGCGCACGCCCTCGACCACATGGCTCATACCGCCGCCCAATCCGGGCTGGCCGAAGGAAAGTTGTCCGCCGTGCGTGTTGCAGGGAAAGTCGCCCGCGTACGAGAGGTCGTGTTCGGCGGCGAACGGTCCACCCTGCCCTTTCTTGCAGAAGCCCGCGTCCTCGAGCGTGACCAGCACCGTGATCGTGTAGCAGTCGTAGGGACAGATCAGATCGACATCCTTGCGATCGACGCCCGCCATCTTGAAAGCGGCATCGGCCGCCGGTTTGATCGGCGACTCGGTCAACGACGGCGCATAGGTGATGGACGAGTGATTGGAATACTCGCCGGCACCAAGTATCCAGACTGGAGGATTTTTCGCCCGCTTGGCAACTTCAGGCGAGGCCACGATAACCGCCGAACCGCCGCTGCACGGGCTCACGATCTCGAAAAGATGCAGCGGGTCAACGATCATGCGCGAATTGAGCACGTCGTCGATGGTGAGCGGCTTGTCGCCGAACGCGGCGAGCGGATTCTTGAGCGCACTCTTGCGCTGATCGACGGCAACCTTGGCCATCTGCTGAGGCGTGGTGCCGTACTCGTACATATGGCGATGCGCGATCATCGCATAGCCACAGTTCGCACCGATATTGCCGTAGGGCGACTCGAATTCGCGCTGCACCGAAATCACCGGCACGCGCTGATCGCCCACCCGGTTCAAGTCGGCGACGATGCACAGCACCGCGGAACACATGCCCGCCTGGATCGCGGCGGCGGCGCGCCAGATCATCCCGGCCGGACTCGCCCCGCCGATATCGACCACGTTGAGCATCCGCGGATTGATCCCGAGCACTTCGGCTGCGCTGGCCGGATAGATGAAGCCGGGTTCCGCGCTCGGCATCCCGACGAGGAAACCGTCGATGTCGCTCTTGGCGAGACCCGCATCTGCGATCGCGTCGGCCGTCAGGCGCGCCATCAGCATCAGCGGCGTGAGGTCCGGCGGCGCATCTTTCAAAGGCTTGAGCTCGGCGAAGCCGATCGCAGCAGCCTGATTCTTGAGACTCATGGCAGAACAACGCTCCTGAATGAGGATTTGAAATTGTGGAGTAGCACAAAAATCCGTTCCGCAGTTAATGCATCCGGGGGCGTCGAACGGTCCGGCGCGGGTTCAGGCTGACAGCGGTGAACGCATCGTATAGCTTGAGGGGCTGCAAGGAGCTGCATCAATGGCGTTTATTTTCTGCGACGATCACAACCTGTCGGTCGAGGCCGACGGCATGGACCCCGCTACCGCGCGTAAGCATATGCTGAGCGATCCCAAGCCCAATCCGACCGCGATCGAACTCGAAGTGATCGAGTTCGGCAAAATCCATCGCGACTGCAACATCCGCGTCATCGCCGAGTGAATTACCGTGCACCATGCGTGCACCGCTTCACGCCGGGAGTTCGCGCGCGATCCCTTCTCACACCGCCGCTGTGATTTGTGAAGCGATCAAATAATCGTTGGCGCACAATGCCATCCGATTTGCGGCATCGTATTGACCCGCCCGCCTTGAGGCCGTTAGTATTCGCGGGCGGGGTGGAGCAGTCTGGTAGCTCGCCGGGCTCATAACCCGGAGGTCAGAGGTTCAAATCCTCTCCCCGCAACCAATAAACACCTTTACGAATTATCCTCCGAGCTAAACGGCGATGCCGTTGACGCAGATTAGTCCACTTCTGCCGCGGGCGAAGTAGCGCTCTTCGCGTCCACCGAAATTGAGCGGAGGTCTTCAAACAAAGGAGCAATTCAGCTCAAACAATCATCGAAAAGCCATAGATTTTAGCGATTAGAAGACCATCCCCGCGTCAACTACCGTGCGACAGAGAGCCAACATGTGGAGAATTTATGCGAGTCATGCGTCTTTAGAGTGCCGTGGGGCTGGTTTTTGTACACAGAACTTGATTAAAGTGTGAGCGTGGAAGAAAAACGATCGAAGAAATCTGGCTCAGCGCCAACCCCGCCGACGGTACTTACCGTGCGGGAATTGTCCGAGTATTTGCGGGTACATCCAACCACCGTGTATCGATTGCTGCGCGCGAAACAACTGCCCGGTTTTCGGGTCGGTTCGGAATGGCGTTTCAGCCTCGATGTGATCGATCGCTGGCGCTCGGAGGAAGAGCAAGCCTCTGTTAGCGCACGGCCACGTCGCAAACGCGCTGGTTGAATTCTGCTCGCCGGATCCGGACGGCAGCCAACCCATCTCACGTTCCCGCCCTTCAAGCGAGGCGATGAGCCGATTCTCCGCATAACAAAGGTTGGCGGGGGGACGGCGTTGCTCGTGCCATCGACCTAATCCGCAACGTAGCTTCTTTTAAGTCGGTACAGGCCAGCCGAGATCAGCATCGATCTGTGCAATAATGCGGCGATTGCCGCGAAGATAGTTCGTGGTTGATTGCGAGCATTGTCACCGAGGATGCCAAAAGTCGCGAATTCGTAATCCGTCCGCGATAATTCATTAAAAATTAGCCTCGAATCGCCGGTCTGCGGTTGCCGCATCGCGGACGTATGATAAAGATTCGGTAGAGATGACTGACTCCGCCGAAGCTGAACGATCCCGTTTGCTCTACGAGCTTGGTTGCGCATTCACGGCGAAGACTGACCTCGCGGAGCTGATCCCTGTTGTAATCGCAAAATGCCGCGCCGCGCTCAACGCCAAGGCCGCCTCGGTGTTGCTGCTGGATGCGACGCGCAACGAACTCTATTTCCCCTATATCTCTGACGATAACGCCGCGGTCGCGGGGGTGCTGTCGCAACTACGGGTGCCTGCCGACCGCGGTATCGCCGGCGCGGCATTGCAAACGGGCAAGCCGATCGTGGTGAATGATGCGCAAAACGATCCGCGCCTTTATCGCGATGCCGATCGCGAAACCGGCGAGATTACCCGCAACCTGATCGCGGTGCCGCTAAGCGCAGGCCATGGCCCGATCGGCGTGATCGAGGTGCTCAACCGGCGCAATCAGGAAGGGTTTGACGCCAAGGATCTGGCTTTTCTCGAGGCAGTATCGGGCAGCGTTGCGATCGCGATCGAGAATGCGCGACTGTACGAGCAGTTGCGCAATTCAGAAGACAACCTGCGGACGCAGGTGAGCGTCTTACGCCGCGACATCGCGCGCACCCGGCTGTTCACGGAAATCATCGGCAGCGCTCCTCTAATGGAGGACGTATTTCGCCTGATGGAGAGCGCAGCGCGCTCGTTCATCACGGTGCTAATTGAGGGCGAGACGGGCACCGGCAAGGAGCTGATCGCGCGCGGGATTCATCGGGTAAGCGGGCGCAGCGAAGGACCGTACGTCGCGGTCAATTGTGCGGCATTAGCCGAGACTTTGCTGGAGAGCGAACTGTTCGGTCATCGGCGCGGGTCGTTCACCGGCGCAGTCCGCGATAGCCCGGGGGTGTTCCGCGCCGCTAGCGGCGGGGTGGTATTTCTCGACGAGGTTGCCGAGATGCCGGCGCGGATGCAGGCAAAGTTGCTGCGCGTGCTG
>Ga0209415_10007636_pt1 | contig 18848 bp, 17 predicted proteins | sample PeaSoiSIISIP2007_FD_187696 | JGI IMG/M metagenome (GOLD analysis project Ga0209415, IMG submission 187696) | Peat soil microbial communities from Weissenstadt, Germany - SII-SIP-2007 (SPAdes) (version 2) | ecosystem: Environmental > Terrestrial > Soil > Wetlands > Peat | place: Germany...
TTATGTTCATTGCTGCTAGCAGCGACAGTCACGCCGCCACCCGTGTTAGCTGGCGACTTGTGGTTCGGTCATAACTTATGCTTGCATGCTTTGGGTATGGGCGCCAGCATGGATTCACTACCACCTGAGTGTACTGCAGATGATGAGGGTGCTACGCCTGAAGAGGTGCAGGCTAAAGTAGCTGTCGCGTTATGCATGCATGCATGGAGTATGGGTCCAGACCGTCGTCCATCGGGACTTGATGCAGCGATTGATGCCTGTAAAGAAGAGCAAGCCCAGTCAGCTAACGAGAATGCTGAGGACGAGGCCCTCGCAAAGCGTGAGGCGCAAGATGCACTAGCTGTCGAAACATGCATGCACGCATGGAGTATGGGCCCCAACGCGCATGCATCGGCAGTTGATGCACTGGATAACTGTAGGCAACAGCAACTCAAGGCAGATGGGCTCGAAAACTAATCAAATGACGAGAGGCGCTGCCAGGTGACTGGCAGTGTTAAGTCCCAAGCATGGTTCTCAAGCCCATGCATCGCGCCAGGAGTCTCAATATATGTCAGCCCTGAAACTTACGAGCACGCGGCGCGCTCGGGTTCGGCGTCTCAACCGCGACGAGCTTTGCCGCGATTTCAGGGCCGATCGAGGCAAGAGTTAACGGGCGGGTTATTGTGCGATCATGCCGCCATCCACCGGCATCGAAGCGCCCGTCACGAACGACGCCGCATCCGATAGCAACCACGTCACCGCCTCCGCAATTTCCGACGGTTTGCCCATGCGCGCGATCGGCTCGACGCTGACCAGCTTGTCCTTGAGCCGCGGATGCGTCGATACCATCCCGGCCACCATCGCGGTGTCGATCACGCCCGGACACACCGCATTAACGCGAATCCCGGTGCGCGCGTATTCGAGCGCTGCCGTTTTCGTCAATCCGATCACGCCGTGCTTCGAGGCCGTGTACGCGGGCATCCCGTGCGACCCCACCAGCCCCGCCGCGGAGGCCGTATTTACGATCGCGCCGCCGTGCCCTTGCTTCACCATCTGCTGAATTTCGTACTTCATGCAGAGCCATACGCCGCGCAGATTCACCGCCATGATGCGGTCGAAATTCTCTTCGGTATCGTCCGCGGTGCGCGCGATTTTGCCCGCAACGCCTGCGTTATTAAAGGCGCCGTCGAGCCGGCCGAAGGTCTTGACTGCCGCTGCCACCAAGGCCTCCGCATCGGCCGCACGGGCAACGTCGCATTTGAAGAACTCCGCTTCACCGCCCGCATCGCGGACCAGTTTCACGGTTTCGCGGCCGGCATCCTCGGTCATGTCGGCGACGAGCACTTTCGCCCCTTCGCGCGCAAACGCGATCGCCGCCGCCCGTCCGATTCCTGATGCGGCGCCGGTTACCAGCGTTACTTTTCCGGTAAGTAATTCGGCCATCTGCAACTACCTCTGATATTGAGTTTGATCGCGCGGTTCGCACGACTGAATCATGATCTATTCGTCGATGAATGTCGTGCGCAAAGCGTCGTGCGAGAAAAATAGCATTCGTGCACGCGCCGCGAACAGCGCCGCCCGAGCACCATCGTGGTGGCACTTTGCGACGGCGGCGCCCGCGGGATAATTTGAACGAGGTTACCTATGGTGTGTGCCGGACGTCTGCGCCGGCCGGGAGAACGTTTGCCAGTGCATCGAATTGTCTCGCTGCTGCCGAGCGCCACTGAAATCGTTTGCGCGCTCGGCTTCGAAGATCAGCTCGTCGGGCGATCGCATGAATGCGACTTCCCGCACTCGGTCACGCGCCTGCCCGCGCTCACCAGCCCCAAATTCAATCCCGAAGGCACCAGTGCCGAGATCGACCAGCGTGTCAAAACGATTCTGTCCGAGGCGCTCGCGGTCTATCGCGTGGACGCAGAACTGCTGCGTGACTTGAAGCCCGACGTGATCGTCACACAATCGCAATGCGACGTCTGCGCCGTCAGCATGCGGGAGGTCGAAGACGCCGTCGCGCAATGGACCGGGGCGCAGCCGCAGGTGGTCTCGCTCGCGCCGTACGCACTCGGCGATGTCTTCGCCGACATGGAACGCATCGGCGCGGCGCTGGGTGCGGTGGATCATGCGGCGAACGTTGTCGGACGGCTCAAGGCACGGATGCACGCGATCGAGGATCGCGCTCGAAGCGTCGAGTCACGCCCGCGCGTCGCCTGCATCGAATGGATCGATCCGCTGATGGCGGCGGGAAATTGGATGCCCGAACTGATCGTGATGTCAGGCGGCACTAATCTTTTCGGCAAGGCCGGCGAGCATTCGCCGTGGATGAAGTTCGAGGAAATCGTCGCGGCCGATCCCGACGTGATCCTGATTGCTCCGTGCGGCTTCAACATGGATCGGGCTGCGGCGGACCTGCCAGCGATCACCGCGCGTCCCGAATGGGCTCGACTCAAAGCTGTGAAGGATCGGAAAGTATTTCTCGGCGAGGGCAATCAGTACTTCAATCGGCCCGGCCCACGCATCGTCGAGTCACTCGAAATTCTCGGTGAGGTCGTCCATCCCGAACTGTTCAGCTTCGGCCACGAAGGTTCCGGCTGGCGCAGGCTCTAGCTTGGGGAACCCGCCGTCGTGTAGTCGGCGTCGCGACGAAAATAAATCGCGTCAGCCGCGCGCAAGGTACGCGAGGCCCTCGCGCGCGGACGTGAGCGTGAGGCCGAACTCGGCCACCAACGGCTGAATATCGCAATCGTTATCGGCCACTAGAAATGCGACGGCGTCACGGGAAAAGAGCGCTCCCGGCAATTTCTCGGCGACCGCTCCGGCGACCAGCAGCAGGTTCTCAGGCACGTGAATGATCGGCCGCTTGTGTCCGGTTATTTCCATCACCAAGCGCACCAGTTCGTCGAAGGTCATCGGATCGGGTCCGCCGACTTCGTAAATGCCGTTGCGGCCGCGGCCGCCAATCGCGAGCGCTACGCACGCAGCGAGATCGTCAACCAGCAGCGGCCGCAGCTTCTGTTGTCCGCTCCCTGGCACCACCATTACCGGCATCATGCGGATCGCTTTCGCGAGACCGTTGACCACCCGATCCTCCGGCCCATAGACGAGCGATGGCCGCAAGATCGTGAACGCGAGTCCCGCATCGCGTAGCGCACGCTCGGCCCGCCCTTTCGCTCGAAACGCCGGGTTCGGAGAACGCTCATCCGCCGCCGCCCCGCTGATATAGATGAAGTTCGGAACGCCCGCCGCCTTTGTCGCCGCGATCAGCGAAACCGTGCCGCCATAATCGACGCGGTTGAAAGTCAGCCCGCGCGAGGGCTTCTCGATCGGGTAACCGTCGAACTGAACCGCGTTGATGATCGTGTCTGCGCCCGCGATCACGGTCGCGAGTCGTGCCGGATCGTTAACGTCGGCCGAAACGAAATCGACCTTGCCCTCGGCGGCGAGGCGCACACGCGCTTTCACCGGATCGCGAGTCAGCACGCGCACGGTAAGCCCCGGAATTGCGGCGAGACGGCGCACGATTGCGCGACCGATAAAGCCGGAGCCTCCTGCTATTGCGATAATCCGATCGTTTTCACTCATAGGATAAGAGGGTGCGCCGTGCGCAGATCATCCCTAGATCCTATCGCCGAAAACCGCGGCAATCGAACTTTATCTGGAGGGCGGGTAACGTGGAGAAGGACACTACCGCTCTGCGTGACGCGGACGGCGGCGGCGTTTGGTCTTGGCTAGCGGAATTTCGCGATGCGCGCTTTCGGCGAGCGCAACTAAGCTGAAGCGCGAAATCTCGGGACGGCAATTTATTCTGATCCGCACCCAGAACGTCCCCAGCCCGCGATTCGTATAGATGTAGAAATTGCCGTAGCGATTCAGCCCTGCATAATAATCCTTGCCAATGCGCAGGATCGAATTGATCAGCGAACCGTAGTAGGGAATCCGCACGACGCCGCCATGGGTATGCCCCGAGAGCATCACGCCCGGCGAGAGATGATGCGTATAGAGCGCAGTGTCCGGATTGTGCGCCAGCACGATCGTGCAATCGTCCGGCCTGACTCCGTGAAACGCTCGCGACGGTTCCGCTCGCCGCGACCACAGATCGTCGATCCCGACCACGACGAGGTTTTCACCGTCGATCTTCAGCCGCTCATGTTGATTGGCAAACACGCGCGCGCCGGAAGCGCGCAACGCCTCCGAGATCATCCCGAACGACGACCAATGATCATGATTGCCCGCGATGGAAAAGACGCCGAGCTTCGGACTCAGATTGGCGAGCGCGCGACGAAACCCGTCGATGTAGCGGCGCATCGTATCCGGCCCGGAAAAATAATCGCCGGTCAGAAAGACGAAATCCGGATTCTGGCGGTTGATGGTCTCGACCGCTTTTTCGAGCCGCGCCAAATCTTCTTCGCGATCGACGTGAAAGTCGCTGATCTGGCACGCGACCAGCCCCGCGAGCGCCGCCGGCAACCGCCTCACCGGCAAATCGACGCGCACCACCTCGACGTTGTCGATCGTGCGCCGCCACATCCGGTGGAGCGGCCGCAATGCGATCGGTGGCTTACGCGCACGCGACTTCTTTTGCGAAGGGCGCCGTACTTCTGCCGGTTCGCCGGCGACCCGTAGGTGAGCTGTTGCCATTGGGCATATCAGTTTAGAACACTTCGAGCAGATGGGGGAAGGCGGTAATCACCGTCACTCGTTCGTCCGCGTGGTCGATCTCCTCGTGCTCCAGTTCCCACGTATGCGGATGCGGGATGAAGACCGCACGGAGTCCCGCCCTCAGCGCCGGGTTGATGTCGGACCGCGGACTATTGCCGATCATGAAGGTGCGTGACGGATCCAATTCGGCCTGCGCAATCAGCAACCGGTAATTCGCTGGATCTTTTTCGGCGGGCACTCCGACGCGCTTGAACAGCGGCCGCAGTCCCGATCGATCGAGCTTGCGCAGTTGCTCGCCCGGATCGCCCTTGGTGAACAGCAGTAGTCGATGCCGCCGCGCGAGTTCGCCGAGCGTTGCCGCCACGCCCGGCAATAACTCGCAATGCCGATCAATTAAGCGCTCGCCGATGCGTTCGACCTCCGCGCGCAAATTCCCGTGATGGCGTGGATGCGCAAGCTCCTCGGCCACCTTATGTAGCGCCATCAAATACGGGCGACGGCCGTAGCCGTGGCTTTCGATTATCCGCAATTCATGACGCCGCATGGCTGAGCGGATCTCGCGATCGTCGCTAATTCCCGCGCCGCCCAACTTCTCTACGAACGCGGCCTCAGCTTCCAGAAAATGGATGTTGGAATCCCACAATGTATCGTCGGCGTCGAAAATCAGATTCAGCGCGCCGTCGGAGCGTTTTGCGATCATCGCAATCGAGCGTAGCGGCCCACCCTGCGACGCGCAATTAACTCGCTCAGGCATCGCGTCGTACGGTCGATCCGATTCGGCCGGGCAGCACCGTAATCGCGCCGTTGGCCGGATTCCGACCGACGTAAACTTCGGTCTCGTAAACCGCGCGCAGATTTTCGACCGTGAAGACCTCGTCCGGGGTGCCGTAACCGGCCACCGCGCCATCCTTCATCAGCAGCACGCGATCCGCGTGGAGCGCCGCTGCGTTGAGGTCATGCAGCGTCGCGATCACCGCCAATCCGCGCTCAAGTCGGAGCTCGCGAAGTCGGGCGAAGATTTCAGCCACGTGGCGCAGGTCGAGAAATGCGGTCGGCTCGTCGAGGAGTGCAACGTGCGGATCCTGCGCCAACGCCCGCGCCAGGAAGACGCGCTTGCGCTCGCCGCCGGATAGTTCCTGGATCGGACGGCGCGCCAGCCCGATCAGATCGAATCGCTCCAGCGCGGCGTGTGCGATCTCCAGATCGTGACGGGTCTCGAAATGAAATGCTCCGAGATGAGGCGCTCGCCCCATCAATACAATCTCCAGCACGGTGAAGCGAAAGGCGACCAGGTTTTCCTGCGCGACAATCGCGAGCCGACGCGCGATCGCGCGGCGATCGTATTCGCCAAGCGGCCGCCCCTCGAGTTCCACCGTGCCGCTCCAAGGCCGCAACGTGCCACCGAGAATTCTGAGCAGCGTCGATTTGCCGGCGCCGTTCGGTCCGACGATCGCGAGCAGCTCGCCAGCGTGAACGTCGATCGATACGCCATGCAGCACCGCACGGTCGCCGTATCCAGCCGTGAGATTGATCGCTCGAATCGCAACGCCGGCCGACTCGGAACGGCATTCGCTCGCGCCACGGTCCTCGTGCGCGATGCTCTCCGTGTCGCCCATTACAAGGCCAACGATTTGCGGCCTTCGCGCCGCAGCACATAGATGAAGAACGGTCCGCCGCACAGCGCCGTGATCGCGCCGACGGGCAGCTCCGAGGGCGCTATCGCGACGCGCGCGATAAGGTCCGCCGCAACCGTAAACGCGGCGCCGCCCAAAATCGACGCGGGTATCAACATGCGATGGTCCGCACCGATCGCCGTCCTGATGATATGTGGGACGATCAGGCCGACGAACGAAATGATCCCGCTCACCGACACCGCCGCGCCAATCATCAGCGAGGTCACAATGAATATCGTCCGCCGCACCGCCTCCACTTCAACCCCCAACTCCGCCGCTTCGTCGTCGCCAAGGCTGAGCAGGTTCATATCGCGCGCCCGCGCGATCAAAATCGCGAAGCCGATGAAGCCGAGTACCGTCACCATCGCGACCTCGCGATAGGTCGGCGCTTCGAAGCTGCCCATCAGCCAAAAAATAATGCTGTGGGTAAAGTAGAAATTGACGATGCTGTTAACCAGCATAATCGCGGCGCCCCAGAAGGCGTTGAAGATGACCCCGACCAGCAACAAGGTGAACGGCTCCAGCCGCCCGTCCACCAAGGCCAATCGATAAACCGCGAGCGTCGAAAGCAGCGACGCCGCAAACGCGCAAATCGGCACCGCGGCGTCGGCCCCGCCCAGCCGCGAGAACACCACCAGCGCGACGATCGCGCCGAATGCACCGCCGCCCGAGATGCCGAGGATGCCGCCCTCCGCGAGCGGATTTCGTACCAGCGCCTGCAGCGCTGCGCCGACCGCCGCCAGCACCGCGCCGACGATCGCACCCATCAGTACGCGTGGAATTCGCGCGCCGAACAGGATCGCATGGTCGGCGCTCGACGAGTCTGCGATCGCACGCATCAGATCGATATGCACGCTACCGAACGCCGCCGCCACCATTGCGACGACAACCAACACCGCGCCCAACACCACCAGCGTGATCGCCATGCGCGCGCGCGTCAGGTGCGCGTCGGCAAATTCCCTTAGCGCGACATCCCCGTCCACCGATTCGGGATTGATCGCAGGTTCGCTCATCGCACCAACTCAGTTGCGATCGCAGGCTCCGGCGAATCGTTCGCGATGCGCTTCGGCGCATCCCGCTCGCTCGCAAACGCCTCCGGATGAATCAGCCGCGCGAGTATTTCGAGCGTCTGCACGATTCGCGGTCCCGGATGCAAGGTAGGGTCTTCGGGATAGCCGACCACGCGATGCGCGCGCACCGCCGGTATGGTCGGGTACTTCGCCCAGAAACTCGACCGCGTTCCCGGGTCCGAGCCCATCTGCCCGTCCAGAATAACTTCGGGCCGCGTTGCGATAATGTATTCGATGCTGAGCCGGGGCCAAGCCTGGGCGGCGCCCGCCGCGATATTCTTCGCGCGCGCCATCGTCAACAATTCGTCGAGATAAGTCCCGGTCCCGACCGCAACCATCGGCTGATGTCCCACGACCATCAGCACGGGCCGCTCCGACACTCCACGCAGGCGCTCTTCAATCGCCTCGATTTTCAAATGCATCCGATCCAGCAGCGCTTGCGCCTCCCGCGCGCGTCCGATCGCATCGCCGACTGTGCGGATGCTCGCCTCGATTCCCGCGATCGAATTGTCATCAACCATCAACGTCCGATAGCCCATCGCCTTCAGCGCGCGAATCTCGCGCAGGTCCGATGAAGTCTGCAGGCCGATCACGATCGTCGGCCGGCGCCCCGCGATCGCCTCGATATTCGGCGTGAGAAACGTCCCGACTTTGGGCAGCTTTGTAACCTCCGGCGGATAATTGCAGTATTGCGACACCCCGGCCACTTCCGCCCCCGCTCCCAGCGCGAACAGCGTCTCGGTGATGGCTGGCGCCAACGACACGATCCGCTGCGGAGCGTTCTCATTGCGCAGCGCGTGGTTCGATCGCGCATCGCATCCCACCAACCCCGTCGCCGCGATCATCATCGTCGCAATCGCCGCTCGCCGCCGTGTCGCCGCCTTCAATCTCACACAGCGAAACTATCCGATAGGCGGCGCCGGATTAAGCACCCACGTCAACGACGCGGTTTGCATCCACGTCTCCGCTTGATTAGCTTTCGTTTCGCGAGGTGAAGTGCGTTGCCCAAGATCGCAGTTTGTATCAAGCAGATTCCACTGGTCGAGGATGCCAACTTCGATCCGGTGAGCCGCACCATCCGGCGCGATGGCGTCAACGTGATCAGCGCCTACGACTTGCGCGCGATCGCGCAGGCGGTCGATCTCAAAACTCGACTCGGCTTTGAGACCGTCGCTGTCACGATGGGCCCGCCGCAGGCGCGCGAGGCTCTCGTCGATGCGCTCGGCATGGGCATCGATCGCGCCGTCCATCTCCAGGATCGCGCCTTCGCCGGCTCCGATACGCTCGCGACCGCCCGTGCGCTCGCCCAATGGCTCAAGCGCGAGTCCTTCGGTCTCATTCTTCTGGGAAAATATTCGCTCGATGCCGAGACCGGCCAGGTCGGTCCCGAGATCGCGGAATTGCTCGGCATCGCGCAGATTACCGGAGTGCGCAAGCTCGAACTCGACGGCGACCGGATTATTGCCGAACGTGAAAGTGACGAAGGCGTCGAACAGGTCGAGGCGCGCATGCCGGCGCTGCTCACCTGTGCGGAACGCCTGATAAATCCGCTCAAGATCGATGTGAAGACGCGCGAGGCGGCGCAGTCACGAACCGTCGAATCAGTCACCGCCGCAGAGTTGAACGCTGACGCCGCGCAATTCGGATTCGCCGGATCGCCCACTTGGGTGCAAGAGGTGCGCGCACAGGAGTCCCCCAAAGTCGAATGTCGGATGATCGATGCCACCGACCCCGATCGCGCGGCGCTCGAGGTAATCGCGGCGCTCGAAAAAATGGGCGCACTCAGGCCGCGCGTTCATCATCGCGCTCCGATCGCCGCGAAGCTGCGCAAAGCCATTCGCGGTCGCGACGTATGGGTAGCAGTCGAGAGCAGTCTCGATGATCAGATCACGCTGTGCAGTCTCGAATTGCTTTCGGCCGGCGACGGCCTCGCGACCAAACTTGGCGGTGCGCTGGTTGCCGTCGCGATGCCGGGTGCGGCGGCGCGCCATGCGAGTCTGCTCGCAAGCTACGGCGCCGACCATCTTTTGTTGGTGGATAGTCCCGCGCTCGAAAATTACTCGCCCGACACCGCCGCCGAAGCGTTCGCGCGCCTGGTTCACGAGCGCACGCCGTGGGCGCTCCTGCTCTGCGCGAGCGAACGCGGCCGCGACTGGGGTCCGCGGCTGGCGGCTCGGCTCGGCCTCGGCCTCACCGGCGACGCCGTCGGGCTCGAACTCGACGGCGACGGCCGCATGGTCGCGTTGAAGCCTGCCTTCGGCGGCAATATCGTCGCACCGATTCTCTCGAAGACTTACCCGCAGATGGCAACCGTGCGCCAAGGCGTGCTCGAACTCGCCGAGCCGAATCCCGCGCGAGTCGCTGAAATCGAAACTGTTCGCGTCGAAGTCGGCGCGCCGATGACGCGGTTGATCAATTCAAGCTCGAACCTCGATCATTCAATTGCACCGCTCGACGGCGCCGAAGTTGTGGTTGGCATCGGGATGGGCGTGGGCGGTCCCGACGGCATCGAGGTGGTCAAGGATTTTGCGCGCGCCATTGACGCCGGTCTTTGTGCGACGCGCCGGGTCACAGACAAGGGCTGGGTCGCGCGCCAATTGCAGGTCGGTCTAACGGGCAAGTCGATCGGGCCGCGGCTCTATTTCACCGTCGGCATCCGCGGCGTGCCCAACCACACCGTCGGCATCAAGCGCGCCGAGACCGTGGTCGCGATCAACAACGACCCCGACGCGGTCATCTTCGAACGCGCGAACTTCGGCCTCGTCGGCGATTGGGAGCCGATCACGCGCGCGCTCACCGCGGCCTTCCGCCGCCGCGCCGCCCCCTAGCGCGATCGTCCGCTCGTCCGAACTACGGGGCGAAGCGTTCGCGCGTCCACTCGGTCAAGACTTTCATCAGGCGCGGCCGCACCTCCCCGATATGCGCCTTGACGCCGCCCGCGCGCATAAAATGTTCGGCACCTTCGATGAACTCGATGCGCTTGTCTGCCGCGCCTGACAGCTCGTACTCGGCGCGCACGTCGGAGACGAAAATATCCTGGTCCGCCATCGCACCGACCACCAGCGTCGGCACCTTCACCTTGGGCAAGTTGCGCTCGAGATTCGCGTATGAACTCGGGCCCGACCAGGTCGAGAGCCACGCCTCCGGCGTCACGACATGACCCAAACCAAACGCATGATAATTGAAGAGGTCGGGGCGCGGCGAAAAGATAGAGCCCACGACGCGTTCGGACGGATCGATCGTCAAATCGAGATAAGCGGGATTCGCCTGCGTGCGATAGATCACCATTATCCGCGGCGCCATCGTGCGCCGTTGCATATGCGCACGATACTCGAGCGGCGCGGACGCGAAATCCACCGCCTTGGTCGCTGTGCGACCGATCGCCGCTTCCTCGACGTGGCGCCGCGCGATCGCATCGATGCGCATCGCACGCGCATGCTGCGCCTCGCGATAACGCCCGAGCCATTCGCGATCGTAATGGCTCTCTGCTGGCGGCGTGCGGAAACCGTTGCGCTCGTCGTACATGTCGAGCGCCGCGTCGCTCGCGAAGGGGTCGCTCTCGTCCACCACCGCCGCGTCGAGCGAGACCGTCAGCACGCGCCCCTGTCCCGGATGCGCCGCGAGCAGGATCAGACCGTCGGCCGTCGGCATCTCGAACTTGTTCAGATCCGGCGGGCCGCCGCCCGGCGGCGACTTCACGCGCGACCCGTCGGTCTTGCGCGCCTCGGCGTCGTAGTATGAAAACAACGACCCGCCGCCCGAATTTCCGATCATCACGATGCGCTCGAACCCCTGCTCCTCGCGCAGGTAGCGCATCCCCGCCGCGATATCGAGCAGCAGGTGCTCGTGAATCATCATCGTGTCGTTATTGAGATAGCGAGTGTTCTGCGCGAAGGCCGCGAAGCCCGCCTCGACCCAATACGGTATCGAATAATGCTGTCCGAACTCGGCCCGCGGATGCGCCAATATCACCACGGTGCGCGGCTTGCCTCGCGCCGGCTGATACAGGATTCCGCGCGACTTCCCGCCGTCGGCCGCGTAAAGCTGCACGACGGTTTGCCGCACGGACGCGTCGATATCGCCGAAATCGATCGGATAGCGGACCTGGTAGTCGGCAGGCGCCTGTGGCATCGCGATAGCCTCCTTCACTGCTTCTGCTCTCCTACCACAGCCTCGCGCGAATTGCGCGGCAGGGCTTACCTGCGCATCGCGGATATGCGAATCTTTAGGGTTTGGAGCACCCCCTTTGAAGAGTGGAATAATCGGCGCGCGCGGCGTCGGCAAATCGACCGTCTTTCATGCATTGACCGGCCTTGCGCCGATCGCCGGCCAAGGTGACTCGAAGAATCGCGCGCGCCCTGGCCAGATCAAGGTCTCCGACCCACGCCTCGATTTTCTCGAATCGACCTATGGCTCGAAGAAAAAAGTGCCGGTCGAGCTGACCGTCCTCGACTTCACGCCCAATCCCAAGGAGCAGAAGGAGGGCGCCGCGCTCGATCCCAGTCTGTTGCCGCTCATCCGCGACGTTGACGCGCTCATGATCGTCATTCCCGAATTCGAGGCGCACGAAACCCCGCTGATCGCCGCGGTCGAGAGCGTCGAGAGCGAGTTGATTTTCGCCGACTTCGATCAGACCGAACGCCGTCTCGAACGCCTCAAGAAGGAGAAGGGCAACATCGACTTCGAGCGCGCCGGGCTCGAAAAATGCCTGAAGTGGCTGGAAGAGGGCAAGCCTCTGCGTCTCCTCGAGATGACCGCGCAGGAGCTGCAGGCCTTTTCCAGCTTCGGCTTTCTCTCGCGCAAACCGGTGCTCGCCGTCATCAACTGCGATGCCGATCGCGCCACCGCCGAGCTGCCCGCCGCGGATCGCGCAGCACTCACCACCCGCGGCCTCGGCGCGTTCCGCCTCGCCGCCGCCTTCGAGTCCGAACTCTGGGAGCTCGATTCCGCCGGTCAAGCCGAACTGCTCAAGGATGCCGGCCTGGAACAGCCCGCGCGCGACCGTCTGATCACCGCGCTCTACGAATACCTCGGGCTAATCACCTTCTACACCGCCGGCGAACCCGAGGCCCACGCCTGGTCGTTGCGTCGTGGCGCGACCGCCCTCGAGGCCGCCGCTCGCATCCACAGCGATATCGCGCGCGGCTTCATTCGCGCCGAGGTCGTCTGCTATGGCGATTTTTTCGAGCTGCGCTCAGACCTGAAGGTCAAGGAAGCCGGCAAGCTGCGCCTCGAGGGCCGCGACTACGTGATGCAGGACGGCGACATCATCCACATCCGCTTCAAGGTGTGATCAATCTCAATGCTCCTTTCGGCTCGCCAATTTACTTAGCCGATACCCTCGGCGCCAGCCTCTCGACCACCCTCCCCACTGCCTTGCGCATGCAACTCGCGACTGCGACAATGGCCCGATATGCGCGCGACTCGCGGCGCACCTAACTTCCTCCCCGATGCGTCGATTCGAAACCCTGATCCTGCTCCTGGCGCTCTCCTTCTATGTCTGGTTCTTGCGCCGTTTCGGCCTCGCCGACGTCCTTGGCTACATCCGCCTCGTCGGATGGGGCCTGGCGTTGACGATCGCGCTCGAAGCGATTTCCCGCGTCGCGAATACCCTCGGATGGCGAGTGACGATCAACGACTACCCGCGCCAACTCCGCTTCGGCGAACTCTTCCTCGCGAGGATCTCCGGCGAGGCCATCGACTACGTGACGCCCACCGCTCAACTCGGCGGCCAGTTCGTAATGGCCATGATGGTCCGCCGCAAGTTAGCGATGGCCGTCGGTCTCGCCACTGTGGTCGTCGCCTCGCTCGCCGAAGCCGTGGGCCAAATCGGCTTCATCAGCACCGCGCTGATTACCGCATTACCCTTCGAAGCGCGCCTCCATCACCTCTTCTGGCCGATGATGGCCGGACTCGCGATCGCCATCTGCCTCACCGCCGCCTTCTTCGCCATCCAGATGAGGCATCCGTTCTCGATGTTGTGGAAGGGCGCCGCCAAACTCCATCTCGGCCATCTCGCCGATCCTGAGGTCAAAGCCGCCGCCGATGACGCCGACGCCCTGCTCCTCGATTTCTACCGCCGCCATCGCGGCCGCCTCGCGCTCTCATGCTTGTGCTATCTCTTCGCCTGGAGCATGGGCCCGCTCGAGATTTACATCCTGCTGACGCTCCTGCATCAGCCCGCCACCCTCGTCACCGTCCTGCTGGTCGAGGCGCTCGGCCTGCTCATCGAACGCGCGACCTTCCTGATTCCCGCCAAGCTCATCAGCCAGGAGGGCGGCAAAGCTCTGATTCTCTCGTTGCTCGGATATCCCGTCGACGTCGGCTTCGCCATCGGCGTGCTGCGTCGCCTGAAGGAAATGGTTTGGGTGTTGTTTGGGCTCGCCGCGCTCGCCGCCCATCGCATGTTTAATGAAAGGGCCGGCGCCGCGGCCGCCCGCCCGACTCGCAACGTAATCGAAGTTCCTAGCGCGCACGGAGAACAGTCACTATGAAAAAAATTGCCGCCGCTTTCGCGGCCCTTGCGATTTTCGCCGGCTCCACCGTCGTCCACGCGGGCGTCGTCGTCACCGAGCAGGAGGTCATCGATCAGGGCAACGGTCAGCCGGTCACCCGCAACCGCACCGTGATGATCCAGGGCAACAAGCAAAAGATGGTCACCGACCGCGCTCAGGTCGTCACGGATCTCGACAACGGCAAGATGTACCTGTTGAACCCCGAGAAAAAGCAGTACGTCGAAATGCCCTTCCCGCCCCAGGGTCCGATGGCCCAGATGATGGCGCAGCGCATGTCCACCCTGAGTTTCAAAAAGACCGGCGGTCCCAGCAAGACCATTTCCGGCTACTCCTGCGAGCAATATTCCGGCGCCGGCGCGATGATGGGTAATCAGTACTCGGTCAACGGCTGCTTCTCCACCAAGGCCCCCGGCGCCCGCGACTTCGACGCCTTCCAGAAGACCATGGCTGCTAAGGTCAAGGGCACTCCGATGGCGATGCAAGGCGAGGTGCCCGACGGCGTCCCGATGCAGCTCGATTCCACCACCAAGATCACTAACTTCTCGATGCCCGGGATGTCGCCTGAACAGTCCGCCAAGCTCAAAGCGATGCTCGCCAACCGTCCGCCCGTAGTGAGCAAGACCACCGTCATGCAGATCGCCTCCAAGGATTTGCCTGCAGATACTTTCACTGTGCCCGCCGGCTTCACCAAGCAGGAAATGCCGTCCGGTCCGATGGGTGGCGGCATGGGCGCTCACATGAGTGGTGGTGGCATGAGTGGAAATATGGGCAGCCACATGGGTACCGGCGCACCAGCCCCCGCGCCTTCCCAGAAGATCCCCGAATAGGCTTCCGAAACTCGCGGCTCAAACTAACGAGGCCGGGCGACATTCACTCGCCCGACCTCGTTTATCTTCAATCGCAGTCGATCCGTTTACTTAAACACGTCTCGCTAGGTCGCCCGATACCTCAAACCTGCTCCATCATCGAATCCGACTTCGAGGTCGCCGGCGCGTTCAACGCCGCACACGCCGAGTTAAGCCAGTTGCCGCTCGAAATCTCGTCCTCGACGAACAGCTTTACCATCTCCTTGGTCTCGAGGTCTTCCTTGATCAGTTCGGCAAACTCGCAGATCGACTTGAACCGTGCCGCCGGATCGGGGACCAGCCTATTGTGGATCAGGAGCTTTTCGGTGTCCTTGATCTTCGGATCGGAAATCGATTCCAGGAACTTGCGCCCCTCCTCGCTCACCGGCGCGCTGCACTTGCCACCAAGCTCATGCAGCCGATTCTCGAACACCCGCGCGTGATAGCGCTCGCGTTCCGCCACCATCTTGATCCCGCTGCGAATACAGTCGGTGGTGCAGAGTTTGGCCCAGTTGTCGAAAATCACCGCGCCATTCGCTTCCGCCGCCTGCGCCATGTCGAGGAAAGTCAGCACCGCCTCCCGCTCCGACGCATAGTTCTTGCCGAAAGCGCGAAATCCACCCGCGGTTCCATTGCTGCCGTTCGCGCCTTGCCCGTGTTCGAGCGCCGCCATCTCGGTCTCGAAGGTCTTCTCGCTGATGATTCCGGCGCGGTACGCGCGCAGCAATTGTTTGAACTCGAAGTCACGATTCATCGGTAATCCCTCTTTCGCGGCCAATTCCTCTGTCGCGGATACCGCCATTGCGGGTGATTCCTCGGTCGCGATCGTTGGGGCCGGCCGCGAACGCTCGGGAGTGCGGCGACGGCTCCGCTCCCCCTTCGATTTTTGCCGCGCGGCCATCTTACATTTCCTCTTTCATGGCACTTAGCTCGTTGTTTTCCGCCGGAGTGCCCGCCGAGTTCCATCCCGCTCTTCCCCGATGGGAAGTCTGAAACCTCATCACTGGGCGAGCCTGCGAGCCGAGCTAACGAGTCTGCGAGGTGCGCATTTTTAGACTCTTCGCCAAAATCGTGGCGATGCCCGTTGGCTCTCCGTTACATCTCTTCGCTCATCGCGACCATGTTCGTCGACGCCGAAGCCGCTGCCGCCAGGGTATTGAGCGCAGCGCAGGCATATTTCAGCCACTTCGTGCTCGACAGCTCGTCTTCCGCGAACAGCCGGAGCGCCTCTTTGGTCTCCAGATCTTCCTTGATCAGCTCGGCGAATTCGAAGATTGGCCGGATCAGTTCGTCTGGATTCGTCAGAATCTTGTCGAAGTCCAGCAGCTTCGCGTTATCGCTCATTTTCGGGTCGGAGGCGCACTCTTTGATCTTCAGGCCTTCCGCGCTCACTTCCGCACGGCATTCGGCGCCGAGCTCGCGCAGGCGATTCTCGAAAATCCGTGCGTGATAAGCCTCGCGCTCCGCGATCATCTTAAGGCCGCTGCGGATACAGTCGGTCGTGCACACTTTCGCCCAGTTCTTGAAAATCTCCGCCCCGTTGGCCTCGCCCGCCCGGCTCTTGTCGAGGAAGCTGACGATCGCATCGCGCTCGGACTTGTAGGTCTTGCCAAGGTACCGAAATCCGCCCGCGGTTCCGTTGCTGCCGTTCGCACTGGCACCATGCTCGATCTCGGCCATTTCGGACTCGAAGGTCTTTTCGTTTACAATTCCCGCCCGATATGCACGCAGCAATTGTTTGAATTCAAAATCACGATTCATAGGTAGATCCCTCCGTCGGCCAAGGGCGGCCGTTTTGGCGATCCCGAACATATTGCCAGATGCGTAAAATTGTCAACTACACTTCTATTAACCCGCATCCCCTAAGCGCCTAAAACTTGTCCTTCAACTCCCGTGTGCGCGCGAATATCGCCACCGTATCATCGCCGATCGACGGATCGATCTTCTTGAGGTTCGCGCGCAACTCGGCGCTGTCGGTGCGCATGAACGGATTGAACTGTTTCTCCTCGCCGATCGTCGACGGCACCGTGAACTTACCCGCGGCCCGCGTCTTCACCGCCCACTCGTGTTTCGCCTTCAGCGCTGCATTGTTCGGCTCGAGCGTCAGCGCGAATTGCAGGTTCTTCGCCGTATATTCGTGCCCGCAATAAACCTTCGTCGAATCGGGCAGCGCCGCGAGTTTGCGCAAGGATTCGACCATCGTGTTCGCCTTGCCCTCGAACACGCGCCCGCACCCCGCGATAAACAGGGTATCGCCAGTGAACACTGCGTCGAGTTGCGGAAAATGGAATGCGACGTGGCCGTTGGTATGCGCCGGGATTCCGATTACCCGCCCTTTCAGCGCGCCGACCGTGACCGTCCCGCCATCATCGACCTCGTCGGTCTGCGCCGGGATGCGACCGTTTTCGTTGCGCGCGCCGTACACCCGAATTCCCGGAATCGCCCGCGCGAGGTCTTCGTTGCCGCCGACGTGATCGAAATGCCAATGCGTCGGCAGCACCGCGACCAGCTTCAGGCCCTGCCGTTTGACTTCGTCGAGCACCTTGCCCGCCTCCGAACAATCGACCACGCCGCATTCCTTCGATGCGTCATCGACCACCAGGTAGGCGTAATTATCGGAAAGTTGTGGCACCGCGATTATCGCCATCGGAGCCTCCTTCGCGAGCGTCGGCCCGCCGTCTTGTGGAATTCAAATCCTGCCGCTTCGCCCTGATCCCAATCCTGCGGCGCACTTACCCCATGATGCTGTAGCCGACATCGACATAAACCGTCTGGCCCGTGACGCCGCTCGACAGCTCGCTCAGCAGTACCGACGCCATCTTGCCGACTTCTTCGGGCTTCATCGCGCGCTTGAGCGGCGAGCGTTCCTCGACCTCATGGGACATCGAATGGTAGTCGCGAATCGCCGAAGAGGCCAGCGTTCGCGCGGGTGCCGCACTGAGCGCGTTCACGCGGATATTCTTCGGTCCCAGGTCCATCGCAAGGTAGCGTACGCAGGCTTCCAGAGCCGCCTTCGCCACTCCCATGATGTTGTAGTTGGGCAGCGCGCGCACCGCCCCCAGGTAGCTCAGCGTCACCACCGATCCGCCGCCGCGCGCCTCCATCAAGGGTTCCGCCGCCCGCGCCAGCGCGACCAGCGAGTAGGCGCTGATCTCCAGCGCGCGCGCGAAATTCACGCGGTTCACGTTCAGGAAGCGATCGCGCAAGTCCTCGCGCTCCGCAAACGCCACCGCATGCACCAGCATGTCGAGCCCGCCCCAGATTTGTTTGACGTTCGCGAAGATCGCGGCGATTTGCTCGTCACTGGTGACGTCGAGTTCGCCGACCACCTGCGCGCCGATATGCAGCGCCAGCGGGCGCACGCGCTTTTCCAGGATTTCGCCCTGGAACGTCAACGCGACCTCGGCGCCCTGCGCATGCAGTTCCTGCGCGATCGACCAGGCGAGGCTTTTGTCGTTCGCGACGCCGACTATCAGCGCACGCTTGCCGTCCGCAATTCCCATCCGGCGATCTCCTTTCCCACTTCAATTATTCGTGCCCGCCGACGCGCTGCGATCGTCCGATTGGTCGCCCCGGCACAGGCGCGGCCACCCGCCCCGCCCACGAATCTGCCGCGTCAGACCGCGATCATACAATGTTTAGTGAAAACTGATCGACCTTCGCAGGTGCGCATTCAGCGGACATCTCGACCGTAACGAATGATCAAGACGAATGATCAATACTTTCCCGAAAAACACTGAAACCTTACCAAGGTTTCAGACTTCCCGCGTGTCTAAGAGCGAAACGACATGCGAACGCTACCGCTCGTCGCACGCCCTCAACGAACTAGCTGCTCACCCGAGCATCGTTCGTTACCGGCGCGGTGGTGGTGAGCTTCTCAATCGTATCCGTCGATTTGGTCCACAGCATCACGTCGTCTCGCAATTCGAAGATGTCCGTCAAGCGTTCTACGACGGCGACGTGGCGTCCGTTGATGGTCGCGTCGTTGGTTTCCCGGCTTTCCACTCGTGCAACGGTCCGGCCTTCGTCGATTGAGATATTAACGATCTCGCTATGGTGCTTACGACTCGTGGCCGCGGCTAAAGTCGCATGACTAACCGTGACAAATTT
>Ga0209415_10007637_pt1 | contig 18847 bp, 11 predicted proteins | sample PeaSoiSIISIP2007_FD_187696 | JGI IMG/M metagenome (GOLD analysis project Ga0209415, IMG submission 187696) | Peat soil microbial communities from Weissenstadt, Germany - SII-SIP-2007 (SPAdes) (version 2) | ecosystem: Environmental > Terrestrial > Soil > Wetlands > Peat | place: Germany...
CCAGGATCGGCATGGCGAGCAGCCGCGCAGTCCTAAGAAGAAACTCGGCCCGCCGCAGGACCCGTTCGGCCTCCCAGACGATCCGCATCAGCGACGGCTGCAAATCAATGAGAACCAGTACGAGTCTTCGGCGCGTGCTTTGGTCGGCATTGCTTTGTCTCCAGGGCTGAGAGAACTATGTCAGATTCCGCATAAGAGGCGCCGAAATTGAACTATCCAGATGTCCGGGAGCGCCTTTCATTTCGGGGTGCACCCTTTCGGCCTTGTTCATGACTTGGCTCATATTTGACCTCAGGCTCACGAACAAGTTACAATACGGGTTGCTCATGGATTGGGCCGCGCGCTCAATCAAACTGGAGGAATATGAGGAACAGCTTTCTGGCAGCAACTGCGCTGGGCGTGACCGTCCTGAGCGCCAGCGCCTTTGGTCAAGTCGTCCACACACCCGTCGACGCCACTCCCTACAACATCAGCATCAAGGCCAGCCTTTATTGGCCGCTTGATAGCAATCTTCAGCACGTCGACCATCTTTTTGGCGGCGGCGGGCTCGAGTATCTCTTTCCGACCCAGATCATCAAGGGATCGGAGACGTACATGGAGTTCGACGCCCTCCTTCACACGACGGCGAGCAGCAACGTGTCGGTCTTCCCGCTTACAATCAACCAACGATTCTACGGGGGACCGGGAAGCAGTCTTTTTGGCCGTGACGGTCGCAGCTTTTTCTTCCTCGGCGGCGGCTTCTCGTGGATCGACCCGAAGGGTCAAGCCAAGCTGACGTTCCATGGCGGGTTTGGCGCCGACCTCGGGCCAAAGGTGTTTACCGAGGCCGGGCTGTTCCTATCCGATGCGGACAGCAGTGGTCTTCGCAATTCCGGCGTCATGCTTTCGATCGGCTATCGCTTCTAGATCGGAAGCGCACCCGAAACTAAGAGGGGCTGTCCGCTACGGGCAGCCCAACTGAGCATTTCGTTTGAGCTACTTGCGGAGCACCTGGTTTACGGCGGCTTGTAGGTCTCGTTCCGGGTATTCATGATTGCCGTCGCGATCGAGAACGCGCACGATCGGCAGTATCTTGTTGAACCCTCCCGTCGCGGAATCGAGATCGGCGGCGATGTCGAGCATTTGGAGACCCTCCGCGAGCACTTCGGCGATGGGCCGGGTTTCGAAATGGCCCTTCGTCCGCGCCACGTATTCGAAAACCCCGCGGATTCGTTCCGATCCCGATCCGGCACACGCGTAAGATCCGTTCTGGAATCGGGCCCCGGCTCCATCGAAGAAGTAAACGCCGAACTGGGGGGTCTTGGGATCGAATGCGGCAACGATCGGCAAGAACACGCCGATCCCTTGAGCCGCCATCGGTGCGTTGCTCGCGAGCGATTTTGAGATTTCGGTGAGCTTGCCCTCGAGAGACATCTCGTTCAACACCGTGCGCCGGTAGTACTTGAAGGAATGCTTGAGGAACCGGCAAACCTCGACAGATCGGGCAAACGCTCCGCTGATCGCAACGACGGTGTGGTCGTCCAGCGCCATCACCTTCTCGGCCAAGTCGTACATGATCAGGTTGCCGGCAGTCGCGCGCCGGTCGGCGATAATGAGGACGCCCTTGTCGAACCGGAGGGCGATAACGGTGGTTCCGTGTACTTCGTTCGGATGGGCGCCGATGTCTCCATGCGGAGAATCGACGAGGTCGCGGAAGGACTTGGGCTTGGCGACGATCATTCGCCGGACCGTTGCCGGTAGCGCTTGGCTTGATCGGGATCGACCCTTTTCATGCGGCGCAGCAGTTCGTTCCCGCCGCCGGGCTTTCGCACTTCCGGGCGAGAGGGCCCGCTCTCGTCTCCCAGTTTCTTGCCCGGTTCGGGCGTCAAGGGCCTTGTCAGCCGGTCTCCGTCACTCACGCCATTCGCTCCTTAATCGCTTCGATGAAAGTTCCTACGTCCCGAATCTCTCTCAGTTCCGATGGATAGTCTACGTCCGGGCGCAACTCCAACTCCACATATTGTCCTTCGATTTCGAAGGTTAACGAGCTCCAGCTCACGGCCCTCAAGTAGTCCCGAAAGCGCGCCACCGCCGCTCCTCTAGCGACGGCACGCGTCGGCTCGAAGCACTCGGTAATTCGCGGGATCAGCTCCTTTGCGGAAGGGTTCGGCGCGACCGAGCCCATTTCCCGCAGGGCAGCGTGGAGGCTCTCGTCCGGGTCGACATTGTGGTATTCGAGATCGAAGGCCTGCAAGCTCGGATCGTTCCAGCCAATTCCCTCTTCCTCCATGAAGTGCTCGAGCATTCCCCGCTTCGCCGCCCAGTCGACCTGCGATTGGACGGTCGGCGGATCTTTGCCGAGGGCCTCGAGAATCGACCGTGAGTTTTGGATCGTCCATCGAGCGTCCGCATCGAGGTCGAGGGTTGCCTCCGCAGCGGCAAAATAGGATTCGAGGATCTCATGTCCCGTGGTCCAATTGCGTCCTTCGAGCGGGACCTGGAACCCATAGGACGAATCGCGACTGATCGCTTGAAAGGCACGAACGGGATCCGCGATCTTCCAGATAGGCGCCGTATCGTTGATGCAAAGCTGAAGGGCGAGCTTCACCAGCCCAACCTTGCGCGCCGTGCAGCGGGGAATCATGTTCGCGTCGCCGCAGATTACGTGAAGGCGGATCCAGTCGCGGGGATCGGCGTGGGGCTCGTCGCGGGTGTTGAAGATCGGGCGGCGAAACAGGGTCTCGGCGTTAGCGGCGTCCGAGAAGAAGTCCGCGCGTTGACTCAACTGAAAGTCGCACCGCGCTCCCTGCTCGGACCCAACCTTGCCTGCGCCGGTCAAGATCTGCCGAACGACCAACATCGGCAAGAGAGCCGGATAGAGCTTCTCGAAACCGAGGCGTCTCGGCACCAGATAGCTCTCATGGGTCCCATAGGATGCTCCGTGAAAGTCGGTGTTGTTCTTGTAGATTCGTATGGAATGCCCGGATGCCGCCGCATGCGCTTGGGCCGCTCGATGTACGACGGTCTCTCCGGCGCAATCGTGGAGAGCCAACTCGTCGAGGCTCCAGCATTCGGGAGTCGAATATTCGGGATGGCCGTGATCGTTGTAGAACCGCGCTCCGTTCGGTAGGACCCGGTCCGCACGGACTTCGTGATCCTTACCGTGCGCGCGACCCTGGTCGAACTTCGCGTCCTCGGGGTCGACCGCGAGTCGTTCGAGCTTGAAACCGCGCAGATCGGAGCGCGGCGACTCGTAACGGTAGTCCCACCCAACAAAACACTCGCCCGGGTAATCCCGGACGAGTGCCATGGAGTCGTCGACCTGATCTTCGGCCCCGCGACCCTCGAGATAGATTCCGTATTCAGTCTCGATGCCCGCGAGGATTCGATCGCTCATCTGCGATAGACGATAAATCTACCGGATGCCGAGAAAGTCGGAGGCAGGTTGGTTGGGTCGAGCGTGTAATGGCCGGAGTGAACAGTCGTGAGACCGCTCGAATCGACGTCGGTCACGGTCCCTGTGATCTGGTAGTTGACGTCGGACGGGTCGGATATCTGGTAGATCGGCCAAGCCACGATGGTCGACGTGACCTCGCCGCGGCCATGGACCTTTCGCGGGCGAGTTACGACCTTGCCGGTTCGCTTCGCAGGCGATGCCTGGGTCATGTCGATCTGGCCGAAGTACATCGTCGAAAGCTGGCCGTTCGCGGGGTTGACGTTGAACATGACGCAGTCGTCGATGCCGTTGTCCTGGCTGCCAGGGAACGCCACGATCTCGAACTGCTGCGGATTCTGGCCAACGCTTACGATCGTGCTGCCGTAGCCCTTATAGGTTCCAACTAAGGCGGTGATCATTCCGGGTCCGCCAAGGGGCTGCCCCGGATTAGGCTGGACCAGGCTATAGGTTCCAGGAATCAAGGTCGCTTGACCGGTATTCGGATTGATGCCAGTCCGTGGACCTACGTGGCTTCCAAGAACGTATCCGATCGGAGTTAGGGCATAGAACGGCCAAGCGCTGCCGTCGCCTTGATTCGGTGTGCCCGGAGGAACGATGCCGATCGCAAAATTATCTCCGTTGATGAAGAGGGCGGTCGCGGTACCGCTGGCATCCGGGAAAGGCGGCTGGGCCGGATCGCTATCGGTCGCCAGAGCTGTGGTGATGTTGCTGATATCGAACATCACGTAGTCGCTGAGGAACCCGTTCATCATCGGAGAGTTACCGTTGACGGACGAGTAGTTAGCGGTTTCGAACTGGTCTGAGTCGAACGAGTAGACGGGGTTATTCGGATCCAACACCACGAACATCGAGTCATCGAGGCGAACCGTCATGCTCGTTTCCCGGCCCGGGAACGTCGCGAAGGCGGCGGGGAAACTCGTCTGCACGAAATTTGCATTCGGGGGCGCTCCGCCATTAGCCGGCGAGGTCGTGCCGTCTCCGTTGTCCACATCCAGTTCCTTGATCTCGAGATTGTAGTGATCAAAGATGCGCGACGTGCTGACGGGAACGTTGAGCAAAATCGACTGTTGGGTGTATCCGGTGAGAAGGAGCTTCAGGTTCGGCGAGAGAATCGTCTCGACGGCGCCACTAGAATCATCGACCACAACTCGACGCATGATCGCGACAAGGTCGCCCTGAGCGCGCCCCTGCCCTGTTAAATACGTGCTCTGGAAGATACCGTAGGAACTCAGCCCGGTCACGAAAGCGGTCGAGTCCGTGTTCGGGTTGCCACCGCCTCCGCCACCGCCTCCGTTGCCACCACTACCCCCGCAACCGCTGGCCACACCAAGGACGACTGCACCGGCCACCGCATATGCCCATTTACTCAAAATCCATCCACCTCAGAACGTTCTAATAATAGCGCGCGCAACTAAACCCGCGTAAGTATAGCAACTATCTCCGTAAATGTGGGGACGCGTTGTGACGCGCGAAAAGTTGTTGCGAGGTAGAGCACTCTTGTTTGAATTCGGAAGCGATCCATCCGGCCCGTCCAGGAACCAGACAGCCATAACCCCACGGGTAGACTCTCGCGACCACATCATGAGACGGGAGGACCTGCTCGACCTGAACGATGTGCTCCAGCACCCGGGCCGCAAGGTCGCGGTGGATGTCAGCACGGAACTGCCGGATGAGGCCGATCTCGATCTCGTTACGGCTCTCGAGGGCTTTCTCGAGGCGGTGAGCACCGGCAACATCCTGTTGATCACGGGCGAGTTCAAGACCAAGGCCGTCGTCGAATGCGCCCGCTGCATTGCGCCTCTCGAAAGGGAAATCGCGTTCCAAATCGATGAGCAGTTTCCCGTCGAAGGCATCCCGAGCAGCCTGAGTCCGAACGACTTCGCGAGGGTCGTCGCCGACGAGCCATTCCAGCTTTTCGAGGGCAACAACCTCATCGTCGAGGCGCTTCTTCGGCAGGCGCTCCTCCTCTCGATTCCCATTCAGCCGCTTTGCGAATTCGGCTGGGACGGTCCCTGTCCCGTCGCCGCGCAACGCGGAGTCGAAGGCCATCCATCAGGCCCCCAGAAGACCGGGCTTGGGACTCTCTCCAAATTCCTCCACGCCGAGGACCAGCGGCGTTGAGCATCGCTCTCGACGCGATGGGCGGCGATCACGCGCCCGATGAAATCGTGAACGGGGCTCTTGCCGCGTCTCCGCTTCTGGATCGGAAGATCTTCCTTGTCGGCGACACCGCCGCCATCTCGCCCCTCCTGCCGGCGTCTACGCCCAAGAACATCGAGATCATCCACGCCTCCGAGGCCGTGGGGATGGAGGAAAAGCCGCTCGACGCCTATCGCAAGAAGAAGAACTCCTCGATCATGGTAGGGGCTCATCTGGTCAAGGAGGGCCGGGCTCGGGCGTTCGTTTCGGCGGGCAACACCGGCGCCGTGAGCGCGACCTGCCTCCTGATGTGGCGACAGGTCGAGAAGGTCCACCGGCCGGCGATCGCCACTCCCATCCCAAACAAGGGCAGCGACTTTCTCCTTCTCGATGCTGGCGCAAGCCCCGACGTCGATCCTGAGCATCTCGTCGAGTTCGCGATCATGGGCCGCGCCTATGCGGAAAAGGTGATGGGGCGGTCGTGTCCAAGCGTCCATCTCCTCAACATCGGCGAGGAAGAGGGCAAGGGCAACGCCTTTGCGAAGCAGACCTATAAGCTCTTGGCCAAGCACGAGTGGTTTCGCGGCAATATCGAGCCGAAGGACATGTTCTTCACCGGCGTCGACGTGGTCGTCTGCGACGCCTTCGTCGGCAACATTGTGCTCAAGACCTGCGAAGGAGTGGCGGAACTGATCACGACGCTGATTCGAGAGCAGGTCCCGACGAATCCCATCATGCGCTTGCCCTATGCTCCCCTCAGGAAGGTCATGGCCCCGCTGCGCAAGCGGATGGACTACGCGGAGATCGGCGGTTCGCCCTTGCTGGGGCTGAACGGGCTCTGCACGATCTGCCACGGCCGCAGCAACGCCAAGGCGATCAAGAACGCCCTCCTCGTCACCCAGAAGGCGATCGACACCGATGTCGTGGGTACGATCCGGGCAAGCGCGCTGCGGGAACTATGAAGCGAAGCGATATCAATCGACTCGTCCGCGATGCCTCGGCCTGTTTCGCGGCCCATGGCTGGACTCTTCCGCCTCATCCTAGATGGGATGTGACCGATCTCGGCCTCGGCGACTGGCGCAAGTTCGGGCTCGTCCTCGTCAATCTGGCCGAGGAGCTCGAATACTGCGAGAAGCTGATGTATTCCAAGCGCGGGATGGTCACGCCGATCCACTCTCACGGGAAGAAGAAGGAAGACATCATCTGCCGCTGGGGCCGGCTCGCGATCGCGGTTTGGCCCGCTGCCCGGGAGTTCGCGGCCGAGTCGACGGGTCAGGCATGCGAGATCCAGGTGACGGGCGAAATGCGGCCGGTCGTGGCGGGCGCGCCGATCACCCTGAACGCGGGCGAGCGGGTGACCCTTACGCCTGGCGTGTGGCATTCCTTTTGGCCGGTGAGCGACGAGTGCGTGATCGGCGAGGTCTCGACGGCGAACGACGACCTCAACGACAACTTCTTCGCCGACCCCGATATCGGCCGTTTTCCTGGGATCGAGGAAGACGAACCGCCGATCGTGAAGCTCCTCAGCGACCCATAGATTGGATTTCGGATCTCGGATTTCGGATCTCGGATCTCGGATCTCGGATTTCGGATCTCGGATTTCGGATTTCGGATTTCGGATTTCGGAGAGAATCGAACCACCGATTGCCACCGATCGTCACCGATCGCCCTGACCTGGAAGAACGCCGTAGACTGGCAGATGATCGGCGCAGGGAATTTAGAATTTGGACTTCCGATGCTTCCGGCAAAGGCTGGCGCGACGGGATGGAGAAGAAACTTAATTCGAACATATAGACAACCGTCTATATGTTGCTGTATATTGTTCCGAGGAGGTTAACACCATGAAGTTTCAAGACTACATTATCGACTCGATTCAGAAAGCGACCGACGAAGTGTTCCGGTACGCCAAGGCAGTGCCGGCCGACAAGCTCGAATGGAAGCCGCTCGACACAGGGAGATCGGTTCTCGACCAGATGCAGGAAATCGCCCAGGCCCCGGACTACGTGACGGGAATGCTTGGTGGCAAGGCACAGGGCGAGGCGCCCAGCCAGGATAACTGGGAGAAGCTGGTAGCGGTGCGGCAAACTTGGAGGACGCTCGACGACTGCGAGCGTGAGGCGAAGAAGCGCCTCGACGGACTGTTCGAGGCGATCCGCAATACCCCGGACGAGAAGCTCAGCCAGACCCAGTGGCTTCCCTACGACGGAGGGCGCGACTTCACGTTCGCCGAGATCATGGATTATCCCCGGTGGAACGCGAACTACCACCTCGGCTGCATCGCCTACATCCAGCTCCTCTACGGAGACAAAGAAATGCATTGAAGTTGGGACTCGCAAGATGGCCGATACTTTAGATTACGGTCATCTTACGATTTCGGGATGAAAATTTATCCCGTGCTGCATCCTTCCTCCCTAGCAATAATATTTGGGTTTTTTCAGCCCAAAAGGGATCTTTGGTAGCGTGCGGGCGATCTAACTTCCAGAGGGCTGCCACGTATGGGAGTTGTTTACGGCCCTGCCTGGTGCCTCGGCGGCTCGATGGGGAGAGATGGATACCGCTGTTCACGACTTGGAGTTCACGAAGGCCGCGCTGATCCAAATTTTGGAAGCGGCCCCTATCGAGGTCGACTTGATCTCGCCCCGAGATCCCAAAGGCGTCGTACTCCTTGTGCATGGAAGCGGGAGCAGCCGTTTAAGCCCTCGCAACCGGTTCGTCGCCAGCCTGCTGAGAGAACGGGGCATGGCCACCGCGCTTCTCGACGCGGAAACCGCCGAGGAAAGGAGCGAAAGGGCGGTTTCGGGAATTGGAGTCGTGGACCTGCCCGAGATGGCAACCAGAATCCTCAAGGCGACGGATTGGCTCCTGAACGACGAGCACGTGTCCCACTTGCCGATCGGCTACTACGGGTCCGGGACAGGGGCGGCCGCCGCATTCATGGCGGCCTCCGAGCGTTCCGAGGTCATCCGAGGCATCGTCGCCCGAGGGGGGCGGCTCGAACTGACCGACGGCTACCTCGAGCGGGTGACTGCGCCGACGCTTCTGATCGTGGGCGCGCGCGACGTCGGCGTCGCCCATCACAATCGTGATGCCTTGGACCGTCTGGCCTCGCCGGTCAAGAGGCTGGAAGTGATTCCTGGGGCTCAGCACTCCTTTGAAGAGCCTGGGGCCCTGACCGCGGCGGCGATGCATGCAAGCTGTTGGTTCGCCTCCCATCTGCCCGCGAGAACGGCGAGGCAGGCGGTGGCGGCTGTGGCTTACGTGGGCCGATGAATCTCCGCCGGGGCCGCTCGCGCACCCTTGTGATTGGGTTTCTGCAGGAGCGTAAATCGCTCAAGCCGGTTGTCAAGTCCCTGCGGCGGGGCCGGTTCTTCCGCTCGGCGATTATTCAGGTCGGAACGGACGGAAAGCCCTCGGCGGCCGGATGGATCGCTTCCCGCTATCTCGCGGTCGTGCTGATCGGCGCGTGCATGCTCCTTGCCGCCGTTATCGGCCGGATCGCAGTGGTCGGGATCGGGTCGTCCGAAATGTGGCTTCATGCCTTGGCAATCCTCTTGGCGGGGTTGGCTGGAGGCTGGGCAATCGCCCGGCTCGTCGATACGGCGGTTGCGAGAAGCATCCTGGCTCTTCACCGCCGGTGGGTCCTGGCGGGCGAAACCCTGGTCGTCGTCTCCACGAGATCGGACGCCGCCGCGAGCGCCGTCACTGTGATCTCCGAGACCGCCGGAGAACACCCCGCCGTCTTCGTCCTCCATCCTCCCGAGGAATCGATGCGCGATCCGGCCGAACATACGCGGCCGGCGCCGGGCGAAGACGAGGTCCATCGCCGGGCCGCGAGTCTGGCCGCGGAACTCCAGGAGGTCGATCGCAGCCGGCCCCGCCACCGGTCCCTGACTCCGCGCCTGGCCTATTGCGAGAAGCTCCTGGGCCGGGTGCAGGACCAGCTTTCCGGAGCTGTGCGCCTCGAGCACGGCATTGCGCTATCGGCGGAGTGGCTGCTCGACAATGCCTATATCATCCGGGGCCACGTCGAGGACTTCCGCCGGAACCTGCCGGCGAAATACTACCGGGAGCTTCCGTTCCTGGCGGCGGGCCAATGGAGGGGTTATCCGCGGGTGTACGCCATCGTCTGCGAGCTCGTCGCGGATTGGGACGGCGCCCTCACAAAGCAGCGGATCGAGTCCTTTCTCCAGGCCTATCAGAGCCAGACGACGCTGACTACGGCCGAACTCTGGGCCTTCCCGCTGATGCTTCGGCTCCGCCTCATCGAGTTCCTCGCGAGCCTGAGCGTCGAGGTCGGGCGACGCCAACTGGAGAGCGAAAACGCGGCCTTCTGGGCCAATCGCCTGCTCTACGCCGTACGTCGAGATGTTGACCGGATGCCGGAAGTGCTCGCCGCCGTCGCCGCCGAATGTCCGCACCCGTCGCCCCACGTCGTGGAGGAGTTGCTCGACAATCTCTATGCGGAGGAAGCCGCCCTTACTCCCGTCCGGGCATGGCTACAGACCAAGTTTCCGGCTCCGCTGGAGGAAGTTCTGCGGCAGCACGAGCAGATCGAAGCCTCGGACCAGACCTCCCTCGCGAACTCGATTTCGACGCTCCGCCTCCTCTCCCAATTCGATTGGCGCGAAGTCTTCGAAGCGGTCAGCCGCGTCGAGGCTATCCTTTGGACCGATCCCGCCGCAACTTACGGGCGCATGGACTTCGAGACCCGGGATCGTTACCGCCATCAAGTCGAGAAGCTCAGCCGCCGGCGAGGCATCCTCGAAGAACAAGTCGCGGACGCCGTGATCGAACTCGCCCGCGCTCATTCAGCCGAACCGGAGAACCACGTCGGCTATTACGTCGTCGACGACGGCCTTCCCAAGTTGGAGCAGCACTTGAGGACGCGGCCCAGCGTCCGGGAAGCCCTCCTGCGTTGGGTTAACCGCCATCCGGGGTTCGTCTACTTGGGCTGGGTGGTGGCCGGCACCGCTTTTTATGTGTTCCTCGCCCTGTCGTTTTCGCGGCTCTCGGCGAGCCCGCCCGGCTTGAAGATCGCGCTCGGCCTCCTCTTCTTTCTTCCCGCCGCCGAACTGGCGGTCCAGACCGTCAACTACGTCGTCACCCGGAGCATCCAGCCGAGGCCGCTGCCGAAGATGTCGTTCGACGATGGGATTCCGGACGAATTCCGTACCCTCGTCGTGGTGCCGATGATGCTCCTTACTCCGGAGTCGATTCGGGAGGAAGTGGAGCGGCTGGAAATCCGCGCCCTCGCGAACCCCGATCCCAACCTCGTGTTCGGACTCCTCAGCGACTATTCGGATGCTCCGAACCAGCATATGCCGGAAGACCTCGAACTCCTCGACGTCGCCCGCCTAGGAATCGAGACCCTTAACGAGCGCCACGGCACGGACCGGTTCCTTCTCTTCTCTCGCGAGCGGAAGTGGAGCGAAGGCGAGCAGCGGTGGATGGGTTGGGAGCGAAAGCGCGGGAAGCTGGAGCAGCTCAACCAGTTCCTCATGACCGATCCGGAAGGCGGCGACGAGGTGAAGATCGGAGCCGGATCGCCGGAAGCGGTCGCCCTCATCCGGTTTGTGATCACCTTGGATTCCGACACCCAGCTTCCGCGTGATACGGCCAGACGCCTCGTTGCGACGCTCGCCCACCCCCTCAACCGTCCCCTCCTGACCCCCGATGGTCTCGGCGTAACGCGCGGCTACACGATCATTCAGCCCCGAGTCAGCACGAGCCTGCCGAGTGCGACGGCTTCCCTGTTCTCGCGCATCTTCACCGACCCGACCGGCGTCGATCCCTACACCCACGCGGTTTCCGACGTCTACCAGGACCTGTCCGGCTCGGGCACCTATCATGGCAAGGGCATCTACGATCTCGAGGCCTTTCACCGCGTGCTCAGCAAGCGGTTTCCTGAAGGCCATCTGCTCAGCCACGATCTCATCGAGGGAGCCTTCGCCCAGGTGGCCCTGGCCAGCGACATCGAACTGCTCGATCTCTTCCCCGGCAACTACGCCGACTACTGCTCGCGCGAGCACCGGTGGATACGGGGAGACTGGCAGATCGTCGACTGGCTACTTCCGACCGTTCCGAGCGGCCGCAATCGAAGGGAACGCAACCCCCTCTCTCTTCTGCGGCGCTGGAAAATCTTCGACAATCTCCGGCGCAGCCTCTCGCCGGTGGCGATTCTCGCGATGCTGGTCGGCGGCTGTGCGATCTCGCCCAACGCGGTCGACTGCGCCCTAATGGTCGTCCCCTTGCTACTCGCGCCCCTGGTCTTTCCCCTTCTCACACGCCTGACCCAGAAGTGGGTGCTCGATCCCATCCTCTGGCGCGAGCCGGGCCTGAACTTTACGCGAATCCTCCTCTTTGCATCAGCTTTGCCGCATCAGGCATGGCTGTCGGTCAACGCGATCGTGCGCGTGTTCTACCGTAGGCTCGTTACTCACCGCCATCTGCTGGAATGGGCGACCGCGACCGGAGCCGGGAATTCGCCCTTCCTCGAGCGAGCCCGCCAAGTCGTGCTGCGCCTGGCGTGGGCGCCCGTCTTTGCCGTCGGCGCTCTCGCCATCGTCGGCCATGCTCACCCGCATGAGCCGCCGGTTATGCTTCCGTTCGCGATCCTCTGGGTGGCCTCACCAATCATTCTCGCCTACCTGGACCATCCGATCGGCGAGACTCCCGCGCGCGGCCTTCCCGCCGCCGACCGAGCCGCGCTCCGAAGCACCGCGCGGCGGACCTGGCGATTCTTCGACGACTTCATGGGTGCGAAGACCCACTATCTGCCGCCGGACAATTTCCAGCAGTCGATGCGGGTCGAACTCGCCGAACGGACTTCGCCGACAAACATCGGCCTCTATCTCGTCTCCGCTCTCGCCGCCAACGATCTCGGCTACATCACCCTCGACGATCTTATCGAGCGCGTGCACGCGACCATGGGTTCGATCCGGCAGCTCGAGCGCTACCGGGGACATCTGCTGAACTGGTACGACACCAGCAATCTTCAGCCTCTCGGCGAGCGTTATGTCTCGACCGTCGACAGCGGCAATCTCATGGGCGCATTATGGGCCCTGCGGCAGGGATTGCAGGACCTCGCTGGCCGGCCGCTGCTGGGTCCGCAGCTTTTCCAAGGCCTTGCCGACTCTCTTGCCGAGATGGGCGAATACAAGTCGGCCGACTTGGCCGCCGCCGAGACGGCCGCGGTAGCCAGACTGATCGCGGCGCGGCCCACCCACCTGAGCGAGATCGTGGGACGACTGCGCGAACTGGCTCCTTTGGCCGCCAAGCTTTCCAAGGCGGTGACTGAGGGCCGGCCCTCTGAACAGTGTCTTTATTGGAGCAACCGATTCCAGGCCGAAATCGCTGCCTGGAACGGCCTGATCGACCGCTACTTTTCTTGGGTCGACGTTCTCGAGGCGCCACCCGAGACGGGCATCCTGTCGCTGGGGTCGCAGGCTCATGCTTTTCGGCGAGCCGCCTTGAGCCATTCGCCGTCCCTCCGGACGCTGGCGTCCGGACCGGTCGAAGGGCTCTCCGACCTCCACACCCTCCGCCGCACGGCCGGCGATCTCTCTCCCGAGATTCATGACTGGGCGGAGGCGCTCGCCGCAAGGGTCGAGGCGGCCCGCGCCGCGGCAAAGGAACGGCACGATCTTCTGGCCGACGTTCAGCTCCTCATCGAGAACCTTGACAACGAAATGGACATGAGGTTCCTATACGATCCCGAGCGGCGCCTCTTTGCGACCGGATACAACGTGGCCGAGCAACGGCTCGAACGCTCCTACTACGATCTTCTCGCGAGCGAGGCGAGGCTCAGCAGCTTCCTCGCCATCGCCCGCGGCGAAGTCCCGACGGAACACTGGTGGTCGCTAGGTCGGCCTTACGGTTTGTCCTACCTAAAGCGGCCCCTTCTTTCCTGGAGCGGCACGATGTTCGAGTACCTCATGCCGCTTCTCCTCACGAAGAGCTTCGCCAACTCCCTCCTCGATCGAGCCTGCCGGGTGGCCCTGGAGTGCCAAGTCATCTACGCCCGCAGGCGGGGAATTCCCTGGGGGATCTCGGAATCCGCCTACAGCGCGCTGGATTCGCGGCAGGTATATCAATACCGCGCCTTCGGGGTTCCCGGTCTTGCCCTGAAACGGGGCCTCGAAGAGGACTTCGTCGTATCCCCGTATTCGTCGGCGCTTGCTCTCGCCGTCGATCCGAATCTCGCCGCAAAGAATCTCCGCAAGAGCGGCCCTCTTGCGAGGCTGAAGCTGCGCGGCGATTACGGATTTTACGAGGCAATCGACTTCACCCGCCATCACGGCCCCCACGGCGAGCGCGGCCTCGTCGTGCACACCTTCATGGCCCATCACCAGGGGATGACCTTGGTCGCCATCGATAACGTGCTCAGCGGCAATATCATGCGCGAGCGCTTCCACGCCGATCCGAGGGTGAAGGCGACCGCGTCCCTGCTTTACGAAAGGATCCCCGTCGCCCCTCGCGTCGTTTACGGACAGTCGAGGGAGGCGCCCATCGTGCGGCTCGCGCCGATCGTCGCGATTCCCGCTCCAGGCCGTGTCGATACTCCCCACACCTCGACCCCGCGCACCTGCCTCCTGTCGAACGGCGAATACAAGGTCATGGTCACGGCGGCGGGAGGAGGATACAGCCGCTGGCGCGGATTCGACGTCACCCGCTGGCGCGCCGACACGACCTGCGACGACTGGGGAAGGTTCTGCTATCTGAAGGATCTCGAGTCGGGGTTCGTCTGGTCGATAGCCCACCATCCGACCCGCGTGCGACCCGCTTCCTACCGGGCCGTCTTCAGCGCGGAAAAAGCCGAGATCCGGCGGCGGGATCGTGGCATCGAGACGATCGCGGAGGTCGTCGTTTCTCCAGAAGACGACGCCGAGATCTGGCGGCTCACTGTCATCAATCGGTCCTCGAGGCATCGGGAGATCGAGCTGACAACCTACACCGAGCTTGCCCTCGCTCCCCACGCCACGGATCGGGCGCATCCTGCCTTCAACAAGCTTTTCATCGAGACCGCCATGGTGCGGGACCTCGACGCCCTCCTCGCCTGGAGACGGACGCGATCGCCCGACGAGCCGCAGATATGGCTGGCTCAGCTCTTCGGGTCCAGCACTCGCTCCCACGAGCCGACCCCCTTCGAAACCGACCGCGCCCGCTTTATCGGCCGTGGGCGAACCCTGTGCAATCCTGCCGCCCTCGAGGGTCCACTGTCTGGCTCCGAAGGCTACGTCCTGGATCCGATCTTCAGCCTGCGGAAGACTATATCGCTTCCCCCCGGCGACCGCGTGCAGATTGCCCTCGTGACGATCGCGGCCGCCACGCGCGATCAGGCTCTCGCCCTCGCCACGAAGTACCGTGACCTCGGCTCGACCGATCGCGCGATCAGCCTGGCCTGGACCCAGGCGCAACTCGAATTTCGCCACTTGCGGATGAAGCCGGCCGACGCCCAGCTTTATCAGCAGCTCGCGGGGCACATTCTCTATCCGCACTTTCATCTTCGGGCGCCGCCCGAGCGGATCGTCAAGAACCGGCTCGGGCAGCGATCCCTCTGGGCCTACGGGATTTCGGGAGATCTTCCCATCGTTGTGATGAGCGTCGACGATCCGGAGCATCTCGACGCAGTCGAAGAGCTGCTCGCCGCCCACACCTTCTGGCATGTGCGCGGTCTCACCTGCGACCTCGTCATCCTCAACGAGGAAGCGGCGAGCTACGATCAGCCGCTGCATGCACAGCTTCAGCGGATGATCGTGGCCCGCTCGCACTTCACGGGAGTCGACCGGCCAGGCGGCGTATTCCTGCGTCCCGCTCGCCAGATCGGCCCCGAAGATCTGACCCTGATCCTCGCCGCTGCAAGCATCGTCCTCGTCGCGGCACGCGGTCCGCTTTCCCAGCAGATCGGCGCGCCGGCGGAAGCCCCCGCCCCTCCCCGAGTGCCTCGCGCCTCCGCTGTCGAGGAGCCCTCGCCCGGCCTTTCCTTCCTCGAGCTGGCCCAGTTCAACGGCATGGGCGGGTTCACTCAGGATGGCGGGGAGTACGCGGTCTACCTGGGCAAGGACGCCCACACACCGCGTCCCTGGTCGAACGTGATCGCCAACCCGGGATTCGGCGCCCTCGTGACCGACGAGGGAGGGGGGTTCGCGTGGTACGGGAACAGCCAGAGCAACCGGCTGATCCCATGGTCGAACGATCCCATCTGCGATCCCGCGAGCGACGCAATCTACATCTTCGATCCGGAGCTGAACGCCCTTTGGGCGCCATCGCCCCATCCGATCCGCGAAAACGACCCCTATCGGGCGCGCCACGGATTCGGCTACACCGTAAGCGAGCACAACAGCCACGCCATCGAGCAGGAATTAACGACCTTCGTGCCCGTCGACGAGGCCGGCGGGCTGCCGGTTCGGATTCAGATCCTGAAGCTGACGAACCGCTCGTCGAGGCAGAGGAAGCTGAGGATCACCTTCTACGCGGAGTGGGTCCTGGGCGGTGACCGAGAATCAAGCCAGGCGAACGTCGTCACGAGTTGGGACCTCGAGAGCCGCAGCCTGATGGCCCGGAACTCCTTCAATCTGAGTTACGGAGATTCCGTCGCCTTCGCCGCCTCCTCGCTCGATCCTCAGTCCTTCAGCGGAGATCGAACCGAGATACTAGGCCGCAATGGGAGCATGGCCAATCCTACGGGCCTGCAATTCCGGACCCTGTCTGGCCATGTCGGAGGGGGATTCGACCCATGCGCGGCTTTGCAGATGCAAATCACCCTCGAACCGGGCGCGACTTCCGAGGCAGTCTTCTTCCTTGGCGCCGCGCGCTCGCCTTCCGAGGTGCGCCAGATCCTCCGCGATCTGCGGGCGCCCGGCCGGGTGGCCGTCGCTCTCCAGGCGACCCGCGACTACTGGAGTGGCCTGACTCACGCGCTGACCGTCGAAACCCACGACTCCGCCGCCGATCTCCTTCTCAACGGCTGGCTCCTGTACCAGGTCTTGAGCTGCCGCATTTGGGGCCGGTCGGCTCTCTATCAATCGGGGGGCGCGTATGGATTCCGCGACCAGCTTCAGGACGTTCTCGCCCTCGCCTACAGCCGGCCGGAGATCGCCCGTGAACAGATCCTGCGCTCCGCGGGAAGGCAGTTCGTCGAGGGCGACGTGCAGCATTGGTGGCATCCCGAGTCTGGCGCGGGAGTGCGGACTAGGATCTCCGACGACCTTCTGTGGTTGCCCTATGCCGCGACCCAGTACGTCCGCGTCACCGGCGACTCCGCCCTCCTGGATGAGCAGGTTCCGTTCATCGAGGGCCCCCTTCTCGACAAGGGCGAGCACGACGCCTACTTTACGCCCGAGGTTTCTGGACAAACGGCGACGGTCTGGCAGCACTGCCGGAAGGCGATTGAGAAAGCTTCGACGGCCGGACAGCACGGCCTTCCCCTCATCGGGGCCGGCGACTGGAACGACGGCCTGAACCTCGTGGGCGCGGCCGGCAAGGGCGAAAGTGTCTGGCTGGCCTGGTTCCTGGTCGACGTTCTTCGCGGCTTCGCCGAACTCACCGCGTCTCGGGACGTCGGCGAGGCGGCTCGTATGACTAAACAAGCCGGCGAGATCGTCGCGAGGATCGAGAAGCAGGCGTGGGACGGAGATTGGTATCTGCGCGCCTTCTTCGACGACGGCACCCCGCTCGGCTCGAAGACGAGTCCGGAGGCTCAGATCGATTCCCTGCCTCAATCCTGGGCGGCGATCGCCGGCGGCGGCAAGCGTGACCGTGCCGAAGCCGCGATGAGGGCGGTGGAAGATCGGTTGGTGATGGAGAAGGACGGGATCGTCCGGCTGTTCGATCCGCCCTTCGACTCCTCGCCGCTCCAGCCGGGCTACATCAAGGGCTATCCGCCGGGAGTCCGGGAGAACGGCGGCCAGTACACCCACGGCTCGCTGTGGGCCGCGATGGCGTGGGCCAGGCTGGGCCGGGGCGCGGAGGCCGTCCGCCTGCTCGACCTCATGAACCCGATCCGTCACGGCCTGGATCCCGACCGCTATCTCGTTGAGCCCTATGTCGCCGCCGCCGACGTGTACGCATTGCCCGGGCGGATCGGAATGGGCGGCTGGACCTGGTACACCGGCTCCGCCGCTTGGATGTACCGGATCTGGATCGAGGAGATCCTTGGGTTCAAGCTTCGCGGAAGCCGCCTGACCATCGAGCCTTGCATCCCGCCTGAATGGGCCGGCTTCAAGATGCGCTACCGCTTCGGCCGTTCTTTGTATTCGATCGAGGTCTCGAATCCCAAGGGCGCGACGACTGGCGTGCGCTCGGTCAAAGTCGACGGCACGGCCTCCGAGCGCGAGATCGACCTGGTCGATGACGGCGCGAGCCACGAAGTCCGGATCGTAATGGGTCGCCCGCGCTGAAGCACTCCGCATGCCTCAGCCCCGCCAAATACCGCCAACCCCGGAAATATCGCCAGCCAAAGGGGCTGAGGCTTAGGAACAACGACAAGCATGCCTCGGCCCCGCCGGTAGCCGCGGCCTCGGAAATCGTGCCGCCCGAAGGGGCTGAGGCTTGGGAGGGCTACAATCAACAAGCTACAAGCCACAAACCACATCTCCTAAGGCCCGGGTGGTGGAACGGTAGACACAGGGGACTTAAAATCCCTTGCCCTTACAGGCGTGCGAGTTCGAATCTCGCCCCGGGCACCAGCGATTTGAACCTAGAACCTCCTTCAGATTGACGGGAGAGCGAGGGCCGTTGGGGCGAGCCGGGGGATGCTGGCCCCAAAACTGACCCCAAAATCAGGCTGAAGACCCCCCGCCGGCGGCCGGCTGGGGTGTGAACACGGACTCCATGGCGGTCGCCGCGTCGCGATCGGAGCGGAAGGCTTGCCCGCGACGAAGCGGACAAGATAGCCACGGACTAGTCTCCCGAGTCAGTGAATTTATGCATAAGTCGGTTTGATGACAAGGAGCCAGGCGCGAGCTTGCCCTCCCCGTCGCTACCCGCTCCGACCCTCCCGGAGCGGGAGGGTTTGAACCTGCGCCCTCTTCGTCTCGCTCCTTACTCTCTCTAACGCTTATGCCCGGAGCGGGAGTGTGCCCGGGCGTTCCGACCGCGACTTATGATGCTCACTCCTGACTCGGGAGACTAGGTGCGGAATCATTTGCTCTCGACGGTCCGGGTTCTGGAGGGGTCCGCCTCGCGAGAAGGGTCCCCGGAGCGGCGGGAGCATCGATTCCAGGCCGGATAGTTAGGACGCGCACCAGGGGGAAGTCCCACTGGCGGCACGCT
>Ga0209415_10007639_pt1 | contig 18845 bp, 19 predicted proteins | sample PeaSoiSIISIP2007_FD_187696 | JGI IMG/M metagenome (GOLD analysis project Ga0209415, IMG submission 187696) | Peat soil microbial communities from Weissenstadt, Germany - SII-SIP-2007 (SPAdes) (version 2) | ecosystem: Environmental > Terrestrial > Soil > Wetlands > Peat | place: Germany...
CACCATCAGCGGGAGCGGCGACCAGGGCGCCGACCCGAACAAGCTGGTCGCGATCACCGATACTTTGAGCGACACCAGTTTGCCCGCCGGGGAAAGCTTCTCGACCATGCGCGCCGCAGGCAATCTGGAAGTGCTGCGCGGCGTTTCTTTCACGCCGGGTTCGTAACTATAGCGACTAGCTATTCAACAAATAGCTAGTTCGATGCGCGCCGGGGCGGTGAAAAAATACTCACTGCACCCGGCGCGTCACATTTTAGCTGATAGTAAGTCCGCCACCACCTGCTGGCAGTAGTCAGTCAGCAACTCGCACGATACAGATCATCCGGTACGAGGCTGGAGCATGCGCCAGACGCGCACGCCGAGCGGACGGATTTCGCCGATCACCTCGTAGCCGACATGGCTATAATAGGCGACGTTGGCCTCCTTAGCAGTTTCCAGATAGACGCCGGCAAGATCGGGGCGCATCGCAGTCTGATCGCGCAGGTAATCGAGCAGGCCGACGCCGAAATGGCGCCCCTGGAGATCGGGCTCGACGCCGAGGACATTGAGATAGATATGTGTCTGCACAGGACGATTGCGCACCAGCGTATCGAGCGTCGAGATCGCGCGGAGGAGACCCCGGTAGCCGCACGCACGTAAAAGCTCGGGTAACTGCGCGAGGCCGTGCACCATGTTAGCGGCGGCTGACAATGGGCGATTCACCTGCTCGATGATCGCGGCGGCAGCGATGCGCCCCTCGTGCATCACGCCGAGCACCGGCTGTCCCGAGTGGCATTGATCGGCGAGAATTACGCCAAACAGGCGCGCCATCCGCGCCGCCAGCTCAGTGCGATCGCTAACATCACCGATAATCGCATTGATTAGCGGATCATCGAGGAAGGCGCGGCTCAGCATCCGCGCGGCTTCGAGGTGCAAGGGCGGAAAGAGCAGCGCGATATTTGGGCGATCGGTTGAATTCATAGAGATCACATCCTGAAGACGCCGAAGGTGGTCGCGGGCGGAATGCCGGCATTGAGCGACGCAGCGATCCCAAGGGCGAGGGTCGCGCGGGTCTCGAGCGGATCGATCACACCGTCATCCCACAGGCGCGCGCTGGCGTAGTAGCAACTCGATTCGATGGCGTATTTGTCGAGCGTTGGGCGCACGAACTCGGCCTGTTCCGCGGGCGACATGTTGCCGCCTTCGCGTGCCATCTGATCGAGCTTGACGGTGAGCAACACGTTGGCAGCCTGTTCCCCACCCATCACCGAGATGCGCGAGTTGGGCCACATGAAAAGGAGTCGCGGCGAATAGGCGCGTCCGCACATGCCGTAATTGCCCGCGCCGTTGGAGGCGCCGATGATCACGGTGAATTTCGGCACCTGCGCGTTGGCGACCGCGTTGACCATCTTGGCGCCGTCCTTGGCGATGCCGCCCTGCTCGTAGCGCTTGCCGACGATGAAGCCGGTGATGTTTTGCAGAAAGAGCAGCGGGATGCGCCGCGCGCAGCACAGCTCAATGAAGTGGGTCGCCTTGAGCGCAGATTCGCTGAAGAGCACGCCGTTGTTGGCGATGATGCCGACGGGATAGCCGTAGATGCGCGCGAAGCCGGTGACCAGCGAGGCGCCGTAGCGCGGTTTGAACTCGTGCATCCGGCTGCCGTCGACGAGGCGTGCGATGACCTCGCGGACCTCGTAGGGTTTGCGCGAATCATGCGAGACGATGCCGTAAAGCTCAGCCGGATCGTAGTAGGGATCTTCGGGCGAATCTTGGGGCAGTACGTTTTGCGGTGGTCGGACACCGAGATTGGCGAAAACCGATCGCGCGATTTCGAGCGCGTGGCCGTCGTCGTCAGCCAGATGGTCGCTGACTCCGGAAAGACGCGTGTGGACGTCGCCGCCGCCGAGCTCCTCGGCCGTAACGACTTCGCCGGTCGCCGCGCGCACCAGCGGCGGGCCGGCGAGAAAGATGGTGCCCTGTTCGCGCACGATGATGCTCTCGTCGGCCATCGCGGGGACATACGCGCCGCCGGCGGTACATGAGCCCATCACGACCGCGACCTGCGCGATGCCGAGCGCCGACATCTGTGCCATATTGTAGAAGATACGGCCAAAGTGTTCTCGATCGGGAAAGACTTCGGATTGCAGCGGCAGGAACGCGCCGCCCGAATCGACCAGGTAAACGCACGGCAGATGATTCTCGATCGCGATCTCCTGCGAGCGCAGATGCTTCTTCACGGTGATCGGATAATAGGTGCCGCCCTTGACGGTGGCGTCGTTGGCGACGATCACCACCTCGCGCCCCTGGATGCGTCCGATGCCGGTGACGATACCGGCGCCCGGCGCCTCGTCGTCGTACATGCCCCAGGCGGCCAGCGTCGAGAGTTCGACGAACGGACTTTGCGGATCGATCAGCCGCTTGACGCGATCGCGCACCAGCAGCTTGCCACGCTCGACGTGGCGGCGGCGCGCGTTTTCGGGACCGCCCTCGCGGACGCGGTCGATCGCGGCGCGCAATTCGGCAACCTGCGCTTCCATTACCTCGCGATTACGCTTGAAGTCGGAACTGTTGGGGCTCACGCGGGATTCAATTCGTTCCATGCAAATCCTTACTGCCGCGCCGCTGGCCTGCCCGGCATCGATGCTGTACACGACTCTCGTTGACCGAGACATCTCTTTATAGACTGAAAGATTGGCGGCGCACTGGACGCGATTCAATCGCGGCCGCGGCGGGAGCACAATAGCAACATGAACGGCGATGCGTGATCGGGATTTAACGGCGCTCGAATACGACAAGGTGATCGCGCTGGTGCGCGAGTTCGCGGTGTCCGAACCGGGCCGCCGCGCGATTGCGGCCCTGCATCCTTCGGTCGAAGCCCCAACGGTGCGCGAGCGTCTGCGCGCGACGGCGGAGATGGCCGGCCTGCGGGCGCGCTCGGGCTCGGTGCCGATCGACGACTTCGATGACCAGCGCGAACATCTGCTCGGCGCGGCGCCTGAAGACGCCGTGCTCAACGGCGCGTCGCTCGTGCGGATTCGCGATTTCGTGCTCGCATCGCGGACGGCGGCGGCATTCTTGCGCTCACGGGTCGAGGCACGTCCGCACGTTGCCGCCATCGTGCAGAATCTTGTTGCGCCGAAGGAGCTGGCCGACGCGATGCTGCGCACGCTGGCCGACGACGGCGGCATCCTCGACGACGCCAGCCCCGAACTCAAGCGCATCCGGACTCGCTTGCGTGACGAACGGCTGGACCTCGAGACCCGGCTGGCGCGCTCGCTTAACGCCGCCGGCATGGACCCGTTCGTCTCAGACTACATCGTGACCGTGCGCAATCGGCGCTTCGTGCTGCCGCTCAAGCTCAATTACTCGGAGCGGCTCGAGGGTATCGTGCAGGACCGCTCGGTCTCGGGCGAAACGCTCTTCGTCGAACCGCTCTGGGCGGTCGATTTGAACAACCGCCTCATGATGCACGAGCGCGATGCCGAGGCTGAGGAGTATCGCCTGCTGATGCGGCTGACGGCGATGGTGCGCGGCTACCTGCCCGAATTACAGATGACGTTCGACGCGCTGGTGGCGCTCGACGCGCTCAACGCGCGGGCGATTTTCGCGGAGCGCTTCGGCGGGATCGAACCGGAGATAACCGACGACGGCATCGAACTGATCGCCGCGCGGCATCCGCTCCTGCTGACGAGCGGCCGCGAGGTCGTGCCCATCGACGTCACAATTGCGGCCGGCCAACACGGCATCGTGATTTCCGGTCCCAACACCGGCGGCAAGACGGTCGCGCTCAAGACTGTCGGTCTGTTCGCGCTCATGGCGCAGGCGGGGATCCTGATTCCGGCCGACCAGCGCAGCAAGGTCAAAGTCTTCCGCAGCGTTTTCGCCGATATCGGCGACGCGCAATCGATCGAGGCGAGCCTCTCGAGCTTCGCCGCGCATATCACCAATCTGAGCGAGATTATCAAGGCGCTGCGCGAGCCCGCACTGGTCATCCTGGACGAACCGGGCGGTGGCACCGATCCGGTAGAAGGCGCGGCGCTCGCGATCGGCCTGATGGATTATCTTGGCGATCGCGACTGCCTGGTGGCGGTCGCGACCCATTCGACTGCAGTCAAGCTGCACGCGTACTCGCGGGCGGGCTTCGAGGCGGCGGCGGTGGACTTCGACCCCGAACGACTCGCTCCGCTCTATCGGCTGAAGCCGCACACGATCGGGCAGAGCTACGGACTCGCGGTCGCGCGCCGGCTCGGATTGCCGCCAGGAATCGTCGCGGCGGCCGAAGCCGCGCTGCCGGCCGGAAGCGCCGAACTGGCCACGGCCCTGCGGCGGCTGGAGGAGGAGCGCGAACGCTTGCATACCCATACGGAGCGGCTACGCGAACGCGAGCAAGCGCTGGCAGAGCATGAACGCGAGGCGGCCGAGGCCGCGGAGCGCGCTCGCACCCGCAGCGAGGCGGAACGCGATCGCGTGCGTGGCGAAGGGGCGCGCGCAATCGAAGAATTGCGCCGTGAAGGATCGGCGGTCCTGGCGGAGTTGAAGTCCGGCGCCAAGGGACGTCGCGACCTCGGTCAGACGCTCGCGGATGCCACCGCCCGAATCGAGCGAATCGCGCCGCGCGAGCAAGATCGATCGGCACGCGAAGCCGAGGTTCCACTGAAGGTCGGTGATCAGGTTGAATTGGGCGAAATTCGCGGTGAACTGCTCGCGCTCGACGAGGATCGCGCGGTGGTCGGACGCGGTGGACTGCGGATCGAGGTTTCAGCCGATCGGATCCGGCGGGCGCGCGCCTCGAGTGCCCCCGCGCCCGAACCGCGCGTCACCGTCACCGCGTCGAGCAACGACCGTGATGAGCTCAACCTGGTTGGGATGCGCACCGGCGACGCCTTGCGCAAGTTGGAGGAATTCCTCGATCAGGCCTACCTCACCAATCGCGCCGAGGTCCGCGTGATCCACGGCATCGGATCTGGCGCGCTAAAAAAGGCCGTCCATGAATACCTCGAAACCTCCCCCTACTGCGCAGGCTTCCATCAGGCCGAGCCGCACCAGGGCGGCGCGGGCGCGACGATCGCAAAAATCGGCTCTTGAAGCGTATAGGTGGGCCGCACGGCGATATCATAGTCGCGTTAACGTCAGCGTCGCTAGCGGTGGGTCGATGCTCGCTTGATTAGGGAAAGTAACTCGTCTTCGGCGAGACGCCTTCAACCGGAACGCCCGGAATCCTCGCCGCTGCCGAATTCGCGCGCACAAACAGAACCGCGGTCCGGTCGCGGTAAACAAGTTTCCACTCTGGGGAGTTCTCCAGCAGATGATACGCCGGCGCCTCGGGCGGAATCAAAATCAAGTCATGCGGATAGCCGCGCAGAACTCTGCCCGCCTGAACGAAGTTGAAATAAAACTGGATGTAGTTATTGATTATATTGTCGGGGTAAACTGTTTCGCAACGGCCGTCGATAAAGAGTTTCGACCGCGGTTCAATATGCCAGATCAGATATGAGCCCCAATCGTAATCGTTCAGCAGGTTGCCATGAAGATCGTGCTGCTGCATAAAAGCGACGGCGCCACTGGGCAGCGTCATGTCGGCCTCAAGCCGCGGCGAAAATAGCCCCATAGAGATCGCCAAGAAGATCGCGAGAGCGATCACCATCCACTGGTTGACGCCTGATCCTTCGGGCAGGGCCGTGCGTTGCGCCGCTTCATCTTCTGCGGCGGTTCGCGCCGCCGCCTGTGCGGTATGGCGCGCGAGCGGAATCACGCAGGCGATTACGGCAAGCGGTATGTTCCGCGCAGCCACAAAGGACCCCACGCTCATCAGTCTGCGATTGCGACCATTGGCAGGTCGCCGACCCGCGGTGTTCGCGCGAAGCTCACCATCAGCGCGGCCATCAAGCCCAACGCCAGCAGATAGCTGAGTTCCCCGAAGGCAAATTGATGCCATTGATGCACCATCGCGCGCCACAGCGGCTGCCACTCGGTTATTGCTGTGCGCGTCGCTTGATTACCGACCGAGTGCAACACCGCGTCCCAGCTCTCGAGACCGTAGGGGGTTACAAACGTCGCGAGAGTCGCGGTCGCGGTTAGGAGACCGAGCCGCATCCCGCGTCCCAGCCCCTTGCCCGCCCTCAGGTCAGAGAAACCGGCGACCCCCGCATAGGCCGAAAGCGCGACTAATCCGACGATGAAGCCGCCGTGAAGATTGCTCCACAAAGTCATCATCGGAGGGATTAGCCAGAGCCGGGCCGCTCCCCGATAGTTGTCGCGAGAGAGAATCGCGAGCATCGCGGCCAGCAGCGCGAACGTGAAGAGCTGCGGTCGAAACTGCATCTGCGGCCAAAGCGCCAGCGCCGCAACCATCAGCAGGTTGAGTTGGGTCGCGGGCGCTGCACCGCTCTCCACCACGCCTATCATGAGGAAACCGAGCGTCGCTGCCACGCACGCAAACTTCCAGATCTTGAGCCCGATTATTCCAGCATGAGTATAGAACGCGCCCATGAGAACTTCCGACAACCATTCGGGATCGCGCCATTGGTCGCCGAACGCGGAATACGAATAGATGTCACGTCTGGCGAGCCCCTCGCCGAGGAGTGTTGCGGTAAAATTGTGCCCGGCGAGAGCGGCTTGGCCGAAGCGGATGTGACTCCACAGGTCGGGATCTGAAACTTGCCCCGCGTCGGCGATCAGGATCACGAGAACGAACAACGCCGACGAATAGCGGAGCAGCGAAGGCCTTCTCCCAATCTCCACTGGTGAGGCTTGGCTCACACTCCGGATCGGCTGTGTGCCGGTCACACAACGTCCCGGCGCGACTGCGGGCCGACGGCCGTTTCGGCGAGCCAAACGCTGGCGAATCGATGCGCGCATGACTCAAACTTTGACTGGTCGTGACCGATCATGCGGTTGCAAGCCAGATAATATCGCCAATTTTCTACTTTAGTGCTCATTAAAAATGTTATAGCTTATCATAACATTAACGATATTGTTGCCTTAAGTCTGGACACCTCATAAAATCAAGGGCGAAGAATTGAAGACTCACGATGATAGATTTAGCGAAACAAGCGAGCCAGGCGACTAAGGATTTCTTCCTTTCGCTTTCCCTGGCCAACCTGTGCATGGTTGATCCATGGACGCGGGTGCTGGGCCTTAGCAACGGTGACCTCTTCTTTCGCCGCGATCCACCCACCCGAATGGATCTGGTCGGTGTTGTTACCGCGGTGCTTTTTCTGAGCTCAGCGTTTTGGTCCGTCGGGACGCTTGCACGGGAATGGGGTCCGCGATGGCTAAAGGCGGCAGTCCGCACGATCTTCCTCGTCACCGTCTTGGTCCCGATTCACACGCTGATCATACGCGTCCCTAAATTCTGGTGGCTCGAGACGCGCGCCACTCTCTGGTATGTGGAAACCGCCCGTCATGCGCCGAGCCTGACGCCCAGCGTGATCGCGTTTGGTGTCGTCGCTTTTTTGGCAATCATTCTTCGTTATGGCCGACAAATTGAAAAGATCGCGGTTCCGGCTGTCATGCTGGAAATTCCTTTTGTTCTGATCACCTTCTTCCAGGCGGGCAAGCTATTCACGAACTATGACCAGTTCCTTACCGAATTCCGTGACCAGCCAACCATCGCGATGAGCCCCACGCACAAAAGCAAAGCTCACGCGCGGGTAGTATGGCTGCTGTTCGATGAGCTCGACAACGGGATGATCGACGGCAGCAATCGCTTCGGCGTCGCCGTACCGGAAATCGATCGGTTGCGCCATACATCGTGTAGGCCGGTGGGATCCACAGACCAACCTGTTTGCGGAAGCGATGAGCGAGGGCTATACCACCGCGGTCGTGGGTTGGTATATCCCATACTGTCGCATCCTCAAGAACAGTCTCAATTATTGGTGAAACTCCCAGGACAACATCATGGGGTGCGCTACGATCGCAAATTCAATACGGAAATCCTGCATGACATGATTTTGGCCCTGATTCGTGGCAATATTTCCGATCCAGTGGAGCTAACCGGTTGGCTTAACGAAAATACTACCACCGCTCTCGCTCCGGTTCCGATTTCCGCCTGTCCGCCGTTCAACGGCGGTGGCAGCGGCGGCAGCAGTGGTTCACGTGCGGGTATGGACCCCAGCGTGGCCAAGACCTTGGGCCATATTGCGGCGGAACATCATTAAGGGAGGGGCGTAACCATGATGATACCGAAACCCGAACTGGCGATTGTTATCGCTTATGTCGATCCAGGCAGCGGCTTCCTGATGCTCCAGATGATCGGGGGTGCGGCACTCGGCGCATGGTTTTATTTCCGCCGCTCGGTCGCCAGATTCGCCGCCCGCGCACTTGGCCGCCCGCAGCTCGAACGCGCTAAGGAATCGACGGTCAAATCCTCGGCACCCGCCTCCGACCCGCAGTAGGATTCGATGGGGACGGCGACGCGCGACCCGGGGTCGTTTCGCGATCCGTCCGGCTACGTGCTGCATTATGGCGACGCGATTTATCGATCCCTCGATCTCGCTACTTTCGACCGCCTGAGCACTTTCCTCGCGAGCCCCATTTATCGGCAACTGATCGATAGCTCCGACCTGCTGGCGGTCACCGTTGCGAGCGATGGCGAGCGCGAGCAGCTCGCCCGTCTCGAGCAGCGCGACGATCGCCACTACCTGCGTCAACGCCGCCTCGGCCTCATCAGCTACCCTACGAATGGTCACCGCGGATGTTGCACGCTGCCGCGCAATGTACCCTGCGAGTTCAATCTGCGCTGGTTGCGCATGGCTTTACCCTGAAGGACGCGAGCGCCTACAACATTCAGTTCGAGACGACCCTACGCGGCCCGTCGCCGGTGTTTATCGACATAGCTTCGATCGATTCGGCTGCATCGCGGCCGATCTGGCTGGCGCACAATCAGTTCATCCGGCATTTCGCGCTGCCGCTGCTGCTCTACCGCCAATTTGGGCATGATTATCGCGGCGATTTCCTGGCCGACCTCGAAGGTGCGAATCCCGACGCAGCCTATCGGATGACCGGATGGGCGCGCCGCTGGCTGCCCCCCTTTCTGTTCCTCGTGACGGTGCCGCATCTCCTGCGCCGCATCGAAAATAAGCGCGGGCCGGCTTTCGATCATCGCCTGCAGGCGCCGTCGAGCCCCGACCCCGAGCGCGACCGCTATATCCTGTCGCGTCTGATGCCGCGCCTCGAGCGTCTGATCGAGCGGCTGGAACCGCGCGCACGGCCTTCAGACTGGACCGGCTACGAAGCCGACAACTCTTATCCGGCGGTAGCGGCCACGCTCAAGCAGGAATTCGTGGCCCAGGCGTGCGCTTCGCTCAAGCCGGCGCGGATGATCAATCTCGGGTGCAATCTCGGCAAGTTCGACCTTATCGCGGCCGAGAACGGCGCCGAGGTCCTCGCGATCGACCTCGATCTCGCAAGCGTCGACGTCCTTTAGGACCGCGCCCGCGAGCAGCATGCTCGCATCATCCCGCTCAGGGTCGATATCGCCGCGCCCAGTCCGGCGATCGGATGGAAGAATCGCGAGCGCCGATCGTTTCTCGAGCGCGCATGCCGCTTCGATTGTGTGATGGCGCTGGCGGTGGTGCATCACCTGCTCGTCACCAACCGCATTCCGCTCGACGAGGTCGTCGATCTGATCGCGCGATTGAGTAATCGCCATGTCATTATGGAGCTGGTTGACCGCTCGGATCCGATGTTTCGACGGCTCGCGCGCGGCAATCAGGAACTCTACGCGGATCTCACTATCGCGATGCAGGAGCGTGCCTTTGCGGAGCGCTTTCGTATCGCAGATCGCCGCGAACTTGAGGGCATCCCGCGCACGCTCTACGTCATGGAAAAACGGTAGGCCGATCGCGATGCGCAGCATGCGCATCTTGTCCCCATGCTCGATGCGCCGGTACTGGCTGGGCCTCGCTGGTCAGTGAAATAGGCCCTTGAACGGGTTGGGAATGCTGCCGGAGCCGCCCGAACCACCCGCGCCGGAGCCATCCGCTGGAGGAGGATTCGCGATGCCTCCGCTCGAATCGTCGCCACCGGAGTTGTCGCCAGTCAGACCGCCGAGCAATCCGCCGAGGCCATTTTTCTTGAGAATACCGCCGAGACCCTTTTTCTGAAGCAAATCCCCGACCCGGCTCTGCACCGCGTGAGTCGCCGCGCGCTGCGTGATTACAGTGACGTCGGGCGCCACCTTGGGATGAGGTAGTTGGCCCGCAACTATAAGCGGAATCTCGACGACGCCGTCGCTGTTGGTGACATAAATGACATTTTTCCGCGCGGCAACAAGTTCTTCGCTGAACGGCTTCGACATCTTAATCTTCGCCTTCACGTCGATATTCTTGTCCATGTCGAACCAGCCGTCACCGAAGATCGAGTAATCCGGGGAGACGACGACGATGTCGGGCGAAGTTATCCGCGGTCCGAGGATCGTGAACGTCAGGCTCGCCGCCTGGATATCGGTGTCGGGCGATTGAAACAGCTCGGGATGATTGGCGACGACGGCCGCCGGCACCAGGGCGCCAATGCCAGGCACGTTATCCACTTTTTTGAGCGCTTGCGCGACGACATTCACGCCGATCAGCTTGCCGTTATCCATTTTGGCGCGTCCGGATCCGCGCAGCGTCGGTTTGATTTGATCGAAATCCTTGCCTTGCCCGGCGAGCTGCACGCTCGCGGTCAGATTGCCGCGAATCGTATTGGCCGCCTTTGCGTGCTGCGAGGCGAGCGCCTGTTGCAGATTGACATTTTGCGTGTTGACCCGCAGGTCGAAGGTGGGCGCCGCGCCGAGCGTCGCAAGGCCGGCGGCTTCGATCGCGCCGTCAAAGGCGTCTAACTTCAGCGAATTCACGTTGACTCGATCGCCACCGTAACTAGCGTCCAGCGCGAGTTGCGTGAACGGCACGTTCGCCACCATCCCGGAAACGGCGTTGAGTTTGGTCGAGCCGCTTCCTAGGCCGCCGCTGTTGCTGACGACGCCGGTGGCCGACACCTGAATCAGGTTCTCGTCGCCGGCGTTCTGGCGGCTCGGCACCAGCTCGGCCAGCGTAATTTTGTCAACGTTCAAGCGATATGACGCATGCATCGGCTGGAGCGAATCCGCGCTCGCCTGGAGCTGCGCACGACCCGAGCCGAGCTTAAAGGTCAGCGGGCCGAGGTTGGCGACGTTGCCCGCGAGGCGAATCGTCCCGTTGAAATCGCTGACCGGTGGGGCCTTGCTGCCCGGCATTGCGGTATTGACGCTCGCGAGCGTGACGAGGCCATTGAATCGCGGCTGCTTCCCGCCGAGGCTGACCCCGGTATGAACCTCCGCCGCACCGGTCGGATTGTATGGTCGTGCGGCCGCGATCATTCCTGCAATCGGCGCCAGATCGAATTTGTTGGTATCGACCCGGGCCGTAACCGTGCCCGAAGCGATCGCGATATCGGTGATCTTCGCGTCCAGATTGGCCAAAGTGAGATTGGCCCGCTGAACGACCAACTTACCGTCGGTGCGCGTGCCGCTCGCGGTGAATTTGAGCGGAATCCCGGCAGGCTTATCGAAGCTTGGTACGTACACGACGCGGTTCTGCGTAAGGTCGCTGGCGGCCTCGAAGTGAAGGGCATCGACGGTGCCCGAAATCTTTGCCTTAAGCTCGACCGCGTCGGTAAAGGTAAGCGCCCGCGGCAGGGCCTTCGCGAGCTCCGGAACCGACTTCAACTGCTCCAGCACCAGTGGCCCGACGGTCGCATTAAGCGTGACCGGAATCGCCCCGGCGTCGATCGCGCCGTCCTGCATAATGGGGCCGGCGGTGCCGCTGACGTCGAGGTTTTTGCGGTCGCCGAAGGCCGCAAGATCGAGTGCGATATCGAAGGGCGACGCCAGGCTGAAGTTTGCGATTTTCAGATTGATCGCGTTGATGGTCACGGGCGCGGCGCCCGTTTGTTTATCAAGATAGAAGACCCGCCCGTCCTCGACGGTAAAGGTCCTGATGCTGACTGCGGAAGCGACCGGTGCGCCGCCCGCATTGCCAGAGCCTAATCCGCCTCCGCTCCACCGTGAGCCACCTGACTTCGACAGTTTTTTCTCGCCGCTCTTTTTCGCGATCGTGCTGACGTTCATGGCGCCAGCCGTGCTGCGGATGATCCGGATTTGGGGCTGGCGCAGGATCAGTTCCGTCACCTTGAGTTCCTTGCTGAGCAGCGGCAGGAATTCCACTTTCAGCAGGACGTCGTCGGCCTGCACGAACGGCAACTGCGAGAAGGCGGGGTCGTCGGCCAGCTTGATGCCGGTGATTTCGATCGCGATGCCGCGGCGCAGGCTTGCCTTGATCTCGTCGGCCTCAATTGGGCGACCGACCGCGTCGCTGACGCGGGCCAGCAGGCGCCCGCGCTGAGAAGCAATTATCGAGTTGAGGTTGAAATATGCATAACCGACCAGGCCGACGACGATCAGCACGATAACGCCGATCACGCCACCGGCAACGAGTAATACTTTGCGCATGGGAGGCACCTCGGGTTGCGCGCACTCTTCGGAGTTATCGCGTCCTGGTCCGCGCGCTCGGCGGGATGACCGGAGAGTTCGTTACCATGACGGACGGTCGGAAGTATGACTTCCGCCTTCCCCTAATCAAATCGCCCCGATGCGGCAATGGTCAAGCTGTCGTCGAAACGCGGATCAAACTGACCCACTATCGAAGCGCGCGAGCGCGTCGGCGATTTCGTCGCGCAGCAATGCAACCAACTGCGCCTCGTAATCGTCGAGCGATCGGATGCCGACGCGGCGCATCCCGGCGATGTTGATAGTTGACGGATGCATCAGCGGAATCACTCGAAGACCGGCGGCGGTGACCATCGGCTGTGCGTGCGCCGCTGCTAGCTTCACCGGCGAGCCGAGCGCGGCGGCGGCGGCGCGCGCGCCGAACGCGATAATCAGACGTGGGCGAACCAGGTTAAGTTCATGCCGTAGATGGCGTTCGACGCAAGTTGAATTCTCGGCGGCGCTCGGCGATCGATTGGCGCCGGTGGGCGATGGCGGCCAACATTTTACGGTATCGCTGAAATAGCAAAGCTGCTCGGGCTCGATTTCGCGCGGCGCAACCACACGGGCGAAGGCGCGGCGAATCATCAGATTACGCGGATTTGAAAACGGGCGGCCGTTCTCGAGCGAGACGCGGCCGGGCGCCTCGCCGAGGATCATCAGGCCGAACTGTGTGGTGCCGCGACGTCCGAGCGGGAACTTCCGCCACGGCTCGATCGTGGGACATTCGCGACAGCGGTTAACCCGCCGCCAGAAGGCGAGCACTCGCGCGTCGTGGTCGGCGGCGGCCGCCCGCGGTTCGCTCGACGCGAGCGCTTTGCCGGGATCGATGTCCGAAGAATCGCGCATCGGAATAGTCGTATAGTAAAGCTGATCCACCAGCTAACGGCGTGTGGAGAATCCGAATCCGAGCGCGCGGTCTCGCGGTGGCATCACGGTCGGCGGGGCGTCATATTTGACCTGCGCGGCGAGCTTACAGCCGGAGTCGGCTGTCGGCAGTCGTTCCTCTAATTTCAATGGCAAAAAAACGGAAATCGACCACGCAGCGTGTGCGATCGAAGCCGCACGACAAGCCCGATCAGGTCGAAAAGCCGGTCTTCGCGTCGCCGTTCAAGGATCTCAAAAAGCTAATCGATCAGCGTGCGGCGGTGCTGAAGCCCGCCCCGCCACAGCAATCGAAACCGGTCCCGCGAGCGACCGCCTCGGTGCCACCGACCTCGAACGCGACACCTTTAACGGTTGCTACGCGTTTAGCGGTGGCCGCGCGGCCCCAGGTTGACGACGAGACGCTCTTTCGGCAGGCGTTCGAGGGCGTGCGGCCGTTGGGCGTGCCGAGAGCCGAGCGTCTCGCGGTCGCGCCACAAACCAAACGCGAGATTATCAGCGAGGACGCCGAGGTTCTGGCCGAGCTATCGGATCTCGTCTCCGGCCAGGGCACCTTCGAGTTGACCGAGACCGAAGAGTACGTCGAGGGCGCGCGCCTCGGACTCGATCCGCGACTGCTCAGCCAGTTGCGGCGCGGCGAGTTCTCGGTGCAGGCGCATCTCGATCTCCATGGGATGATCCAACCTGCGGCCAAAGAAGCGGTGACGAACTTCATCGTCGATGCGGTTCGCAAGGGCCATCGTACGGTGCTGGTCGTGCATGGTCGCGGACTGCGCTCGCCGGGCGGACTGCCGGTGCTCAAGCACGCGGCGGCACAATGGCTGTCGCACGGAATTGCGGGCGGCTACGTGCTCGCGTTTGCGACCGCGCGGCCCAACGACGGCGGCGCCGGGGCGGTGTATGTACTGCTGCGGCGCGATCGGCGCCGCGCCAAGTTCGACGTATTGCAGGGCGCGAAACGCCGCGACTGATCCCCTTTCCTGTTACTCAAAAATGAAACGGGGCCCGGTGAGGGGCCCCGTTTTTCGTGCGACAGAAAATTGCGCGAATAATGGAGTTGGAGCCGGATCTACATCTTGCCGAGCAGCAGGAATGAGATGACCAGCGAATACAGAGTCAGCGACTCGACGAAGGCCAGTCCGATGATCATCGGGACGAACAACTGGCTGGTGCTGTTGGGATTACGGCCGATCGATTCCATCGCCGAGGCCGCCAGCCTGCCCTGTCCCATGCCGCAGCCAAAGGCCGCTATGCCGAGGCCGAGGCCGATACCCAGGCCGATGAGACCGGCGCGCGAGCCTTCGCCTCCGCCGGCGCCCTCCTGCGCCATCGCGCCGAGCGGTGAGGCGAGCAGCAAGCCGATCGCCACTATCAAACACATCCAGGTCCTACGAAGCATTCCACGTTCCTCCTTCAATACCGCGCCTTTCCTTCGGCCCTAAGCTATTTTACCCAGCCTTCTCATCTCCCACATCTTCGGCCGGACCGGATTACCGGGTTCGCGGAGTAAACTCGATTTGCATTTCCGGCCCCCACCGGATTCGTGCCATCACCCGCGCACGCTTTACGTGCTGGCCCCCTCCCTAACACGAGGAGCGGGGTTTAGATGGCATTCATAGAGTGCTAGTGCCCGGCGCTCGCCATGCGCACGTAGGTGATCGACAGGATCGTAAAGACCAGCGCCTGCACCACGCAGACCAAGGACCCGAGTGCGTAGAACGCTAGCGGAATCACCAGGTAGGTGTACCTGGTGAAGATGGCCATGACCTGATGGTCGGCGAACATATTGGCGAAAAGACGAACGCCGAGCGAAAACGGCCGGAAGAGATTGTCGGCGACTTCGATCGGAAGCATCAGCGGCGCCAACACTAACATCGGGCCGAGGAAGCTCTTGAGATAACCGGCGCCCTGCGATTTGAAGCCCTGGTAAAGATAGAAGGCGAAGCAGATCGCGCCCAGCGCGAGCGTCAGATTGGTGTCGCCGGTGGGAGGCTCCATACCCGGGATAAGGCCGAAGAAGTTAGCCGCCAAAATGAAAATAAAGATGCTGCCGAAAAACGGTACGAATTTGCGCGAATCGTGAAGCTCCGAGACGTTGGCGACGAAGCCGTCGAGCCATTCGGTGATAACCTCGCCGACGCTGCGCAGGGTGATGCCGCTGTCGGGAACCATCGGGTCCACAGCGGCGTTGAGCGCGCGGCGCGCTAACACGGCGAAAATCAACAACAGTCCCATCACAATCCAGGTCCCGACAATCGAGGTCGGGAGACCGCCGAGGGCGCCTGAAATGAGATCGATGAAATTAACCGGCTTCAAACGTTATGGTCCTCCGAGGGGTGCACCAAGGTTGCGCGCGCCGAAGCGTGCCAAGTTTCAATAAAGATCGCAACGATCTGCGTCATCGCCCCGATCATAAAGCCCGCCAGATTCAGATGCGTATAAGCGATTAGAATATAGACAACTCCAACGAATAAGAAAAGCTTCATCGGAGCGAGGATGACGCCGGCCTTGTTTCCAGTGCCGCCCTGCGCCAACGCGACGATCGCGCGGCCGACGATGGCGAGCAGAAACAGATTTCCGGTCATCAGGGCGGCCCCGACGACGCAGCTCAGCGCGGCGGCCGACGAGACAAAAATCGCGAGCATCACGGTCGCGATCGCCGCGACGATTCCGGTCGTGCGGTGGATGCCGCCGATAGTCGGCACCGACCAGTTCATCGGCGCCTTGTCCTACGCCCTTTCCGGCGCGCAAAGATTCCGGCGGGCGGGTTCGTGATGTTGAGCTTCATTCGCGAGACCAACGACCAAGTATAGCTGAAGGCTAAAGGCTGCGCTGGAAATCGCGCAACTCGATTATCAGCCGGTACATGCCGAGAAATGCTCCCAGCAGCAAGCCACTTATGGCGAGCACCGGCGTCGTATGAAAATAGCCGTCGAGATAGTAGCCGAGCAGCGAGCCGCCGAGAATCGGGGAAAAGAATTCCACGCCGATCGCGGCGAAGCGCCAGAGTTTGACGGGCGGCTTTGCGTCGGGCTCCATCGGCGGGTCTTTTGGGTCTTGTGTATCCGGGGCTATTGCGCCGATCAGGTCGATCAGATCTTGGCGAGGGCTTCGCGGGCGGCGGCGATAGTGGCGTCGATATCGGCGTCGGAATGGGCGAGCGAAATAAACATCGCCTCGAATTGCGCGGGCGGCAGGTTGATTCGGCGTTCGAACATCGCATGGAAAAATCTGGCGAACGCGGCGGTGTCGGCGCTGCGCGCGCTATCTGCGTCGGTCACTTTATCGACGCCGAGAAACAGCGTCAGCAACGATCCGGCGCGATTAACGCAGCCGGGACGGCGGCTCGCACTGAGCGCATCGCGTAGTCCGGTCTCAAGTCGGGCGCCGGCAGCCTCGAGCCGCGCGTAAGTGCCGGGCGCTTGGAGCAACGCCAAGGTTTCCAGGCCGGCACGCACCGAGAGCGGGTTACCCGAGAGTGTCCCCGCCTGGTAAACCGGTCCGAGCGGCGCCAGCAGGTCCGTCAGGTGAGCACGGCCGGCGATTGCTCCGACCGGCAATCCGCCGCCAATAATCTTGCCCAACATGACGAGGTCCGGATCCGCCTCGAAGAGTTCGTAAGCGGCGCCGTAGCGCAGACGGAACCCCGAAATAACCTCGTCGCAGATTAGCAGCGCGCCATGCCGATGCACGATGGCACTGAGTTCCTTGAGGAATCCGGGGGCCGGCGGCACCACGCCCATGTTGGCGGCGAGCGGTTCCACGATCACCGCGGCGATACGACCGGGCTCGGCCTCGAAGTAACGTTCCACCGCGGTGAGGGAGTTGTAGGGCGCGACCCGCGTCAGTGCGGCGAGCGCCTCGGGCACACCGGCGCTGTCGGGCACGCCGAGGGTCATCGCACCGGAGCCGGCACGAACTAATAGCGAATCGCTATGCCCATGGTAACAGCCGTCGAACTTGATTATCCCGGGACGGCCAGTGGCGGCGCGCGCGATACGCAGGGCGGTCATGCCGGCTTCGGTCCCCGAATTCACGAGGCGGACTTTTTCGGCGACCGGGATCGCCGCGCTGATGCGCTCGGCCAATTCGACTTCGAGCTCGGTCGGCGCGCCGTAGGAAAATCCGCGCCGTGCCTGATCGATGATCGCCGCGACTACTGCCGGATGCGCATGGCCGAGGATCGCCGGTCCATAAGAGCCGACGTAGTCGATAAAGCGATTGCCGTCGGCATCGAAGAGCGTGGCGCCTTCGCCACGCGTGATGAAGGCAGGCGTTTGGCCTACCGCTTTCCACGCGCGGACGGGAGAATTGACGGCGCCGGGAATTCTTTTTTCGGCGCGCGCGAAGAGGGCCGCGGATTTTTTTTGAGAAATTTTCATCGAAATGCGATTTTGTTCACCGGCGATCGGCGATTAGACAGTCGATCAAGCGTACGACGGGATCAAGCGGTGCGAATTCTTCCAACCCACCGATCGCGCTCGTTGGCTTCCAGAGCCAACATAGCAAAAGGCACAGATTGCGCGGTCGTACAAGATATAAAGTTGAAAAATTTTTCTCACCAAATTTACCCAAAGAAATCACACACTTTTCACCGCGCGTAAATCTAAGCTTGAATGGCCCACGGAAACTATTTACTGAATATGCCTTCACCGTTGAATTCGTAGACGCTCTAGCAAGCGCGTTTCACAGCGGGAAGGCATCATGGTGATCGTGGCCGACCGGCACGAGCAATTTTTCCAGGCGCAATTAGTTCACGATATCAGCGCGAAGCGAACGCGCGATACCCGAAGGGAAGTACCCGGCATCGCCGCCGGCGAGTTGATAATTGTCTTCGGCGATTTCGACATGAACCGATGGAAGTTGCGGAAAAATGGCTTATCAACAGATGTGGATAAGGCTGTGAGTAATTCGAATCTAAATCATGACTTTCGATTGGTGACCGGTGGGGCCAGGGTCCGCGCGGAGCAGGGGGTAAAGGAATGAACGAAGTGTGGCAAAAGACTGCTGACCGCATGCGCGACACGCTGGGGCAGGTCAGTTACGAGACTTGGATCGGACCGCTGAGTTTTGTCGCGATGAGTAATGGCACGGCAACGATCGAGGCGCCCAATCGCTTTTTTCGCGACTGGGTAGCAGATCGCTATCTTGATTTACTACGCCATTCGCTTTCCACCGAGATGGGTGAGCCGGTCGATATCAAGCTCACCTTTGGCAAGGACGTAGGCGCACCCGTCAATGGTCATTCGAACGGCAATGGTCATTCGAATGGCATCGGCAACGGCGGTGAAAATGGCAATGTGAGCAAAGGGAAATCTGCTCCGTCGGCCAAGATCAGCACCTCATCGGCGGATAATCCGAGGCGCGAGCTGCATCCGGGATTGGCGCCGCGCTATACCTTTCCGGAGTTCGTGGTTGGCTCGAGTAATCAGTTCGCCCACGCTGCGGCCCAGGCGGTGGCCAACCAGCCGGGCGA
>Ga0209415_10007641_pt1 | contig 18845 bp, 16 predicted proteins | sample PeaSoiSIISIP2007_FD_187696 | JGI IMG/M metagenome (GOLD analysis project Ga0209415, IMG submission 187696) | Peat soil microbial communities from Weissenstadt, Germany - SII-SIP-2007 (SPAdes) (version 2) | ecosystem: Environmental > Terrestrial > Soil > Wetlands > Peat | place: Germany...
GCGAACCTGGGGCACCTGCCGGCACCATCATGGGCGACCTAAACAGCCGCCGCGGACGCATTCAAGGCATGGACAACAAGGCCGGCAACACCATCGTCAAAGCCGAAGTCCCGATGGCCGAGATGCTAACCTACGGCGCCGACCTCACTTCCATGACCCAGGGCCGAGGCAGCTTCTCGATGGAAATGCACCACTACGATACGGTCCCGCAACAATTGCAGGACAAGATCATCGAGAAAGCCAAGGCAGAGCGCGGCGAGGTCAAGGAAGAAGAAGAATAGGCTGGCGCAGCGAAGCCTGCTCCTTCGACAAGCTCACCCCAGGGCTCAGCCGAGGTCGCGATGCGGACGGGCTAAGCGCCCGTCCCTCACCGCCTCGCGAGAAACAGATTCACTACAGGAGTAATCGAGACAAAGCGTCGCCGAAGCGACGCGCACGAAAGAGTAGTTCTAGGCTCAGGATCGCCGGCTGGCTTTCGGCATAAACCCTGCCTTCGCCAGCCCCGGCGGCTGCAAGTTTCGCCGGGGTCGTCCTCCGACGGAGATGATCCACTCTTCAGAGACCCACTACAGGAGCCGATCAGAACCTGTAGGTCAGGCCTCCGAGAATACGGACACCGTTGACGCCTACTCCACGATCATACGGAATTCCTGTATGGATATAGTCAACTCCGCCACGTACCCAGAATCCGCCAGATACGTGCACATCCACTCCGCCTCCAGGTGAGAAGTAAGTTTTGCTAACACTCCAGATGTTGGTATGGTAACTGGCAACGCCCACCGTCGCGTTCACGAATGGTTGGAATGCCGAGGACTGACGGAAAGTGTATTGCAACCCTCCACCGTAGGTGAACAGATGGACGTTATCCAGGTCCGCCCCGGCGTATGCCCCACTGAAATCAACAAGGGCCCCAAGATTCTTGGAAGAGAACAGCGGGATATTCATGTTGAAATCCCAGCCCGTGTCCACGTTGCGGGAAACGCCTTGGGATGACAGGTGAGAGTACATGTAGTCAGCATTGAGTTCGATCGAGTCTTGAGCGCTAGCGGTGAGCACCAGCATCAATGTTGCAAACGCAATTGCGAGAAACTTCATCTCTGATTTCTCCTTCTTGATATAGGCCCAGCGGCCAGATCACATTCAATCTACAACAGTCATTATACGGAACGTTTACTATACCGCCGATGCGCCGGGCAGTAAAGCCCTAGTGCCAAAAGGGATACCGTTGCCGAGTGTAGCGCCGCCGTCCCGGCGGCTGTCCGCCGCCCCCTTCGCAGGATTTCATTCCCTCCTCGCCCATTCTGGCGTACCATTCCTTTTTCTTCTTTCAAGGAGGCACGGATGCCCAAGCAGGTTTCCCCGATCTGCTGCCGCTTGTTCTTTACTGCTCTTGTTCCCTTACTTATTTCCCAAACTGCCATGCCTCAACCTGCAACGACTCAACCGGCACCGGAAAATAAGACGGTCATACTCGAGCTCGACCACGCCTCCATCTGCGGATCGAATCTCGATGCGCTCCGCCAGCAGCTTACCGACGTCGGTCTCACTCCCGACCTCGGTGGTCCACACGGCAACGGCATTACCCAGATGGCCATGATTGGATTTGACGACGGCACGTACCTGGAGCTGATTGCTCCCATCAAGCCCGGCGTCACGACGGGCTCGGACTGGGCGAAGTTTATGTCGGAAGATTCGGTCACCTGCGCCTGGGCGGTCGGCACCAACGTTCTGCTGCTGGAAGCGGATCGCCTGAAAAAAGCTGGCATCCCCGTCACCACCCCCGAGCGCGGCAGCCGCAAGCGTCCAGATGGCATGTCCATCGAGTGGATGAAAGCTGACGTGGGCTCGGGAACCCCAGGCTCCACGCTGCCCTTCATCATCGAAGACCAGACGCCCCGCGCCTGGCGAGTCCAGACCTCGGCCAGCGTGGCGGGAGCCCCAGTTTACGGCATCGAGAACGTGGTGCTGGGCGTCAGCAACCTCGACGCTTCGATTGCCATGTTCCGCAAGGCCTACGGCTGGTCGGAACCAATCACCGAGACGCAAAAAGACTTCGGCAAACTAGCCTACTTCCCCGGTGAGCCCGTGATCCTGGCCGCTCCCGCAGGCGGAGGCTGGCTAGCGGAGCGCCTAAGCAAGTATGGCGAAATCCCGGTAGCGTACCTGCTAGGCACGCGCGACTTCCCAGCCGCCACCAAAAAGTACAAGCTCTCCGGCGCAAAAACCTGGTTCGGACAAAAGGTAGCCTGGTTCGACGCCGGCAAACTGAAAGGCGTCCGCCTGGGAGTAATAGGCCAGTAGCAAAAAAGACTCACGTAGGGACGGACGCATTCGTCCGTCCAGCGGAGCGCAGCTCCGCAAGCTCTTGTCCGGCGCCGACGAGAATTGCTTCCCACCGTTTTTCGCTTTACTATCGCCCTAGTGTCCGCCGCCAAAGACAATCCCGCTCTTCATCTCAAAGATCGCCTCGTCTCCGCCGCCCCGGTCGAGGACGATTCCTCTTTCGAGTTAAAGCTCCGCCCGCAGCGTCTGCAAGAATTCATCGGCCAACCCAAAGTAAAAGAAAACTTGGATGTAGCCATCCAAGCCGCCAAATCCCGAGGCGAAGCGCTCGATCACGTCCTGCTCTACGGCCCGCCCGGCCTGGGCAAAACCACGCTGGCCAACATCATCGCTAACGAACTGGGCGCCGCCTTTCAGCAAACCTCCGGCCCCACGCTGCAAATCAAGGGCGACCTCACCGCGATCCTAACCAATCTGCGCGACCGTCAAGTCCTCTTCATCGACGAAGTCCACCGCCTGCAACCCGCGCTCGAAGAGATCCTCTACTCCGCGCTAGAAGACTACAAACTCGACATCATGATCGGCCAGGGTCCGTCCGCCCGCACCCACACCATGGACGTGAAGCCCTTCACCTTCATCGGCGCGACCACCCGCGCCGGTCTGCTCTCCGCTCCGTTGCGCTCGCGTTTTGGATTGCTCTTGCGCCTCGAGTTCTACACTCACGAAGACCTGCGAGTCATAGTCGAGCGCTCATCCGAGATTCTAGGCGTCAGCATCGATCGTCCCGGAGCCACAGAAATCGCCAGCCGTTCCCGCGGAACCCCGCGTATCGCCAACCGCCTGTTGCGCCGCGTGCGCGACTACGCCCAAGTGCGCGCTGCCGGAAAGATCGATCTGCCCACCGCCCAATCCGCCCTGAGCATGCTGGAAGTCGACCGCCACGGCTTCGACGAAGTCGACCGCAAACTCCTCCTCACCATCATCGAGAAGTATCAAGGCGGCCCCGTAGGTTTGAATACCCTGGGCGCCGCGCTGGCCGAGGAACCCGACGCCATCGAAGAAATTTACGAACCTTTTCTGATTCAGATCGGCTTCCTGAATCGCACTCCGCGCGGCCGCGTTGCCACCCAGCTAGCCTATGAGCACTTCGGAATTACCCCGAACCGCCGCCAGAGTTCGCTGTTCTAGAAGCTTGCGGGCACTCGATTTTGTTTTTTAGGCTGTGGGTGCCCCATCCTTGCGCGTTTTCTGCGCAAGGGTGGGATTCCACGGAAGCGTCCAGCTAGGACCTTTGTATTTATTTTGCTTTTGGGTGGCGGGGTCCCCAGCACGCCTGGTTTTGGCGTGATGGGGTGGAGCGGGTTACCGCTGCGATAACCGTCTTGTCTTCACCATCGGCTTTACAGCCTGCGGAAAAACGCCGCCAGCGGCGCGCCGAATAAATAGGACAGCCGCGAAGCGGCGCAAGAATGCAGCCCACGGCGTAAGCCGTGGGAAAAGTGGCAAGCCAAGCACGAGCAGATGGAACGCCATGGTCACGCCAGCCCGGCAACCAGCAGAGCCCGCCACCGCAGTAATGAAACGAGGTCAGAGGTCAGATTGCAGAAGTAAAAGCAGCTTGGTTTTACATCTGCAATCTGACCTCTGACCTCTGCAATTACGCGACCCCAATCCGTCCCGCATGCCGTCCAATCTCCGCCAGAATCTCAAGCCCCAGCTTGAGCGCCCGCCGCCCGTCCTCCAGCGAAACCACCGGACGCGACCGCAACCGCACCGCCTGCAGAAACGCCGTGATCTCCGCCAGCAGCGGTTCCTCCGCCGTAATCGCCGGTTTAGCCATCGAAATCTGCGGATTCACACTAGGTTGATCGCGGGTGCCCACCGAAAACACCACCACATCCTGCCGTCCATAGTCGATCGAAATATACTGTCCCGCCTGAAAAAACCGCAGCTTTCTCACACGCTCCGTAGAAACCCGGCTAGCCGTAAAATTCGCCACGCACCCCGATTCAAACTCGATCCGCACATTAGCAATATCGACCTTCCCCGAAAGAATCGGCAACCCGACCGCCCGAATTTCCTTAACCGGCGATCCAACAAACGCCAGCACAATATCCAGGTCGTGGATCATGAGATCAAGCACCACGTCCACATCGAGCGCCCGCGGAGAAAACACGCTAAGCCGGTGCACCTCAAAAAACATCGGACGCGTGATCAACGGCAAAGTAGCCCGCACCGCCGGATTAAACCGCTCCAGATGTCCCACCTGCGCCACCCGCGCGTGCGCTGAAGCCAACCGAACCAGTTCATCGGCCTCGCCGAGCGCAGCCGCCAGCGGCTTCTCGATCAGCACATCCACCCCGGCTTCCATCAACGAGCCCGCCACCTCCCGATGCAAAACCGTAGGCACCGCCACCGAAGCCGCCTGCACTTCGCTGTGCGTGGTGAGCATCTGCTCGACCGATCCAAACGCCTTGCAGCCAAACTCGCGAGCCACCGCATCCGCCCGCGCCGTATTCGGATCGACCACTCCCACCAGCCGCACGCTGCCCGCCGCCTGCAGATGCTGATAGACGCGAGCATGATTGCGCCCAAAAGCGCCCACGCCCACGACCGCCACATTGATCGGAGAAAGTTCGATCGGAGAATCTTCGACCGGAGAATTTTTGATCGAAGAATCTTTGCCAGGAATTTCCGTACTCAGATAAGTGCTCCGGAAAGAAAAAACAACCCGCTATTGTCGCAGTTCCACCCCCACCGAGGAAAGCGCAAAACCAGGACAACCTTAAACATCTTGTCATCCTGAGCGAAGCGAAGGACCTGCTTTCGCTCCATCCCGTCCACCCACTCTTCACCTCTTCTTCAGCAGCGCAATCTGTCCCGCGTGGTAAATCTCGTGCTGCACGACCCCATGCAGCATGTAATAAAAGTTGTAATGCGCGCCCTTTTTCCCAGGCACGGGCTTAGCAAGTGATTTCTCCGGAAACTTCTCCACCGCCGCGATCAAATCGTCATGCACCCGCCGAACCTCCTCCAGCGTCTTAGCCCAAGCCGCCGCGCTAGCATCCAGAACCGGAGGAAAGTTCTTCTTGCCGGGAAGCTCTGCCACTGCCACGCCCGTCATGCGCCGCCGCACCACTTCATCCCAAGCCGCGATATGCAGCACCAGTTCCCAAATGCTATGCGCGTTCGCCACCGGACGAGCCGCAGCCTGCTCCGCCGTAACCCCCTTGAGAATTTTAAATAGAGAATCCCCATGCCAAGCCTCGCCATAAAACGCCCGCCGAAGTTGATCAGCAATGCGAGCCGTTTCCGACATACGACCCTCCATTTACAAATTGTCATCCTGTACTGACACTGACTCGTAATCCTCTACTGACTTGTCATCCTGAGCGCAGCGAAGGACCTGCTTTTTGCTTCCGCCCTCCCGGCGATGAACTCGGAGGCGACACTTTTGCAATCTGACTTCTGACTTCTCCCTACTCCGCGCAAACCGCAATCCCCGCGTCATCCGCGGCCCGCGTTACCGCCTCGCCATCCAGCAACAGACATCGCCCCGCATCCACCGCCAGGCAACTCGCTCCCGCCCGCGCCATAGTCTCAATTGTCTTCACCCCAATCACCGGAACATCGAACCGCATATCCTGCCCAGGCTTAGCAATCTTCACCACCGTAAGCGCCCGGCTCAGCAAAGTCCCGCCGCGAGGAGCCTGAGAATCGAGGGTGCCCCACTCATCGCGCTCTTTGCGATGAGTGGGAGCCTCCACCAAACCCTCCGCCGACGCCAAACTCTTCATGATTTCCCCCGCCCGCTCAATCGTAGCGTCCGTGCCTTCCATAGCCTCGACCGCAACGCAAGCCGCTTCCGCGATCACCACCGTCTGTCCAATGTCGTATTCCGCCATCCGCCGCCCCACCGCGCGTCCATATTCAATATTCCGGCGTTCCTGCGCGCTAGGAGCCCGCTTCGTAAGCACTCCCGTTTTCGCCAGCAGTGGTTCCAGCAGCGCGGTAGAGTTCTCGAGCATGATGCCCTCATCCGCCAGAACCTTAGCCACCGCGCCCAGCAAAGAATCCGTATTGCGCGTGCCCAGCGAGAGCAGCAGCTTAGCCAGCCGCCAGTCCGGTTTGATAGCGGAAAAAATCTGTTTGTGCTTGACCTGCCCCGCCATCACCGCGCGAGTAACACCCGCAGCTTTGAAAGTATCGATGAGTTTTGAAAGTTCCCCCAGAGAAAGCCAGTGAACCGAAACCGCGCCCCGAGACGCAATCTCAGGAGAGGTCTCCTCGCGAAGAGCGGCCACCACCACCTCGAACCCCTGCGCCCGAGCCGCATCCAGCACCAGAAAAGGGAATTTCCCGTTGCCCGCGATAAGTCCCAGCCGTGTCATAAGCAAGACCCACGTAGGGGCGGACGCATTCGTCCGCCCCGCGGAGCGAAGCTCCGCAGACATCGCCGAAAGCGATGCACAATCCCTGCCGCGCTTCGCGAGGCCGAACGGGTGGTGAGAGCAGGTCGAAGGAATGCGTTCGCATCGACGTAAGCAGCAGAGCCGCCCACTACTTAATCACTCCGCGTTCCGACGCTTCAATAAAGCGGATCAGCATCTCCACATCCTCTCCGCCATCCGCCTCCGCTTTCAGCTTCTCCAGCGCCTGCGAAGTATTCAGCTTCGAAGCCAGCAGCACCCGGTACGCGTGATGAATCTTCCGAATCCGTTCCTTAGTAAATCCCCGCCGCTCCAACCCGACCGCATTCAATCCATAAGCATGCGTCCCGCGCTCGGCGGAAGTCTTCGAAAACGGCAGCACGTCGCGAGTAATCGTAGTCCCCCCGCCAATAAAAGCATGTGTCCCAATCCGCACAAAGTGATGCACCGGGCAAAGCGCCCCGACCGTAGCCCAGTCTCCCACGGAGACGTGCCCGCCCAGCGTAGCCGCGTTCGCCATAATAATGTGGCTCCCAATCTGGCAATCATGCGCAATATGCGTATAAGCCATGATCAGGTTATGGGAGCCCACCCGCGTGCATCCTCCGCCCTTCACCGTGCCGCGGCTGATGGTGACAAACTCACGAATCACATTATGGTCGCCGATTTCCAGCTGAGTCGCCTCGCCCGCGTAGCTGATATCCTGCGGCGCGCACCCAATCGCACTAAAAGGGAAAAAGTGATTGTCCGATCCAACCTTCGCAGCGCCGTCGATCACGACGTGCGAATCCAGCCGGCAGCCCGAGCCCAGCTCGACCCCGGCCCCAATCACACAATAAGGCCCAATCGTGCACGACGAATGGATCTTGCTTTTAGGATCGACAATCGCCGTCGGATGAAAGGACATTTGTAATTGGTAGTTTGTGATTTGTAATTTGGGTCGCCGTTCGCCGATCCTGGGAGTCAATCGAAATTACAAATTACAAATTGCAAATTACAAATCCTCTCCCGCCGTCTCCGCGCTTCCCGCGCCCATCGCTCGCGGTACCAGTCGGCAAGTCACCGTAGCTTCCGCCGCCACTTTGCCGTCCACATACGCCTTCCCTTCCAACCGAGCCGCCGTCATCCGCCACGCTTTCACCACCACCTCAATCCGCAACTGATCCCCCGGCACCACCGGACGCCGGAACCGCGCCTTCTCAATCCCCGTAAACACCATCAGCATCTCATCCCGGTTCGGAACCTCCGTCAGCAACAGCAGCCCGCCCGCCTGCGCGATCGCTTCTACAATCAGCACGCCCGGCATGATCGGTTTCTCCGGAAAGTGTCCCTGAAAAAAAGGTTCAGTGATGGTCACATTCTTCAACGCCACGATGCTCTTCATCCGCACCAGTTCCACCACCCGGTCGATCAGCAAAAATGGGTAGCGATGCGGCAAAATCTTGAGCACATCGCCAATCTCCATGCCCGTTTTCGCCGGTTCTGGTTCTTGAGCCGTAGTGTGTGGAGTGTCCGTCATCGCGTTTTCGTTCAAGCCGAAGATTATACTGTAGCGCACGCGCGCACGAGGAAGTTCATATGCAAAACTCTTCCAACATTGTCATCCCGACCGCAGCGCCGGCGAAGCCAAGCGTAGTGGAGGGACCTCGTGTTTCTCTCCCACAATCAAGCCGAAAGGACGCCATGACGATCCCATCCCGACTGCGCCTCACTAGCCTTCTCCTGACGCTCCTCTTCTCCCTTTCCGTCGCACAGCAGCCGCCCCAGCAGTCCGCCGTCCCCGCCGTCCCCGCCGACATTCCCGCCTCGGCCGAACGCTACTCCATGTTATTGATGGGCAACCTCGCCGGCCAACAAGCCGTCTGGACCGCCGCCGACGGCACCCTTCACATTTTCTTTCAGTTCAACGATCGCGGCCGCGGCCCCAAAACCACCAGCATCCTAAAGCTCGATGCGAACGGCATCACGGTCTCCGAAGTCATCACCGGCAACGACTACCTGAAATCGCCCGTCTCTGAAAATTATTCGCTGGATGCCGGCACCGCCCGCTGGAAGAACGACAGTGAACAAGGCGAAAAGAAAATCACCGCCCCAGCCTTCTACTCATCCCTCAACGGCGGACCCTCCGAGATCGCCCTGCTCGCCCACGCCGCTCTCCAGCACGGAGGAAAAATCGCCCTGCTCCCCGAAGGCGAAGCCCGCGTCCAGCGCATGACCGAACTCGATGTCGAAGCCGCCGGACGCAAAAAACACGTGGCCCTCTACTCCATCACCGGACTCGATTTCGCACCCACGTATTTCTGGTCCGAAGCTCCCGACAAATTCTTCGCCTCCGTGGACACTTGGGGCAGCATTATTCCCGAAGGATGGGAGTCCTCGGTGCCAACTTTGCTGGCAGCCCAAAATAAAGTCAAAGAGTCCCGTTCCGCCGATCTCGCTGCCAAACTCGCGCATCACTCGTCCAACGGAATCTTCCTCACCCACGCCAATATCTTCGACGCCGGTTCCGGAAAGATCATTCCCAACCAGGACGTCCTAGTCCGCGACGGTCTCATCGCCGCCGTCGGCGATCGCATCGGTCGGATCGGACCTCCTGGGATTCCGATCGAGCCAGATCCGATTCGCGATCCTCAGATCATCGACGCCACCGGCAAAACCCTGCTCCCCGGCCTCTGGGATATGCACGCCCACGTCAGCGACAACGACGGCCTCCTCAACCTGGCCGCCGGAGTCACCACCGTCCGCGACTTGGGCAACGACACTGACTCGCTTCTAGCCCGCCGCCAGCGCATCATCGACGGCAAAGAAATCGGCACCCGCATCGTCTTGGCCGGCATCATCGACAGCCCGGACGCCTACCACGGACCAACCAAAGTCCTGGTCTCGACCGAAGCCGAAGCCCGCGCCGCCGTCGATAACTACAAGCGTCTCGGCTACGTTCAGATCAAAATCTACAGCTCAGTCACGCCCGACCTCGTCCCCGCCATCATCGACGAAGCCCACAAAAACGGCCTCCGCGTCAGCGGACACATTCCCGCCCAAATGACCGCCGATCAATGTGTACGGCTAGGCTTCGACGAAATTCAGCACATGAATTTCCTCGTCCTCAACTTCTTCCCCGAAATCAAGGACACCAACACCATCACCCGCCTCACCAAGCCCGGAGAACTCGCCGCCGCCCTCGACCTCAATTCAGCCAAGGTGCAATCCTTCATCAAGCTCTTACAGGATCACCACACCAAGCTCGATCTGACGCTCAGCATCTTCGAAGACCAATACATGGCCCGCCCCGGCCAGCTCTCTCCCGGATTCAAAGCCGTGGCCAATCGTCTTCCCGCGCAAGTCCGCCGCGGTCTCCTGACAGCCGGAATGACTCCGCCCCCAGGCATGGACGACACCTACAAAAAATCCTTCGCCAAGATGCTCGACTTCGCCGGCCTTCTCTATCGCTCCGGCCTCTCCATCGAAGACGGCACCGACAATATGGCCGGATTCGCCCTCCACCGCGAACTCGAACTCGACGTTCAGGCCGGCATTCCCCCCAGCCAGGTTCTGCAAAATGCCACGTTAAACGCCGCCCGCATCATGAGCATGGATAAAGACCTGGGCTCCATCACCGCCGGCAAGCTGGCCGACTTGACGCTCGTCGACGGCGACCCCACCGTCAACATCAGCGACATCAGAAAAACTGTTCTCGTAGTGAAAGATGGAGTCCTCTATAAACCCTCTGAACTTTATTCCGAACTAGGAGTGACGCCCTAATTCGGGAAAAATCCCGCTCTCGTCCCCCCGTTGCCCATTAGTAACCCCCCTCTGTGACGTACGCCATAGACGCCCCTTCCTCAGTTGCCGATGATTACCGTTGTGGCCCATCAAAACACTCATTACCGCCGGCCCTCGGAGACGATCCATGAATTCGCCCGAACCCCAGCCCTCAACTCCCTTTACCCTCGACCACGAGCGCCGTTACTTTCCTCGCTACAGCGTCCATGTCCCAATCGCAGTCAACGTCGATGGTAGCGACTTCCCCATGCGCCTCGAGACCACCGACCTGAGTCGCGGCGGCTGCTACATTCAGCTCCTCATGGATCTTCCTCTAGGCGCACAAATTCATGCCACTCTCTGGCTCGACGATGTTCCCATCTTCGTTCGCGGACGCGTAGTCACCCGTCACCCCCAATTCGGCAACGGCATCATGTTCCTGGATTTCGAAGGTGAAGGAGAACAACTCCTGAGGCGATACCTTGAAGCCATCATCACCTAGCCAGCCCACGTAGCGACGGCCGCCGCCGGGGCCCCCAGACAAGGCTCGTATCAGGGCATCGCTTTTAGCGATGTCGAAAGTCCGTGAAATTAGACGCCCCTTTACGGGCTGCGGTCAGACAGTCCGTTCCACCCGCGCGGTTTGCGGGCCTGGAGTGGCCGGCCACACTAGCTGGATTTCTTCCCCAACCGTTCCACCATCGCCCGCAGCGCAAGTTGCGTCTGCGGTCTCCACCAGTCTTCCGTGACCGCCTCGAGTTCCGCCTCGAAATTGTCGAACAGACCCGCCAAGTCGCTGCGCGCATTCCACCGCGTCACCGCCATTCCCTCCGCGGGAAGCGCCAGCAGCCCCTGGCACCACTCCAACGCGCGGCCCACCACCTGCTCGACGGGAGCCAATTCGTCCACCAGTCCAACGCTCAACGCCTCTTGCGGCGAGATCAGAGCCCCCGTAACCGCCAGCCGTTCCGCCTGACGCGCCCCCACCTGCCGTCGCAATGCAGCCAGAATTATCGGAGGCAAAATAATCCCCACCTGCACCTCGCTCAGCCCGAGCTTGAAGTCTCCGTGTGCGCCCACGCGCCAATCGCAGAACAGCGGCAGAACAGTTCCGCCCGCCGGAGCATGACCGGTAATAGCGGCCACAATCGGAATCGGCGAACGCGCGAGCGCCTTCAGCAGCGCATAGAATTCCCGCCAAAGCCGAGCGATGGCGCCGCGATCCAACCCCAGCAGCAGCGGTACATCCAGCCCTGCGGAAAATCTCCCCGGCGCACCCGACAGAACCAAAGCCCGCACGCCGCTCTGCGGAGCCGTTTCCACCGCTTGCCGCAGCGCCACTACCAACTCCAAATTCAGCGCATTCACCGGCGGACGATTCATCCGCAGCTCCCGCACCGCCCCGTGATTGGTCGTCACAATCATGCCAGCAGCTTACATCTTTCTCTGGGGAAACGCAGGAGGACGAGACAAAGAAAAAGAGACCACAGCCCTTCGTGATCCTTCGTGTCCTTGGTGGTTCAGGGTTTGTTACTTCCGCGCCGCCGCGCACTCCGCGCAAGGACAAACTTCCCGCAAATAAAACCAGGAATAAAGTCCCAGATCGTGATTATCGTTCCAGGAAAATTTCAGCGCATACTTCCCCACCGCCTCCGCCGCCAGCGCCTTCACCGCCGGCTTGAACATCGGCAAAGCCCCCGGAGCCAGTTTCGCCGGTTCTCCCGCCTTGCGCCGCGCCTTCGTCCGTTCATCCTCGCAAAGCGCGCAAGGACAAGCATCCCGCAAAAACGGAAACGTGTAGACGGACCGGTGTCCATCCTTCCATTCAATTTCCATCCCCGTCCCGGTAGTCAAATGAATCACCACCGACTTAGGATCATTCCCCACCCGAGGCGTAAAGTCCGGCATAGCCATAAAAGTTAGTATCGCACGTGCAAGTCCAGTGAGCCCGTGTGGCGCGGACACTCCTGTCCGCGTTCCGACACCAAAATCGCCCGCGCGGGACAGGCACAAGCCAGACAGTATCGTAATTGTTGGGACGGCCAGAAGCTCTTAGCCGCGAAGCGGCGCAAGAATGCAGCCTACGGCGCAAGCCGTGGGTACCAGTGGCAAACGAGACAAGCCCCGGCGGGGCGGAAGAGCCGCTCTCTTTCAACAGCGGGTGCCCCACTCATTCGCGTTCGTTGCGAATGAGTGGGTGTACGCACCGCGCGATATCTAAGGTGGAAAGTCGACGATTTCTAGGGAGTGATTTCGAACACAGTCCCGTTCCCGTACGCTCCGCCCTCGGCGGTCGTGCCATAGAGATTGCCTCCGCTACCCCAAATCAGGGTGCTGTATGGCGCGTTTCCGTCCGTACCGTCGAAACTAAAGAGAAGAGGCCCAAACTTCCAGCGCAGCCAGCCAGTCGCCTCGAGCGAGAAAACAGTCCCATTACCCTTCGCGCCACCCATGAGGGCAGTACCGAAAATGTCTCCGTTGGAATCGAATACAATCCCCCCATAAGGCAGGGAGCCGTCTTTTTTGTTGCACGAGTGGAGAATCTTAAATACCCATTGTCCCTTGTGTTTTCCCTTGGTTGCTTGACCCAGCATGTAGACCGTTCCAGTGCCCCTGCCACCGCCTGCCGCCGTCGTACCGTAAAGGTTTCCCCCCGGGCCCAGCACAATAGCCCCGGGTGACGCCTCCATTCCATCTTTTTTGGAGTTCGTAAAGAGGTGGAGCACATTGGCAGACCAACCACCCTGGCCGTTCGGTATCAGTTTGTATATTCGGAGACCTGAGGCGCCGTAGATGTTCCCGGCACCATCCATCATCAACCCGCCAAGAGCGGCATCGCCCTTGAGTGAAAAAATGACTTGCTCTGTCCAGCCGCCAGGGGACGGGCTCAGCTCGAAGACGATCAACTCGTCGAAGGGTAGTGTATCCCACAATGTGCCGTAGAGATTGCCTGCCGAGTCTATGATCAGACCGTTATGCGGATTGGCACCGTCCGCACAGCCGGCTTGCGAGCAAAAGCTGTACAGGACGGTTTCCGTCCAGCTTCCTCCTCCCACCGGACTAAGTTCGAACACGACGCCGTATCCATTCTCGCCGCCGTTGAACGCTGTTCCGTAAAGGTTGCCCACGCTGTCGAACATCACGTTGGCGTCATTTGGATTGCCCCCGTCCGCCCCTCCCGTGAAGCTGTAAAGCACGGTCTCGTTCCAGCCTCCGCTGCCGCTTGGCGACAGCTCAAATACGGTTCCATAGCCCCACAGCCCCCCATCGTAGGTCGTACCATAGAGGTTGCCAGCACTGTCCGAGGTTAAGCTGGCCAGGGGACCGCCGCCATCGCTGCCGCCCGTGAAGCTGTAGAGCACAGTCTCAGTTTGTCCCTGCGCTGGGCCAGCGGTAATCAGCACCAGCGCAGCAATCGCAGCCAGTATCAAAGCGCCGCGGAGAATTGCGCCCGCCACTTTCGTCGAACCGAATCTCGCCCCGGCATCAAATATATTCAAGCCGCCTTGCTTCCTGCTGTTCGTCCATGACGAATTCATAGTTCCCTCCTTATAGCTTAGTTCTTGGTCGTAAGGGCCCTAGCCTCGTTCCAATGAAATTCCGGCGCATGGTTCCGGCAAGATCGAGGAGCATCGCTCTTGCCCGCGCCGTCTATCAAAATGCGAGGGCATGCGTGAGGCAAGAATTCACACCCGCAAGGGCGCGGACAGTGGTTGCCCGCGCCCCAGCGAGTCTCCGGCTCCCCGGAAGGCGATCCAAGGTTAGCCAGCGGAAGGAAACAAACGAGGGTGCCCACTCCTTCGCGTCCTTTGCGAATGAGTGGGTATCCACACCGTACGAATTTACGCTCCGAAGATTTTCCGCCGCACCGTTCCAGCGACGACGATCAACCCCACGCCTAACAATCCCAGCGTGCCCGGTTCAGGAGTGTTGATGTGGCCGTTGCCCATGTGCAGGCTGCCTTTATGATCCTGCGGTTCCTGATCCGTGAACACCCAAATGTTCTGCGAAGTGGTTCCGGTCACGGTTCGGCCCGTATACAACGTGCCCTCGATGTTGCCCGAAAGCGTGCAGATATACTTGTCGCCCGTGTGGCTGTCCACCGTCCAGTCAATCGGCCCGACGAAACTGCCCGTGAACAGCGTGATCGGGTTCTTGGTTTGTCCGGTTAATTTCTTGGCCCATTCGCCGACGCCGATGACGTCAAAGTACGAGTTCGTGGCCGAAAGCGTTCCCCCGGTCCAAATCCCGCCGCTAGTCCACGCCCCGGTCCCCCAGCTCACCGTACCCAGAGAGTGTCCCTTCCCAGCTACGATGTTATTCCAGCTCTTAAGTTCAGATCCGTAGCTTGCAATCCCCGTGTCGCTGAACGTAACCGAGCCACCCGTGTTCGTGATGTTAATCCCGCTTGCCCACGCTGCCATTGGTATCAGCAGCGCACAGCAAGCAAGTAGTACTGCAATCCGCCTCATTATTCCCTCCACAGAATAGAAACGATCCTTTCCGACAACCCCAAGACGTCAGGTCGCCGGAATCACCAAGGTTCGATGGTTGACTGTCGCGCCCTTTGAGAGAGGAGAGTGAAAGACTCGAGACTCAAGACGCGAGCCGTTATAAAGATCGAGGGAGGTCGACCGTCCACAGCCTAGTCTCATCGCCGTGGAAATTCTGTGAGTTCTGTCACCCTTTTAAGTGACGATTCAAGCGCAACAGTTTGCAGAAAAACTCGATTTTGTTTTTGCCTTTGGAGGTTGACGGGCAGCTCACGGGAAGCCGCGAAGCGGCGTAAGAATGCAGCCCACGGCGCAAGCCGTGGGTGAAAAAGGGAGTTGCGACCCAGCCCCGGAGGGGCGAAAAAACGGCTACGACGATTCAATCTCCGAATGCAGCAGGCGTCCAGCCCCGCGAGGATTCCACCCAAAACGACTGCACTTTCCGAAGCGCTCCGCTAGAATCTCGGGAGACTGGCCACTGCTCTCCATGGACACCACCCGCATCGCCGCCCTCCTCGAACCTTTCTTGGAATCCCCGCTCTCCCCCGCCCAGCTCGATCAAATATCGATATACATCGATCTATTAAAACGCTGGAACGCCCGCATCAATCTAACCGCCATCCGCCAGGAAGAAGAAATAGTGACCCGCCACTTCGGTGAATCCCTATTCCTTGCCCGCCACCTGTTCCCCAACTCCTGTCATCCTGAGCGGAGCAGCCGTTTCGCGGAACGCGAAACAGCGGCGGAGTCGAAGGACCCCTACTCCTCCACAACCATGGGTGCCCCATCCTATCGCGAAGCGAAGGGCGGGCCCGTGCGCGTCCTCGACCTGGGCTCCGGCGCCGGTTTCCCCGCCCTGCCTCTGAAACTCTGGGCCCCGAACATCAACCTGACGCTGATCGAATCGAATCAAAAGAAAGCCACGTTCCTCCGCGAAGTAGCACGCACTCTTACATTGACGGACATCAATGTAATCGCCGACCGTGCCGAAACCGTAGCCGCAACCCCCGGCTTCCCCAAAGCCGACGTAGTGACCCTCCGAGCCGTGGAGCGCTTCGAAACCATCCTCCCCCAAGCCGTAACTTTCCTGGCTCCCAAAGGCCGCCTAGCCCTCCTGATAGGAGCAGCCCAGCTCCCCCACCTAGTCACCCTCACATCGATAGATTGGTGCTCACCAATTAGTATCCCAAAGTCACATTCAAGAATGTTGTCGATTGGTGTACATAAGAAAAGTGGAAAGTAATTGGCGTATAAATCGTCAAAGTGGAAAATAATAGCCATGCATATGGTTAAATTACCAAAAAAGTGGAATGATAAGCGATATTTCTCATTATGAGACTAATTACAAAAAAGTGTTTCACGTGAAACACTTCTCGCTTTTGCAACCCTTCAGACGACTTCGCAGTCACCAAAACCAGGACAAAGTAAGAGATATGTTTCACGTGAAACACTTCTAACTTTTGTAAGCTCTACATTCAAGTTTCCAGCCAAGCTACGCATCTCACGGGTACACTGATCGGCTTTCGGAATCCTACCGCCGGGAACAACAGCAGCGTAGGAAACGGGGGATACGAAAGCTCCACTCCCGTATACCCACGTTCGTAGTCTTGGACACCACGATCTCGCCTGCTAGTATCGTCTTGGAAGAAGAATCTATGAACCCGACCCTGGAAGTGTCTGCGTGAGAACCCCAAGTCCCACACTTGGAATGAAATCCGCAAGTGGGGAAACGACAACGCCCCAGAGGGGCGAAAGACGGGTTCTCGTGCCCACTACCCACTCTCAAAAGTCGAGAAGTGTTTCACGTGAAACACTTCCACGATTTGCACAGAAATCTGGCATTGCTTTGACAAGGGCAATAGGAATATTCTGACCCGCATATAGACAGAAAAAAAAATCCATGGGACGTATCATCGCAGTTGCCAACCAGAAGGGTGGCGTCGGGAAGACCACGACTGCCATCAACCTTGCCGCCTCCCTAGCCGCCGCCGAGGTCAACACGCTGCTGGTCGACTGCGATCCGCAGTCGAACTCCACCAGCGGGCTCGGCCTGGTGAAGGACCCGGAGCGCATCAGCATCTATGACGTGATAATGGGCGCGGCCTCCGCCGAGGAGGCCCTGCGGCTCACCGAGCTCGAGCAGCTCTGGCTGATCCCGTCGCACAAGAACTTGATTGGCGCCAACCTTGAGCTGGTAGGGGCGGAGCGGCGCGAGTACCGTCTTCGGGACGCTCTGGCTGGCTTGCGCGACCGCTTCCAGTTCGTAGTGCTGGACTGTCCTCCGGCGCTCGACCTCCTCACCTTGAACGCGCTGGTTGCGGCCGATGGCGTGTTGATCCCGATGCAGGCGGAGTACTTTGCGCTGGAGGGGGTGTCGGAGCTGCTGGACACGATCGAGCGGATACGCGCGGAACTGAATCCTGGGCTGGTGGTTGAGGGGGTGGTGCTCACCATGTTCGATGAGCGGACCAACCTGGCGCAACAGGTGGCGGAGGAGCTTCGGAAATATTTTGGAGACAAGCTGTGCTCGACTACCATTCCGCGGAACATACGGCTGGCGGAGGCTCCGAGCCACGGGCTGCCGGCGCTGGTTTACGACGTGCGGTCGCGGGGGGCGGAGAGCTATATACGGTTGGCGAAGGAGATCCTGGACCGGCAGGCGGCAGCAGCTGCTCCGCAAAATGCGCCCGCGAGCGGGCCGGGGGAAGCGGCTTAGATCGATGTACATAAATATTTATCTATATCGATGTAAGGTGCTCGTGCAGAGAAAAACAGGTCCTTCGCTTCGCTCAGGATGACAAGTTTAATGCCAGGATTACAAATTTATTGCAATGACAGATTTGAGTGGGTATCGGCTGGGGCCGGGGAGATTGCTTGATGACTACTTCGAATGCGGCGGTTGATAAGACGGCGGTCGATAAGACGGGTGATAAGGCCGGCGCTGCCAAGATCAGCGAGAAGCTTTCCGAGAAGCGGCGGGCTTTGGGACGGGGGCTGGAATCTTTGTTGCCCGGGCCACGGATTGTGGCGCCCTCGCCTACCCTTCCGCAAAGTGCGCGGCAGGATGGGGCACCCGCTCCTGCTAGTTCTCAATTCTCCATTCCCAGTTCTCAGGATGGCGGATCTTCGTCGGCTTTGGCTCCGTCGGCTTTAACCCCGTCCGCTTTACCGCCCCCTTCTTCAGCTTCATCTCTTTCTTCCTCTCTTGCTGAATCCGCGGATGGACCCTTCGACTCCGCTCAGGGCAGGCTCACGGGGGCTGCCGTCGCTACGAAGATCGACTCTCTGCAGGCTTCGGCTTCGGCAGTTGCGGCGAATGGGGAGCCGGTGTTTGTTTTGGAAATCGATCTGATCGATCGGAATCCTTACCAGACACGGCAGGAGTTCGATGAGGAATCGCTGCGGGAACTGGCAAGTTCGATTCAGGTGCAGGGAGTGTTGCAGCCGATTTCGGTGCGTCCGGGAAAAGACGGGCAATTCACCCTGATTCTGGGCGAGCGACGGTTGCGGGCATCGAGGATGGCGGGGAAGACCACGATTCCGGCGTTTGTGAAGCGGGTATCGGAACAGCAGGCGGCGGAGATGACGCTGGTGGAGAATGTGCAGCGTCAAGACCTGAATTGCACGGAGCAGGCGGAAGCGTTTGCGAACTTGAGCAAGCAATTCAAGCTTACGCAGGAGGAGATTGGGAAGCGGGCGGGGGTGTCGCGGGAGCAGGTATCGAATTACATGCGGCTGCTGTCGCTGCCGGAAGGGGTAATCGGGGCGCTGCAGAAAGGCACGCTGACGTATAGTCACGCGCGGGTGCTGCTGCACCTGCGGAATCACGAGCAGATCTGGAGACTGGCACAAAAGGTGATTGCGACAAAGATGTCAG
>Ga0209415_10007642_pt1 | contig 18843 bp, 14 predicted proteins | sample PeaSoiSIISIP2007_FD_187696 | JGI IMG/M metagenome (GOLD analysis project Ga0209415, IMG submission 187696) | Peat soil microbial communities from Weissenstadt, Germany - SII-SIP-2007 (SPAdes) (version 2) | ecosystem: Environmental > Terrestrial > Soil > Wetlands > Peat | place: Germany...
GCCAGCGAGGTGCGAATCGACTACATGCTGCCGGGACGCCCCTCGTGGTTCTCGATGCTCGCCAAGCTCGCGCAGCGGATGACGTTCGGCAAGGGCACCTACATCGGCTGGATGGGGTGGATCGCCCCGCTGCTACTGATGCTCGCGCTTGTCGTCGTGCTCGTGCGCGTGCTGGTGCGAGCGGAGCGCGACGGATGAGTGGCCGCTCGATCACCGCGGCCGCGGCCTTCGCCTTCGTGCGCCGCTCGCTGGCCCGGCCTCCGCGTGCCGCCTACTGGTGCGCGCTGATCGGAACGCTCAACGTGCTTGCCTGGGGCATCATCGTGCCGCCCTTCGAGGTGCCGGACGAGAACGGCCACTACGCGTATGTGCAGCAGCTCGCGGAGGCCCGCGCGCTCCCCCATTCGGCGGCGGTGTATGCCGGGCTCTCGCCGCGCGAGGACGAGACCCTCGCCGTGATCGATGCGTTCGCCATCCCCGGTGCGCCGATGAACCCGGCCCCGCTGACCGAGGTCGAGCAGCAGCGCCTCGAGGCCGTGGAGCATGAGCACCTCAGCGCCTACGGGTCCGGCGATGCGCTCAGCGCGGCGGCGAACCCGCCGCTCTACTACGCCCTCGAAACGATCCCCTACGCGATCTCGCCGTCGCACAGCGTGCTCAACCGGCTTGCGCTGATGCGCGGGCTGTCGGCGATCTTCGCCGGGTTCACGGTCTTCTTCGTATTCATGTTCCTGCGCGAGCTGCTCCCCGGGACGCGCTGGGTGTGGCCGGTCGGGGCGATCGCCGTCGCGCTGCAGCCCCTGTTCGCGTTCATCTCCGGGGGCGTCAACAACGACGCGCTGCTGTACACGTTCGCTGCCGCACTCTTCTTCACGGTCGCGCGGATGTTTCGCCGCGGCCTTGACGAGCGCATGGGGCTGGCGATCGGCGCCGTGCTCGGGCTCGGGCTGCTGGCGAAGTACACGCTGCTCGGCTTGGCGCCCGGCGTGGCGCTGGGCGTCGCGCTCGCGATCTGGCGGGCCCGCCGCAGCGACCGGCTGCGCCCAGCCCTACGCGGCGCCGCCATCGCTGCCGCGATCGGCGCGCTTCCGACCGTGATCTACATCGAGCTCACCAACCGCGTTGTGACCTCCGGCACGCTCGGCCCCGGTGGGGCCGGGACGGGCGCACCGGGTGTTCCCGCCGGCCTGCGCGGCGAGTTCGACCACGTCTGGCAGCTCTTCCTGCCGACCCTGCCCGGCATGTTCCCCAACCAGTTCACCACCGTGCAGCTGTGGCACGAGTGGTTCATCGGGCTGATCGGCCGCTTTGGCTGGCTCGACACGACCTTCCCCTATTGGGTCTACCTCGTCGCCGGACCGATCGCGATCCTGCTCGTGTGCGCCGCCATCGCCGCGCTCGTTCGGGAGCGCGACCACACGCGGCGGCACCTCGGCGAGCTGGCGGTCTATGTCGCGATGGTCGGGGGGCTTTGCGTCGAGATTGGCATCCAGTCCTACCGCGCGCTGGTGACCGGCGGCGGGATCTTCGAACAGCCGCGCTACCTGCTGTCGGCGCTGTGCATCTACGCCGCGGTCGTCGCGCTCGCCGCCCGCCTGCCCGGCCGCCGCTGGGGGGTGGTCGTCGGGGCGGTGATCGTCTCGCTCGCCTTGGCACACGACCTCTTCAGTCAACTGCAGGTCATCGCCCGCTACTACGCGTGATCGTGACGGTCGCGATCCCGGTGCTGGACGGTGGCGAGCAGTTCGTGCGCGTGCTGGCGGCGGTCGGCGCGCAGCGCGTCGACCGCGAGGTCGAGATCCTCGTCTGTGACTCGGGTTCCGGCGACGGCTCCGCGCAGCGGGCGCGCGAGCACGGCGCGCGCGTGATTGAGATCGCGCGCGAGGAGTTCGGGCACGGTCGCACGCGCAACCTGCTGCTGAGCCAAGCACGCGGCACGCACGTCGCCCTGCTCACCCAGGATGCCGAGCCGGCAGATCAAGACTGGCTTGCGCGACTGCTCGGCGGGTTCGAACAGGCCGCCGACGTGGGACTGGTCTACGGTCGGTACGCGGCGCGGCCGGGCGCCTCGCAGGCCGTGCGCCGCGATCTCGACCGCTGGTTCGGCTCGCTGAATCGCGGAGTCGAGCGACTTGACGCGGGCGAGCGCGAGCTGCCGGCGCTGACGCTGATGGGACGGCGCGGGTTCTTCACCGACGCCAATGCCGCCGTCGCGCGAGCCGCCTGGGAGCGGGTTCCGTTTCGTGACATCGCCTACGCCGAAGACCGCGCGCTCGCGCTCGACATGCTGCGCGCCGGCTACGCAAAGGTGTACGAGCCCGCGGCTGTGGTGCTGCACTCGCACGAGTACGGCGCGCTGCAGCGCTTCCGCCGCAGCTTCGACGAGTGGCGGGGACTGCGGGAGGTCTACGACTGGCGCGAGCCGGCGACGCCGCGGCGGATGCTGTTGCGCTTGCGCGGCGAGCTGGGCCCGCTGCGGCGCGAGGGCGCCGGTGCTGGGGCGCTCGCGCTCGCCGCGCAGGAGGAGCTGATCCGCTTCGCGGGCGCCGTGCTGGGATCGCGCGCCGTAAGCTTGCCGGCGCCGCTGGTGCGTCGCCTCTCGCTCGAGGGTCGGGCGTCGCGGCCGGCACGGGGCCCGGGAGACCGATGAGCGACAGCGATGGTTCGAACGCGGAGAGGGTGAGCGAGGGCTCCGACACGGTTGCCCCGACGCACCCTCGCCGGGGGGCGCTGGCCGGCGCCTGGCGGCGCCTCGTGCTCACGTGGCGCTACCACGGACCGCGCACGCTGCTGTTTCGCATCGTCACCTTCCCGCTGCGCGCGACGTCGCTGCGCGACCGCCTCGGCGTGGAGCGGCTGCTCGACTCGACGGCGTACGAGGCACGCCGGTGGTACCGGGCAAACGGCGAGCCGGTCGTGATCGTGATCCCGAGCTACCGCGACGCCGCCAGCGTCCGCGCGCTCGTTCGCTCGATTCGAGAGACGACCCCTGCCGAGCTTGTGCGCATCGTCGTCGCGGACGACTGCAGCGGCCCCGAGCACCTGGCCGCGCTGCGCGCGATCGAAGGCATTGAGATCGTGGAGGGCGAGCGCAACGCCGGCTTCGCCGCGAACGTCAATCGCGGCCTGCGCGCCGCCGGCAGCGAGCACGACGTCGTCGTGCTGAACTCTGACGTGATCGCGCGCCGCGACTGGCTCGCGGCGCTGCAGTACTGCTCGCGGGAGGCCGACTACGTCGGCATCGTCGGCGCGAAACTGCTCTACCCGGACGGTCGCATCCAGTTCGCGGGCACCGTCCGCAACCTCGGCGCGCGCCAGTGGTTCGACCACCGCTACCGGTTCAGGCCCGCCGGCTTCGGCCCGGCGTCAGTCGCGCAGCCGGTGATGGCGGTCACGGGAGCCTGCATGTACCTGCGCCGCGACCTGATCGACCAGATCGGCGAGTTCGACGAGGGCTACCCGATGGCCTACGAAGACGTCGACTATTGCCTGCGCTCCTGGTCGGCGGGGCGTCGCGTCAACTACGCGCCGATGGCGGTGCTAGAGCACCGCGAGTCGGTCACGCGCGGCACGGACCTCGGCGAGCGCGAGCGCGCCTCCCAGCGCTATTTCTGGTCGCGCTGGGGCGAGTTCCTCGATGCGCGGCCCGCGCGTGCTGCCGACGGCAGCCTGCGGATCGTCTACGTGACCGAGGACACCGGCGTCGGCGGCGGCCACCGCGACATCTTCGAGCATCTCAACCGCCTTGCCGCCCGCGGGCACGACGTCGCCCTCTTCAGCCTCGCGGGGCAGCCCGACTGGTTCGATCTCCGCGTGCCGGTGCGATCGTTCGCGGATTACGACGAGCTGATCAAGGCACTGGAGCCGCTCGAGGCGATCAAGGTCGCGACCTGGTGGAACACGGCGGCGCCGGTCTGGCTGGCGAGCGTGCTGCGCGGCATACCCGTCTACTTCGTGCAGGACATCGAGACGAGCTACTACCCCGACGACGAGCACGTGCGCAACAGCGTGCTCGCCTCTTACCGCCACGAGTTCGAGTACATGACGATCTCGAGCTGGAACCGCGACCGCCTTCGCGAGCTGGGCCTCGATGCGGCGCTGATCCCGCCGGGCATCGATCTCGACAACTTTCGCCCGCTGCCGCAGGTCAGGCGCCGCCGCGACATGCTCCTGGCGCTTGGCCGGACCAACCCGCTGAAGAACTTTCCGCTCACGCTCGAGGCGTGGCGAGCGCTCGCGGCGCCGCGACCGCAGCTGCGCCTATTCGGCGTGGAGCCAGACCTCGCCGCCGGCGAGGCGGGGATCGTCTACGAGGAGGCGCCCTCGGACGCGCGCGTCAACGAACTGATGTGCGAGGCGGCGATCTTCGTGCAGACCTCGACTCACGAGGGCTTCTGCCTGCCGGCGCTGGAAGCGATGGCGACCGGCGCCGCCGTCGTCTGCACGGACGCGCATGGCAACCGCGACTTCTGTGTCGACGGCGTCAACTGCCTCATGCCTGACGCGCGCGTCGCTGACGTGAGCGGCGCGATCGGACGCCTGCTCGCCGATCCGCAGCTCTGCGAGCAGCTCGGGCGGGCGGGCATCGCGACGGCCGCCGATTACGCCTGGGAGCGGCGGATCGACGAGCTCGAGCGATTCCTCGACGCTGTCGCGACACCGCGGCGCGTGGATCTCGATGCGATCGACGCGGCGGCCGCGGCGGCGGCAGCCTCGGTGGCGGCCGCCGAACCACAGGCGTGAGACGCCCGGCGCCGCTCAGAGGTTCTCGGAGATCCTCGGCGCCTCGTGGTGGAAGACGGCGACGCCGAGCACGAAGACCACGGCGATGATCCCCAGCGGGATCATCGCGTACTCCCAGCCGCCGAGCGCGAACGCGGCTGAGGGGTTCACTCCCTCGCCGCCGCCGACCAGCGCGTGGCGGGCCTGCGCGATCAGCGCCGCGATCGGGTTGGTCATCAGGAAGTGGCCGATGAAGTGCAGGTGCAGGTTGTTGCCGACCGGTACCGCGCTCACCGCACAGGGCTTCTGGGTGACGACGTTGAGGTATACGTCCCTGAGGCTGTTGAAGACGCAGTTCTTGCCGTAGTACTTGAGGACGTGGTGGTTGTAGTAGAAGACCGGGTAGATGATCGGTGAGGCGTAGAACAGCAGCTGCGAGGTGACCTCCCAGATCGGCGCGATGTCGCGGGCGCGCACGTACAGGACCGACAGCAGCATCCCGATCCCCGAGGCGAGGATCGCCAGCAGGATGATCACGGGGATCAGCTCCAGCCAGGAGACCTTCGGCGTGATCCCGGAGGCGATCGCGAGCCCGAAGATCGGGATCATGTTCGTCGTCAGCTGGAACAGCGCGGTCAGCGTGATCGCCAGCGGCACGACCAGGCGCGGGAAGCGCATCTTGCGCAGGAGGCCCTCGCGTCCCAGCATCGACTGCACCGCGCCGCTCGTCGCCTGCAGGAAGAACGTCCACAGGATGATCGCCAGCAGCAGCTCGACGCTGTAGAAGGGCACGCCGGTGCCGACGTGGAAGATCTCGGTGAACACGTAGTAGAGGACGCCGAAGAACAGCAGCGGGCGCATCAGCGACCAGACGTAGCCGAGGATCGAGCCGAAGTAGGTCAGCTTGAAGTCGGTCGACGCGAGTGTGTAGGTGAGGCTGAAGAAGCGCCGCAGGTTGTCGCCGAACGCGCTCGGGCCGTAGCGGTGGACCTCGGCGTGGTCTTGCACGCTCATCGCCGCTCGATCTCGAACTCGTGGGGCACGTCGACCACGCCGGTTGTGAAGCGGCCGCCGTGGACGACGATCGCCGCCAGGTCGGCGCGCAGGTCGATCGTGTCGGAACCCAAGCCGGCTCGAACGACCGTCGGCGTCACCGCGTAGCCGCTGGTGGTGAACCAGGTCTCGAACCGCAGCCGCACGACCGTCGTCTCACCGGCCGCGAACTGCCCAGTGGGCCCGTAGTCGTACTCGGTCGTCGTCGCGAAGACGGTCGCTCCGCCCGTGTTGCGCAGCGTCGCGCCGAACACCGGGTTCTCGAGCGCCGCGTTGAAGCGCACCTCGATGCCGATCGTGCACTGCTCGCGGTGCGCGATCGCCGTGACGCGCTTCCCGCTCGCGTCCTCGAACCACGCGTCGAGAATGTCGGCATCGCGGTACTCGGCGCGGCGGTCGTCCACGCTGCGGTCGTCGCCGAGCTCCTGGACCGAGCGCCCGAAGTTCAGCTCGTTGTAGCGGTGGGAGACGTCGGTGGGGTCGCCGATCGCGACCATGCGCCCCTTCTCGAGCAGCATCGCGCGGTCGCAAAAGCGCTGGATCGCACCCATGTCGTGGGTCACGAAGAGGATCGTGCGCCCCTCCTTCTTGAGGCGCAGGAACTCGTCGAAGCACTTCTGCTGGAAGTTGGCGTCGCCCACAGCGAGCACCTCGTCGATCAGCAGGATGTCGGCGTCGACCTGGATCGCGACCGAGAACGCCAGCCGCACCGACATCCCCGACGAGTAGTTCTTCAGTCGCATGTCGACGAAGTCCTCGAGCTCGGCGAAGGCGATGATGTCGTCGAAGCGCGCCCGCGCCTGCTTGCGCGTAAGGCCGAGCATGATCGCGTTCAGGATCACGTTGTCGCGCGCCGTCAGGTCGAGGTTGAAGCCCACGCCCAGCTCGATGAACGGCGACAGGCGCCCGCGCACGTCGAGCTGGCCGGTGTCGATGTCGTAGATCCCGGCGAGGCATTTCAGGAGCGTGCTCTTGCCGCTGCCGTTGCGCCCGATGATCCCGAAGAACTCGCCGGCGGCGATCTCGACGCTGATGTTGTCCACCGCCTGGAGCAGGTCGTAGGTGCGAGCCTGAAACGGGTGCAGGGCGCGCTCCTTGAGCGTGTGGTACTGGCGGTGGTGGAGCTTGAAGGCCTTGCTCATCCCCCGGATCGAAACGGCCGGCAACAGGGGGCGAACGCCGGACGGCGCGGACGTGGATGGGCCGGTGGTGATCGTCACGCTCGTGAGGTGGCGCCGGGCGCGCAGATCCCGGCGAGCGCCCGGGCGGCCTGACGCCTGCGGTCGGAACCTGGCATGAACTCTACAACGCACCGCCGCCGCCACGGTCGCGCCCCGGAGCCGCTGAGCTGAAGTCCGGCCGCTATCGTGCGCGCCGATGGAGGGGCTCGAAACCGCGCTGGCGGGCGCCAAGCTGATCGTGCCGACCGTGCACGGAGACGCCCGCGGCTTCTTCTGCGAGGTCTACCGCCGCGACCGGCTCGAGGCGCTCGGGATCGACGCCGAGTTCGTGCAGGACAACCAGTCGCGCTCCTCGCGGGGGGTGCTGCGCGGCATGCACCTGCAGATCGCCCCCGGCGTCGCCAAGCTCGTGCGCTGCGCGCGCGGCGAGATCTTCGACGTGATCGTCGATGTCCGCCCGCAGTCGCCGACCTACGGCCGCTGGCAGGGCTTCACGCTGGACGACCGCACGCACCATCTGCTGTTCGTCCCGGTCGGCTTCGCGCACGGCTTCTGCACGCTCAGCGAGGTGGCCGACGTCTGCTACCGCCAGACCGGCTACTACGCGCCCGAGCTCGAGCGGACGATCGCCTACGACGACCCGGAGCTTGCGATCGAATGGCCTCGCCACCTGGAGCTGATCGTTTCCGATCGCGACGCCGCGGCGCGGACGCTGGCTGAGCAGGCCGACGAGCTTCGTTTCGGCTGAGCGCCGCGCGCCCGACCGCATGGCTGCCTATGCTTCGCGGCCGTGAGCATCCGAGCGCTGCGATCGAGCGATCCGATCGACGGCGGGAGCGGCGCACCGCTGGTGGTGGTGCCGGAGCTTGGCTCGCCCGAGGTGCTCGCCGCCACGCTTCGCCAGATCGTCGCCCACACAGCCGGGCAGGTCGCGATGCTCGTGGCCTGCGCCGACGCGCGGGTCGGCGAGTTGGCGAGCCTCGCCGTCGAGGGCGATCTGGCGCTGCTCGGTACCGGCGAGGCGATCGGTCTCGAGGCTGCGCTGCGGACGGTCCACGACCGCGCGCCCAACGCCGACGTGGTGCTCGTGCGCGAAGGCGTGCTGGTCGGGCCGGGCTGGCTTGACGGGCTGCGAGACGCGGCAACGTCGGATTCGATCGTGATGACCGCGAGCGCGCTGTCGCTGCCGCCGATGGCGGCGGGCGAGCTCGACGCGGAGGCCACCGCCGTGCGCGCGGCATCCGCCCGGCTGCGTCCGGCGATCGCCGGCGCGAACGAGGACTGCTGCTACATCCGCGCGGCTGCGCTCCAACTCGTCGGCGTGACGGGCTCGGAGCCGACAGTGCTCGCCGCGCTCTGCGACCGCCTCTCGGCGCTGGGACTCGTCCACGTCCTCGCCGACGATGTCGTCGTCTCGGGCGGCGCTGCCATTGATTCGCCCGACCATGAGGCTGGGCCGCTGCGGCGCGCGCTCGCCGTCGCTCAGACCGCTGTGCGCCCGCTCGGCGTGACGGTCGACGCGCGGGCGCTCGGGTCGGCCGCGACCGGTACGCGCACCTACATTCTCGACCTGATCGCGGCGCTCGCGCGCGAGGACTCGATGACCCTGCGCGTGGTCCTGCCGCCCGACACGGCGCCCGACGTGCTCACCCTGCTGGAGGCTGACGAGTCGATCGAACTCATCACCTACGAACAGGCCGCGACCAGCGAGGTGCCGTTGACCGACGTGGTGCATCGCCCGCAGCAGGTCTTCTCCGCGGACGATCTGACGCTGCTGCGGCGGCTCGGGCAGCGGATCGTCGTCACCCACCTTGACCTGATCGCCTACCGCTGCGCCGCGTACCACGAGTCCTTCGAGCACTGGCGCGACTACCGCCGTGTCACGCGTCTGACGCTCGCCCACGCCGACATGGTCGTGTTCCCCTCGCGCCACGCGCGCGCCGACGCGCTGCGCGAGGACCTCGTCAGCCCGGAGCGCGCGCACGCCGTGCCGATCGGCACCGAGCGGCTCTGGCCGCAGCCGCGCACGGTCGGCCAGCGGCCCGAGGCGATTCCCGAGGGGACCGAGCTGCTCGTCTGCATCGGGGCCGACTACGCGCACAAGAACCGTCCGTTCGCGCTCGCTCTTGTGCGCTCGCTGCATGAGCGCCACGGCTGGAACGGGCGCCTCGTGCTCGCCGGGCCACACGTCGAGCGTGGCTCCTCGCTCGAGCTCGAGCGCGCCGCGCTGGAGACTGATCCGGCGCTCGCCGAGCTGGTGATCGACATCGGCTTCGTCGACGCTGCGGCTCGCTCCTGGCTGTACGAGCACGCGCAGGCGATCGTCTATCCGAGCGTCTACGAGGGGTTTGGCTATCTCCCCTTCGAGGCCGCCGACGCCGGCCTGCCATGCCTGTACGCGCCCGTGGGGGCGCTCGGTGAGCTCGCCGGGGCGGAGCTCGCCCCGCTCGTGCCCTGGGATCCGGATGCAAGCGCCGACGCGGCGGCACCGCTGCTTCGGGCGGGCGTCGAGCGCGAACGGCAGGTGCAGTCGCTGCGCGACGCCGCGCGCGAAATAACCTGGGAGCGCTGCGTCCCGCAGCTGCGCCGCGTCTACGAGCAGGCCGTCGCCAGCCCGCTCCGTGCGAGCGCCCCGCGCGTCGCCGAGGACCTCGAGCGCGAGGACTTCATCGTCGCGCTTTCGGCCACGGCCGACCACGACCGCGCCCGCGCGGCCGAGCTGGCCCGCGCCAACGACGACGCGCAGCGGGCCAACGACGAGGCGCAGCGGGCCACCCAGGAGGCACAGCAGGCGCTCTACGCGCTGCGCGACAGCGTCGGCGTCTTCCGGGTGTCGGCCGAAGGCGGCCTGATGACCCAGGCGCAGCACCGGGCGCTGCTACGGATCGTCACGCGCCCGCTGCTGCGCAAGCTGCTGCTGGCGCCGTTCGCCATCGGCGCGGACGCCGCGGCCGCGCGCGACCCGGGGTCGCCGCCGCCGTCCGGATGACCAGGCGAGGCTGCCGCCCTACCCCAGCGACAGCGCCTCCAAGTACGCGGCCGCGACGCTCGCGAAGCTGCGGGTGCCGGCGTGGTCGAGCGCACCGCGGCTGAGCGCCGCACGCCTGGCGCCATCCTCGACCAGCTCCCGCATGCGTGCGGCGAGCAGCTCCGGCGATGCGTCGGGCGGGACATGTTCGACCGCGCTCGGCGGGATCTCGCCCATCCAGCCGAGGTCCGTGACGATCGTGGGGACGCCGGCCGCCAGGCAGTCGGCGACGGCGCCCGACGCTTCGCCGTTGGTGGCCATGCGCAGCTGTACGGCGAGGTCGGCGCGGCGCAGCAGCGACTCGTAGGCGTGTGCGTCGAGGCGTCCGAGGATCTCGACCGCTCGGCCCGGCGCCCGCTCGCGTGCGAACGCCCGCCAGCGGTCGAGGTCCGCCTCCTCGGCGCCGGCCCCGCCGATCGCAAGTCGCGCGTCCGTGCGGCTCGCCGCGAATAGCGCGAACGCGTCGATCAGCGGGCCGATGCCCTTGATCTCGCTGACGGCACCCATGTGAACGACGAGCGGCGCCGCCACCGGCTCTGCCCGAACCGCCTGTGCCGCCGCGGCAGGCATTCCGAACGGCATGACCGAGACGGGCACGTGCCGGCCGAGCAGTTCGGCGTCTCGCCTGACCACCTCCGCCGCGAAACGCGAGTGCACGAACAGGCGGTCGGCATATCGCTGAATCTCCCCCGTCATGAAGATCCCGAGCTCCACGCGCCGCCGCCAGCTGAGCGGTGCGGTGCGCAGCTCCTCCCGCGGCACGCGCTCCCCGCAAAGCTGCTCGACACGCTCGACCAGCCGCCCGAGCGGATCCTCGGGGCGCTCGCGGCCGGCATACCAGCCGAAGAAGCCGGTCAGCTGCGCGTCGTGAAGCAGGACGGAGCCGCCCCTCTCCCGCAGCAACTCGTAGACGTGCTCGTGGAAGTGTGAGTTGCCCATGCAGTAGAGCATGCGGTCGTGGCGCCGCCGCCGATTCTTCTGGCGATAGGAGTCGACGCCGACGACGGACACTCCGGGCGCGACGGGAGCCTCGTAGCCGGCGTCGTGGCCACCGACGACGATGTCGACGTCCACGTCGCGGGCCAGCTCCGGCGCGAGCAGCCAGCTGTAGTCGGCGACGCCCGACTGCTGCGGCGGCCACGGCGTGACGAGCGCGAGTCGCGGGCGGCGGCCGCGGCGGCGCACGCGGCTTCCGAGGCGGCCGGCGGTGAGCGCCGCTGACTCCCGGACGCTGGGCCGAGCGTTGCTCACGCGGGCATTATCGTCACCTGGCGGCGCAGCGGGCGCCCGTGCGCAATCACGTCTTGCGCCGACGCTGCAACGGTCATGCGCGCTCGCGGCCCGCGATCCCCGCGCGCCGGCGGGCAGCCGGTCGCCGCCACGCGGGCGTAGGATTCAGCCGCACGAGCCCGCCGCGCCTCACCGAGCGCGTCCGGGGCGGTCCGGCGCGGGTGTCACCGTGATGCGCGCAACCGGCCGGGCCAAGCAGCTTCCGTTAGGAGAGAGAGCGTGAAGGTCGGGTTGCTGACGACATGGAACACGCAGGGCGGCGTCGCCGAGTACTCGCGGACGCTCGTCGACGGGCTCATGCGACGAGACGGCATTGAACTGACGGTGCTCGGGTCGCGCAACTACGACGAGCGCGCGCTCGCCGAGCCCGAGGAATATGTGCTCCCCAGCTTCGACGTGGCGGCGTGGAATCGCGAGGGCCGCGACCAGCTAGACGTCGAGCAGATCCTCGCCCTCCGTCTCGACGTCTTGCACGTCCAGTACGCGCGCGGGCTCTACAACCTTGCGCACCTGAACGAGCTGCTGCGGCGCTTCGAGGGCCTGCGCTTCGTGACGTGGCATGACAACGAGGCGCCCGACGGCCTGGAATGGCAGCGCTTCGACGTGGCCCTGACCCACCGGGAGGGGGTTGGGCCGGGCGACCCGGAGGTGGTGGCGCACGTGATCCGCAGCCTGCCGCCGGTCGTGCGCACGTTCGGGACCGGTCGCACCCGCGAGGATGTGATCCGCCCGATCTGCGAGCGCAATGGCTGGGTGTTCGAGAGCGTGGCGCAGACTCCGGCCTCCGTCTCGGCGACGTCGTGGAAGCCGTGGTCGGAGCTCTACGACTGGCTGCGCGGCGCCGACGCGATCGTGCTCTGGTACGACGACGACCCGCTGGCCGGCAGTTCCGGTGCGGCGCGGACCGCGATCGCCACCCGCCGGCCGGTGATCGTCAACGACACGAGTTGGTTCGCCGACCTTCCCCAGCAGTCCGGCGCGTTCTACAAGGTCAGGGACGATCCGGCGGCACTGGAGGCGACGCTGCGCGAGGTCCTTCGCCAGGACTCGATGGTCGAGCGCTGGTCGCCGCAGGCGAGCGCGGATCGCCACATCGCGCTCTATCAGGCGGCGCTCGAGCGGCGCGCCGCCGAGCCGCCATCGCAGCCGAGGCTCCGCGGCGCCCGCGCCGCGCTGCGGCACACGCGCGATGCGCTGCGCCGCCGGCTCGCCGAGCTGCGTCGACTGCTGGCGAGGCTCGCGCCCCTTCGACGCCGGCGCCGGCAAGGCGAAGAAGCCGGAGGCGATCCCCCGCCCGCCGCCTGAGCGAGCTGGCGTCGGCCCGTCCGGCGCCGCCCTGGCATCCTTAGCTCCCCGTGCGCGAACGCATCGCCCGCATCGAGATGACGCCGCGGCGGTTCGAGCTGCTCGCCTACGTGGCGCTGGCGGCGCTGACCTTGATCGTCGCGACGGGTGCGGCCGTGCGCCTGAGCGACTCGGGGCTCGGCTGCCCGGACTGGCCGCGCTGCTACGGCCGCGTCTACCCGCCGCTGCAGACCCACGCGCTGATCGAGTTCTCGAACCGCATCGTCTCCGGCGCCGTAGGCGTGGTGGTCGTCCTCGCGGCGCTCGCCGCCTGGCGGCGGCGACCGTTCCGCCGCGATCTGATGATCCTCGCGCTGCTGTTGCCGCTCGGCGTCGTCGGCCAGGCTGTGCTCGGCGGCTACACGGTCGAGAACAAGCTGGCGCCGGGGTTCGTGATGGCGCACTTCGCGCTTTCGATGGTGATCCTGATCGCGGCCGTGGCGCTCGCCTGGCGCTCGCGCGAGCACGAGCCGACCGAGCAGGCGGCCGACCGCCGCAGCGTGTGGGCGGTGCGGTCGCTGCTGCCGCTCGCGTCGATCGTCGTCTTCGCGGGGACTGCCACGACCGCCGCGGGGCCCCATTCGGGCGGCCTCGCCGGCCAGCAGATCAAGCGGCTGCACTTCGAGGGCGCGGACACCCTCAACTGGACCGTGCACGTCCACGGCGCGCTCGCGTTTGCGCTCGGCATCGCCGCCGTCGCGGTCTGGGTGCTGCTCGAGCGCCGGCAGGCGAACGCGCAGGCACGGCGCGCGATGAGCTGGCTATGCGCCCTGATCGCGCTGCAGGGGGTGGTCGGAGCGGTGCAGTACGAAACCCATCTGCCGACCGAACTGGTCTGGGTCCATGTCGGGCTGGCGTCGCTGAGCTGGCTGTGTGTGCTGTGGTCGGTCGCTGCGATCGGGCCCCCGGCGACGTCACGCGCGCGCAAACGCCCCCAAATTCGGGCGTCTGTGGGGCATCCGACCGCCGCAACATCCGGTACAGGCGCTAGCTTTGGCCAAGCATCTGACCATCTGAGAGGAGTGTCATGACGAAGAACGAGCTCGCTGGCAAGGTCGCGGAGAGTGCGGGGCTTGGCGTAGGCCAGGCAAAGGGGGCCGTCGATGCCGTTTTCGACGCGATCGCGGCTCAGCTTGCCACGGGTGGCGAGGTGTCGGTTGCCGGGTTCGGCAAGTTCGCCGTCAGCCATCGTGCCGCTCGCAGCGGCCGCAATCCCGCCACCGGCGCGACGATCCACATCGCCGCCAGCAAGGCAGCCAAGTTCTCCGCGGCCAGCGCCCTCAAGAAGCAGCTCAACCCCTGAGCGGCGCGGCCACCGCGGCAGCTGCTGAAGCCGTCTCGCCGCGGTCGCGGCGCCTGCGGCAGTGCGCGAGTTGCGAGGCGCCCGCGCGGGCGCGGTGATCCAGAGGCGCGCATCGCGCGGGTCCTAGTCCGGTGCGCGCCGGCCAAGCACCGCCTCCTCGGCGCGCAACGGCCAGACGCGGTTTCTCGCCGTCTGGGCGAGCGCTCGGGGCCGCGCCGCATGGCCACGCCAACTGCGACAGAATCGCGGGATGCGGGTCACCGCTCGTGCTGACTACGCGGTTCGCGCCGCAATCGAGCTCGTCGGGGCGAGCGCGACCGCCCCGCGCAAGGCGGACTCGGTGGCGACGGCCCAGGGCATCCCGCTCTCGTTTCTCGAGAACATCCTCAACCAGCTGAAGAGCGCCGGCATCGTGCGCTCCCAGCGCGGCCCCGACGGGGGCTGGTGGCTCCTGGGCGAGCCCGAGTCGCTGACGCTCGCCGACGTGATCCGCGGCGTCGAGGGCCCGCTCGCCAGCGTCCGCGGCGAGCGTCCCGAGAACCTTGCCTACGACGGCTCGGCCGAGGCGCTCCAGGACGTCTGGATCGCGCTGCGCGCAAACATCCGAGCCGTGCTCGAGCACGTCACGCTCGCCGACGTCGCCAGCCGGCATCTGCCGCGAAAGGTGGCCGCGCTCGCACGCGAGCCGGCGGCCTGGACGTCGGGCTGAGCGCGGCCTAGAAGGACGACAACACTCCTCTCGCCGCAAAGATGCGGCGTGTTACGGGCGCCTAACGGAGCGCATCGCGACTCCCTCGAAGGGGTTCGCAGGGGTGAGATGTCGATGCCTTCGAGGAGGTTGCAGATGCGAACCAAGCGCTACGCGGGCGCCGCGGCTCTGGCCGCTTGCGCCCTGATTGCGGTCAGCGCGGTCGGTGCCGGAGCGGCACCGCGCCACGCGCACCATTTCCGCGCGATCACGATCCACGTCCAGCCCAACCCGATCACCGCCGGTGATCCCGTCACCATCTTCGGCCGGCTGTTCGGCCGCCGTCACGCCGCGCGGCTGGTGGTGCTGTTCCACCGCGCCGCCGAGCAGCGTGGCGGCTACGTTCCCGTCCAGACGACGCACACCGACTCGACCGGTGCCTACGAGTTCACGCGCGCCGACGGGGCGGTGCTGACCAACCGCTCGTGGTTCGTCGCCGCGGCAGGCGTCCGCAGCCGCCATGTGTCCGAACGCGTCTTCGCCCAGGTGACGGTCAACGTCACCGGTCCCGGCGGCGTCTCGGAGCCAAACGGCTCGGTCCTGCAGACGGGGCCAGGTTACACCTACACCTTCGCCGGCACGATCACCCCGGGGAAGGCGGGTGCGACCGTCGTGCTCCAGCGCCAGGCGGGCGCCAACGGCAATAACTGGGCGACGATCGGGCGCACCACGATGGACGCCGCCGGCAATTACTCGATCCCGCACGTGTTCGTGATCCCGAGCAGCCAGAACGGCGATGCGACGATCCGCGTGCTGCTGCGCAACGACGTACGCAACATCGCGAGCCCGTCGGACCCGCTCTCCTACGAGATCGAGCAGACGCAGAATCAGAGCCTGACGATCAACGCCAAGAACAACCCGATCGTCGAGCAGGACAGCGACACGATCTACGGTGTAGACGCCGCGGGCGCCGGCCAACTGCTGACGCTCTATGCGCGCACCTACCGTCACGCCTACGGTCCGGTCGCGACGACGCACACCGGCACCGGCGGCACGTACTCGTTCACGGTCACGCCGGTCTACAACACCGCCTACCGTGTGGTCGCGGCGAGCACCCCGAGCGTGCCCAGCGGGAGCACCGGCACGACCGGCTCGACGGGCACCACCGGCGGCACCGGCTCGACCGGGTCGACGGGGAGCACGGGCACGACCGGCACGACCGGCACGACCGGCACCACCGGCACGACCGGCACCACCGGCACCACCGGCAGCACCGGCACGACCGGGCCGAAGGGCGCCAACAGCTCGGCCGTCCTGTTCATCGGAGTGGCGGCAGCGCTGACCGCGCAGGCGTCCGCGACGACGATCAACCAAGGTCAGTCGGTGACGTTCAGCGGCACCGTCACGCCCAACAAGACCGGACACGCGATCTACCTCGAGCGTCTCAACGTCGCCGGCAACGCCTGGCACGTGATCGCCGTCTCGAGCGTCGGCTCGAACTCGAGCTACAGCATCACGCAGCCGTTCTTCGCGATCGGTACCGAGACCGTCCGGGTGAAGCTGCCGGGCGGCCCCGATAACCAGGGCGCCGTCAGCTCGCCGTTTGCGATCACGGTCAACGCGATCCCCGCGGCGTCGCTCGTGCCATCAAGCGGCTGACCCTCCGCTCCCGCCGATGGCAGCAGTAACGAGGGGCCGCCGATCCGGCGGCCCCTCGTGCGTCGTCTTAGCCGTCCCGAGTGTGACGACGCGGCCGTCACGCGTGCCCGCCGACGGTGGCTGGGCGCCGTGCCGTTCGTCGATCGCGCGGCCGCCGCGGCGGCCGCCGCCGATCAGAAGCCGACCGGGTGGCGGACGACGAAACCGGCGAACTCGCCGCCGCCCGAAGACCAGCGCGAGCCGTCCTCCGACAGCGCCACGGTGTCGAAGCGCTCGCCGTTGATCGTCATCCAGGCGTGGCCGGGGTTCGCGTAGATCGTGATGTACTGGCCGGGTCCCGGGTCGCCGTAGTTCTCGAGCGCGCTCGAGTCCTCCGGCACGCTCAGCAGCCCGGCGGCGTGCAGGACGTAAGACACGGAGCCCGAGCAGTCGTAGCCCGGCGAAACCCACGAGCCGTGGCCGCCACCCCAGATGTAGGGCAAGGTCGCGATCTGGTTGGCCGCGGCGATCATCTCCGAGAGCGCGGTTTGGACCGACAGCGGGGCCGTGCTGGTGGACGCCGTGCTTGTCGAAGCCGGGGTCACGGTCGAGGCGTCGGTGCTGGTGGTGCTGCCGTCTGTGGCGGTCGCCGTCCCGTCGGCCGTGGGGGTCGCCGTCCCGTCAGTCGTGGGCGTCGTCGCCGTGGCGGCGTCAGTCCCAGCGGTCGCGGTGGCCACGGCTGGCCCGCCGGTGCCGCCGGTGCTCGCGGTTGCCTGCAGCGTCGGGCCGTCGCCGAGTCCAAGCGCGATCCGGGTCGCCGGGCCGACGACCCCGTCCGGGGTGAGCCCGTGGGCGCTCTGATAGGTCTCGACGGCGGCCACCGTGGCGGGGCCGAAGTTTCCGTCTGCCGGGATGCCGAGCGCCTGCTGGAGCGCGCTCACGTCGGCGCTGTCGCTGGGCGTCGCCTGCTGCATGACCGAGGCCTCGCGCACGACCGGGGCGGTCTGGGACGCGGCCGCCGGGGTGGCGGGGGCGTTTGTGGCCGTAGCGACCCTCGCCGCGCGCTCCGCGGCGTGCTCGGCGTCAGCCAGGGCACGCCAGGTCACGGGGCCAATGTCGCCGTCGACGGCGAGGCCGTGCGAGGCCTGGAAGGCGCGGATCGCAGCTCCCGTCTTGGGGCCGAGGGTGCCGTCGATGCTGACGCCGAGCATCCGCTGGGCATCGCGGATGTCGCCAAAGCTGACCTTTCCGTAGACGATCGGCTTGGCAATCGTGATCGCGTCGGTCTCGACGATCGCCGGCGCGGTCGCCTGCGATGGAGCCGTGGCGACCGTTTCGAAGATGCCCTTGGAGCTCGCGGCGTGGTGGGGGGCGGTGCGCGCGGCGGGAGGAGCGCCGTGACCGCCCTTGCCCGCGCTCGAGCGGTGCTGGGTGCCGCCGCCAGTCGCGGCGCGGGCGCCGCCGGCGAGCGAGGGGAGCGTTGTCGCCGCAAGCAGCGCGAGCACGGAGGCGCCACCGACGGCCGGGCCGGAGAAGGCGGAGCCGCCGCTGGCAGCGCGCCGGGCGCGCCAGTAGACGACCGATTCGTTGACGGTGCTCTCGTCGGCGAGGTCTCGCTCGGGGCTCAGCCGCCCGAGTTCGAGCGACGCGCGCCGCGGCCGGCCGCGGCGGGCCAGCGAGCGCTCGAGCGACTCAGCCCAAAGATCGGCGCTTCCCAGATCACGTGCGAGCTCCACGACAGGCCCTCCTGTTCCTCCGGCTTGTAAGCCTGCGGGGTTAGCTGACGGGCTCGCGCGTTGCGCTACGTCACCAAGCGGCGACGATTCGCCCCATCGGCCTCAGGGGAGTCCGAACTGGGTCCCCCGCTCGCCGGCACGAGGTGCGCGGCGACTCGGCTTCCTCTATGTGGGCGTCGAGGCTAGCACGTCTTCTCCTGCGAGTGCCAGCAAACTTGCTTCACCTGCGACGCCCTGCAAGTGAACTTGCAATTTGGGCTTTTGCAGGGAAGTCGTCAGAAGATGCCGATGCGGTCCGGCGGCCAGTAGGTGGCGAAGACCTCGCCGATGATCCACGATTGCGGCACCGGCCCCCAGTAGCGGCTGTCGTCGGAATCGCCGCGGTTGTCGCCGAGCATGTAGTACTCGCCCGGCGGCACCGTGATCACGACGGGCATCTCGCAGCTGGTCGAGTTGGCGCACGGGGTGATGTAGGGCTCATGGCGGATCTCCCTGCCGTTGATCACGGGATGCCCGTCCTCGATCCACAGATGGTCGCCGGGGAGGCCCATCACCCGCTTTACGAAGTACTGGTTCGAGGGCGTCGAGGTGCTCTTCGGGCACGGCTCGGTAACTGGCGTGTTGACCTTGCAGACCAGCGATGCGGGGGGGTGGAAGACGACGATGTCGCCCCGCTGAGGCGAAGTGCCGAAGTCGTAGGCCAGGCGGTTGACGAGCACTCGCTGTCCTGGCAGCAGCGTCGGCTCCATCGACTGGCTCGGAATCACGAACGGCTTCACGACGGCCGCCTGGACGCTCTCGGCGAGCGCCAGCGCGATCGCGACCGTGCCGAGGATCTCGACGATCGGGGCGTAGCGCCA
>Ga0209415_10007644_pt1 | contig 18841 bp, 14 predicted proteins | sample PeaSoiSIISIP2007_FD_187696 | JGI IMG/M metagenome (GOLD analysis project Ga0209415, IMG submission 187696) | Peat soil microbial communities from Weissenstadt, Germany - SII-SIP-2007 (SPAdes) (version 2) | ecosystem: Environmental > Terrestrial > Soil > Wetlands > Peat | place: Germany...
CTGCTGTTCCACTCCGGCTTTCGGCGCCAGGTGCGCGCGGCCGTCGACCGGCTGTGTCGGGAGGCGGGCCCCGTCGACGTGCTGTTCGGCTACCCGGAGTACGCGGGCCGGGCGATCTACAACTCCGCGGGGCTGATCCGCGGCGGGCGCGTGCACGCCAATCACCACAAGGAGGTCCTGCCGAACTACAAGGTGTTCGACGAGAAACGCTATTTCACCGCCGGGCAGACCCCGACGCTCGTGGACGTCAAGGGCGGGCGCGTCGCGCTGCTCGTCTGCGAGGATATCTGGGAGCCGGAACCCGCCATGCAGGCGCGCGCGGCCGGTGCCGAGGCGCTGCTCGTCATCAACGCCTCGCCCTACCAGCTGCACAAGCAGCGCGAGCGCGAGCAGGTGGCGCGCGCGCGCGTGACGACGGTCGGCTTGCCGCTCGTCTACCTGAACCTGGTCGGCGGCCAGGACGAGCTGGTCTTCGACGGCAACAGCTTCGTGCTCGCGGCCGACGGCACTGTGACGCAGCGGCTGCCCGCGTGGCGGGAGGCGACCGCCATCGTCGAACTCGCGCGCATCGACGGGCGGCTCGCGCCGCTGCCCGGCGCGATCGCCCCGGAACTCGGCGAGGAGGCGAGCGTGTACGAGGCGCTGGTGTACGGCGTGCGCGACTACGTCACCAAGCACGGGTTTCCCGGCGTCGTGATGGGCCTGTCGGGCGGGGTCGACTCGGCGCTGACGCTCGCGATCGCGGTCGACGCGCTGGGGCCGCAGCGCGTGCACGCCGTGATGATGCCCTCGCGCTATACGGCGCAGATCAGCCGCGAGGACGCCGAGGCCGAGGCACGCGCGCTCGGCGTGCGCTACAGCACGATCTCGATCGAAGGCATGTTCGAGGCGACGCTGGCGGCGCTGGCCGGTGAATTCGCCGGCCGGGCACCGGACACGGCCGAGGAGAACATCCAGTCACGGTGCCGCGGCGTGCTGCTGATGGGGATCTCCAACAAGACCGGCGCCATGCTGCTGACGACCGGCAACAAGAGCGAGACGGCGGTTGGCTATGCGACGCTGTACGGCGACATGGCCGGCGGCTTCGCACCGATCAAGGACTGCAGCAAGCTGCTGGTGTACCGGCTGGCCAAATACCGCAACGGCATCTCGGCGGTGATCCCGGCCCGGGTCATCACGCGTCCGCCGAGCGCCGAGCTGCGCGCCGGCCAGAAGGATACCGACTCGCTGCCGCCGTACGAGGTCATGGACCCGATCCTCGAGGCGTTTATCGAGGAGGACCTGTCGGTGGACGAGATCGCCGCCCGCGGCTTCGACCGGGCGACCGTCGGGCGGATCCTCGAGATGGTCAAGCGCAACGAGTACAAGCGCCGCCAGGCACCGCCTGGCATTCGCATCAGCGGCCGCGCCTTCGGCCGCGACTGGCGCTACCCGATCACCTCGGGCTACCGCACCCGCTGACGGCCGGCACCTTCCGCGGCGGCGCTCACCAGATCCGCCACCAGTGCTTGCGGTTGATACTGGCCGCGGTCGCCGGGAAGTTGGTCGCCAGCACCTTGCCCGTGTCGGCCGCGAGGTCCGGCATGCCGAGCTTCTGATACGCCGCAATGATGATCTCGAGTGCCTCGCGGGTCGCTGGCGCCCCGTCGTAGGTCTCGATCACGTAGCGCGAGCGATCAATCGCGGCGACCCAGGCGCCGCGTCGCAGGTAATACCTCGCCACGTGTATCTCGTAATCTGCCAGCCGGTTGCGCAGATAGACCATCCGCTGCCGGGCATCGGCGGCGTAGTCGCTGTGCGGATACTGCGAGACGACGCGCGCAAAGGCATCAAATGACTTGCGCAGGTCCTGCGGCGGTCGCTCCGACATATCGACGCCACCCCAGCGCTCGAGGAAGTTCGGATCCTTCTCGAAGTAGACGAGACCCTTGATGTAGTACGCGTAGTCGATACGCGGGTGGGTCGGGTTCTCGCGGATGAACGTGTCCGCCGCATCGACGGCCGATTCCTTCTCGCGTTGCTTGTAGTAGGCATAGATCAGGTCGATCCGGCTCTGGCGCGCCGCGTCGCTGAACGGAAACTTCGCCGTCAGGGCCTCATAGGTCTTGATGGCGACCGCGTAGCTGCCCTCGTGCAGCGCCTTTTGCGCCCGGGCGTAGAAGACCTCGGGCGTCGCCGACGTGTCTTCCTTGTGGCGCAGCGCCTTGCAGGCCCCCAGTGACAGCGTCACGCCGAGCAGCGCGATCAGGGCCGCACGTCCGAGACTGCTGCATCGGCTGGCGCGGGCGGCGGTGCCGGTTGGCGCGGGGCGGGACGAGCTCAATGGCGATCCACCGGGAAATGCAAGGCGCGGGAGTATAGCGTATGTTGTTCGGATGCCTGGCCCTCTCGAGGCGCGTATCCCCGATGCGAACCGCGGCCAGCGCTTGGACCAGGCGCTGGCCGCGCTGTTCCCCGATTTTTCGCGGACGCGGCTCAAGAGCTGGATCGAGGCAGGGCGCGTGCTGCTGGACGGACGCGCACCGCGGCCGAAGGACCTGGTCAGTGGTGGCGAGCTCGTGCAGCTGCATCCGGCCGATGCACCGCTCGTCGAGCTGGCGCCCGAGGCGATCGCGCTCCACATCGTCTACGAAGACGCCGCGGTCTTCGTGATCGACAAGCCCGCCGGCCTCGTCGTGCACCCGGGCGCCGGCAACCCGCGGTCGACGCTGCAAAACGCGCTCCTGCACCGCGATCCGAGCCTCGCGCGCCTGCCGCGGGCGGGCATCGTGCATCGCCTCGACAAACAGACGAGCGGGCTCCTGGTCGTCGCGCGCACCGCCGAGGCCCACGCCCGCCTGACGCGCGCGCTCGCAGGCCACCAGGTGGGGCGCGTGTACGAGGCGGTCGCCATCGGCGTGATGACGGCGGGGGGCACCGTGAACGCGCCGATCGATCGTCACCCGGTGGACCGGCTGCGCATGGCGGTGCGCGGCGATGGGCGCGAAGCGGTGACCCACTATCGCGTGATCGAGCGCTTCCGCGCCCACACCCACGTGCGCGTCGAGCTCGAGACGGGCCGCACCCACCAGATCCGCGTGCATCTGGCGCATGCGGGCTACCCGCTGGTCGGCGATGCGCTCTACGGCAAGCGCCTCGTCATCCCGCGCGGGGCGACGCCGCGCCTCGATGCGGCGCTGCGCGGCTTCCGTCGCCAGGCGCTGCATGCGGCGCGGCTTGCCTTCGAGCACCCGGACGGTCGCGGACGGGTCGAGTTCGAGGCGGCGTTGCCGCCGGACTTCGTCGAGCTGCTCGCCGCGCTGCGCGAGGACGCCGCGATGGCGCGCGGCGATCCGCGGCACAGCTGAGCGATGGCGGCGCGCCCGGTGAGCCCGGTCGGATGGCTTGCGGCCGACTGGCCGGCGCCGCCGGGCGTGCGCGCCGGCGTCACGACCCGCGTCGGCGGCATCAGCACGGGCCCGTTCGCGACTCTGAACCTCGCGGCCCACGTCGGGGACGACCCCGCGGCGGTCGCCACCAACCGCACGCTGCTCAGCGCCGCGCTCGCCCTGCCCGCGGAGCCGCTGTGGCTGCGGCAGGTGCACGGTACGGCGGTGGTCGTCCACGACGGCGCGCAGGCGCACCCCGAGGCCGATGCAGCGGTGACGTTCGTGCCGGGGCGGGTGCTGGCGGTGTTGGTGGCCGACTGCCTGCCGGTGGTGATCGCGAGCCGCGATGGTGCCCGGCTGGGCCTTGCGCATGCCGGCTGGCGTGGGCTGGCGGGTGGTGTGATCGAGGCGACCGTGCGGGAGCTGGGCGTTGCGGGCGCCGACCTTGTGGCCTGGCTCGGGCCCGGCATCGGCCCGGCAGCCTTCGAGGTTGGCGCCGAGGTGCGCGCGGCGTTCACGGACCGCGACCCCGCAGCGGCCGAGGCATTCGCCGTCAATCCCCGCGGCCGCTGGCAGGCGGATCTGTACCGCCTCGCGCGGCAGCGCCTCGCGCGCCTTGGCGTTCAGTCGGTGAGCGGCGGCGATGCCTGCACGTTCGCGGACGCCGAGCGCTTCTACTCGTATCGCCGCAACGCGACGACGGGTCGCATGGCGACGCTCGCCTGGCTCGTGGCCAGTGGCGATGCCGCCGGGGCGCGGGCCACGGTTCGGGCCTGAGCCCCGCTCGCCAGAAACGAATGACGCCGGACCCGCCGACTCGCCCCTTGCCGGCCTTCGGTGACGGGTGGTTCGCGGGTTCGCACGCACCCGCTGACGCTGGTCGCCGACCTCGCGTGCGTCCGGCGCGACCTGCTCTCGTCCGGGACATGGCTCGCGAGACCGGATCGTCCCGCACCGGATCGGGGCACCACGCGTACCGCGACCCCGGATGCCCGGTCGGGCAGGGCCGGGCGATGTTCCAGACGCCCGGCCCCGGCCGGTTGAATGATCAGCGGTCGGCGGCTGCCCGGCACGGACGTGGTGGCTTTCCGGGTTGATTTTGCCCGCCGCAGCCCCATGCTCCCCGCAACCGTACCGATATAGGGAGCCGGCCGATGCGTCAGGACAAGCTCACCTCGAAGTTTCAGCTGGCGCTGGCCGAAGCGCAGTCGCTGGCCGTTGGCCGGGACCACCAGTTCATCGAGCCCGCCCACCTGATGCTCGCGCTCGTCGACCAGCAGGGGGGGACGGTCCGCCCGCTGCTCGACAAGGCCGGCGTCAATCTGAACGTCCTGCGCTCGCGCCTCGCCGAGGCGCTCGAGCGGCTGCCGCAGGTCGAGGGCACGGCCGGCGAGGTGCACGTCTCGAACGACCTTGCGCGGCTGCTCAACGTGACCGACAAGCTCGCCCAGCAGCGCGGCGACCAGTACATCGCCTCGGAGCTGTTTGTGCTCGCCGCGATCGACGACAAGGGCGGGCTCGGCAAGATCCTGCGCGAGGCCGGCGCAGTTCGCGGCGCGGTCGACAAGGCGATCGAGGACGTGCGCGGTGGCGAGAAGGTGCAGGACCCGAACGCCGAGGAAGCGCGCGGTGCCCTCGAGAAATACACGATCGACCTGACCGAGCGGGCCCGCGTCGGCAAGCTCGACCCGGTGATCGGCCGCGACGACGAGATCCGCCGCACGGTGCAGGTGCTGCAGCGGCGCACCAAGAACAACCCGGTGCTGATCGGCGAGCCAGGGGTCGGCAAGACCGCGATCGTCGAGGGCTTGGCGCAGCGGATCGTCAACGGTGAGGTACCAGAAGGCCTCAAGAACAAGCGGATCCTCGCGCTCGACATGGGCGCGCTGATCGCCGGTGCCAAGTTCCGCGGCGAGTTCGAGGAGCGCCTCAAGGGCGTGCTCAACGATCTGGCGAAGCAGGAGGGCCAGATCATCCTGTTCATCGACGAGCTGCACACGATGGTCGGGGCCGGCAAGGCCGAGGGTGCGATGGACGCCGGCAACATGCTGAAGCCCGCGCTCGCGCGCGGCGAGCTGCATTGCGTCGGGGCCACGACGCTCGATGAATACCGCAAGTACCTGGAGAAGGACGCGGCGCTGGAGCGGCGTTTCCAGAAGGTGCTGGTCGAGGAGCCGTCGGTCGAGGACACGATCGCTATCTTGCGCGGCCTGAAGGAGCGCTATGCCGTGCACCACAAGGTGCAGATCACCGACCCCGCGATCGTCGCCGCCGCGACGCTGTCGCACCGCTACATCACCGACCGGCAGCTGCCCGACAAGGCGATCGACCTGATCGACGAGGCCGCGTCCCGCATCCGGATGGAGATGGACTCCAAGCCCGAGGAGATGGACCGCCTCGACCGTCGCATCGTGCAGCTCAAGATGGAGCGCGAGGCACTGCGCAAGGAGAAGGACGAGGCGTCGCGCAAGCGGCTCGGGCAGATCGAGGACACCCTCGAAGGCCTCGAGAAGGAGTACGCCGATCTCGACGAGATCTGGAAGCGCGAGAAGGCCGCCTCGCAGGGCGAGGCGCAGATCAAAGAGCAGCTCGAGCGCGCCAGGCTCGACTTTGAGGCGGCGCGCCGCGCCGGCGACCTCGGCCGCATGTCCGAGCTGCAGTACGGCAAGATCCCGGAGCTCGAGAAGCGCCTCGAGGCCGCGCTGGAGGCGGATTCAAAGACGCCCGCGCTGGTCCGCAACAAGGTCACGGAGGAGGAGATCGCCGAGGTTGTCTCGAAGTGGACCGGCATTCCGGTGGCGAAGATGCTCGAGGGCGAGAAGGAGAGGCTCCTCCGGATGGAGGAATCGATCGCGGCACGCGTCGTCGGCCAGGACGAGGCCGTGAAGGCGGTCGCCGACGCGATCCGCCGCTCGCGGGCCGGACTGTCGGACCCGAAACGACCGACCGGCTCGTTCCTGTTCCTCGGGCCCACCGGCGTCGGCAAGACGGAACTCTCCAAGGCACTCGCCGAGTTCCTGTTCGACACCGAAGAGGCCATGGTCCGCATCGACATGAGCGAGTTCATGGAGAAGCACTCCGTCGCGCGCATGATCGGCGCGCCGCCCGGCTACGTCGGGTATGAGGAGGGCGGCTATCTCACCGAGGCAGTGCGGCGGCGGCCGTACTCGGTCATCCTGCTCGACGAGATCGAGAAGGCGCACCCGGACGTATTCAACGTGCTGCTGCAGGTGCTCGATGACGGGCGCCTGACGGACGGCCAGGGCCGGACCGTCGACTTCCGCAACACCGTGGTCATCATGACCTCGAACCTCGGCTCGCAGGTGATCCAGGAGATGGCCGGCGAGCGGAACTACGAGCGCATGAAGGCCGCCGTGCTCGAGATCGTCGGCGGGCACTTCCGCCCGGAGTTCGTGAATCGCATCGACGAGATCGTGGTCTTCCACCCGCTCGGCCGCGGCGAGATCCGCCGGATCGTCGACATCCAGGTCGGGTACCTCAGGAAGCGGCTCGCCGAGCGTGACATGGGGCTCGAGCTCGATGATGCTGCCCGCGACCGACTCGGCGAGGCGGGCTACGACCCCGTGTACGGAGCCCGGCCGTTGAAGCGCGCAATCCAGCAGCAGCTCGAGAACCCGCTGGCGCAGCGGATCCTGAAGGGCGAGTTCGGCCCTGGCGACGCGATCCGGGTGTCGGCGGCCGATGGGGCACTCGCCTTCGCCAAGGCGCGCCGCGCGGCCGCGTGAGCGGCGCGCTGCTATGATCCGCGGCCGCGGAGAGTCGGAGTCGCCGGATGCCGTTCTACGAATATGAGTGCCGGGCCTGTGGCCACCATCACGAGGCCATGCAGAAGATAAACGCCGCGCCGTTGCGCAAGTGCCCGGCGTGCGGCAGGTCGCGGCTGATGCGCCTGCTATCGGCGCCGGTCTTCCGCCTGAAGGGCGGCGGCTGGTACGAGACCGACTTCAAGTCGGACAAGGAAGGCAGGCGCAACCTGCACGGGGAGGAGAAGGCCGACAAGGTCGAGGGTGCCGCCAGCGAGGCGCCCGCCGCCAAGGCCGACACCGCTGCGGCGCCGGCGACCGAGTCCGCCAAAGGGAACGCGACGGCCGACCCGAAGACGACACCCAAGCCCGCGCCGGCCGCGCCGGCCGCGCCCGCCGCGCGCGCCGGACGGGACGCGAAGCCGGCCCGGAAATCCGCCCGAAAGTTTGCACGGCGCCGCTGAGGCGCCGCGTTCGCCTTGCCACGCGCGCACGCCGGCCCGTAACATCGCCGGCCCCCCACGCAGGTCTTCGAAACGAGTCATGCGGTCCCACTATTGCGGTCAGGTCAACGAATCGCTCATCGGCCAGACGGTGAGCGTCGCCGGCTGGGTCCACCGCCGCCGCGATCATGGGGGAGTCATCTTCGTCGATCTGCGGGATCGGGACGGCTTGCTGCAGCTCGTCTTCGATCCGGACGCCGCGGCCGTCTTCTCCGAGGCCGAGCGGGTCCGCAATGAGTACGTATTAAATGTCACGGGGCACGTCCGGCGGCGGCCGGACGGCACCGCGAACCCGAACCTCGCCTCCGGGCAGGTCGAAGTGCTCGCCAGCGCGCTGACCGTTCTCAACCGCTCCGAGCCGCTGCCGTTCCAGCTCGACGAGGAGGTGCGCGAGGAGGTGCGGCTGAAGTACCGGTACCTGGACCTGCGGCGCGACCTGATGCAAAAGCGGCTGCTGCTGCGCCACGAAGCGACACGGGCGATCCGCCGCTATCTCGACGAACACCGCTTCGTCGACATCGAGACCCCGATGCTGACCAAGGCAACGCCCGAGGGCGCGCGCGACTACCTCGTGCCGTCGCGCACCCATCCCGGCAAGTTCTTCGCGTTGCCGCAGTCGCCGCAGATCTTCAAACAGCTGCTGATGATCAGCGGCTTCGATCGCTACTACCAGATCGTGCGCTGCTTTCGCGACGAGGACCTGCGCGCCGACCGGCAGCCGGACTTTACCCAGGTCGACATCGAGACCTCGTTCCTGTCGCAGGATGAGATCATGGGTCTGATGGAAGGGCTCGTGCGCTCGCTCTTCGGCGAGGTGCTGTCGGTCGAGCTGCCGGACCCGTTTCCCCGCATGAGCTATGCCGAGGCGCTGCGCCGCTATGGATCCGACAAGCCGGACCTGCGGATCCCGCTCGAGCTCGTCGACGTCGCGGACCTGGTGCGGGACAGCGAGTTCAAAGTGTTCGCCGGGCCGGCGCGGACGGCGGACGGGCGCGTCGCGGCGCTGCGGGTCCCCGGGGGAGCGGAGCTCACGCGCAGCCAGATCGACGAGTACGGGGCCTACGTCGCCCGCTACGGAGCCAAGGGCCTCGCCTACGTCAAGGTCAATGATGCGTTGACCGGCAGGGCAGGGCTGCAGTCGCCGATCCTCAAGTTCCTGTCGGACGCGGCCGTGGCCGGGATCCTCGATCGTACCGGGGCCGCGGCCGGCGATCTGCTGTTCTTCGGCGCCGACCGCGCCAAGATCGTCGCCGACAGCCTCGGGGCACTGCGCATCAAGGTCGGGACGGACCGCGGACTCGTGGCCAATGCCTGGCGCCCGCTGTGGGTCGTCGACTTCCCGATGTTCGAGCACGACGCGGGCGGCGAGCGCTGGGTCGCGATGCACCACCCGTTCACCTCGCCGGCGAACGACGATCCGGCCGGACTCGCCGCAGATCCCGGGGCAGCGCTCGCCAAGGCCTACGACTGCGTGCTGAACGGCTCGGAGATCGGCGGCGGCTCGGTGCGCATCCATCGCGAGGATCTGCAATCGGCGGTGTTCGGGCTGCTCGGCATCGGTCCCGAGGAGGCCCGGGCCAAGTTCGGGTTCCTGCTCGACGCGCTGAAATACGGCGCCCCGCCGCACGGCGGCATTGCCTTCGGCCTCGACCGGCTCGTGATGCTGATGTCGGGGGCCGACAGCATCCGCGAGGTGATCGCGTTCCCGAAGACCCAGACGGCGTTCTGCCCGCTGACCGAGGCGCCGACCGCGGTCACCGAGGAGCAGCTCAGGGACCTGCACATCCGGCTCCGACCGAGTGCCTGACCTGCCTTCCATCCTGATCGCCCACGGCCTGTGGATGACGGGGGTCGAGGCGACGCTGCTCAGGCGGCGACTGGCGGAGCACGGCTTCGCCGTGCGGCAGTTCCACTACCGCTCGGCGACCGCGCCGTTGCCGGAAGTCGTCGCGGAGTTCCGGGACGCGGTGCTGGCGCTGCCCCCGCCGGTGCACCTCGTCGGTCACAGCTTGGGTGGAGTGCTGGTGCTGCGGCTCGTCGACGCACATCCCGACCTGCCGCTCGGCCGCATCGTGCTGCTCGGCTCCCCGGTCAACGGCAGCGAGTCGGCGCGTGCATTCCTGCGCATGCCGGGGGCCGCGCTGCTGTTCGGGACCCTTGCCGAACGCGAGCTCGTGCGCGCCGAGGCACGCGCGTGGCGCCATCCGATCGAAGTCGGCGTGATCGCCGGCTCCCACGCGCTGGGCTTTGGCCGGTTCATCGGCCACCTGCCGCAGCCGAACGACGGCACGGTCGCGGTCGAGGAGACCCGCCTCGCGGGTGCGACGGACCACCTGATCCTGCACGTGAGCCACACCGGCATGCTGGTGTCGGAGAGCGTTGTGCGCGAGACGGCAGCGTTCCTGGCCACCGGCCGGTTCAGCCGCGCAGCGACTTGAGCCGGTAGAGCGCATCGAGCGCTTCGCGCGGCGTCAGCGCGTCCGGATCGAGCGCCGCGAGCTCGGCGGCGAACCGAGCGGCAGCGGCGTCGGCCGTGACCGGCGCGGCCGGGGACGCGACTGGCCCGGCGAACAGCAGCTCGGCCTGTGGCCCCGGCGGTCTGAGGTCGTGGTCGCGCCGTTCGAGCGTGGCGAGGTAACGGCGTGCCGCGGCGATGACCTCGCGCGGCACGCCGGCGAGCCGCGCGACCTGCAGCCCGTAACTGCGGCTCGCCGGTCCCGGCTTCACCGCGTGCAGGAACACGAGCGAGTCGCCGTGCTCGGTCGCGTCGAGGTGCACGTTGCCGACGCCGGCGGCCTGCTCGGCCAGGGCCGTGAGCTCGAAGTAGTGCGTCGCGAACAGCGTGAACGCCCTGACAGTGCGCGCCATATGCTCGGCGGCGGCCCAGGCAAGCGACAGGCCGTCGAAGGTGCTGGTGCCGCGGCCGATCTCGTCCATCAGCACGAGGCTCGCCTCGGTCGCATTATTCAGGATGTTGGCGGTCTCGGTCATCTCGACCATGAACGTCGAGCGTCCGCCGGCCAGATCATCGGCCGCTCCGATGCGCGTGAAGATGCGGTCGGTGGGGCCGAGCACCGCGCGCTCGGCCGGCACGAAGCTGCCGATCCGCGCCAGGATCACGATCTGCGCGGCCTGGCGCATGTAGGTGGACTTGCCGCCCATGTTGGGGCCGGTGATCACCAGCATCCGTCGCCGCTCGTCGAGCTCGAGATCGTTCGGCACGAACGGGCCGGCGAGCACGCTCTCGACGACCGCATGCCGGCCGCCGACGATCGTCAGGCGCGGCTCGGCGACGAACTCCGGCTCGGTGAGCCTGAGTTCAACCGCGCGTTCGGCGAGGTTCACCAGCACGTCGACGCGCGCGAGCGCGCGGGCGCTCGCCTGCAGATCGGGCAGTGCCGCCAGCAGCCGGTCGAGCAGCGCCTCGTACAGCTGCTTCTCGCGCGCGAGCGATCGCTCGCGGGCGCCGAGGACCTTGTCCTCGAACTGCTTCAGCTCGGGGGTCAGGAAGCGCTCGGCGTTCTTGACCGTCTGGCGCCGGACGTAATCCGCCGGCGCGTTCTCGGCGTCGCGCCGGTTGAGCTCGATGTAAAAGCCCGAGACGCGGTTGTAGGCGAGCTTGAGGCTCGCAAGTCCGGTGCGCGCGCGCTCGCGGGCCTCGAGCTCGAGCAGATAGCTGTCGGTGTCGGAGGCGATGCGCCTGAGCTCGTCGAGCTCGGCGTCATGCCCCGCGGCGATGATGCCGCCATCGCGCAGCGCATGCGGCGGGGTCTCGACCAGCGCCGCGACGAGGAGCTCGGCGAGCGCCGGGTGCCCCTCAAGAGCCGAGGCCGGCGCGGCGAGCAGCGGGGAGTCGTGCTGCGCCGCGAGCGCGCCGACTGCCGGCACGCGCAGCAGCGCCGCGCGCAGCTGCGCGAGGTCACGCGGCCGGGCACTCCTGAGCGCCACGCGTGCCAGGATCCGCTCGATGTCGCCGATGCCGCGCAGCAGCTCCCGGAACTCGGCACCGCGCGCAGCGTCGATCAGACTGCGGACCGCGTGGTGCCGGCGGCGCAGCTCGGCCGTGTCCCGCAGTGGCCGCCCGAGCCAGCGACGCAGCTCGCGGGCGCCCATCGCGGTCGCGGTGCGATCGAGGAGTCCGGCGAGCGTGCACTCGGGCCGCCCGGCGAGGCTGTGCTCGAGCTCGAGGTTGCGACGGGTCGCCGCATCGAGCAGCACCGCCGCATCGCGTTCCTCGGTCACGAGTCCGGCGAGGTGCGGCAACGCCTGGCGCTGCGTCTCCTGGACGTACTGCAGCAGTGCCCCGGCGGCCGTGACGGCGAGCGGTTTCTCCGCGCAGCCGAAGCCGGCGAGGTCGCGGACCCCGAACTGCTGGCACAGCAGCCGGGTCGCAACGCCGAGCTCGAAATGCCACGGGGCCCGCACCCGCGCGCGCCCACTGGCTGCGGCGGGGCTCCCTTCGGCGACCAAGAGCTCGGCAGGTCCGAGGCGCTCGAGCTCCGCCTCGAGCGCATCCGGAGTCGCGACCTCCATGACGGTGAACCGCCCGCTCGCAAGCTCGAGCCAGGCGAGGCCGGCCCGGGGCGGCGCGCTCGCGACCGAGGCGACGAGCGTATCGCGCCGCTGCTCGAGCAGGCCATCATCGGTGACCGTCCCTGGGGTCACGATCCGGACGATGCGGCGCTCGACCGGGCCCTTGGTCTTGCCGGGCTCGCCGATCTGCTCGCAGATGGCGACCGACTCGCCGAGCCGGACGAGCCGTGCGAGGTAAGCCTCGAGCGTTGCGACCGGGACCCCGGCCATCGGAATGTCCGCGCCGGCCGACTGTCCCCGTTGCGTCAGCGCAATGTCGAGCAGCCGGGCTCCCCGCCGCGCGTCCTCGTAGAACAGCTCGTAGAAATCCCCCATCCGATAGAACAGCAGGACGTCCGGGCACTCCGCCTTCAGCGCCAGATACTGCGCCATCATCGGGGTGTGCGCGGCGGCGGGGGCGGTCGGGGCGGCAGGCTCACTCATGCGGCAGGGCGTGGCTCGTTCGTGGAATACTGACCGGGCATTATCCACGAGCCCCCGGCCGGTGCCGGAGTCGAATCGCATGGCGACGGATCGCGCTTCAGACCACACGCTTGAGCCTCAGGCCGCACGCCTGGGGCGGCGCTTCCCGTGGCTCCGGCTGCTGCGGGTTCACCACTGGCTCAAGAACCTGCTCCTCGGCGTGCCGCTGTTGACCGCGCAAGCCTGGGCGCAGCCGGCCGCGGTCCGCCGCCTGGCGCTCGGGTTCCTGGCGTTCTCGCTGGTGGCCTCGGCAACCTACGTGGTCAACGACCTCGCCGACGCCGGCTTCGACCGCGCGCACCCGGCGAAACGCGACCGGCCGCTCGCCGCGGGGACGATCGGCGCGGCCCCGGCGCTGGCCGTCGCGGGACTGCTGGGCCTGGCCGGGCTCGCCGGCGCCTGGTTCGTGGGCGGGGAGTTCCTCGCGGTGCTCGCGGCCTACATCGCGCTGACGACGCTGTACACCCGGCTCCTCAAGCGCCTGGCGCTCCTCGATGTGCTCGCGCTCGGCGCACTGTGGACGCTGCGGATCGTGGCCGGTGCCGCCGCGATCCGGGTCGAACTCTCGGTGTGGCTGCTGAGCTTCGGCGCGTTCCTGTTCCTCAGCCTGTCATTGGTCAAGCGGTGCGCTGAACTCCACGAGGCGACGGCCGCGCCGGGACTGCATCTGCCCGGCCGTGGCTACCGGCGCGCGGACCTTCCCGCGCTGCAGGCCTTCGGCATCGCGACGGGCGCGGTCTCGGTGCTGGTGCTCGCACTGTTCGTCGACTCGACCGCTGCGCAGCTCCACTACCCCCACCACGCGCGGCTGTGGCTCATTTGCCCGGCAATCTGGTTCTGGCTCGGGCGCATCTGGTTGCTGACCGGCCGCGGCGAGATGCACCACGATCCGATCGTCTGGAGCCTGCGCGACCCGCCGAGCTGGGCGGCGTTTGCAGCGGTCGCGGCGGTGTGGACGGCCGCGCTCGTGAGGCTGTAGTGCCCCGGCCCGGGCGTTCGGCGACGCACGCAGCGCAGGCGCCGGTCATCGCGCTCATCCTCGGCGTGCTGCTCGTCGGACTGTACGACAGCGGACTCGCCCGCAGCCGCTACCCGTACGTGGCGGACAGCGCCTCGTACATCGAGATGGCCACCTCGCTCAGGGCCGACGGCCGGCCGCGGGTCACGCCGTGGGACATCGAGTCCGGGGACGCCGATGCGGTGCCACAGCCGTTGTTTCCGCCCGGTTTTGCGGTGCTGATCGCCACGCTCGTGCCGCTCGCAGGCGATGTCCGGACGGCGGCGCTGATCCCGAGCCGGGTTGCGGCCGCGCTGCTGCCGTTCCTGCTCGTCGTGATGTGGCGGGATGCGGCGCCGCGGGGCGTGCTGCTGTGCCTCGGGCTGTGGGTGCTTCTCTCCCCCGGCGTGCGCGAGTGGCAGTTCGTCGCCTACTCGGACGTCACCGGGCTCGCGCTCGCCGTGATCGCGCTCGGCGCGCTCGCACGCCCGTTCGCCGCCGGCGACCCGGCGCGGGCCTCTCGAGGCTGGTGGCTGGCCGGGGGCCTCGCGGCCGGCCTGTGCTACGCGGTCCGCAACGCCGGGCTCGCGGTGCTGGCGGCCTCAGCCGCGCTGCTCCTCTACGCGCGCCTGCGGAGCTTCATCGCGACGCGCCCGCTGGGGCTGTGGGCACTCGGGGCGGCGCTGCCGCTCGCGGCGCTCGCCGCCTACAACCTTGCGACCTTCGGCACCCTCCAGCCCTATGACATGCCGGCCTCGTACCGTGACTGGACCGCCAACGTCGTCGACTACGCCACCGCCCAGCTCGAGGATCTCGGGCTGCCGCTCGCCGCGAGTGCGGCGCTCCCAGGGGCGGCGTTCGTGGCGCTGCTCGGCCTGCTGATCGCCGTCGGGCTCGCCGCCTGGTGGCGCACGCGCGAGGACCCGCCGCGACATGTCGTGCTGACGCTGCTCGGCCTGTATGCAGTCGCCGGGGGCGTGCTGCTGGTGGCCTCCCGGAGCCGCTACGAATGGGGCAATAACATCGATCGGCGCAATGTGCTGCAGTACTCCTTCGCGCTCGCCCTCGCGCTGCTGACGGCGGCCCGCGGTGCGCTGCCGGCGCGCGCGCAACGCCTGGGCGCCATCGTGTTGCTCGCCGCGCTCGCCGCGAGCGCGGCGGGTGCGGCGCGCGAGGCGCTCGCCGCGTACCGTGGAGCGCCCGAGCCGTGGCTCGCACTCAGCCGCGACGCGAGCGCGATGCGGGCGGCGCGCGAACTTCCGGCAACGGCCCTGGTCGCCTCGAACGCCGCGCCGTTGTTCCGGATCGCAGCACCGCGCGCGGTGCGCCAGCTCGACCTCGGCAGTGATGACAACGATTTCGCGGACGCGCTCGCGCGCCTCCGGATGGCCGCCGGGCCGCGGCCGGCCGCGTTTCTGCTCGTCTGCGACGAGTGGACGGCAGGGCTCTCAGCGTGCCGGCCCGGCGCAGCCCGGGCGGGGCCCGCCTGCACGCGGATTCGCGCGGCGGACCCTGTCGTCGCGCGATGCGCGTCGGCGGGTGTGGGCCGGGGCGAGGGCGCGCGAGGGCTGCAGCCCGCCGCGGTCGGCGGGCCGCAGACAGCGCCGGCCGCGTCCTAGCGGACCGTTACTTCGTCGAGCCGTCGAGCCAGTCGGCGACACCGCCGTGCTTGGAGCACGTGCCGCTGTGCGTCTTGGAGTGCGAGTAGGTGCCGTCCTTGCACTTGGCGGTCGCGCCGGTCGCATCGCTGTTCACCGAGTGCGCAGCGGTTGAGGCGCTCGCCGCACTCGCCGCTGCGGCGGGCTTTGCCGGGGCGGCGGCCGGGGCCGCGGGCGCTGCCGGAGTCGCGGCAGCGGCTGCCGCGGGCTTCGCGGCCGGCGCGGCGGTCGCAGCCGCGGCCGGTGCCGCATCCTTCTTGATGCCGCCGTGGCTCGAGCATGCGCCGCGGCCTCCGTGCGGCGAGGTCGTGCCGTCGGTGCAGGTGACCGGGCCGCTCGTGTCGGCTGCGTACACCGGCATTGTGCAGAGGGTCGCGAGCACGAAGCTCGCCAGCGCCAGAGCAATAGTCTTCATCGTTGAATCCCCCGGGTAGCCGCGCGTCCGCCGCCGGGAGTTCCGGCGCCCGCGGCGCGCGTAAACCGCGGGATGGGTGCGCAACGTACGCGATTTGACCGGTTTATGGGAGTGACGACGGCTTCACCGGCCGTTCACGGTCCCGCCACCCGGCAGGCGAGGTGTCAAACCGAGTCCGGCCGCGTAGGCTTGCCGGGCGAGGGGCGAGGAGCGGCTGTCAGCGGGGGAGGCGATGCGGCTCATGGGCGCAGTCGGCGTGATCAGGGTTGAGTCCGCGCACGCGGCGGGCGACATCGCCGGCCGTGCCGCCGATCCGTCGGCGCGCCGCTCCCCGCCACTCGAGCGCTGACACCCATGGCGCACACGGATCGCGATCTGGCGCACCTCGCCGCCCGCGTCGGTGGCCGACTGCGCGCATCGGGGAGGCACGTGGCCGTCGCCGAGTCGTGCACTGGCGGCTGGATTGGCAAGGCGTTGACAGACGTCCCGGGCAGCTCGCAGTGGTTCGAGGCGGGATTCATCAGCTACGGAAATGGTGCCAAGACGGCAATGCTCGGCGTGCTGCCCGCGGAGCTTGCGACGCACGGTGCGGTCAGCAAGCCAGTTGTCAAGGCGATGGCGCTCGGCGCGCTCGAGCGCACCGGCGCGGACGTCGCTGTTGCGGTGTCCGGAATTGCCGGACCTGATGGCGGCACGCCCGGCAAGCCGGTCGGCACTGTCTGGTTCGCGTGGGCCTGGCGACGCCGGAAATCGGTGCATGTCCAGGTGCGGCTCAAGATCTTCAAAGGCGACCGCGAGGCGGTCCGCCGCAAGACCGTTGCCAACGCGCTGCGCGGCGTGCTCGAACTGTGAGCGCGGTGAACCCGGCGAGCGGCGCGAGGCGGGAGGCCCACCGGCGCCTGTTCTTCGCGCTGTGGCCCGACGAGCACGCGCGCCGCGCCGTCGCCGCCGCCTTCGGGCCTGCCGTCGCCGCGGCCGGCCGCCCGGTACCGCCTGGCAGCCTGCACCTGACGCTTGAGTTCCTCGGGAGCGTCGCGGAGTCGCAGCTGGCCGCGCTCAAGGCGCTCGGCGAGCGCCTGGTCCTCCCTGCCGCCGAAGTCATGCTCGACCGGATTGACTGGTGGCGCCGGCCTAAGCTGCTCGTTGCCACGTGCTCGGATCCATCGTCCGCAGTCCTCGCACTGCAGGCGGAGTTGAGGCAGCTGCTCAGCGTTCAGGGCTTTCGCATTGATTCGCGGCCGTTCCGCGCCCACGTGACGCTGGCGCGCGACGCCGCCTCGCCGCCGGGCGCCGGCCCGGCGGCGCCGGTGCCATGGCCGAGCCGCGAGCTTGCCCTGGTCGAGTCGCTGCCGGGTCCCGGCGGCTCGCGTTACACGCCGCTGGCGCGCTGGTGCCGGAGCCGCTGAACCCGCGTCAAATCCGGCGCATTCGTGCCCATTTGCCGCTGCTCGCGCGGTACCCGTATGCGATAATCAGACTCCTACCCCGGAGGTATCCCCGCGATGGATGACAACCGCAAGAAGGCGCTTGCCGCCGCGCTCGGCCAAATCGAAAAACAGTTCGGCAAGGGCTCCGTGATGCGCCTTGGCGATGCCTCGCAGGCGATGGATTTCGACGTGATCCCCACCGGCTCGCTCGCGCTCGACATCGCGCTCGGGGTCGGCGGCCTGCCGCGCGGCCGCGTCGTCGAAATTTACGGGCCGGAAGCGTCCGGCAAGACCACGCTGACACTCGAGGTCATCGCCCAGTGCCAGAAGCTCGGCGGCACTGCGGCGTTCGTCGATGCCGAACATGCGCTCGACCCGACCTACGCCGAGAAGCTCGGCGTCAAGGTCGACGATCTGCTGGTGTCGCAGCCGGACACCGGCGAGCAGGCGCTCGAGATCACCGACATGCTGGTCCGTTCCGGGGCGGTCGACGTGGTGGTCATCGATTCGGTTGCGGCGCTGACGCCGAAGGCCGAAATCGAGGGCGAGATGGGCGAGCTGCAGGTGGGACTGCATGCCCGGCTGATGTCGCAGGCGCTGCGCAAGCTCACTGGCAACATCAAACGCTCGAACACGATCGTGATCTTCATCAACCAGATCCGCATGAAGATTGGCGTGATGTTCGGCAATCCCGAGACCACGACCGGCGGCAATGCGCTCAAGTTCTATTCCTCGGTCCGGCTCGACATCCGACGCACCGGAGCGCTGAAGAATGGCGAGGAAGTGATCGGCAACTCGACGCGCGTCAAGGTCGTCAAGAACAAGGTTGCGCCACCGTTCCGCGAGGCGGAGTTCGAGATCCTGTACGGCCACGGGATCTCGCGCGAAGGCGAGCTGGTTGACATGGCGGTCGCCCAAAACCTCGTCGAGAAGTCCGGCTCCTGGTACGCCTACAAGGGCGAGCGCATCGGCCAGGGCAAGGACAATGCGCGCAGCTACCTGCTGCAGCACCGGGAAGTCTTCGAGGAACTCGACCGGCAGCTCCGTGCTCGCCTGCTGACACCGCGGCGCGGCCAGTCCGGAACCGCTGTGTCGCCACCGGCCGCGGAGGCGGCTGAAGGCTGAGCACACGTGCCGCCGGGCCAGCGGCGCGGCGGGAGCGACCCGCCTCGTGCCGGGCGCCGGCGGCTCGGCGCTCGTGCACGGCCCGTGCCGCCGGACGATCCCGCCAGCGCGACTGCCGCACGCGCCACGGCGATCCGGCTTCTGTCCCGGCGCGATTATTCGCGGGGCGCCCTGAAGGGGCGGCTGACCGAGGCAGGTTTCGAGACCGGGGCTGCCGAGGACGCGGTCAGCGAGCTTGAGGACGAGCGGCTCGTCAGTGACGTCCGCTTCGTCGAGGCCGCCGTCGCGAGCCGCATTGCCCGCGGCCATGGCCCGCTGCGAATTGCACTCGAACTGCGCCAGCTCGGCGTCAGCGCCGCGCTGATCGCCGCGGCCGTGGACAGTCGTGCGGCCGACTGGGTCCTCCGGGCCCTCGCCGCCAGGACCCGGCGCTTCGGCCCATCCGTCCCCAAGAACGCGGCGGAGCGCGCCCGGCAGTCGCGGTTTCTGCTGTACCGGGGATACACCGGCGAGCAGGTGGGCGCCGCAC
>Ga0209415_10007645_pt1 | contig 18840 bp, 19 predicted proteins | sample PeaSoiSIISIP2007_FD_187696 | JGI IMG/M metagenome (GOLD analysis project Ga0209415, IMG submission 187696) | Peat soil microbial communities from Weissenstadt, Germany - SII-SIP-2007 (SPAdes) (version 2) | ecosystem: Environmental > Terrestrial > Soil > Wetlands > Peat | place: Germany...
ATACTTTTTCGGAAAGCAAAAGCGAATCCAACGAGCTCCGTCTAGGGAATTTCCGAAGAAGCTCGATCCAGGCACCGCGGCAATGCCCACTGTTTCAATCAGATGTCGCGCGAAGGTCACATCATCGTCTTTGCTTAAGGCCGAGAAGTCGGCCATCACGTAATACGCGCCGCGCGGGATCGTGCAGCGAAACCCCGCCTGCTCCAGCATTTGGAGCATCAGGTCGCGCCGCTCGGTGTAGTGTTTCGCGAGTTCCGAGTAGTAACTCTCCGGCAACCCCAGCGCGACCACGCCAGCCTCCTGCAAAGGGGCCGCAGCGCCCACTGTGAGAAAGTCGTGAACCTTGCGAACGGACTCGGTGATGTCCGGATTCGCCAACACCCATCCCACGCGCCAGCCCGTTACGGCGTACGTTTTGCTCATGCTGTTGATAAGAATGGTGCGGTCGCGCATGCCTGGGATCGTCATCATGGGGATGTGCCGCGCGCCATCGTAGATGATGTGTTCGTAGATTTCGTCGGTAATGGCGAGAGCGTCGAACTCCTGGCACAAATCAGCAATCGTTTGAAGTTGTGCCCGATCAAACACTTGCCCTGTCGGGTTGCCCGGCGAGTTAATGATGATCGCTTTCGTGCGCGGGGAGAACGCTCGGCGGAGCTCGTCGGGATCGAACGTCCAGTCAGGAGGATGCAGCTTCACGAACTTGCGATGCGCGTCGCACAGCAGCGTATCGGGGCCGAAGTTTTCGTAAAACGGCTCAAAGATAATGACTTCGTCGCCGGGATTCGAGACCGCGAGCAGCGACGCAATCATGCCCTCGGTAGAGCCACAGCACACCGTAATCTCGCGTTCGGGGTCGATTTCGAGGCCGTAGGTTCGCCGATATTTCGCCGCGATCTGGTCGCGAAAACGCTTCGCGCCCCACGTTATGGCGTACTGATTGATGTCGTCGGCGATGGCCTGGCGCGCGGCGTCTTTCACTATTTGGGGCGCCGGGAAATCGGGGAAACCCTGCGCGAGATTCACTGCATTGTGCTTCAAGGCGAGACGCGTCATCTCGCGGATGACACTCTCGGTGATGCCTAGAGTCCGCTGGGCTCGAAAACGGTTCACTGAGCTTGTGGGCCGTAGATGCGGCGGTAGGCGTCGGCGTTGCGCAGCACGGCCTGGATGTAGCCGCGCGTCTGGGTGAAGGGCACCGTCTCGACGAATTCGGCGGGCTCCTGGAAATCGCCCCACGTGAGCCAGGATTTCGCGCGCGTCAGGCCTGCGTTATACGCCGCCAGCGCCGCTTCGGTGTGGCCGCCGAGCCGGTCCGTCACCAGCCGCAAATAATAGGTCCCGAACTGAAGATTCAGGGAGGGCTGGAACAGCTTGGCAGTGGTGTACTGGGGAATTTTCAGCTTGCGGCTCAACTCTCTTCCGGTGGCCGGTTCGATCTGCGTCAGACCACGCGCGTTGGCGACGGAAACGACTTTGGCGTCGAACTCGGATTCCTGCCGGATCAGCGCGGCCATCAGGAATGGATCGAGGTTGTTCTGCTTCGAGAAGCGCTCCAGATCCACGCGATAAGGCAGCGGAAACGCCAGGTGCCAGAAATCGGGCGGCGCGGAATCGATTGGCAGGAACAAATAATTCCCGGCATAGCTCTTGATGTAGCGAATTGCTTGTGCGGGCTGGCCGTCGCCGATCAGCGCGCCGAGCTCCATGGCGAGCAGATGCGGCTGATCGCCGGTCTGCGCGCCGTAGCGCAGCTCGGTTTCAGCCCAATCCTTCAATCCGGCGGAAACCAGCATTTTCGCGCGTTCGATGCGAGCTCGTGAAGCGGCGCTCGCGTCAAAAACCGTGGTTCGCGCACGCTGCGGGAAGCCGACCGTGCGGAGAAACTCGGCTGTGGCGGGAGAAGGCGCCACGCTGGCAAGGGGCGTCAGGCGATCGCGGGCAAGTTGATCACGAGCAAGCATCGCATAATACTGGTTCGGATACTCGCGCGAGATTTCGTCGTAGTAGGCGCGGGCCGAGGCTCGATCGCGCGATTGCTCGGCGAGCCGCCCCAGGAAGTACAGCGCCGCGGAAGCATTCTCCGACGCGGGGAACAAGCGCAGGTGCGCCCGCAGCATCTCCCCGGCATCCGATTCGCGCCGCAGGTAATGCACCCAGGCGACTTTCCAGTGGCAGCCGGCCGCCTCCTTATTATTCGGGAACGATTCGTAACACGCGCGGTACAGCGGCTCGTACTGATCGATCTTGTTTTCGGTGAGGTAGCGATTCGCCGCCGCCAGTACGGCCTGCAACCGGAACGGCGAGTTGGGATGTAAACGGCTGAGCTTATCGACCACCGCGTCCATCTCGTCGAGATTGTTCAGGCGGCGCGCGCTCTGCATGATGTAATACAGGCGTTCGGCGTCCGCTTCGGGCGAAGCGACTTCGAGCGCAGACAGGTACTTGTACGCGACGGCGTTCTCCTGGGCCGTGTAGTGGGCCACGCCGATGCGGACCCGCGCCAGATCGCGCTCGGCGCCGCCGAGCTGCGGGATCAGAGCTTCCAACTCCTTGCGGGCGCGAACCGCCTGGCCGGCATCGAGCAGCTTGATCGCGCGGCCGAGCATCGCGGTGGGCAACGCGGGCGGATACTTTTCGCCGAGATCGGTCTTGAGCTTCTCAATTTCTGTTGAAGCAAGCCCGGCTTCGGCCGACACCGGGAATCCGTAGTAGACGCGCTGGTAATAGATGGCGGCGCTGACATTATCGCCCGAGCCGGCGAACGCCGCGGCCATGGCGAGATCGCCCTTGGGCTGCGAGATCACGGAGTAGTACTTGCGCAGGAGCTCGAGGGCGGCGTTGGGATCGTTATTCTGCGTGAGAGCGCCCGCGGCGAGCAGGGCCGAGCGAGGCACCAGAGGCGACGGCGGAGACTGCTTGAAGACCGTATCGAGCGTGGCGGGGACGGACGCGTAATCCCTTAAGGCAAATTGAGCGGAGCTCAGAAACCATGCCGCGTAATCGGCCAGCTTGGGAAGTCGCGGGGGCAGACCTTTGAGAGTGGCGATGGCGGCGGGATAGCGGCCGGCTTCGAGAGCATCGGCGCCCACTTTCAGGTCGATGAGCGGATCGGAGGCGCCATGTAGTGAGAACGTCAGCGCGAACGTGACTCCTGCGACGGCGGCAACAACCGCCACGGCAGACAGAGCCGCGTTACGCCAGCGGGCCGGGATAAGAAGGACCGAGCAGTACCGCATCTTCATTCGCCAAGGTCTTCACCAGCTCCTCGTGGAGATAATCAGGGATCCCACTTAAGGGTACCAGGAAGCTTTCACGGAAGGCTCCCCGGGCCGCGTCGATGTGGGGGCGGAGAGCGCCGTACAAATCGCGGGCAGCGCGGCCGGATTTGACCTGGGAGGCCTGATAAAGCTGGATCTCGGCCACCTTGACGCGGGCGAATCGGAGCGCTCGGGAGTGGGTGAGCGCCCGGGCAAGCCCAGCGGCGTAGATGGAGGAGATGTCCAAACCATATTGTATCGCTAATGGTTTGGGGGGGGCGAGCAAATTATTTTGGCAATAGCATGCTTGCCAACAACTCCAATCCATCCCATTCGGCACAGCTAGGGTAAACCCTTGCTTTCGGCGCCTGGCTGGCGCATACTCCAACTGTCGATTCAAAGCCGCCGCTGTTCAGCATGGATGTAAACAGGACCCCTTTCCTTCGAGCAGAAAGGAGTCCCTGTGTTACGCAACAAACGATACAAGCTCACCAAGCCTGCACTCGCTCTTGATGCGGTTGTCAGGCGGGGTTGGATCACCGTTCCGGCCGGGGAAATCATTCGTGTCCTTGCAGGCCCAAACGGCGAAGGGAACGAAATGATAGACATTCTCTGGGAAGGCCAGATGCTCACCATGTTTGCAGTTGACATGACCGTTGGCTGTAAAGAAATCACAGATAGGAACACGGCAGGCTTAAGATCGCCGGGGAATTTGAAGCCGCCCCCTCGCGATGATTTGCATAGATCGCGAAAACCGCACTAAGTGAAGCGACAAACGGCTACCGGGCGCGGTGGCCGCTCGCACGCATAGACTGTGGGGGCTCGGTTAGGTGTCCTAAAGACGTCAATCTTGGCCGTCGATGAATTTGGCATGACCTCGCGCAGGCTCGTCATCCTGCTGACTGTGTCGATCGCCGCCGGCGCGGCCACGGTCTACTTCATTCCGAAACCACTCCCCGAAATGTCGCAAAAGGACCTGATCGGCGAAGTGCAGTCCGGATACGTGCATGAGGTGGTCATCGTCGATAAAGAGGTCGTCACCGGGATAAGCTCCAGGCGAGGCCCGTTTCGAGTGCCCTTGCGTGGCGGCGCCGGCAGCTTGATCGACCAGCTTTCCGCGATGGGCGTAGACCTGAAATACGAGACTACGCCGCTCGGCTTGATCTAATGCGTTACTAGTTTTTCCAGCGCGGACAGCCGGGCGCGCATTGGCCTCAGTTCGCCTTCGCCAAGCTTTTCGGCGCAACCCTCAACGATTCGCCGGGCCTCTTCATGGAGGGCATGCCGGAACGCCGGCTCCGGATTCGTCCAGGCAATATCACTGAGCGCGCGCAGCATCCGCAGGCTGACGGCAACATCCGATTTCGAGTACAGGCGTATTTGCTCAAATGCCGATCGCAGCAGCCCATCGAAACCGATGGAGGGGATGCTCACACGCGCGATACCGGGCGGATCATAAAGGACGGAAGGGGGCAGTTCGCGGGATGCGAAGCGGATCAGGATGCGGCTCAACTGGTCGACGCAGGTGACCGCCGTGGTGGGATCGTTTACCGCGGGGGAGATCGCCTTCAGGGCGATATCGACAATCTGCAGAACTCCGAATTCAACGTCCTGCTGCAGCGTTCGCGACGGCCCCAGGTCGAACGCGCTGAGAATCTCGATTATGCTCTCGGGAGACAGCCGGTTCCCCTTGTAGGCCGTCAGCAACGGCGTGCCTGCGGGAACGAATTGACCAACGCGCCGAACGGCGCGGATCTTGACGTGATTGAACTTCGCCAAGGCCACCAAACGGCTCGTGTCGATGAACCGGATATAGCCGGACTCCTCGCTCAGCACCGGAATGTCCCAAGTGCTCACTTCAGCCAGTTCGCCCTCCAGCGATACCTGGTTTCCGCGCGGCTGCGGCATGGAGTCATCGATGATGGCTTCCGTTTCCGACGCGATCCGGTCGACGATATGGCTGACGCTGATCGCTTGCGAGATGTGGTGAATGAAGTATAGCAACCAGGCCACGCAGGTCAGCGCGAGCATCATCGCTCCGAAGACGGTAAATACGGGCGCAAACGGGTGCGGGAGCGATCGCGCCGTGGGAAGCGCGGCCATGCAATAGGAAAAGGTGCCCAGGAAAACGCCGAGCGTCCATTGCGTCACGCGGTCTTTGGCAAAGCTGACGATGATCCGCGGCGAAAACTGCATGGACGCCAGCGTGAGCGTCATCAGCAGGATGGCGAAGACGATGGAGACCACCGTCATGATGGAGGAAGCAATCCCCCCGAGAATGATCTGCGCCACCTGCGGATCTGAGTGGGACGGGAAGAGTGCCGTGGGCACAAAGTCGCCCAGGCCCGGAAAGGTCTCCTCCAGCCAAGACAGCAAAGCGCCCGCACAACCCAGGGTCAGGGCGATGATCAGCGGGCGAAGGAGAAAGCCGCCGCGCAGGTTGTACATGAGACGGCGGAGCCAGGATGGCAAACGTTTATTCACGATGCTGTCTGTCTCAGTGTAGTCGCTGCGGAGTCGCCGCCTAATCTCCGTGGATTGACTGCCGGGCTTCGCGCAGATTGAACGCCGCCGTCGCCCAGGCCACGGGAGTGCATCCTAAAGCCGGAAGGACGAACCATGCGGCAGCCGCGCCGACTTGCGCGCTCGCGGGATACAGCACCAGCGTCAGCACACTCACGATGCAAAACAACGCGCCCAGCGTGTAATAGCGCGGCACCTTGAAAATCGACGCCAAGAGCAGGAAATGGATCCCGACGATCAGCACGTCCAGCGGAACAATAGGGTCCAGATGTTGCGTGATGGCGCAGACGGCGTTGACCACCATGATCGCGACCACTTCGGCGATCACTACCCAGACAAACCGGCGCATCACGACCCGCTCTTCCGGCGTGCGCGGCGGGATGGCGCCAGGAGAGCGCAGTACGGCACGAATCACGCCGACCCCGATGGCCAGGTAGACGACGGCGGCGACCGCGACTCCCACAAGCGCGAACCGTGCGGCAGAGGTGCCGATCATCGCCAGCGAAAGGATGGTGAACACAGCGCTGATCGCAACCAGCCACAGGGCCGCGCCCGCCATGGCAATCATTCGTCGCTTGGACGAGCGCGGTTCCACGGTGCTACTTGCCAAACTCTTTGATGGCGCGCTTGAATCCCGGTCCGGCGGCAGCCAGATCCTCGGGAGTCATCACCGGCCTTACCGTAACCTGGGCGTTAAACGCCAGGAACCACGGTTCCGCGACCTTCGGAAGCTCGGAGGACTCCTTCATGTCGAAAACAATAACTGCGCAACGCTCGCCGCTATCGGTCGCGACGAAATAGGCCGCTTCCGGTTTGAGATCGGCCAGGATCTTCTTTATCGTGGGTTCCAACGTTCCCTTCCGCACCGCGGCGTTCGCGGTCTCGCTCGGAAGAACAGCTCTCAGCAACATTCGCATCGGTATTGTCCCTCCCTTAGGGACTCTTGCGATGTTACCGCAGAGTGTTCACGGAACCAACACGCTTGGCCTCGAACGCGGCGATGGCCGGCTCCTGCTGGAGCATGTAGCCCAGTTCGTCGACGCCTTCCACCAGACACGTCTTGGCGAAAGCATCGATGGGGAATTCAACCACGCGTCCACTGGGCAGCGTGACGGTCTGCGCGACCAGGTCGATCTTCACTGTGGCCCATGGCGACTTCAGCAGCTCGGCATGCGCGTCGGCGGGAACCACTACCGGCAGAAGCTGGTTCTTGAGAGCGTTGCCCTTGAAGATATCCGCGAACGACGTGCTGATCACCGCATGGATTCCGGATTGCACCAGTGCCCATGGAGCATGCTCACGCGAGCTGCCGCAGCCGAAGTTGTCACCGGTTACGAGGATTGCAACACCCTTCGCTTCTGGTTTGTTGAGGACGAAGTCGGCCTTAGGCGTGCCGTCGGCGTTGAGGCGCCAGTCGCGGAACAAGCCTTCGCCCAAGCCCTCTTTCGAAATCGATTTGAGGTAGCGCGCCGGGATGATTTGATCCGTATCGATATTGTCGATCGGTAGAACGGCGATCCGGCTTTCGATCTTTTCGAGTTTCATTTAGAGGTCCTCTTTATGACCGCTCCATAACTGTCGCGGCTTTGTTAGACATTGGTTCCGAGCCGCGAGAGTCATCGAGCGGTTACAACAACGTCCTCACGTCGGTCACAACGCCGGTGACTGCCGACGCCGCCGCGGTCAGCGGGCTCGCCAGGAACGTCCGGCCGCCCTTGCCCTGCCGGCCTTCGAAGTTGCGATTGCTGGTGGAGACGCTGTACTCGCCGGGCTCAAGCTGATCGCCGTTCATGGCGAGGCACATGGAGCAGCCGGCTTCGCGGAAATCGGCGCCAGCCTCGCGGAAAATCTTGTCCAGACCCTCGGCCTCGGCCTGCTTCTTCACTTGCATCGATCCCGGCACCACCAGCATGCGGACATGCGGATTCACCTTGCGGCCTTTCATTACGCTGGCCGCGGCGCGCAGGTCGGAAATGCGGGAGTTGGTGCAGCTACCCACGAACACCACGTCGATCTTGTGACCCTTGAGCAGCTTGCCGGGCTCAAGATCCATGTACTTCAGGGCCTTGATCAGATCGGATTTCTCGATCGGATCAGACACGGAAGCCGGATCGGGTATCGCACCCGAGATCGGAATCCCCATGCCGGGATTCGTGCCGAAAGTAACCATCGGTTCGAGTGTAGCGGCGTCAAGGGTCAGCTCTTTCGCGTACTGCGCGCCCTGGTCTGTCGGGAGCTGCTTCCAGCGCGCGAGAGCCGCGTCCCAATCGGCGCCTTTCGGCGCGAACTCGCGACCGGAAATGTACTGATACGTCGTGTCATCCGGCGCGACCAAACCAGCGCGCGCGCCACCCTCGATCGACATATTGCAGATGGTCATCCGCTCTTCCATCGAGAGCGAGCTGATGGTGGATCCCTGGTACTCGAACACCGTACCTGTGCCCCCGCCGATGCCGATCCGCGCGATCACGGCCAGAATAATGTCCTTCGCGGATACTCCCGGCTTCAGCGCGCCTTCCACGCGAATCGCGTAGGATTTCGAGGGCGTTTGCAGCAGGCATTGCGTGGCGAAAACGTGTCCCACCTGGCTGGTTCCGATGCCGCCCGCCAATGCACCGAATGCACCGTGCGTCGCGGTGTGGCTGTCACCGCAGACGATGGTCATGCCGGGCTGAGTCAATCCCTGCTCGGGACCGATCACGTGCACGATGCCCTGCTTGGTGGTTTTCAGATCGTAGAGGCGAATCCCGAAATCCTTGCAGTTCTGAGTCATCTGATCGAGTTGCGCCTTGCCGATGGGATCGAGCATCGGCAGATCGCGCGACGTGGTCGGAGTGCTGTGATCCATGGTGGCGATGGTCAGATCCGGCCGGCGGACTTTCAGGCCGCGCTCTCGAAGTGTCGAAAACGCCTGCGGCGAAGTTACTTCGTGCGTGAGATGCAGGTCGATGAAGAGCAAGGCCGGCGCTCCCGGTTTTTCGGCGACTACATGGCTATCCCAAATCTTCTCGACGATGGTACGCGGTTTCATAGCGCCTCACTTACTGCTCTTCCGACTTCCGTGGTCGTCGCAGGCTTGCCCTTCGGCCGCAGATCGGCCGTGACTTTTCCAGACTCAAGAACTTTTCCGATCGCGTTGTTCACCGCCGCGGCTTCCTTCATCAGCCCGAACGTATATTCGAGCATCGCCGCCACGCTGCCGATCGCGCCCAGTGGATTCGCCTTGTTCTGGCCCGCGATGTCCGGCGCCGACCCATGCACCGGCTCGTACAGCCCTTTCTTCTCTCCTAGCGAAGCCGATGGCAGCATGCCGATCGACCCGGCCAGAATTCCCCCTACATCACTCAGGATATCGCCGAAGGTATTTTCGGTCAGCATCACGTCGAACTGCGTGGGACGCAGGACCATCTGCATAGCGGCGTTGTCCACCAGCATATGATCGAGCTGAATGTCGGGATAATGCTTGGCGACCTCGATCACCACTTTCCGCCAGAACTGCGAAACCTCCAGGACGTTCGACTTGTCGACGCTGCAGACCTTCTTGCGCCGGTTCCCTGCCAGCTTGAACGCGGTGTGCGTGACACGCTCCACTTCCTTGCGCGTGTAGGACATGGTATTGAACGCGCGATCATTGTCCATCCCGCGCGGCTGGCCATAATACAAGCCACCGGTCAGCTCACGAACGATGATCATGTCGGTGCCCTCGACCACGTGATTCTTGAGCGGCGACGAATCCACCAGCGCGGGCCACGTGCGCACCGGGCGCAGATTCGCGAAGACGTCGAGCACCTTGCGAAGGCCCAGCAGTCCGGCCTCGGGACGTTGGCTGGGCGGAGCCGCATCGAACTCCGGCAATCCCACCGCGCCCATCAGCGTAGCGTCGGCCTGGGCCGCGAGCATTTCGGTTTCCTTGGGAAACGGCGTGCCGGTTTTGTGGATCGCGATGCCGCCCAGCAATCCTTCCGACAGTTCGAGCGTGTGGCCGAATTTCTTGCCGACCGCTTTCAACACTTCCACCGCCGCGGCGGTCACTTCCGTTCCAATCCCGTCGCCGGGCAACAGCAGTATCTTTAGATTCATTCGATCCTAGTTTGTCTGGGTGGCCGCTTGCTAACGCTCGCGGTTCGGTGCTAGCTCGCGGTGACGCCGGTCTGTTTGGTTTCCTCGACCACTTCGCGCGCTAAGCCGAGAATTTCTTCGTTGCGCAGGCCTTTCTTGCGGTCGGCCAGCTCCGTAAAGCGATGGTACACCGTATCGAGCTGCTCCCTGGTGAGCGGCATGCCCAGATCCTCGCAGCGCTTGGCCAGCGCGTGACGGCCGCTATGCTTGCCGAGCACCAGTTTCGACTCGGGCACGCCCACCGACTTCGGATCCATGATTTCGTACGTCGTCCGTTCTTTCAGGAACCCGTCCTGGTGGATGCCGGCTTCGTGCGCGAAGGCGTTCTCACCGACAATCGCCTTGTTGGGCTGCGGCCCGAAGGTAATCAGCGAGGTGAGCAACTGGCTGCATGGATAGAGATGTTCCGTCACGATGCGCGTTTCGAACGGAAGCAGGTCGCGGCGGGTATTCAGCGCCATGACGACTTCTTCGAGCGCGGCGTTTCCGGCTCGTTCGCCAATGCCGTTGATGGTGCATTCAATCTGACGAGCGCCGCCCTGGATCGCCGCCAGCGAATTCGCTACCGCCAGGCCCAGGTCGTCATGGCAGTGGACACTGACTACAGCGGAATCTCCCAACGCTTTTACAATGCGCGCGATCAGAGCTCGATACTCCTCGGGAATGGAAAACCCTACCGTGTCCGGTAGATTCACTGTCCGCGCGCCGGCTGCGACCACTGCGCGCGATACCTGCTCCAGGTAATCCGGGTCGGTCCGGGTCGCGTCCTCGGCTGAGAACTCCACATCATCGCAATATTCGCGAGCAAGCCGTACCGCGGCAACCGCTTCATCTAGAACCTGCTGCCGCGACTTCTTCAGCTTGTGCTTCAAGTGGATGTCGCTGGTCGCGATAAAAGTATGGATGCGCGGGCGTCGCGCGTTCTTGAGTGAAGTGGCCGCCGCCAGGATGTCGCCACGGTTCGACCGGGCCAGCGCCGCCACGCTCACCCACGGAAATTCGCGCGCCACTGCGTCCACCGCCTCCGAATCGCCCTGCGAAGCGATGGGAAACCCGGCTTCGAGAATATCCACGCCCAGCTCCACCAGCTTGGCCGCCATGCGGAGTTTTTCCGCCACGGTCATGCTGCATCCAGGCGATTGCTCCCCGTCACGCAACGTGGTGTCGAAGATATATACTCGATCGGCCATTCGGTCCTCCCGTAACCACATTATCAAGGCCGGATGATTGATTTGGCAAATCAATAAGATTGTAAGGTAGTATAATATCGGTTTATGGAACTGCACCCCCTGCGCGTGTTCCTGACGGTCGCCACGGAACGAAGTTTTTCCCGGGCGGCGGAGAAACTGCTGCGGACCCAGCCCGCTATTTCCCTTGCGATTCAACGACTTGAAGGCGAGATAGGGGAGAAGCTGATCGACCGGTCGGCCAAAGATCTCCTGCTGACCGACGCCGGCCAGATCGTGCTGGACTACGCCCGCCGCTTCGAGCACCTGCAGGGCGATCTGGAAAACGCCATGGCCGAGCTGCGCGACAAATCCTCGGGCCGCCTGACTATCGGCGCGAACGAGTCGTCGACGCTGTATCTGCTGGATCACATCGGCCGCTATCGGGCGAAGTTTCCGAAAATCAAGGTGCAGGTGCGGCGCAGCCAGTCGAGCAAGATCCCGTCGCAGCTGGTCGACGGCGAGCTGGAGCTCGGGATTCTGACCTACGATCCGGAAGACGACCGGCTGGTCTCGCAGGTGATCTACACGGATCATCTTTCGTTTATCGTGTCGCCGCAGCACAAGCTCGCCAAGCGCGACCAGGTGGCCATCAAGGAGCTGGCCGGCGAGACGTTCATCGCGCACAACGTGGTCTCGCCGTACCGCGGCGTGGTGATTCGTGAATTCCAGCGCCACAAAGTGCCGCTCAATATGGATGTGGAAATGCCGACCATCGAATCGATCCGCAAGATGGTGGAGCGGAATGAGGGCGTGGCGTTCCTGCCGCGCATGTGCGTGGAGCAGGAGATCCGCCACGGCCTGTTGAAGGAGATCAAGGTGAAGCAGTTGGTGGTGGAGCGGAAGATCCGGCTGGCCTATCCGGCTCGGCGGGCGCTGAGCCACGCGGCACAGGCGTTCCTGGAAGTCGTGGGGGCAGCCTCTTGAGCCTGTTAGAATTGGGGTTCCCATGAAAATCGCCATCGGCGCGGATCATGCCGGCTTCGAGCTCAAGAACCAGCTCGGCGACGCCCTGCGCCAGACCGGCCACGAGGTGTGCGACTTCGGAACTAATTCGTCTGAGTCCGCCGATTATCCCGACTATGCGCTCCGTGTCGCCAAGGCGGTGGCATCTGGAAATGTCGAACGCGGTGTGTTGGTCTGCGGCAGCGGCGTCGGCATGTCGATCGCAGCGAACAAAGTTCGGGGCGTGCGCGCGGCACTGGGCGTGTCAATCGAAGAAGTACGCCTCACGCGCGCTCACAACAACCTGAACGTTCTCACCCTGGGCGCCCGGTTTACGGATCCGGCTCTGGCTCGGCAACTTTTACAAGCGTTCCTTGAAACACCCTTTGAGGGGGGGCGCCATGAACGCCGCGTAGCAAAAATATCTCAACTGGAAGAACAATGACCGAACAGGAACGCATGGCCAGACCGTTGGCGGAAGTGGATCCGGAGATCGCCACCGCTATCCAGCATGAAACAGAGCGGCAGAATTCGCACTTGGAACTGATCGCCAGCGAGAACTTCACCTCTCAGGCGATCCTCGAAGCCACTGGCAGCGTTTTCACCAACAAGTACGCCGAAGGTTATCCCGGCAAACGCTACTACGGAGGCTGCGAGTTCACCGATATCGTCGAGGATCTGGCCCGGGAGCGAGCCAAGAAGCTCTTCCACGCCGAGTACGCCAACGTTCAACCGCATTCCGGATCGCAGGCCAACGAAGCCGCTTACGCCAGCGTGTTGCAGCCAGGCGACACAATCCTCGGGCTGAATCTGGCGCATGGCGGGCATCTGACACACGGGCATCCGCTGAATTTTTCGGGCAAGACCTACAGGGTCGTACCCTACGGTGTGAGCCGCGACACTGAGCGCATCGATTACGACGAGCTTGCGAAACTGGCCGAAGAGCACAAGCCTAAGATGATCATCGCGGGCGGCAGCGCGTATCCCCGCACGCTCGATTTTCCGCGTTTCCGCCAGATTGCCGATAGCGTAGGCGCGCTGTTCGTCGTCGACATGGCGCACTTCTCCGGGCTGGTAGCAGCGGGCCTGCACCCCAATCCCAACGAGTGGGCCGATATCGTCACATCCACTACACACAAGACGCTGCGCGGCCCCCGCAGCGGCCTGATTCTCGCGAAAGAAAAGTACGGAGCGGCTATCGACAAGTCTCTGTTCCCGGGCGTGCAGGGAGGACCACTCGTCCACGTGATGGCGGCCAAGGCGGTGTGCTTCCGCGAAGCGGCGACTCCCGAATTCGTGGCGTATTCGCGTCAGGTGCTGGCGAATGCGCGAACACTGGCGCAAGGCTTGCAGGAAGCGGGATTCCGGATCGTTTCCGGCGGCACGGATACTCACGTCCTGCTGGCAGACGTGTTCGCGAAAGGCATTCGCGGCAAGGAGGCGCAATCGGCGCTCGAGTCCGCGAATATTACGGCCAACCGCAACGCCATCCCGTTCGATCAGAATCCTCCGTTCAATCCCAGCGGCATGCGCTTCGGCAGTCCCGCGGTCACCACGCGCGGATTCCGCGAGCCACAAATTCGCGAAGTGGCGGAACTCATCGCGCAAGTTCTGGACAACATCCAGAGCGAAGAGGTCATGAACCAGGTCCGCCTCGCGGTCCGAGCCCTGACCGATGAGTTTCCTCTGTACGCCTGGAAGCTCACGCCCGCAGCGTTCCGGTAAAGCACCCATGCCGCGGCACATCGTCATCGACGTCCGCCGGCTGGGTGACTTTGGCATTGGAACCTACATCCGGAATCTGGTTCAAGCGCTGGCGCGCCTGGACAAGGAAACTCGCTACACCCTGGTCACGCTTCCCAAGCACGCCGAGGAACTGGCCGGATTGGGGTCCAATTTTCATACCGCGGAATATCCCCGCCCAGATACGGATGTAATACAAAATGCCGCTTTTCCCTTTTTTCTTCGCCGTCTTAATCCGGATTTAGTACATATTCCTTTGAATTCCGTCGCGTATTGGATGCAGCGGCCCTATGTTGTGACGATCCACGACATGAGCAGCCTGCTTTACCCCGCGCGCAGCGATGTTCGCGGCGCCATGCACCAGGAACGTTACCGCCGAGGGGCGGCCCGCGCCGAACGGATCATCGCCGTATCCCATTCGACACGCCGCGACATCGAAAGCTTCATGCGCATTCCCAACGAGCGCATTCGCACCATCTACAGCGCGCCCGATCCCAGCTTCGCTCTGGATCCCGACACCGGCCAGGACCAGAAGATTCTGCAACGCTATTCCATACAGCCCCCCTTCATTCTCTACGCCGGAACCATCCGCCCTCAAAAGAATGTCCCACGGTTGGTGGAAGCGTTCGCCGTGATACGCTCCGAGCTTGAAAACCATCCACTTTTCGGCCAGCTCAGGCTTGTGATCATCGGAGACGAACTCTCCCGATACCCCGCCGTTCGGCGCGCCGTGGTGGCCACCCGCGTGGAACCCTTCGTGCGTTTTCTTGGGTTCGTTCCGCTGGACACGCTCAAGGTTTTCTATCGTGCCGCCACACTTTTCGCTTTTCCGTCGCTGCACGAAGGCTTCGGCCTGGCTCCACTCGAAGCCATGGCCTGCGGCACTCCCGTGGTCGCCTCGGATATTCCCGCGCTGGTGGAGGCCGTGGGCGATGCGGCTGAACTCGTCACCCCCGACAATCTTTTCGACGTCGCCCGAGGATTGCGATCCGTGCTGCTCAATGAAGATCGTCGGCAGGAATTGTCGCAGACCGGGCGCACCCGGGCGCAACGATTCGACTGGGATGACACAGCTCGTTCCGTGCTCGACGTCTATCGGGAAATAACATCATAGACTTCCGAAATAAGATTTGACTTATCCCGGTACTAGACGTACTATTACCGTACAACTTTGGGAATGGCCCGGGGTATACGTTCGTCGAAAGGAAGTCTTGGTTATGGATTGGACGCGGTCAGAGACACTTACTCTGGCTATGCCTCAATGCACGCAATGCCATGGATCGGGATTGCGTCTTGCGAGAAAGGGTGTGTTGACACCCTGCAACTGCGTGCTGCGCTGTATTTTCCGGATCTGCTATGACCGGTTTGTGAAATGTGTGACCCAGGAGAGGCATTTGAGCCGTCTTTCCTTGGAGCCCCATGTGGGCCGCCAGCGGCCGAATACTTGGGGCCGAAAGGACGAGGAATTTATCGCGGATTTCTCTTTGGTCGCGCGCAGAGCCTTGAGCGAAGATGAGTACCGGCTCTTCCGATACCACTTCCTTCTAGGAGCAGACTGGAAACTATGCACGCGTAAGTTGGGGATGGATCGCGGAAATTTCTTCCATGCCGTCTACCGGATCGAACAAAAGCTTGGCCGCCTCTTTCGGGAACTGGAACCTTACCCTCTGTTTCCACTGGACGACTATTTTCACGGGCCCTCGCGGCTGGCGCCTGCGTTTAGTCCGGTTGCGCACCGGGAGAACGCACTGCATCCTCGCTTATCGCCCATCGGCAGGACGGCGTGAGCTAAAGAAACGCTGCATCAGCTCGGCGCATTCGGCGCCCAGCACGCCTTCCACGATCTCGACGCGGTGATTCAGGACGTCGGTGTCCGCCAGTCGAAACTTACTGCGGACGCCGCCGAAGCGATGATCGCGCGCACCGAACACCAGGCGGGATACACGCGCGGCCACCAGCGCGCCCGCGCACATCACGCAGGGCTCCAGCGTCGCGTACATTGTGGCGCCTTCCAGCCGGTAATTACCGGTCGCGGCGGCCGCCTCGCGCAAGGCCAGGATTTCGGCATGCGCGGTCGGGTCGCTGCGCGATATGGGGGAATTTCGGCCGCGTCCCATCACGCGGCCGCCGAGAACCACCACAGCGCCGACCGGGACCTCCCCCCCGCGTTCGGCTTCCCGTGCCAGCTCCAGTGCCTCCCGAAGAAAATCTTCGTCCGTCAAGTTTTAAACCGGTACGCCTTCGAGGACGCACATCGGAGTGCGCGTGCGAATCACGCGTTCCAGCCGGAAGCCGGAGGCGGCGAATAGATCCCGAAACTCCTTCTCGGTCCGTTCCATTCCACCGGGGAGCACGAGCATCTCCAGGTCAACGATTTTCGACAGAGCTGGTTCGTTGCCCGTGGGCACCACTTGATCCACCACTAGCAGGCGGCCGCCGGGCCGGATTCCCTTGCGGCAGTGGCCAAGGATCTTGATGCACTCCGGATCGTACCAGTCGTGAATGATGGACTTCATGATGTAGGCGTCGGCGTTGGCCGGAACGTTCTCAAAGAAGCTGCCGGTCTCCAGGGTGCACCGATCGCCGAAGCGCTCGAGGATACGAGCTTTCTTCGCGCCCTCGATCACGTGCGACATGTCAAACAGCGTTCCCCTCAGCTTCGGCGCCTTATCGAGAATCGCTGCCAACAGCGTCCCATGACCGCCCGCCACATCCACGATGTGTTCGAAGGCCGAGAAGTCATAGCTTTGAGTAACAGCGGCGCTATCCCCCTGCGACAGGTCGGTCATCGCGTTATTGAAGTTTACGGTCTTCCCGGGATTCTGCGCCATCCAGTCGAACATCGGCATCCCGTTCAGCTTGTACGATGCCGGCTTGCCGGTTTCGACGCACCACGGCAGTTGCTCCCACGAGCGAATGTGCCAGTCGTCTGCCAGCATCATGGCCATGTTGCGGACGCACGGCTTGGCATTCGACCGCAGCGGATCGGAAAGCGGAGTCTGCGCGAAACGTCCGTCCTCCAGTTCGCTGAAGACGCCTACGCTGGCGTTCGCGCGGAGCAACCGGTATAAAGGACGTTCCTGCGTTCCTGTGAGTGAGGCGAGTTCCTTGGGGCTCTTGGGCCCGGATTCCAGGTGGTCGGCAATGCCGAAACGAGCGGCTGCGGAAATGGCTTCCGACACCCATTTCCCGATGACCATTTGCAGCAAAGCGAGATGCGGCGGAGGCGATTGAGAAGGTTGTGACATAAGTAACGATTATTATACGAGCACTCATCCATCAAACAGCGAAAGCTGAGGATCGCGCGGCCACAGCTCCGGCTCGCGCGCGTCGGATTTGCGATCCAGGCTGTGGCGTTTCCGAATCGCCTCCACACGCTCCTGGATCATTTCCGGGTAAGCCCCGCGCAGATACGCCGTGCGATGGTAGCGTTCGCAATACTTCCGTACCAGCTCCGGGAATCGCTCCTCGAGAAACGGCAGGAAAACCTGATACGCACACGGTTTGAGGAACAGGACATTCGCCCAAAGTGTGAGCGCGCCAGCGGCCGCGGCTTCGCGCGCCAAGGCATCCAGGCTTTCTTCGGTGTCATTGATGAGCGGCATCACCGGCGCGCAGCCGACTACGACCTTGAGTCCGGCGTCCGCCAGACTCCGCACGGCGGCGAGACGAAGGTCGGGCCGCGGAGCCAGCGGTTCCAGCGCGCGGGCTAATTCGCGGTCCATGGTGGTCACCGTGATGGAAACCGTCAGATAATGCCGCCGAGCCACGTCTTTTAACAACTCTAAATCGCGCGCAATGAGATCGGATTTGGTCGTGATTCCGAGCCGCAGGCCGGCGATGCCCGCGAATACTTCGAGCATCTTGCGAGTCACCCCGTAGCGGCGCTCCGCTGGCTGGTAGGGATCGGTCGCAGTCCCCAGCGCGATCGTTTCCCCCAGCGGCAGCGCCCGCAGCTCTTCGCGGAATCGTGCCGCGTCGAACGCCTTGGCGAAAATTTTGCGCTCGAACTGCTCGGGATCGCGCATCTCCATAAACTCGTGCGTATAGCGCGCGTAGCAATACTTGCAGCCGAACTCGCAGCCCCGATAGGGGTTAATGGTCCAGCGGAACGGCAAACGGGCGCTGTCGCAGCGGGCGAGATATGAGCGGGCGCCCAGCTCGAAATACTCGACGCGCCGCTTCGGTTCGAGACAAGGCGCTTCCGCCGCCATCCGGGCGATGCCGACCAGGTTCGACACCTCCCGATATTCGCCTGTTGTTCGCCCTATGTCAAGCTGGATAATTTCCAGCGATGTAGTTGTGAAGATGCTTGATCGTCTGCTGCTGGGACGTGATCACCCAGTTCACCAGGTCGCCGATGGAAAGCATCCCCACGACGTTATCGCCTTCGAGCACCGGCAAGTGGCGGACGCGCCGATTCGTCATGATACGCATCGCGTCGGCCACTGTTTTCTCGGGTGTGACGAACAGTGCCGGCGAGGTCATGATTTCCCGCACTCGAGTCTCCTGCGAACTACGGCCCTTGAGGATCACTTTCCGGGCGTAGTCGCGTTCGGAAACAATGCCGGCGAGCTGTCCTCCGATCAGCACGACCAAGCAGCCAATCTGGCGTTCGGACATGATTTCGATAGCACGGTAAACCGTTTCATCTGGCGTGACAGACCAGACCTGATTCCGGCCTTTGGAGCGAAGCAGGGAGCGAACCGGTTCATCGAAGAAGCGGATCGCGTTTTCTTGAAGCACGGGGGCGGGTTGCATAGCTGACCTCCCGCCCGAATCATGCGCCCAGGTTTTTTCAGAGTCAAGGGGATGAAGTTCCGCTCCATCACTGTCGCGGCTCCGTAAACCGGCTTTCCGAGCCGCGAGAGTAATCGAGCGGTCCGCTGCTATATACTGGATCGCGGTTGAGGTGACAACATGAAACGCAATCTCTACGTAGGCATGGCGTTCCTGGGAACGCTCGGCGGGCTGTGGATCGGGTCGAATGTGGTCGAGAAGAGCGCCGCAGGCGAATCGCATCA
>Ga0209415_10007646_pt1 | contig 18840 bp, 16 predicted proteins | sample PeaSoiSIISIP2007_FD_187696 | JGI IMG/M metagenome (GOLD analysis project Ga0209415, IMG submission 187696) | Peat soil microbial communities from Weissenstadt, Germany - SII-SIP-2007 (SPAdes) (version 2) | ecosystem: Environmental > Terrestrial > Soil > Wetlands > Peat | place: Germany...
AAGGCAATGTAGAAGGGTCGGTTCCGTGGCAGCTCGAGGATTTCGATCAAACCGGGGAGCTGGTAGTCACTCCCATCAACAAAGATGCGGATCTGCGCTTCCCGCAGGCGCAGCGTCCAGCCTGCCGCAGCGTCGTTGAGGGTAAGACCGTCGCGCCAGACTGGCGCGGCAGGTACGAAGGCGGTTCCAACCAACGGAGCATCATCGCCAGCGGCTAATGGCGACGACCAGTCCGGCGTGTAGCTGCGGCACGTGAGCCTCTGCTCAGTCTCGGCCACCGCAACGGAGAGGCCGTCAGCCGGAAGTTCGCGCGTAGCCCGGCACCGGATCGACACGGCAGCGCGCCCGGCGATCCTGTCGATGGTCATACAGAATCGAAGGCCGGCCCCAACCTGCATGGTTGCGCCGGGAGCGCGATCGGGATCCGCGGCGGCACCGTCCCATCTCAGGAATTCGTCGGAGGCGACGTCGAGCACCGCGCCGAGGAAGCCGTCGGACGCGTGAGCTAACGCCCTGTTGGTACGCGGCAGGAGGGAGTAGCGGCCATGGAGTCTGAGTGCGCGAAGCAACTCCCGACCCGAGGGCAACGTCCCGGGCTCGAGGCGCGAGGCTGTGAATATCGCCGGGAAAGTCCGCCGCTCAGCCTCAGTGAAGATGGTCTGCGCCAGCGGCAGGCCTATGTGGATTCTTTCCCCAACGATCCGGGCCTCGAAGATCCCGAGCTCGCCTTGGCGATCGTGCACGGCCCACCGCTCTAGGTCGTCCCATAGGTCGAGCATCCTGTGGAACGACGCCGGCGTGCCAGTGTCCGGTTGACCGAGTAGCTCCCAAAGGCGCGGGTAATACGAGCGGGGATCGAAGTCGCCTTCGTGTCCTGCGGCCAGCACGAACAATGCAAGGTAGGCAAGGTATGGAGGCCACTTGTACCCGCGGTCCCGCCATCCGGAGGCGACGTGCAACGCACGCTGGCAGTGCCCCCACGTATCTAGGCCGGGTGGTCCCTCTTGGAGTGTTGCCAGGAAGCTCTCCGGGCCTGCGCCAACTGGACGGCCGATCTGCTCGAGTACGTCATCGGTGACGTACAGGTAGACGTTCTGCCCGGCACGCTCGGGATTGAAGAAGAACGCCGCGACAGCGTCATTCCAGCCGAGATATCCCGGCTGCTGCATGGATGTTTCCTCCGTCATCCGGCTCTTTCGCGGGGGGCCTTTGGTAAGGAGGCGAGCATACGACGGCGCGCGGCTGCTGGCTCAACGCGCCTCGGAATGTGGCGCTTCTGTCATCGGCATGCGGTTGAACCGCCGTGACAGCGTGAGAGCGGCCGCCGTAAGCGCTACCTGACCGCAGCCTCAGCCGGGTTCGGCCGGCGCTGTCCCCGGCGGAAGGGCCGGCGGCCGCTCGCCGTAGAGCACTAGCGCGGCCTCCCCTCCACTGGCCACGGTCGGATTGTCCGCCAGGTCCTCGACGATGCGATCGAGTTTGGCGGCCGCGGTCGTCTCGACGAGGTTGCGTGCGCGGGTGATCTGCTCCTCCACCGCCAGAACCGGCTCTCCGCGGAGCTCCTCGATGACGTTGGCGTAGTGCGCGAACATGACCGCGGGAGAGTGGCCGGCCCACTTGGCGACCTCGAGCGGGCTGGCACCGGCGCGGAGGTGGAGGCTCACGAATGACCCGCGGCAGTCGTAAGGGCGGGCGGTTGCGTACCGCGGGTTCCCGCCAGCCACCTGCTTCAGCATCGGCTTCCAAACGCGCTGACGCCAGTTCCTGAACTGGGATTCGGTCCAGTAGCCGCCGGCGTAGCTCGGGACGATCGGATCGCTGTCGCGTTCTCGACCGATAATGCTCAGGTGGGTCAGATCGTCCCTGAGCGGCTCGGCGAGTGGCACTGTCCGCGCCCGGCCTGTCTTGGTCGGGGCCCTGACCCCGTCCCGAAGCGCCTTGTCGATCGCGATGGATTGCTCTCCGACGTCGGCCCAGGTCAGCGCCAACGCTTCCCCTGGCCGGAGGCCGGCGTACGCCATGAGCTCCACAAACAAGGCTTCGGACCATTCGCGTGCGTACGTCGGATCCAACGTCTTGCGTTGAGACAGGTTCCAGCGGATGCGTTCCAGGACTACCGGCGGGAACGGGCGCGGGTATCGCTGAGGAGTGGCCGGCGGCTTGCGCATGCGCCAGAGCGGGTTGCTCGGAATCTTCTTCCAGTCCACCGCCGCCGTGAGGACGGCACTCATAACGGCGAGAACCCGACGCTGCGCTGCATTGCCGACGCCGCGGCCGCGCATCTCGGCGGTGAGCTCTTCGAAGAGCTGCGGATCAGCACCGAGCTCGCTTAGTCGGTGGTGATCGAAGCGGTCGCGCACGTGCGCGTTCCAGACAGCTCGATACGAACTCTGGGTCGCCGGGGCGAGCGTCGAGCCGCGCAGCCGGAACCATTCGTCGTAGGCGGCGGCGAGGGATTCGCGTCCCGGTCGCGGCAGCGCCTCGCCCTTGAACTTGCGTGCCTTGACCTCGGCGTCAAACGCGTTGGCCTCGCGCTTGCTCGTGAACGAGCGCGCCCGTACCTTGCCGGTCGCTTCGCGCCAGCGCACCTGCCAGCGGGTGCCGTCGCCCGTCTTGTAGGCGTGGACGGACATTAGCCCCGCCTGGTCGCTTTGTCCGTGTGCAGTCCGCGACGATCGCTCAGAGTCGACGCATGGAAGTCGAGCCCGGTCTGCGCCAGAGGGAGCTGACGCCTAAGCAGAAGACAGTCTTGAACCGAATCGCCGTGGTGAGCGCGTCGTGCTTGATAGCCGGAATCGCCGCGGGCGTCGTCGGGGGTGCTGCGGAAGCAGCGTCGCTGTTCGTGGACCATCCCGAGTTCCTGCGGCACGTCGTCGGTCACTATGCCTTCACGGTCTCGGCGCGGCTGACCCCAGGGGGATTCGGCATGCTCGCGATTGGGCTTGGCTTGACACGGGCGAATCGTGAGGCGCTCGTGCACGCCCTGGAGGACCGCGAAGAGCGTCGGTCGCTGCGCTAGAGCTTCGCCAGATGTCGTTGCGCCATGGAACATCCATGGAACAGCGTAGCGCGCGTAACGGACGTTTTCGGTCGGAACTAGGCCGGAAATACTGGGCTTATCGGTAGGGTCAGTTCATTACGATTGAAGTGCTCTACCAGCTGAGCTACGTCGGCGAGTCGGCCGCTGATCGTATCGGGCGCCAGCCGCTCTCGCGGCCGTCCCGCGCGCCCGGCCCCATGAGAGCGCCCCGCGCGCGCACCGGCCCGTGAGAGCCCCCCGACGTGCCCTCCCGCCCCGCCAGGCCCCCGGCAACAACCCGGCCCGCCCCACCTCACTCCTCCAGCTGCCACCACGGCACGGCGACGCGCTCGACGATCCCGACCGCGGCGAACATCGCGACACCGATCACGGCGAGCACGACGACCACTGCGAACACGTCCGCGGTCGCTGTCTGGTCGCCGTAGGTGAGGATCAGGTAGCCGAGACCACCGGAGGAGGTTCCCGCCCACTCGGCGAACACGGCGCCGATCACGGCGAAGGCCGCGGCGACGCGCAGGCCCGAGAAGACGTATGGCAGGGCGCTCGGCAGGCGCGCGATGCGGAGGATGTCGCGCCGCCCGGCGCCGAGCGTTCGCAGCAGTCCGACGAGCTCGGGGTCGGTGGCTCGCAGGCCGTCGATCGTGTTGACGGCGATCGGGAAGAAGGTGACCAGCGCGATCACGATCAGCTTCGGCCGGATGTCGAAGCCGGTCCACAGCACGACGACGGGCGCCAGGGCCGGGATCGGGATCATCTGCGACACGACGAGCCACGGGTAGATCGCGCGCTCGGCCAGGCGCGAGCTGGCGACGGCGATCGCGAGCGCGACGCCGACGACGATCGCGATCCCGTAACCCAGAGCGATCTCCGCGAGCGTCGTCCCGGCGCTCGACAGCAGCACGCTGCGGTCACGCACGAGCGCGCGCGCCACCTCCACCGGCGACGCGAGGATCCCCTCGCGGACGCCCGACACATCAACGTAGGCCTGCCACAGCGCGAGCAGCACGAGCCCGACGACTAGCGGCGGTGCGACGCTCAGCGCGATCCCACGCCCGCTGCGCCGCATGGCGCGCGGCCGCGGCTCCAGGCGCCCGCCGAGCGCCAGCGCCAGGCGCGTCCCGTTCGCGCTCACGCGGCCCCCAGCGCAGCCCGTGCCTGCGCCCGAAGCGGCGCGAGCAGTCGCTCGCGCAACTCCCCGAACGCCGGCGTCCCGGTCAGCTCCAGGGTGCGCGGGCGCGGCAGCGCCACCGCGACGTTCGCCGAGATGCGCCCCGGCCGTCCCGACATGACGTACACCCGGTCGGAGAGGAAGATCGCCTCCTCCACATCGTGCGTGACGAGCAGGATCGTCTTGCGGTCGGCCTCCCAGATATCGAGCAGCCACTCCCGCATCGCCTCGCGGGTCAGCGAGTCCAGGGCGCCGAACGGCTCATCCAGCGCGAGCACCTCCCGCCCCGCCAGAAAGGTCCGCAGCAGCGCCGCGCGCTGGCGCATCCCGCCCGACAGCGCCGACGGGCGGCGATCCTCGAAGCCGGCCAGCCCGAAGCGCGCAACCTCGGCGAGCGCGCGCTCGCGCGCCGCCGCACGCCCCAGCCCGCGAAGTTCCAGGCCGACCGTCGCGTTCTCGAGCGTCGTGCGCCACTCCATCAGCAGGTCGCGCTGCGGCATGTAGCCGATCCGCCCGAGCAGCCCGCCCTCCGGCGCCACCCCGTCCAGCAGGATCTGCCCAGCGGTCGGCTCGATCAGTCCCGCGAGCAGGCCCAGCAGCGTCGACTTGCCGCAGCCGCTCGGCCCGACGATCGACACGAACTCGCCATGCGCCAACTCGATCGAGACATCGGCGAGCGCCTCGACGCCGCCCGCGAACCGCTTCGCCAGCCCCGACGCCGCGAGCTTCACGGCAGGAACGCGTTCGTGCCGAAGCGGGCGACGGCCACCGGCCGAGCGATCAGCCGGTTGGCCACGAGCCAGCGCGACAGCGCCGCGATCCGGGTCGAGACGAGCGTCCCGTCGGGCACTCCGCCCGCCTCGAAGAGCGGCAGGTACGCGGACAGCGACGCGCGCGCCAGCCGCCGCTCGATCGACGGGTTGGCGGCCAGCAGGTCGGCGAGGCTCCGTCCCGGGTCGCGCAGCGTGTCCTCGTAGCCGTGCACCGTGGCGCGCACGAAGCCGCGCACCAGCGCACGATCGCGCGCGATCAGCGACCGGGTCGTGAACGCGACGAGCCCCGGATACGCCGGGCCGCCGTTCTGATCGAGCTTGAACACGGTGATCGGGTAGCCGCCGACCGCCAGCGTGACGCCGTCGTCCGGCCAGTAGCCGGTGAAGGCGGCGATCCTGCCCGCCTCGAGGTCGGCGACGCCGTCGAAGCCGATCGTCACGACGCGTACCTTCGATGGGTCCCCGCCGGCGTGCGCGACGGCCGTGTCGAGCGCCGCGCGGTCCGAGGGCACGCCGGTCACGCCGACGGTCCGCCCGACCAGCCCCGCGGCCGAGCGCAGGTGCTCGCTCGCGAGCGCGATCGGCGCTCCGAGCGGCCGCTGCACGATCGCCATGATCGCCTGCGCGTCGCGCCCTTCGGCGATCTGCTCCGCCACGTCGATCCCGTCCGCCAGGCCGAACTCAGCCTTGCCGGCGTCGATCAGCTCGAGCGTCGTCGAGGTCGAGCTCGGCGGTATCACCGTCAGATCGATGCCGGCGCGGCGGTAGTAGCCGGCCGCCAGCGCGCGGTAGATCCCGGCATGCACGGCGTTCGGCACGAAGTCCAGAACCAGCGTCGCGTGCACGAGGCCGGGTGTCCCCGAACCACAGCCGGCGAGCGCGATCGCGGCGAGCGCGGCGGTGAGGATGCGGATCGCGGGAGCGGGCATGCGCGGCCTGGGATGATCCCGCAAGCGCGCGGCCCGCGCGCCCGACCACCGCCGATCCCGTGCTCAACCGCCTCCCGCCCGAATACCGCCCCTACCTGCGCCGCGTTGCGTTGCTGATGCTGCTGGCGGCCGCGCTCGGCGTGACGCTCGCTCTCCTGATCCCCGGCGGACACCACTGAGGCCTCCTCCGCGCGAGCGCCGCTGACGCCCCTCTCCCGGCGCTAGGACTTCGACGCCGCGTGCCGGTACACGCGCACCGACAGCGGCACGAACAGCGCGATGATGCCGACGCACCAGACCACGGCGATCCAACCGTGCGAATGCACCGGCGTGCCGAGGAACCAGCTGCGCGAGGCGTCGACGATCTGCGTGATCGGCTGGTTGTTTGCGAACGCCCGCAATCCCGCGGGCATCGTCGCGGTCGGCACGAACGCGCTCGAAGCGAAGATCAGCGGGAACAGCCAGATGAAGCCGGCGGACTGCACCGCCTCGACGTTGCGCACTGCGAGCCCGACCGTCGCGCCGATCCACGAGAAGGCGAACCCGAGCAGCAGCAGCAGTCCCACCGCGGCCGCGATCTCGAGCGCCCCGCCGTGCGGGTCGAAGCCGACCAGCAGGCCGACCGCGAACATCACCGCGCCGGTGAACACGTTTCGCACGAGGTCCGACAGGGTGCGCCCGATCAGCACCGCCGCGCGGGACATCGGCAGCGAGCGGAAGCGGTCGATCAAACCCTTCTGCAGGTCCTCGGCCAGGCCGACACCGGTCGTGAACGAGCCGAACGCGACGGTGTTGACGAAGATCCCGGCCATCAGGTAGTTGACGTAGGAGACGCCCGGGGGCAGCTTGATCGCGCCGCCCAGCACGTAGCGGAACAGCACGACGAACATCACCGGCTGGATCGTCGAGTAGACGAGGATCTCGGGGCTGCGCGGGATGTGGCGCAGCGCGCGGCCGGTCAGCACGATCGCGTCGGAGACCTGCCAGTACAGCCAGCCGTGGGCGTCGGCCTCGGAAACCCCCTGGGTGCTCATGCGGCCTCCTCGGCTGCCTCGACCTCGGCCGCGTGACCGGTCAGCGTCAGGAAGACGTCGTCGAGCGTCGGCCGGCGCACCGCGACGTCGTCCAACTCGAGCCCGGCGGCGTCGAAGTCGCGAACCACGTCCGCCAGGCGCCGGGCGCCGTGCGACGCGGGAGCCGACAGATGGCGCGTGCGCTCGTCGACCCGCACCGGCCCGTCGACATGCGGCTGAAGCGTCTGCGCGCCGAGCGCCATGTCGGAGCCGCGGGCCAGCGTCAGCTCGATCCGCTCGCCGCCGACCTGGCGCTTGAGCTCATCGGCGGTGCCGAGCGCGATCGTGCGGCCGCGCTCGATCACGGCGATCAGGTCGGCGAGGTAGTCGGCCTCCTCGAGGTACTGCGTCGTCAGCAGCAGCGTCACGCCGCCGGCGCGCAGCTCGTTGATGCGCTCCCACATCGACAGGCGGCCACTCGGGTCGAGTCCGGTCGTCGGCTCGTCCAGGAACAGCACCGGCGGGGTCGCGATCAGCGACGCCGCGAGGTCCAGGCGCCGGCGCATACCACCGGAGTAGGTCTTCGCCGGACGGTTGGCCGCCTCGCTCAGGTCGAACTGCTCGAGCAGATCGAGCGCCCGCGATCGCGCCGTCGCCCGCGACAGCCGGTAGAGCCGCCCGACCATCTCGAGGTTCTCGCGCCCGGTCAGCAGCTCATCGACCGCGGCGTACTGGCCGGCCAGCCCGATCTGCGAGCGCAGGGCGTGCGCGTCACGCACGCAGTCGAGGCCCGCCACCTGCGCGCGCCCGCCGTCGGGCTCGAGCAGCGTCGTGAAGATCCGCACCGCCGTCGTCTTCCCGGCGCCGTTTGGGCCGAGCAGCCCGAGCACCGTGCCCGGCGCGACCTCCAGGTCGAAGCCGTCGAGCGCTCGCGTCTTGCCGAAGCGCTTGACGAGCCCCTCCGCCAGGATCGCCGGTTTGTCCGAGTCCGCGGTCATCAGGCGCGGACCCTACCCAGTCCGCTCGACATCGACACGGCCGACGCGCGATCCTCGCGACCGCAGCGGTCGCTCAGCCCGTCGCGGCGACGCCCACCGGGCAGCTGACGCCCGTGCCGCCGAGGCCACAGTAGCCGCCCGGGTTCTTCGCCAGGTACTGCTGGTGGTAGTCCTCCGCGTAGTAGAACGGGCCGGCCGGTGCGATCTCGGTCGTGATCGCACCGTGGCCGCTCGCCGCGAGCATCGGCGCGTAGGCGTCGCGCGTCCGCAGCGCGGCCGCCTCCTGCGCGGCGCCGTGCGTGTAGATCGCCGAGCGGTACTGCGTGCCGACGTCGTTGCCCTGCCGCATGCCCTGGGTCGGGTTGTGGCCCTCCCAGAACAGCCGCAGGATCTCTTCGTAGCTGGTCGCCGCCGGGTCGAACACGACGAGCACCGCCTCTGTGTGCCCGGTCGAGGCCGAGCAGACCTCTTCGTAGGTCGGGTTCGGCGTGTGGCCGCCGGCGTATCCGACCGCGGTCGTGTACACGCCCGGCGCCTGCCAGAACACGCGCTCGGCGCCCCAGAAGCAGCCCATCCCGACCACCGCCGTCTCGAAGCCGTCCGGGAACGGCGGGCGAAGCGGCGTGCCGAGTACGAAATGGCGCGCCGGAACGGGCATCTCGCGCTCCCGGCCCGGGAGCGCCGCCTCGGCCGCGACCATCCGCGTCTTGTCCTTGAAAAGACCAGCCAGAAAGCTCATCCGCTCAGGATACGCAGCATTCACCGCCGGCGTTCACTGCGGCTACGCCGACGCGGCGGGACGGGGCGTCCGCCCGCGCCGGGCGCCGCGCAGGACCCGCGCCGGGCTCGAGCGCAGCCGCTCCAGGATGCGCCGCTCCTGCGCGGGGGTCAGCCGCTCGTCGCCGACGGCCTCGTCGAGGATCGGCCGCGCGATCGCGGGCGCGGCGCGGCGAACCGCGGCGAGCGCCTCACGCAACGTGCGCCGGGCGCCCAGGCTGACGCTCGTGCCGTCGGCGCCCGAACCGTCCGGGTTGCCCAGTTCGAGCAGGATCGCGTGGCGGTCGGAGCGCGTGATCGAGCCCTCGACCACCGCACGATCGACGATCGGCCGCGCGATCGCGGGAGCATTCGACGCAATCGCCTCAATCACCCGCTCGAGTACGGCGCCGGAGGGCGGCGACAGTGGCCGCTCGACCTCCTCCGCGGGTGGGCGCTCGGCGGCGACCGACCCGAACACGGCGATCCTGCGTGACGGCAGATGTGTGGCGGTGGCGGTCATCTGACTCCTCTCGATTGCTCGCCGGGGAGTCTTCACGACGTTCGTCAGAAAACCCTGAAGGAAGGTGAAGAGTTCCCGAAGGGGCTCCGGCCGGCTTTCGCCGGTCCTCCGCCGGGATCATTGGCCGTTCCGCCCGGCCGGCGCGGGCCTGTCGCCACTCCCGCGCGCTCGCGACCCGCCGCTACGGGTGGGGCGTCGCCGAGCTCGCGACCGAGCTGTTCTCGCGGCTCGGCCCCGGCGGCTGCTCAGCGCCGATCGCCGGCGGTGACCCCTGGCCGCTCAACGCGTCCTTGAAGCCGCGCAGGCCGCTGCCGAGCGAGTGACCCAGTTCGGGCAGCCGCCTGGCTCCGAACACGAGCAGCACGACGAGCAGCAGGATCGCGATGTGAACGGGATTCTCGAGTCCCATGGGCGTGCCTCCCAACCGGTTTGCCCGCCCGCGGACGGGCGAGTCTTCAACCCGACTACGCCGACGGCGCCCGACCGGATCAGTTCGGCGGCGCGATCACGCCGTCAGCGTGATCGCGCCGATCACCAGTGCGATCCCGGTGGCGTCAGCGGCCGACGGAAGCTGCCCGAGCACGACGAGGCCCATCAGCGTCGCCGTCGCCGGAAGCAGAGCGAGCATCACCGCGAAACGCGGGCGCGACATGCGGCGCATCGCGAGCTGTTCGAGCGTGTACGGCACGAGCGTCGAGGCGACCGCGACGAGCAGCGCGCGGCCGAACAGGTCGAGGCTGCCGAAGACTGCGCCTGCATGCCAGGCGAACAGCGGCGCCAGCACGATCGCTCCGATCGCCAGCCCGGCGGCGAGGCCGTCCTGGGGGCGAAGCTCGGTGGCCAGCGCGATCCGATGACCGAACACGATGTAGGCGGCCCAGCCGACCCCCGCCGCGAGCGCCCAGGCGACGCCCACGGCGTTGCCCGAGAGGTGCAGGCCGCTGAGCAGCCCGACGCCCCCGATCAGCAGCGCCAGGCCGATGAAGTCGCGCCGGCGCCTCGATCCGATCGCCGCGACCGAGACGGGACCCAGGAACTCGATCGCGACGACCGTGCCCAGGTCGATGCGCGCGATCGCGAGGTAGAAGGCGATGTTGACCAGCGAGATCGTGACCCCGAAGGCGCCGGCGCTGACGAGCCGCCGCCGCGTCCAGCGGGACTGCCAGGGGCGCCGCCAGACGCACAGCACGATCGCCGCGAGCAGCGAACGAAGCCAGGCGAGTGACGAGGGCTCAACGGTGTGAAAGAGCAGTACCGCGACGCCGGCGCCCGCGTACCCGGACAGCCCGCCGGCCACGATCAGCAGCTGCGGCGGCGGCAGCGGCCCGCGCCGCCGGCTCAGGGGTCGTGCCTCCGCCGTCTCCTCAGTCCTCCGCAAGGCGGTAGGCGAGCGCCTCGAGCGCCAGCTCCTCGGTGACGTTCAGCGCGAGCCGCTCACGGGTGTCGACGACCAGCTCGAGCGCGCGGTGCAGGGTCCGCGGCGTCTGGCCGGCTGCGGTCGCTTCCAGCTCGTCCAGGCGGTCGACGGCGTGGACCAGCTCCGGCGCGCCCTCGAGCAGCATGCCCGCGTCGCGGTACCACAGCTCGACGAGCCCCAGGCCGGTGTCGAGCGTGCTCGCCGAGCTTCGCCGCTGGGCCCGCTTGACCCGTTCGGCGTGCTCGCGCTCGTGGCGCGCCCGCTCCGCGCGTGCGATGAACTCGAGCTCGTCGCGGTGACGCTCCTCCAGCTCGCCCGCGGTCCGCTCGCCCGCCTGCTTGGACAGCTCGAGCAGCGCCATCCAGGGCCGCTCGGCCAGCTCCCCGCGCAGCGCGTCGACCGCGAAGGTCTGCGCCGCCGCCCGCAGCGCCGGCCCGTCCCCGAGCGCGAGCGCCACGGCCCGCTCCCCGTCGCCCAGCGCGAGTCTGCCGCAGGCAGCCGCCGTGGGCGCGTCGACGCCGTCGCGCTCGAGCCATTCGGCGAGCCGCGCCGCACTCGGCGCCTCGAAGCGCACCTGCTGGCAGCGCGAGGCGACCGTCGGCAGCACCTCGCCCGGCCGCGAGGTCGTCAGGATCAGATGAACGAAGGCAGGTGGCTCCTCCAGCGTCTTCAGCAACCGGTTGGCGGTGGCGTCGTGCATGGTCTCGGCCTGCTCGATCACGAACACGCGCCGGCGCGACTCGAACGGGGTGCGCGCGGCAGCCGCCACGACCGGCTCGTCGATGTCGGCGACCAGCATCTCCGAGGCGCCGCTCGGCGTGACCCAGGTCAGGTCCGGGTGCGCGCCGCGCGCGACGCGCTCGGCCGCCGCCTGCGGATCCGGCGCGCCGTCGGCGAGCAGCGCCGCCGCGAAGGCCCGCGCAACCGTTCGTTTGCCGGCGCCCGCGGGACCGTGGAAGAGGTAGGCGTGCGAGGCATCGCCGGGCGGCAGCGCCGGCAGCAGCACCGCGCGGGCGTGCGGGTGCTCGTCGATGCCCGGGAGGGTCGCGACGGGCGGGCTCATGCCCGCAGCGTATTGCGCTCCGGCCCGCTACCGTCCGCGGCGTGCTGTCGCTCGTCGAGTTCGAACCGTCGGCGCTCGCCCGCTGGCGTACGCTGACCGGGGCCGCCTACCTCGAAGAGCGCGTGGCCGCCGGCGACGATCGGGCGACCGCGGCGGAGCGCCTCGCCGAGGACGAGAGGCTGCTCTTCCCCGGCGGCGCGCCCGCTCCCGGTCACCTCGTCTTCCAGGTGCGCCACGACGAGGAGCCGGTGGGGTCGCTGTGGATCGGACCGGAGCACGGTGCGCCGCCGGAGCGCTGGTGGGTCTGGTCGATCGAGATCGACGAGCCGTTTCGCGGCCGCGGGTTCGGGCGCGCGGCGATGGAGCTCGCCGAGCAGGAGGCCAGGCGCCACGGCGCGACGCAGCTCGGATTGAACGTCTTCGGCCACAACGAGGTCGCGCGTTCGCTGTACGAGAGCCTGGGCTACGAGGTCTCCCGCCTACAGCTGTACAAGCGGCTTTGACGGCCGCGCGTCGCGCTGGCGTCTAGTCTGAAGCCGTGCCCGCTCGGCTGATCACGATCGAGGGCATCGACGGCGCCGGCAAGACGACGCTCGCGGCCGCGCTGCGCGAGGCGCTGCGCGAGCGCGGCATCGAGGCGGTGGCGATGCGCGAGCCGGGCGGCGTCGCGCTCGCCGAGCGGATCCGCTCGCTGGTCAAGGACCCGGGACTCGAAATCGATGACCGCGCCGAGGCGCTGCTGTACGCGGCCTCGCGCGCGCAGCTCGTCGCGGAACGCCTCGCGCCGGAGCTCGCAGCCGGACGCTGGGTGCTGCTGGACCGCTACGTCGACTCCTCGCTCGCCTACCAGGGAGCCGGCCGCGGACTGGGGATCGATGCGGTCCGCTCGATCAACGAGTTCGCGACGTCAGGGCTGCGCGCCGACCGCACGCTGCTGCTGGCGATCGAGCCCTCGGCGGGCCGGGCGCGACGCGGCGACCGCGGCGAGCAGGCAGACCGACTCGAGCGCGAGGCCGACGAGTTCTTCGCCGCGATCGCGGGCGCCTATGCGCAGCTCGCGGCCGCGGACCCGGCGCGCATCCGAACGCTGGACGCCGCGCGCCCGCCGGACGAGGTGCTGGCGGACGCGCTGGGTGAGCTCTCCGACCTGTTCGAGTAGATCGCCCCCGGACCTTCTACGATGCCCGCGTGGTGATCGCCTTCGCAGTCCTGCTCGCACTGCTCGCGCTCGCCGCCCTCTCGATCGTCGTGCTCAACCTGCTGGCGCTCGATCCGCCCTGGCTCGCCCGCCGCCGCCACGCCCTCGCCGAGGCGCGCTACCGCGCCGGCGGCGTGCTCGCCGAGTTTGGCGACTGGCTGCGGCTCGGACGCTAGAGCGCCCCCGCGCGGGCCACACAGCGCCACCGCGAGACGGCATTTCCCAGGCTCTTGCGCCGTGTTTTGCATGCGCCGTTGCACCGCCCAAACACCCCGCCGAGCACGGGCGACCGGTAGAATTTGAGGTGCGCGCGCGACCGCTCTTCCGTCCGATGCTAGGCGGAAGATCGTCGACCCCACCGAACACTCCGCCAGGGCGTCGACGCCGCGACGCAGAGAGGTAAAGAACATGGAAGCACGCACGACCGACACCGCCGTCCCCAGCTCCGCGCTGAGCCTTCGACGCGTCTTCACGACGCCTGAGGTTCACCCCTTCGACACCGTCGAATGGGAGCTTCGCGACGCCCGGATCGGTCACGGCGACCACGTCGCGTTCGAGCAGCGCGACGTCGAGTTCCCCGCCTCCTGGTCCCAGAACGCGACCAACATCGTCGCCCAGAAGTACTTCCGCGGCCAGCTCGCCTCACCGCAGCGCGAGCGCTCCGTCAAGCAGATGATCGGACGTGTCGCCGGCACGATCGCCGACTGGGGGCGCGCCCGCGGCTATTTCGCGAGCGACGCGGACGCCGACACCTTCGAGGCCGAGCTGACCTACGTCCTGCTGCACCAGCTCGCGGCGTTCAACTCGCCGGTCTGGTTCAACGTCGGCTTCGAGGAGAGCCCGCAGTGCTCGGCCTGCTTCATCCTCTCCGTGAAGGACACGATGGAGTCGATCCTCGACTGGAACACCAAGGAGGGGACGATCTTCCTCGGCGGCTCGGGCTCGGGCATCAACCTCTCCAACATCCGCGGCTCGATGGAGCCCCTGTCGAAGGGCGGCACGGCGTCGGGCCCGGTGTCCTTCATGCGCGGCGCCGACGCCTGGGCGGGAACGATCAAGTCCGGCGGCAAGACGAGGCGCGCCGCCAAGATGGTCGTGCTCAACATCGACCACCCAGACATCGTCGACTTCATCACCTGCAAGGCGAAGGAGGAGGAGAAGGCGGCCGCCCTGCGCGACGCGGGCTTCGACATGTCGATCGACGGCGACGGCTTCCTCTCGATCCAGTACCAGAACGCCAACAACTCCGTGCGCGTCACCGACGAGTTCATGCAGGCCGTCGAGGACGACGGCGAGTGGCGCCTGCTCGCCCGCGCGACCGGCGAACCGGTCGGCGAGCCGCTCCGCGCCCGCGACCTTATGCGCGAGATCGCCCAGGCCGCCTGGCGCTGCGCCGACCCCGGCGTCCAGTACGACACGACCATCAACCGCTGGCACACCAGCCCGGTCAGCGGCCGCATCAACGCGTCCAATCCGTGCTGCTTCGTCGGCGAAACCGCCGTGCGTACGACCCTCGGAGATTGGACGCTCGACGAACTGCGCAACATGACGGACGAAGGAATCCAGCTGCCAGCAGTCGAGGCGTTCGACGTCGAGGCTGGAGAGCGCGTCGTGCGCGACATCTCTCGGGTGTGGAAGGCCGGCGACGCTACGCGCTTGACCGCCGTGGAGCTAAGCGACGGAAGTCTCCTGCGTTGCACGCCCGAACACCGCTTTCTCGCAGCGTCCGGACAGTGGGTTGCCGCGGAATCCTTGACGCCGGGAACACCGGTGCAGGCGACCTGCGACCTGCCGGACGGCGAGCTCCCCTATCTCGTGAAGACCACGACGACGGTGGCAGTTCGTAGCGTGACCACGTTCGATCTCGTCGAGCCCACCCCAGTGTTCGACATGGAGGTCGACGGAGTGCATAACTTCGTCGTGGCAACGACCGGCGCCACCGGAATAGTCGTGCACAACAGCGAGTACATGCACGTCGACGACTCCGCGTGCAACCTCGCCTCGCTGAACCTGATGAAGTTCCGCCGCGGCGACGGCAGCTTCGACGTGCACGCGTTCGCACACGCCGTGGACATCATGCTGCTCGCGCAGGAGATCGTCGTCGGGCCGTCGAGTTATCCGACCGAGCAGATCGGCGTCAACGCCCGCGCATTCCGCCAGCTCGGCCTCGGCTACGCCAACCTCGGCGCCTTCCTGATGGCGGACGGCATGCCGTATGACTCAGACGAGGGCCGCACGACCGCGGCCGCGATCACGGCGCTGATGACGGGTCGCGCCTATGCGCAGTCCGCGCGCATCGCGGCGGGTCTCGGCCCCTACGAGCGCTACGCCGAAAACCGGGACGGACACAACGCCGTCATGCGGATGCACCGCGACGCGAGCTACGCGATCGCCGACGAGGGGCTGTGCGAGCCGCAGCTGCTCAGCGCCGCGCGCGCGGCCTGGGACGAGGCGGTGGACCTGGGTGAGCAGCACGGCTACCGCAACGCGCAGGCGACGGTCCTCGCACCAACGGGGTGCCTGGTCGCCGGCTCGCTGATCACCACCAGTCGCGGGCTGGTGAGGATGCGCAGCCTCGGTGATGTCGACGGCGGCAAATGGCAGGACCTCGATCTGGAGGTCTCAACGGACGAGGGCCCGCGCCGGGCCACCAAGTTCTACGTCAACGGCGTCGAGCAGGTGGTGTCGATCGAGACCGACCGCGGCTACAGGATCCAGGGAACACCTGCCCACCGAATCAAGGTCGTCGACGCCGCCGGCAACTGGGCGTGGCGCCGCATGGCCGAGATCAAGCCCCGCGATCGCGTCCCGATGATGCTGGGCGGAATGGTCGGCGAGCCGTGCGACGTCGTGCTGCCACCGCTCGGCGATCTGCACTGGAACGTCGCGCAACGCACGATCGTGCCGCGACATATGTCGGCGGACCTGGCGGAGTTCGTCGGCTACTTCATGGGCGACGGCTCGTTGCACGCGAAGGGGATCCGCATGTGCGTGACGGACGGCGACGATGACGTGGTCGATCGCCTCGCATGGCTCGGCCGAGAGCTGTTCGGGCTCGAGGCGCACCTCCTCCCGTGCGAGGGCTACACCGAGGTCGCGTTCCACTCCGTGCCGCTGACGATTTGGTGGGACGCTTGCGGCTTCGCGAAGCTGGCTCCGTTTGAGGGACACAGCGGCAAGGGTTGGTCGCCGCGCATTCCGGACGCGGTGCTGCATTCGAACGATCGCAACGTCTACGCAGCGTTCGTGCGCGGTCTGTTCGAAGCAGACGGGAACGCCAACAACGGATACGCCTATTGGAGCACGACCTGCGAGGACTTCTCACGCGACGTGCAGACGCTGCTACTGGTGCTCGGATTCGTGTCCACCCGCGACGTGCAGGACTCGCGGGCCAAGTGGGGCGCACCCTGCCACAGGCTGCGTCTGCTGAACGCGTCAGCGGCCGCTCGCTTCGTCGACGACATCGGCTTCATTTCGGACCGCAAGAACGACGCTCTGCGCGGCCGTGAGCACCCCCAGGCGGCGCGGTACGACCACGTTCCGGTCACTCGAACCATGGTCGACCGGCTCGCCCCGGCCAACGATTCGCTGCGCAAGAACCTGCTCATGCAGCTTGCCCGTAATGGAGGCGTGTCGCGGCGCTCGGCCACGGCGTTGCTCGACCGTGGGGCGAGCCCGGAGCTCGAGCAGTTGCTCGGCTACTTCTATGACGATGTGGCGAGCGCTGAGCTCCTCGAGGATCAGCCGACATTCGATCTCTCGGTGCCTGACAACGTCACCTATGTGGCCAACGGGTTCGTCAGCCATAACACCATCAGCTTCCTGATGGATTGCGATACGACCGGCGTCGAGCCGGACTTCTCGCTGGTCAAGTTCAAGGAGCTGGTCGGCGGCGGTCAGATGACGATCGTCAACCGCACGGTCCCGCTCGCGTTGCAGACGCTGCACTACTCGGACGAGCAGATCGAGCAGATCGTCGCCTTCATCAACGAGCACGGCACGATCGTAGGCGCGCCCGGCCTGCGCGAGGAGCACCTGCCGGTCTTCGACGTCGCCGTCGGCGAGCGCGCGATCTCCCACATGGGTCACATCAAGATGATGGGCGCGGTGCAGCCGTTCATCTCCGGCGCGATTTCTAAGACGGTCAACCTGCCGGCCAGCGCGACCGTCGAGGACATCACGGACGCCTACACGCAGGCGTGGCGGTTGGGGATCAAGGCGCTCGCGATCTATCGCGACGGATCCAAGACGGCACAGGCGCTGCGCACCGACGCGCAGGCCGCCGCGAAGCCGGTCGATGACGCGACGCTCGAAGCGCTGATCGCCGAGGCGGTCGCCAAGGCGGGCCCGCAGCGCCACCGCATGCCGCGCGAGCGCAAGTCGATCACCCACAAGTTCTCACTCGGCGGCCACGAGGGCTACATCACGGCCGGCATGTATGAGGACGGCACCGTCGGCGAGATCTTCCTCACCGACATCGGCAAGGAGGGATCGACGCTGCGCGGCATGATGAACGCCTTCGCGACGGCGATCTCGATCGCGCTGCAGTACGGCGTGCCGCTCGAGAAGCTCGTGGAGAAGTTCAGCTACATGCGTTTCGAGCCGGAGGGAATCACCTCCAACCCGGAGATCCCCTTCGCCAAGTCGATGCCCGACTACATCATGCGCTGGCTCGCCTCACGCTTCCTCGACACCGACGCCCAGGAGGAGCTCGGCATCCTCACCCCCGCGGTGCGAGCCCGCCAGTCCGCCGAGCACACGGCGGTCGCGGCGCACTCCTCGGACACCTCGGTGCCGGCCAGCGAGCTCGGTACCGCGGCAGCGCCGATCAACGGCGGCGCCGCGAAGCCGGCGAGCGCGGCGTTCACCGACTCCCCGCCGGTCGTTCCCGCCAAGCTGGTGGGCCTCGATCTCGGTCCGGCGTGCACCCAGTGCGGCGGCATGATGCAGCGCACCGGCTCCTGCTACACCTGCCCGAGCTGCGGCAACAACACCGGCTGCGGGTAGGTCGTAGACGGGTAATCCGCCGCCCAAGGTGGGGCGGCGGATGCCACCCCCGGTACTCACCCAATCCCGCGCGAGCTGTTCCGACTGGCCGCTCACCGCTGGCCGTGGAGCTTCTTCTAGCTGCTCGCTCCCGCCGAACACGCGACGGCGTCCGCCGGGACTCGAGCGCCCGAGTCCCGGCGGGGCAGCTCGCTGCTTCGGAGGACCTCCGAGCGCGGAGCTTCCGGCTGGATGAGGAAGCGCTCGCGCTGTCGCTCGTCTGCCCCGTTGGTGTCTAGCCCAAGCGAGTAGAGCGATCGACTTGAACAGCTCCTGTACGCGGCCATTTATCTGACGGCCGCGCTTTGCGGCGCGTCGAGTACTTGCTGTCAGGCGCCCGCTTTATCGGTGCGATGATCTGCGCTCTCGTGAGCCCGGTGGCACGACAGCTGGGCGTGGTGGCCGCAGGGCATGCAGTCAGCGCCCGTGCGGGTGCTGACGTTCTGCGCGCTGGCGGTAATGCCGTCGATGCATCGCTCGCCTCGATGTTCGCGTCGTTTGTCTGCGAGCCGCTGCTCACGGGGCTCGGCGCTGGCGGCTACATGCTCGTTGTGGCGCCCGGGCAGGCTCCGACACTGCTTGACTTCTTCGTCGAGGCACCCGGAAGAGGGAGCGAGGCGTCTCGCCGTGGCGTGCTGACGCCCGTTCGCGTCTCGTTCGGCGACGCGATGCAGACCTTCAACATCGGCGCCGCCTCGGTCGGAACGTTCGGTATGCCGGCCGGTGTGTGTGAGGCGGCACGCCGGTTCGGGCGAGTTCCGCTCGAGCAGCTCGTCGCTCCCGCGGCGGCGCTGGCCCGCGACGGCGTCGAGCTCAACCGGCAGCAGGCCTATGTCGTCGAGATCCTCGAGGCGACCATCGCCTCCACCGCCGAGGCGGCAGCGCTGTTCGCTCCCGGCGGGCGGCTGCTGCGTGC
>Ga0209415_10007647_pt1 | contig 18839 bp, 7 predicted proteins | sample PeaSoiSIISIP2007_FD_187696 | JGI IMG/M metagenome (GOLD analysis project Ga0209415, IMG submission 187696) | Peat soil microbial communities from Weissenstadt, Germany - SII-SIP-2007 (SPAdes) (version 2) | ecosystem: Environmental > Terrestrial > Soil > Wetlands > Peat | place: Germany...
CGGCCCGCGGGGTCGACCGACCCTAAGCCCGGACGGCCGCCCGGGGCGGTGCGCCGGCGGGGACGAGCTCCCCGTAGACCCAGGCATTGACGGCGACGACGTTCGCGAGCCGAAGCAGCGGGGCGATCTGGGTCGCCGACGACGTGGCGAACTCGGAGGGGGGCAGGCCGAGGACGATCGTGAGGCCGAGCGCCGCGAGCTCCCCGGGGGTCGGCGCGAGCTTGCGCGAACGCGCGAGGTCGGAGGCCTTGTCGAGCCAGTTCACGAGCTCGGCAGGGGAGATCCAGTCGAGCATCCCGAGGACCGACGCGGCCACGATCGGCGCGGTGAAGCGGGTGCCCAGGCTCTTCGTAAGCTCCGCCACGCGGGGGAGGTGGACCTGGGCGTTGGCCCCAGCGATCGTGAGGTACCCGGCGGCGACCTGTTCGTCGCCCGACGGGGCCCGGCCGGCCGAGAGCGAGGTCAGGATCCCCGCGCGGGTCACCAGGAGCTCGTCGACCGGGCGGCCGCTGGACGCGAGCATGGCGGCGCCCTCCTCGGTCCGCGTCGACCGCCGCAGCTTCAGGTACGCTTCGTACGGGGGCGGGTCGGCCGCGTCCCGGTTGAGGTGGAGGAGGGCCGCGACGGTGACCGCCGGCGCCTTCGGGCCGACGGCCTCACGGACCGTGATCGAGGTCGCCATCATCGGCGAGTAGATGCGCTGCATGTCGGCCCCGGCGGCGTGGAGGAGCGCGGCGGCGAGGAGGCGGTCCCGCGGGTCCCCGCCCATGACCTCGACGGAGCCCCAGATGTTCCGGAACTCCTCCGCGAGCTCCTCCGGGGTCTCGCGGCGGTTGGCGAGGCCGACGGCGACGGGGCGAAGCATCGGGAGGGCCTCCGGGGGCGTGACGGGCCCCAGCTCGGCCAGGAAGTACTCCGCGGTCTTCGCGACGTTGTCGAGATCGTTGAGCACCCGCGTCAGCTGGTCGGCGACGGCGTCGAGGCTCATCGCGTCCGCCCGGTAGGCCCGGACCTCGAGCTCCGCGAGCACGTGCTTCCCGACGGGGGTCAGGGTGGGAGCGGCGAGCGTGCCGGCGACGGCGCCGCGCGTCAAGAGGGTCTGGAACGACGTCGCATCGAGGGTCCCGGGGGTGCCCGAAGCGAGACCCGCCAGATAGCGACGGACCTCGCCGGAAGTAGGCATCGGCACGACACGTTCCGATAAGCGGGGCCTTACTTAGACTCTCCGCGGAACGCCCTCGGCGCGCGCTCTTGGGGCCTAGGCGCCGACGCCCTGCTTGGGCTTCTGGTCGCCGCCCTGGCTGGAGATGCCGCCCTGGCCCAGGGCGCCGCGCAGGTCCTTCGCGATGAACGCGCCGATCGTGAGGAAGACCGTGATGAGAACGAGCGAGATCGCGGCGAACGGCAGGATGTTGAACGTGTTGTGGGTGTACGTGAGCCCGATGCCGACGAACGGGACCGGGTCCTTGGGCGCCAGGTAGGTGAAGATGCCCCAGGTGACCCCGATGAAGATGACCGTGATCATCGTGTCGCCCAGTCCGTGGGGATAGTTCTCGGCGACGTTCCCCCAGCGGAGCGCGAGGTAGAGGAACATGATGAGCAGGGTGATGATCAGGACGTAGGCGAGGAAGACGCCGATGCCCAAATACAGGACCGAGAAGACGATCAGCGCGATCGCGTACAGCGGAACGTCCATCTCAGTGCGACTCCGACCGAGGTCGAGCCACGCTCCTCTGGTTCATAAACCTCTTGCCTCCCCAAGGCCGCATGACGCCGCGGCGGCGTGCGACGGGTAGTGTATCGGGCGTGTCCCCGAAGGGCCGGGTCGTAGGGGGGTCTCCCGGGACCCCGCGTTATCTCGATATGGGAGCTAAAGGTTTATCTGGCATTTTCGGTTCGACCGCCCTTAGGATGCACGGCGCCCGCGTAGTCGACCTGGAGAATGCCCGACCTTCCGCCCGGACCCTGAGCGCCGCCCGGCCGGCCCTGGCCGGGGCGCGGAGCCTCCTCATGGGACCGAACGCCCGATCCACCTTCGGTATCGTCATGATCATCACGATCGTCGCGCTGTTCGCCCTCCCGTCGTCGTTCGGCCTCGGCTTGACGGGCAGCCATCCGATCCCCAACGCTCCGTCCGGCCGGGCCCTCCCGGCGGCCGTCGTGGCGACGCGACCCGCCGCCGTGGCGCCGTCGAACCCCGCCCAGGTAACGCTTCCGGGAAGCGATCCGAGCGCCCTGGCCTCCGTCAACAGCCCCGTCATCGCCAATCAGATCCTGAACAGCCAACTCTCCCACCCCGTCAACTGGACCAAGGTCGCCCACGAGATGCAGACCGGGACCCTGCCGACCACGACCCCGGTGGGCGCCGCGCCGAAGCCCGCCGGATACACGTGCCCGACCGGGGAGGTCCAGGGATACGTCTACAACAACACCGGGGTGGCCCTCGAGGGCGTCACCGTCCAGGCGTACAGCGCCACCGGCGCCTCGTCGTGCCCGATCCAGCAGATCCCGCCCGTCTTCACGAACCTCACCGGCGGGTTCACCGTGAAGGGGCCGGTCGGCGCCGACTATCTGACGCTCACGCTCAGCTACTACCTGGAGAACATCACTTACGTCCAGGTCTACCAGGGCACCACGACCTACCTCCCCACGACCATCTTCATGGTCCAGGACGCGGTCCTGACGGGGACGGTCGTCGGTAACTCCTCGAAGCATTCGGACCTCTCGGGGGTCACCGTCTCCGCCGTCGCGCGCGACCAATCCCAGATCTGCAACCCCTCCGGTTCGACCGGCTCGAGCGGGGCGTTCACGATCGCCCTGTGCCCCCTCCCCTCGATCGTCACGTTCACCCCGCCCTACGGCTACCTGTCGACGTTCCGCTTCGAGAACGCGACGCCGGGGGAGCACCTCAACATCGGCAAGGTCTACCTCGAGAACGAGCCTCCGGTGACCGTCACGCTCTACAACTCCGTCACCCGCGCGACGATCCCGGACGGGACCTGCCAGCCCTACTACGTCACCCAGTGCAACGCGATCAAGGTCTGCTCCTCGGCGACCACGGTCTGCCTCAACCAGGGCCCCGCGCTCGGGACCCCGAAGGTGCAGGCCCTCGCACCGAAGGGCTACGACTTCGTCGAGGCGTTCGCGACCGGGTTCCTGGTCAACAGCGTCCCGATCGGTTGGGTCAACGCCTCCGTGGCGAACGTCAACATCTACATGGTCCCGGTGGGGACGATCGGTCTCTGGGTCACGGTCACCCATAACACGTCGTCCTGGCCCTCCAACTGGGGGACCGGACTCTGGACGGCGTCGGCGTGCAGCATGAACGGCTTCTACACCGCGGCCGCGGTGCCGAACCCGTCGACCTACACCGTCAACGTCACCGACACCACCTGCATGGGGTCGTGCGGCGGGATCTCCGCGAGCTTCCAGGGGATCGGCGGCTTCCCTCTCCGCGACGACGTGAACATCGCCCCCGACACGACGGGCGTCTGCGGCGGCGGCATCCCCATGTGGCCGATCCCGGGAGACCTGCCGGTCTGGGGCAACGAGACGTACGTGAACGTGACGCCTCTCGCCGAGACGAACGCGTACCTGAATCTCACACCAGGGAATTATCTGTACGGGAACGCCACGGTCCAGCCGGGCGCCATCGCCCCCAAGGGCGGGTTCACGGCGCTCGGCACCTCCCAGGACGACCCGACGCTCCAGTCGTACGGCTACAACTCCCTCCTCTCGCCATGGGACTGCTCGCCCTACCCCCACACGGCGACCGGCTTCTGCGCCCCGATCCCGCCAGGGCCCGACAAGATCCGGATCTCGTCGCTGACGCTGAACTACTCGGACAACTACACGTGGGGATCGACCCCGTACATGTGCTGCTACCGCGCGATCATGCCGATGAGCCTCAACCGGTTCACCGGCGGCCCGATCGAGGGGATCGGCCCGCAGTCGGTCGGTCAGACGTCGGTCAACCTGACCCAGATCGGCTCCGTGTACGGCAAGGTGTTCCAAGGGAACTCCCAGGTTCCGGTCTTCTTCGGATCCGTCAAGATCGCCGCCGCCGGCGACAATCCGCAAGCGCCGAGCTTCGACGGTGCCGTCTATCTGGACGGCTCCTTCTCCGCGCAGGCGCCGTTAGGCTGGGTCTCGATCCAGGCGTCGGCCAGCGGGTTCGCGCCGAACACGGTCTGGGCGTACGTCAACGGCTCCATCCCGGTGAACATCGGGAACATCTCGCTCACGCCCCTCGCCACGCTCCAGGGCCAGCTCATCGATCCCTCGGGCCACGGCATCTACGAGGCCGACGTGAAGTACTGCCGCGTCGACACGCCGAACGCCTGCTCGACCCTGGGGGCCGGGCTTTCCACCTCCAACGGCGGCTTCAACGGCACCCTGCTCGGCGGATGGCTTCCCTGGACGACGTACGAGATCCAGGTGACGGCTTCCGGCTACACGCAGGACTGGAGCTGGGTGAACGCGACCGCGGGGCAGACGACGGTCCTTCCCGCCATCACCCTCTACCCCGTCGGCACCAACTCGACCCCCGTGGGCGGGGTCCACCGCCAGGTGCTCAGCTCGTCGGCGGCGGGCGTCTGGATCGACGGCACGCTGCTCGACGCGATCCACGGCCTCGGGATCCAGAGCAGCGGGCTCGAGGCGTGCCCGATCAGCGGCGCGCTCTGCACGCTCATCTCGGGCGGTTCGAACAGCCAGGGCTACTTCAACGGCAGCGTGGTCCCGGGGCTCTACAACCTGAGCGTCACGGCCCAGGGCTACTTCCCGGCCTCGGTGTTCTTCAACGCCTCCCAGGCGTCGTACCTCCACATCGGCGCGGTCTTCATGACCGAGCTGCCGTGGGTCCAGGGAACGGCGAACATCACGCCGTACAACGAGATCTCCGTCCGGAACGGCGCCAAGAACGTCCAGATCGCGTTCTCGCCCGGCGCCGGCGCGTTCGCGTGCGACTCGAGCTCGACCATCTGCGGCACCGCGCTGCCGGTCAGCACGCAAGGGGCCTTCTTCGTCCAGACCGGCGGCGGGGTCTACAATAAGCTCCAGATCACCCCCAACGGCGGGACCGTCGGTCCGAGCATCAACGGCGGGTTCGGCGGTAACGTCACGGTCTTCAACGTGACCGGCCCGATCACGAACCTCACGGCGAACCTGACCCTATCGATCTACGCCATGGTCGGCGGCTACGTCTACTCCAACTCGACGACCGGCCCCACCGGCATCACCCCGTGGCTGCCCAGCCGCTGGACCCCGGTCTCGGTCTCGACGTTCGGTCCCAACCACGCGTCGAACGGCTGGACGACGAACGGCGGCGGGTTCTACGAGTTCTTCTTCCCGGCCGGTCCGACCCAGGTGATCGCCGAGTCCGGCCAGGCGCCGGAGGCGACGATCCCGGCCAACGTCAGCGTTACCCTGGCGTTCCCGCTGAACAACTCGATCCCGGGCCGCCTCGCGATGCTGCCCCCGATCGACCTGGTCCACTTCGGCTGGCTCGTCTTCCGGATCACGAACCAGGTGACGGGCGGTCCGGCGGCGTACGTCGGCGTCTCCGCGTCGTTCAACGACCTGCTGAACGGGACCCTCTCCTCGAGCGGTGTCTCGAACGCCAACGGGTTCGTGAACATGACCGCGCCCCCCGGCGATCACGTCTATGTCCAGATCGCCGCCACGCAGGACTTCAACGCAACGCACTTCAACGTCTCCGTGAACTCCTCGGCGACGACGTGGGTCAACGGCTCGACGCTCTACGCCTTGGGCAGCGTCACCCTCCAGCCGTTCGGCTGGGTCCGGAGCACGGACCTCAACAACACGTCCGTCCCGGACCTCCCGACGATCGTCGACCGGGTCAACGGGCTCCCGGTGCCGCTCGCGTCGATCTCCGTCTCGAGCCCCATGGCGGGCCTCTCCGGCGGCTCGCTGAACTCGAACTGGATGGGCCAGTTCATCAGCGACGCGCCGCCGGGACCGGCGGACAGCATGGTGGTCACCCACTGGGACTACCTGCCGAACTCGAGCTCGGTGAACGTCCCCGCCGGCGCCGTGGTCGTCAAGCAGGTCATCAACCTGACGGGCGTCGGAGTTCTGGCCGGCCAGGTCCTTCAGTACCCCGGCGACACCCCGATCCCGTTCGCCTCGGTCCAGACGTGCCCGGTCAACTCGACCGGATTCTCGGAGTGCTTCTCGACGACCGCGAACGCGTCGGGGATCTTCTGGGTCGCCTCGTACCCCAGCGTCGTGGTCGTCACGGTGACGGCGAACGGGTTCGTCAGCAACTCGACGACCGTCGCCAAGTCGTGCTCGGACTGCTGGAACTGGATCCCCGCGATCGTCCTGAACGAGTTCTCCTACGTGTTCGGGACCGTCCGGGCCCTCCCCTCGGGCCTCCCGATCGACGACGCGACGGTGGCCGCCTGCTCGCCGCTCGGCAACCCCGTCGGGCTCTGCGGGTTCACGGTCTCGACCGGGGCCAACGGCCAGTTCCTGCTCGCCGTCCCCTCGGGATCGTACGTTCTCGAGGCGAACGGGACCGGCTACAACGCGAGCTACCTGCCGATCTACCTGGTCCCCGGGGAGATCCTGCCGGTCGGGATCCTCTTCCTCAAGGAGTACGGCGAGGCGGTCGGCACGGTCCTTTCCGCCGCGACCCTCCTGCCGGTCCAGAACGCCTCCGTGTTCGGATGCCCCCTCTGGAGCGGCGGGGCCTGCACTACGACGGCCTATACGGACGGCGCGGGCCAGTTCACGATCTCGGGACCGCCCGGGCCCTACACGATCGCGGTCCTGGCGAACGGCTACGCCGACTCGTACTCGGCCGGGTCGCTGATCAGCGGGCTCAGCCTCAACCTGCAGCCGATCCTGATCACGCCCTTGGGCGTCGACGTCGCCTACCAGATCAGCGGCCAGGTCGTCAACGCCTCCGACCCGTCCACCGGCATCTCGGGGGCCGTCGTCTCGGCGGACGTCAACGGGACCCCGGCGTTCTCGGTCCGGACGGACACGAGCGGCGGGTTCTCGATGAAGGTCCTCTGGGGCGTCTACGTGCTCACGGTGGTCGACCCCGGCTTCCTGCCGGCGCACCAGAACGTGACGGTCCACCAGAACGTCTACGGGCTCCTGATCCCGCTCCAGGTGATGACGTTCACCGTCTCGGGCACGGTCTCTGACGGACTGACGAAGCAGACCCTCACCGGCGTGACGATCGACGAGGCGAGCACGGTGCTCGCCGTCACCGACGTGAACGGGGCGTACACCTTCCAGGAGGCGAACGGGACCCACCAGTTGGTCGCGACGTACGAGGGCGGCGGCACCGTCGCCTACGCGCCGATCGACTTCCTGGTCGTCGTCAACGGCGCGTCCGCCGTGCACGACCTCAACCTCGTCCCCCTGGCGGTCCAGATCCAGGGCGTCGTCGTCGACTCCGTGGCGGGAACCCCCCTCTCCGGAGCGGTCGTGTACATCCACGGGGTCACCGTCGACGGCGTCCCGGTCACTCAGACGGTGACCGCCGACCCGACCGGCGGCTTCAGCACGAGCCTCTACCTAGGATCGTACAACGCGACCGCGAGCTACACCGGCTACAACACCGCGACGGTGGCGTTCTCCGTGACGCCCGCCGGCCAGGCGGTGCCGATCCCGCTGCACCCGACGGCGAGCCCGAGCCCCACGTCGTTGGCCCCATCGGGCGTCAACGCCCAGTGGGTGCTCCTGGGGTCGCTCGCGGTCGTCGGGGCGGCGCTGCTGGTCCTCGGCCTCCTGGTGCTGCGGCGCCGCGCCCCGCCGGCGCGGCCCGCGACCCCGGCGCGCAAGGCAGCCCCACCGGCGAACCGCCCGAAGCTCGGCGCGCCGCCGGGAACGTAGGGAGCTCGAATGGGGTCGGGCCGACCGGACCCGCACGCGGCGCGCCCCGACGTCCAGCTCGCCCGCGCTTGGGCCTCGGCCGGGGCAGGACTAGCCTTCCGCCGCCCGGTCGCGCGGATCCATGGCTCGAAGGGTCGGGATACCGTGCGATCCTGGTGAGAACGCGGCACGCGGCGCTATATCGGGTCGAGCGTTGGGCAACCGGACCGGGCGGAAAGGGATGAACGGGCGTCGGGCGAATCCGGGAGCGGACCTCCGTGGGCATAGTAGAGGTCTATAACCGTGAACGGTCCCACCCCCCCGAGTGCAACCTGTTGTTCGTCGCGCGACGCGCAGGTCGACGCCGGCCCGGGCCGGAACTACTAGGAGCGGAAGCAAGGTGATCGCATCCCAGCTGCGCCAGGCCCCCACCGCCGACCGACGCCCGGCAGGCACCCGCTCCCGCTGGTTCCTATTCGCCGCAAGCGCCCTCATCGTGCTCTCGCTCCTCGGGCTCCCGAACGCCGTCGGCAACGGCGGCGCGCACGCGAACCCGGCGATCGTACCGAACGGGGCCCCGACGCTCCGCGCGTCGGATACCCTCACGACGAGCTCGGCCCGTGCACCGGCCCAGGGTCACTCGGCCTCGCCGGCCCCGTCGGCCAACGTGTTCAACCCGCCCTGCTACAAGATCGACATCGGGGTCTGCGTCTCGATCTGCAACGTCTCCGAGACGAACATCATCCCGAACATCGGCTCGTTCATCGCGAGCGTCCAACCGAACTCGACCGCGGACCTTCCGCTCTGCATCAAGTCCCAGCAGCAGCTCGACTGGCCGTACGCGGCCCACTCCGGTCAGAAGTCCCCCATGCTGCTGAACGTGTCGGGGGTCCTCTGGAACGGCGACCCGTACTACACGCTCCTGTCGGGGGACTACTGGCACGGCGACAACCCGACGAACATCTGGACCGGCCCCACGCAGGTGCCCACCAACAAGTCCGGCTACTACTGGTGGTACATGGTCACGATCTCGGCGAAGAGCTCCGCCGGCACCCCCAACTTCTTCCCGGGAGAGACCGTGACCTGGTGGCTCGAGCTGACGTACAACGAATCGGGCACGTTCATCCACCGGGAGAGCCCGCACTTCCAGTTCACCTTCTCTGGGGCCTGGCCGTACTCGCCCTACCCGGGCGCGGCCCAGTACGCCGGCGCCTCGGCGACGTTCGAGGACGTCAACCTGACCGTCACCCCTAGGTCGCCGAACTGGAACGATACCGTGGCGTTGGTCCTCAACACGACGCAGGCCGACGCGCTCACGAACGCGACCATCGGCTCGGCGGCCGTCGATCTGAACGAGGTCTCCCAGGACGGCGCGACGATCCAGTCCGGGACGATCCAGTTCCCGGTCACGCGCGTCGCCGGCTCCGGGGCGACGTCGACCACCGTCACCATCCCGGCGTCGTACGCCCAGGTCGCCAACGCGACCGTATCGTACACGATCTCGGTCTACGACACCGCCCAGGACCTGCTGGTCACGCCGACGACCAGCTACACCGTAGGCGGCAACGGCTCGTTCCTCTCGGGGATCTGCATCGACGATCTCAACCTGCAGACGAACCCGACGTCGGTCCTCGCCGAGCCGTTGGGCCAGGCGATGCTGAACCCGGGCCAGACGCTCAACGTGACCGTGTCGAGCCGCAACCTCGGGACCGCGATCAGCGCCGCCGAGATCATCGAGTCCGTCTCCTACCCGTTGCTCCACGAGGTCGTCCACGTCGACCGCCCGCTCGCGCGGGTGAGCTCGACGGAGTTCGAGGGGACGCTCTCGGGTCTGCCGCTCGGCACCTTCGTCAACTTCACCGTGTACGCCTGGGACTTCGAACAGCGCCTCGAGTCGTGCCCGGTCTTCGGGTACTACACGCCCGACTTCGCCACCTACGTGCCGATCGTGCAGGGCAACTCGACGTTCTTCTACATCTTCGTCTACGACAACGGCACGAAGACGTGGGTCTCCGGCGCGCACGTCCAGGTGGTGGGACCGCGCGGGTTCTTCAACTCGGTCGGGAACACGACGTACGGGGCGGCGTACCCCAACGAAACGCGCAGCCCCTTCGTGCCGCTCCTCCTCCCGGCGAACGCCTCCTACGTGATCTCCGTGAGCGACCCCACCTTCGTCCCCGCGGACGGCGCCCTCGGGGGACCGGTCAACGCCACGATCCACGGCGTTCACGCGATGACGAACCGACAGAGCCTCGTCACCGGCGGGAACTACGAGATCGTCCAAGAGGGCAGCGCGATCATCTTCTGGCTCAACACGACGCCCCCCTCGGCCCCGGCCTCGCCGTCGGTACCGAACGGACCGTTCGGCGACGTGCCGGTCGCCGGCGTCGTCGGACTGGTCCTCGCCGGTCTCGCCTTCATCCCGATCAGCGCCTGGTGGCGCCAGATCCGCGCCCGTCGGAAGGAAGAGGAAAAGCGGGTGACCCTGTGAGGCCCACGATGCGGATCGCGGTCTTCGCGGCGCTCGGCCTCCTGATGGTCTCGGGCTTCGCGTCGCTGGTGGCGCCGGTCGCGCCCGCCGCGCTGCCGGCTCCGCACCTCTCTCTGTCGCCTTCCATCGCCCGTACCCACGCCGGGCCCACCGCTGTCGTACCGGCGGCGCCCCGAGCCCCTGGAACCGATCGCGCCGCCGCGCGGCCCGCGAGCGGCGCCTGCCCGACGCCGGGCGGGGCCCCCAACTGGCAGAGCTCGAACTTCTTCTCCGACGCGGCCGTGACGTTCTGGACCCCAGGGAACCCGTCCCTCTCGGGGCAGAACTTCCAGGTCGTGCCGTGCAACAACGACATCCCGACGTACACGAACGGCTTCTTCCTCAACGTCACGACGAACGTCGAGCTCACCGTCGCCACCGTGACGATCTGGGGCACCGGCTGGCCGACCCCGTCCGTGTCCCAGCCCGACATCAAGGGATTCGCGCCGTCGACGCCGGCCGTGTTCGCGATGGCGATCGCGGCCCCGTTCTACCGGACCGCCTCGTTCTACTTCAACGACTACCGGTACTTCTGGCCGGGCTCCCAGGTCTACTTCAACATCTCCTTGGGCACGACGCAAGCCTCGCCGAGCACGATCTACTCGGCCGCGGGCCAGTACTACGAGCCGATCCAGTGGTCCGGGGGCGTCAACAACGCGACCTGGGGCTTCTACGTCGCCTCGCCGTTCGCGCCCACGCCACCGGGCCTCACCCCCGTCAACTTCACGAACGTCATCGCGGTCTCGACGACCCCGGCGGTGCTCGGGTCCCCGGCCTACGACCCGAACCCGAAGCAGACGGTCCAGGTCATCCTCACCGCCCTCAACATCTCCGGCGCCCCCGCGATCCCGATCCCCGACGCCCAGGGCGAGTTCACCCTCACGGGGGCCGTGACGGGGGTCTACTACGCGAGCTTTGGCCCGGTGAACCACACGACGATGGAGCTCACGGCCCCGCTCGGGCCGTACCCGGACACCAAGGTCTCCTTCAACATGACGTGCTGGCTCCCCTGGGAGAACGGCGCGTTGGACCGGATCTATAGCCCGACGTACACGTTCAACTGGTCGGCCAACGGCGGCTGGTGGAACCCGACGGGCGGGCTCACCAGCAACCTCAACCTCTCGAGCACGCCCGACGTGATCACGGCGGTGAAGGGGACCGTCCTCGCGACGGGGAGCGCGGTCAACGTCTCGATCCATTCGGGGACGCAGAACGTCACGATCGGGTCGGCGGCGGTCCACTTCCGGTACGTCGATGCGAACGGCGTCACCTTGGGGACGATTCCGATGATCGCCGAGTCGGCGAACAGCTCCTATGCCGTCCTGCCGGGTCTCCCGGACGCTGCCGGCGTCGTCTTCAGCGTCGTCGCGAAGGACATCTACGGGGACCCGATCTCCTCTGGGAACTACTCCTACACCGAGAGCGGACCGCTCGCGGTGCCGCTCCAGACCGGGTACGGGCTGTTCTTTTTCGAGGCGATCGATGTGTCCACCGGGGAGCTGATCCAGAACTTGAACTTCACCGTCGCGAACGATACGTGGCAGGAGACGTCGGAAGGGTACGCCTTCGGGTTCGCCAACCCGGTGCCGGTGACCGGCGCCGGCTATCTTCCCGTCGCGTTCGGCACCTACACCGTCACCGCGCGCGCGTTCGGCCAGACGCAGACCTGGACCGGGACCGTCGCGACGCAGACCCCGTTCGTCGTCGTCTTCTACCTGACGAGCGCCCCCGTCTTGCCGACGTACGGCGTCCCCACCCCCGGCCTGACGATCGGACCGGTCGTCGGGCTGATCGGCGCGGCGATCGCCTACTGGCCGATCTCCAACTGGTTCCGCGAGCGCCGCCGCAAGGCCGAGGCCGAACAGCGCCGAATCTCACTGTAACAACGAGGATAGAGCATGGGAACACCGAGCACCGAAGCGTCCCCCGCGTCGAACGCGCCCGCGAGCCCACCGGCCCCCGCGCCGGCACCGGCTCCGCTGCCGTCGGCCCCGGCGAAGCCCACCGCGACGGCAGCGAAGCCGGCCGCGTCGGTCCCGCGGACCGCTCCGGCGGGCGGGACGGCGATCCGTCCCGCGACGCGGACGGGCACGCCCGCGCGTCGCCCGCCCCCGAAGGCGCCCGCGAGGGCCCCGCCCAAGGCGCCGGCGGGCCGCCGCGGCAAGCGGACGCGCGTCTTCTGGGCGCTCGCCATCGTCGGGCTCATCCTCATCGGCACGGGCGCTGGCCTCTACGCGACGTTCTATCCGTACGTCGTCGACGCCAAGACCGCCTCCCAGTTCATCACCGACAGCCACGCCGCGATCCAGCCGGACCAAGCGATCAACGTCGTCACGCTCTCCGGGTCCTCGTACTCGGCCGGTCAGACCGTCGTCATCAAGGACCAGGTCGCGAGCACCCTGTACGATAGCTCGGCCGACACGACCACGATCACCTTCCAGTCGATCGCCAACCTGCCCTCGAGCCAGCGCGGTACCCAGTCGGCGATCGCCAACGACCTGTTCGCGACGCTCAGCGGCAAGGCGTCCTGGATCGGCTCGGGCAGCTGGGTCGTCCTGACCTTCACCGTCGTGAAGGCGGAGCTTCCCAAGGCCCTCTACGGCGGCCTGACCTACCTCTCGCTCGACGCCGCCGTCGACGCGACGTACAACGCGATCAACAACGGCCTGGGCGGCTCCGGATCGGTGGCGATCGGCCAGCAGTTCATCCAGCCGTACCCCGCCCCGCTCTACGACTACCTGTTCGTCTTCCTCGCCGGCGTCGGGATCGTCCTCTTCGCCGCCGCGTTCCTGTTCGACCGACAGATCGAGCGGTGGATGATGCGCCAGACGAAGGACCCGCGCTACCTCACCGTCGGCCTCATGGGGATCACCGCGCTGTTCGGCGGGTTCTTCCTGCCGTTCTACCCGTGGTGGTGGGTCCTCGTCATCGCCCTCGCGGTGATGCTCGTTTCGACGAAGTTCCCGCACGTCTCGCTGATGATCCTGGTGCTCCTCGTGGTGCCCGAGGTGAGTTATCAGTCCGGGGCGCTCGGGTTCGTCTTCCTGTTCGCCGCGGTCCCCGTCCTCTTCGCGTCGCTCATCGACTTCAAGTTCGGGGTCGCGTCGTTCATGGTCCTGTTCCTCGCGCCCGTCGGACTGTCGTTCGCGATCCCGGTGTTCCTGGCGATGATCTTCTCGCTGTACATCGGCATCGCCGTCGCGGTCGTCGGCGGGCTCCTGGTGACGCTGTTCGTGACCCTGGGCAACCTGCCCGTCCTGGGCTATCTCGTCGGCCCCGGCGCCAACAGCTCCCCGAGCCTGATCTCAGGCCACGCGGCCGCCCTGGCCCCGACGCTGCCGTACCCGTACTTCTCGGCGAACGCGATCGGGAGCGCCTACCAGGCGCTCCTCAACCCGAACCCCGCGACCCTCGCGACCGGGGGATCGGGGATCGGCTCGATCGCGATCCCGCTGGTCCAGATCGGCGCGTGGTGCATCGCCGCCGCGCTCATCACCTGGGCCCTCAAGGAGCGCGAGGCCCAATCGTGGACCAACCTCTGGAAGTACTCGCTCTACGCGGGGCTCGTCCTCGTCGTCGCGACGCTGGGGGCGTTCGCCGCGTTCAGCTACATGAGCTGGGGCAACGTCGTCGTCCTGTTCTTCATCCCGGGGATGATCACCGCCGCGGCGGGCTCCCTCGTCATCCGGGACGCGTTCGAGGCGTTCTTCACCTCCCGCATGGGGGCGACGAGCGTCGGAACGCGCGTCGCCGAGATGCGCGGGCTCCAGAAGACGACCTTCGAGATGGTCGGCGGCCTCCACGACGTCAAGGCCGACATCAAGGAGTCGATGATCATCCCGCTGATGCGCAAGGACGTCACGACGCGCTTCAGGCTCGAGCCGCCGAAGGGGATCCTCCTGTTCGGCCCGCCCGGGTGCGGCAAGACGATGCTCATGAAGGCGCTCGCGAGCGAGCTCGGGGTCGAGATGATCTCGATCAAGTGCTCGGATCTGATGAGCAAGTGGTACGGCGAGTCGGAGAACCGCGTCGCCGACCTCTTGAAGACCGCGCGCGAGCGGGCTCCATGCATCCTGTTCATGGATGAGATCGATGCGGTGGCCAAGCGCCGCGACATGTACACGGCCGACGATGTGACCCCCCGTCTCCTGTCGATCCTCCTGTCCGAGATGGACGGCATCGACAAGTCCGCCGGCGTCATCGTCGTCGGGTCGACCAACAAGCCCGACCTCATCGACCCGGCGCTGATGCGCCCGGGCCGCCTGGACAAGATCATCTACGTGCCCCCGCCCGACTTCAACGAGCGGATGGAGATCATCCACGTCCACCTGGTCGGCCGCCCGGTCGCCAAGGACATCGATCTGGCCGAGATCGCGAAGAAGACCGAGCGGTTCTCCGGGGCCGACCTGGCCAACCTGGTCCGCGAGGCCGCCACGATCGCTGTCCGACGCGAGATGATGACGGGCGTGCTCACGCCCCTCGGGATGGACGACTTCCGCCAGGTGATGCCGCGCATCAAGCCGTCGATCTCGCTGCGGATGATCTCCGACTACGAGACGATGAAGATGGACTACGAGCGCAAGATGCACCAGGTCCAGCGGATGGAGCGCAAGATCATCGTCCGGTGGGACGACGTCGGCGGTCTCCTGGACATCAAGCAGGCGATCCGCGAGTACGTCGAGCTGCCCCTCACCCGGCCGGAGCTCATGGAGAGCTACAAGATCAAGACCGGCCGAGGGATCCTGCTCTTCGGGCCCCCCGGCTGCGGCAAGACCCACGTGATGCGGGCCGCCGCGAACGAGCTCAACGTTCCGATGCAGATCGTGAACGGGCCCGAGCTCGTGAGCGCGCTCGCGGGTCAGTCCGAGGCCGCAGTCCGGGACGTCCTCTACCGGGCGCGCGAGAACGCCCCGTCGATCGTCTTCTTCGACGAGATCGACGCGCTCGCGAGCAAGGACTCGATGAAGACCCCCGAGGTCTCGCGCGCGGTGAGCCAGTTCCTGACGGAGATGGACGGTCTTCGCCCGAAGGACAAGGTCATCATCATCGCGACGACGAACCGGCCGCAGACCCTCGACCCGGCGCTCCTGCGCCCGGGGCGGTTCGACAAGATCTTCTACGTGCCGCCCCCCGACGAGTCGGCGCGGACCGACATCTTCCGCATCCACCTTAAGGGGGTGCCCGTCGACGGCGCCGTCGACTACGCCCAGCTCGCCGGCCTCACCGACTCCTTCTCGGGGGCCGACATCGCGAGCTGCGTCGACGAGGCGAAGCTGATCGCGCTCCGCGAGCAGCTCGTGACCGAGACCTCGACCGAGGCCGGGGCGACGGGGACGATGGGCCTCTTCGGCTCGGGCGCGACGCCCGCGCCGGCGAAGCGGATCGAGCCGACCGGCACCGTCGTCGGGGTACGGATGGCGAACCTCCTCGAGGCCGTCGGGAAGACCAAGTCGTCGATCACTCCGGAGACCCTCAACTGGGCCCAGGAGTTCATCCGAACGTACGGAACGCGCGGCTAGGAGCCGGGGCGGGGAACGGGCGTGAGATGCGAGAGGTCCGGACCGAACGAGTCCCCCGTCCGCCTCTCCGGTCGCCCGCTCCCGGGCCCGCCCGGGTGATCGAGGGATGGACAACGTCAACGAGATCGCCCAGTACCTCGACGCTTCGGCGTGGCTCGGGGTGGGCGCGCTCGGGGTCCTTCTGTTCCTCCTGGGGATCTACCAGCCGGCGCTCGCCTCGCTCCCGTACTCCGCGTACCTTCGGGTCGTCGTCGCGGTCGCCGGCGGGGCCGTCGCCGTCATGGGCTTCAGCTTCTGGTACGACCGGCGCGAGTATGAGCGGCGCCACCCCGTGCGCCCGCCCGTGGGCCCGAGGGCCCGCGAGATCGAGATCGCTCCGAGCCTCGAGGTCTACGATCCCAAGCTGGCGCTCGACGTCCCGGTCACCCATGCGACGGACGTCCCCGACGCCCCCCACGAGCCCTGACGCGAGGAGCCTTCCATGAGACGGACCCACGTGCGAACGATGCTCGCGACGGTCGCGATCCTCGCGATCATGGCGCTGCCCTCGGCGTGGATCGGATCGCCGTCCGCGGCCCCGTCCGCCGCGTCGACCACCGCGCCGTCCCCGGCAACCTTCGCGGCGCCCGCCGTCGTGGTCCCCGCGACCCCCCACCCGGCCATCCTCTGCCCGATCCCGCCGTTCCCCGTCTGGACCGAGATCGGCAATTTCAACCCGGTCTACCCGATCGTCCCGAACCAGATCCCCCAGGTCCCGTGCGGGAAGATCAGTATCGATGAGGTGCACGCGACGTTCTCCTCGCCGACGGCCGGCTCGGGGGAGCGCTGGACGATGCCGATCCACGTCCCGGTCGACGGCGCCACCTACCAGGAGAACATGTACCCGCAGTTCTACGTCGGGATGGTCGTCAGCGGCGACACCCTGGCCGAGTGGCGACAGGCGTTGGCCGAGGTCGTCTTCCAGCCCCAGGGCGGTCCCGTGACCACCTACACCGCCTCCGTCCACGTCGTGGCGCTCCAGAACGCGAGCCACCAGGGCGGCAGCTGCGGCGGGTCCCAGATGACGATCGCCTGGAACGACAGCTTCTACTGCGTGCTCGACGACGTCGCGAGCGACATCTCCTCGGTGAGCATCCCGGCGGGCGACTGGATCAACGTCACCTTCGCCGGCAACAAGAGCCAGTCGTCGGGGCTCGACGTCTGGGTCAACGACACGTCGTCCCCCGCCGACGACCTGGCGACGGTGCTCGACGCGACGACGACGGGCACCGACACCTTCGAGCCGTTCTACAACGCCGCGTGCACGGACACGTGCACGCTGCAGTGGTCCGTGAACTCCGGGACCGGCCTCGGGGTCGGGTTCACGATGTGCCCGTTCAGCGCCGCCGTCGGTCAGGCCTGCAACTCGTACAACGACACCCGGTACAACGGAACCCATCCGGTCGAGTTCGGGATCCCCCACTTCTGGACGGGCTCCACCTACAACGGCGACTACCGGTACTTCTCGCCGCAGTCGACCTCGGGGGTCTGCAACGGCGCCGCCGCCTCAGGTACGCTCGCGTTCTGCAACAACGAGGACGTCGCCGGCGGGGACGGCTATTATCCGTCGTTCTCCTACAACGGCTCGGAGCTCGACTACGGCGTCTCGAGGACGTGGACGACCCAGGACTGGGGCGGCACGGTCTTCGAGCTCCTCTCGACCGGGGCCCCGAACGACCTCACGCCGTTCTACTTCTATACCATCGCGAACGACTCGCGCGCCGGGTTCGTCGGACCCGGCGGGGCCATCAACGTGACGACGCACCTGCAGGACCTCGGGAACGTCGGGTACGCGGGCGTCAGCTACCGGGTGAACGGCGGCGGCCCGACGTTGATCGGGATGACGCGCAAGAGCGGGACCTTGAACGACGGCAACTGGACGGCGGAGATCCCGTCCGGCCCGAACGGCTGGGTGAACTACACGATCAATGCGACCAACAACGCCTCCGCCCAGATCGCCTCGCCCAGCGGCAGCACGACCTACCACATCCAGCGGGGGCCGCTGCCGACGTTCTCGATCCAGATCGCCACCTCCCTCGGCACGTGCGGCGGGGTGGAGCTTGGCGGGACCCTCTACGCGGACGGAGCGGTCGTATTGCTCCAGCCCGGGACGTACCCGATCCTCGGGGTCGGGTGCTATCCCTGGGTCTTCTCCAGCTGGACCCTCTCCCCAGGCATCACCGTTGCCCCGAAAGGCGCGTTCAACGGGTTCGTCACGATCAGCGCCGCCGGGACGATCCGCGAGACCTGGAAGTACGTCCGGCCCCTCGACACGATCACGCTCTTCACCAACCCCGTCCTCTGCGGCCAGATCCTGCTCAACGGGACCCCGTACTCGCCCCCGGGCACGGGCTCGCCGGTCCAGATCCTGAACGACACGAACTACAGCTTGGGCGAGACCGGCTGCGGGAGCTACTCGTTCTCGGGATGGACCGCGAGCTCCAACCTGACGATCCTAGGCACCAACCTCCTCCTCAGCGGCAACGGAACGCTCACGGCGAGCTACCTCCCCTCCTCCTCGTCGTTCACGATCATCTTCTCGACGAACCCGACGACGTGCGGGGGCATCCTCTTCCAGGGCGCCGGGTACACGAACGGCGAGTCGCTGGCCGCGGTCGCCGGGACGTACGCGATCGCCCCCGACCCGTGCTACCATTGGGGGTTCCTCTCCTGGGGCACCTCGGGATCGTCGCTCACGATCGCCAACGGCGAGCTCACGGTGACGGGATCCGGGACGATCACCGAGACGAACCACGTCCTCACGATCGTCACGTTCGTGACGAGCCCGTCGTTCTGCGGGACGATCACGTTCGACGGCGTGAGCTACACCAACGGTCAGTGGGTCGCGGTGGCGAACAACTCGACCCACAGCGTCTTCGCGACCCCGTGCACGGGCTACT